>ERZ809114.100-NODE-100-length-68520-cov-10.188096_pt1 | contig 68520 bp, 54 predicted proteins | sample MGYA00520519_ERZ809114 | MGnify/ENA primary metagenome ERZ809114 (study PRJEB31570, sample SAMEA3212991) | Homo sapiens | biome: human-gut; feature: human gut; material: fecal | place: Sweden | collected 2011 ...
TGGAAATCTCGAAACAGCTTCCCATGTTTTGAGATTTTTTGACTTATCGCCGAAGGTCAGCTCTTTGAACACCGTGAATCAGAGGTCGTGAAAACATCGGGTAGCTCTGATGACAATAAGAAAGAATTTTTTGAAACAGCTTCTCATGTTTTGAAAAATTCAGGCTTATTTCAAGGAGCTGATGTTTGAACTTCGTTTATTCGTTTTTAGAGATACTAGAAGAGACTGTGACAAGTTTTGTCTCATTTGCCATTCAATTTTCTCATTAAATAACTACTTTTACAAAAAAAGCCCAATGATCACGAAAATTCATTCGGATCATTCGGCGTTTTATCTACCTCTGATTTCTTTTATAAGATTCAAAAATACAAACAGAATACAGTATTCTTGAAATTTTCATCGGTTACTCTTGATTAGAAAAAGCATTTAAAAGCGCTCTGACTTCGTCGGTCGATTTAGTATTCATTAATTGAACACGTAAGTCACTTGCGCCCGGAAATCCTTTGACATAGATTTTAAAGAAACGATGTAGCCCAGTCATTGAACGGGGGATTTCTTTGGCATATTGGTCTTGGAGATCTAATTGCAGACGTAAAAGATCAATCAATTCAGTTGCTGAATGTTCCCTTGGTTCTTTTTCAAAAGCAAAAGGATTTTTAAAGATCCCACGACCGATCATAATCCCGTCTACGCCATATTTTTCAACTAATTCCAAGCCCGTTTGCCGATCAGGAATGTCGCCATTGATCGTAAGCAACGTTTGTGGCGCAAGTTGATCTCTTAATGCTACGATTTGAGGGATCAACTCCCAATGCGCATCTACTTTACTCATTTCTTTTCTCGTACGTAAATGAACAGAAAGATTGGCGATATCTTGTTTCAATAAATGACTCAACCAACCTTCCAACTCTTCTTGTTCTGTATAGCCGATTCTTGTCTTGACGCTTACAGGTAATCCTCCTGCTTTCGCTGCTTCGATAAGTTCCGCTGCAACTTCCGGACGAAGAATCAAGCCACTCCCTTTCCCACGTTCAGCAACGTTAGGAACCGGACATCCCATATTCAAATCGATCCCTTTAAAACCCATTTCTGCTAGTTCGATACTCATTTGTCTAAAAAATTCTGGTTTATCACCCCAGATATGAGCAACCATCGGCTGTTCATCTTCGGTAAATGTCAAGCGACCTCTGACACTTTCTTTACCATCAGGATGGCAGAAACTATCGGAATTTGTAAATTCTGTAAAAAACACATCGGGCGCTCCTGCCGCCTGCACAACATGTCGAAACACCACATCTGTGACATCCTCCATTGGTGCTAATATAAAAAAGGGCTTCGGTAATTCTGCCCAAAAATTTTCTTTCACTGATAACTCTCCATTTCATTGTAGTTTCGCCATGTAATACTCTTCGTTCACTATTCTAAAAAACAGAGTCATTATACTAGGAATCAACAAAAGAAGCAAAACCACTGCTTCCTTTACTAAAGCAATTTTTGATACGCCAATCGTTCATTGTCTATCTCATCGTCGACATAGACGATACCACGTAACTCAAACCCACAATGAGCCATGATACGTTGCATACTAGTATTCTTTTTGTGCGTATCAACTCTTACTTGTGCCATTCCTAAGGCCTTTGTTTCTGCTTCTGCATACTCAACGAGTCGGTAAGCCAGCTTTTGTCCGCGAAATGCATCAGCTAGTGCAATGCGATGGATTGTTGTATAGGGCGCATCAGCTTTTTCCCAACTTCCTTCAAAGATTTCTTGATAATTTTTATCAGGTGTTTTTTGTAAGGCTAATGTTCCAGCAATGATTCCATCGACTACCAAAACATAAGACCATGTTTTATCGATATCTTGCCTGATCGTTTCTTCATTTGGATAACCATTTTGCCATTGCGGACTATCAGCGGAAGCTAATAACCGTTTTGCTTCATTAATGATTTTCATGACGGCTGGCACATCAGTTAACGTCGTTTCGCGAAATTCAATTGTCATTCCATATCCCCTTTTTATTTTTCTATACTAGATAAAACACTAAAAACTAAAGTTTAGTTATCATTTTAACATATTATATTTAGTTAATTTAAGAGTAGATCGTCTAAATTTGTATGAGGAAGTCCTTTAATCGAACAAAAAAAGTCTAGGATAAGCATCTATCCTAGACTCAACTATTTCTTGTCTATTACCAAAAATTTGATCAAATCAATCCGTTTCTGTAGAAAACCGAATAAGTTTTTTTGATCATTCCACAAACTCTAGCTTCTTAACCCTCTACCTTTATTGATTAAATACCAGCATAGTGAATAAAGCACTAAACTAAATAACACAAGAATCGTGATCGAAACCATGATGGGTACATCTGTCGTTCCAAGGAACCCATAACGAAATCCTGAAATCATGTAAACGATCGGATTAACTTTAGAAATTGCCTGCCAGATCGGTGGCAACATAGAGATCGAATAAAAGACACCACCGAGGTATGTCAATGGCTGAAGGACAAAGGTCGGCACGATCGACACATCATCATACGACTGTGCGAAAATCCCATTGATCAAACCCGCTAGTGAAAATAAAATCGATGTCATCAGCAAAGTAACAATCACGATGCCCCAAGAGAAGACATTTAGCGGAACGAAGAATAGCGAAATCATCGTTACCAACGCCCCGACCAAGATACTACGTCCCAGTCCGCCAATCACAAATCCCCAAATAATCACATGTGTGGGAACGGGCGCAACTAAAATTTCTTCAATATTTTTCTGGAATTTTTGAGAAAAAAATGAGGACGAAACATTGGAATAAGAACTAGTGATAACGGACATCATGATCAACCCTGGAACGATAAATTCCATGTAGGAAAATCCACCCATATCACCAATACGTCCGCCAATCATTTTCCCAAAGATCACAAAATAAAGTGAGGTGGTAATCACTGGTGGAACCAGTGTTTGGACCCAAATCCGCAAGTAGCGATTGGTTTCCTTGATGGCTAAACTTTTTAAAGCTGTAAAATAAAGACTAAACATTTTTTTCCTCCACATGACCATTTTCTTCCGTGATTTTCAAGAATAATTCTTCTAAGCGATTCGATTTATTTCTCATCGAAAGCACTTTTATCCCTTGTTCACTTAATTGATCAAAGATTCCGTTGACCCCTTGATCCCGTTCTACTTCAACAGCAAGGGTCCGCTCATCTTCAAACGTACTAGTGTACCCTTGTAGAACTGGCGCTTGTTCATACGGTGCTAAGTCAAAAATAAACGTTTCAAATTGTAATTTAGAAAGTAATGATTTCATACTTGTATTTTCAATCAATTCACCTGATTGGATAATCCCGATATTCCGACACAACATTTCGGCTTCTTCCAAATAATGAGTCGTTAGAATAATCGTGGTACCTTGTTCATTTAATTCTCGCAAGAATTCCCACATTTCACGTCTTAGTTCAATATCTACACCTGCAGTAGGTTCATCTAAAATCAATAGTTTCGGTTCATGCATCAATGCTCTAGCAATCATCAGTCGCCGTTTCATCCCACCAGAAAGCATGCGTGCACGAACATTTCTTTTTTCCCATAGATTGGATTGCTTAAGGTATTTTTCACTACGCTTGATTGCTTCTTGTCGTGAAACACCATAATATCCTGCTTGATTCACTACGATCTGTTGAACTGTTTCAAAAGGATTAAAATTGAATTCTTGCGGTACTAATCCGATTTGTTGTTTGGCACGAACCAAATCAGTATCCAAGTCATAACCAAACACTTTTACTTCACCAGAAGTTTTATTCACAAGTGAAGTGATGATCCCAATTGTCGTAGATTTCCCCGCACCATTAGGACCAAGCAAGGCATAAAAATCGCCCTCTTCCACCGTTAAATCAATCCCTCGCAACGCTTCAACTCCCGTTGCGTATACTTTTTTTAAATTCTTTATTTCAAGAGCCTGTGTCATTTTTTAACGATCTCCTTTTTTCCATCTGATTCTCTATTGTAACATGGAATGATTGAAAGAAAATGAATAAAGTTTTCAAAATAAAAATAGAATTTTATGTATTCGAGCATCCAATATAAAATCAATCATTTCATCTTCTTTCGATCAGTTGTTCTACTAAAATAAATGAATTCTTTTATCCATGTCCAAAAAGGAAGAAAGCATGATTTCTCCATCAGGAAAAGGCACGCTTTCTTCCTTTTTTAATATAAATGAGTTTGCGACAAACCATTCAAGCCTGACATATTAAGTCCGTACGTTTTAGTCAAAAATCTCCCATTTTCGATGTTGATCAAAAAATGTTGCTGCTTCTTTTGCATCCGCAACTAGTTTTTCCGGATAATTTAAGACTTTCAATAATGCAATCGCATTTCTGGTTTTTGCTGGACCTTGCTTTAATTTAAAATCAAAACTGATTCCTTTTTCTGCTGTGACCTGTTCCTCAAAATGGACATTCTCACATTCATTTTTCAAGATCTCAGTCAATTCAATATCGTGAGTCGCCACAAAAGCTAGTGATGGATAGTCTGACAACCATCTTACTACTGCTGCAGAAGAAGCAATCCGTTCGATCGTATTGGTTCCCTTTAAAATCTCATCCACAAAACAATAACATCTTTCCCCTTTTTCTACTTGATCTAGTAGTCTTTTAATCGATTTGATTTCTGAAACAAAGTAACTATCTCCTGCAAACAAGTCATCTTCGATCGCCATAGAAGTCAGTACGTGACCATGCTGCAAGGTGAATTTTTCTGCGAGGGCTGTTTGGATCGTCTGTGCTAAGATACAATTGATCGCAATACTTTTCACATAAGTAGATTTACCTGAAGCATTCGAGCCCGTCACTAAAATGTTCTGGTGCCAATCTACTGGGTTCACTACCGCTTCCTTCAAGAGAGGATGATAGAGATCTTCTGCCTCTACGCCATTGTCCGTAAATTCTGGCTGACAGGTAATGGGCATGTAAGTACGATAGTTGAGAACCGCAGCCGCTACTTCCATTTCTCCCAATAATTCCCAAACCTTCATTGCTTCTTTCGTTTTTTTCTCTAACCTGCTAATAACAAAGTGATAAGAAATAAACGGCAACATGAACATCATATTGACATAATCAAATAAAATTTCTGCTTCCGACCCACTCTTAACTCGAAAAGAAAAACCAAATTTAGGAATATCTTTTAACGGTTTAACATTTTGCCGTAATTCATCTTGAACCGGTGTAGCAATCTTTGCTACTTGATTCGCTGTTGAGATCGTTGAGACTAGGTAACCCATACTATTGATCTCAGTTTCTAATGTCTGTTTCTTGACTTGATAATAAAGTGTGTTAAAAATTAAACTACCAATCGCTAGATAGATACCTAAGACTTGTCCAAATAATAATAAAATTAAACCAATGATCGGTAAGAGACCTAAAAAAGTATAAAAGCCGACATGTCCGATCTGTTTACTTTGGCCATCCGCTAAATATTGCTTCGTAAAATTACCATCTTTTTTCCCTAGTCGTGCAAATTGATATTGGATTTTTTCTCTTGTTTGAGGGTTTTCTTGGTAAAAAGCAATTAACTTTTCTAATCGTTGATCTTCCCCAAAGTTAAAGCTCCTCAGCCGTTGATATAAAGCTTCCGAACCAATACTAGAGTATGTCAGGTTGATGCCTTCAAAAACTTCAAACATATCCAAATCGTACCACGTCAAGTCATCCACTTCACTTGACCATGAACGAAATTCTTTTTCTGTGAGCCACGCTTCCTTTAAACTTTTTTCTTTATCAAATCGAGGTTGATAAGGCACTCTTCCCCACTTCTGATGGACACTTTCTTTTAATTTTCGACGCGCATTGAAATCTAGAGCAATGAGCAAAACGATCACGCCACAAATCAATAGCACAATAAATGTTTTTTGATCCATACATTTTTCTCCTATTCTGTTTTCCATTGGATAAAGTATAGCATTGTTTGACCCCTTTTATGAGCTGAATAATGAAAGTTCAACATAAAATAGCTGTTTATTCATATTTATTCAATTTATTCACTATGTAGCTATGTGAAATGAAATTAAAAGAAAAAGCACACTTATTTCCACCAACTTAAAATAGCGCTTACAAAATAATTGTCGTATACTAGAGATAACGAATAGGTGAAACGAAAGGAAGAAAACAAATGGCTACTACTTCGATGAACAATCCTCAAAAACATGCGGAACAAAAAATGAAAACTATTGTCATTTTTGATCTGTCTTTTAATTTTATTTCTACCAATGGTAGTTTGCAAACCCAGTTCTTAGAAATGAAATTAGCGAAGTTTTTAAGAGAAAAAAATCAATCTTGGGCTCTTAAAATATATGAAGCAAGTCAGATAGACGAACACGCCTCGGAAGCAGATATTATTTTACTAACCCCAACGTTTGCCTATGCCAAAGAAGAAATTGAGAAGAAATTCCCTCAGATACCAGTGATAGCTATTTCTAAAGCAGAGTACGGAACAATGGATCTGGATCACTTATGGGAAAAAATAAAAACGGTTCTATAAATAAGGTTGGTCAACTTTCATAAACTTTTTACTCTCTCTCAATTTAATACAAATAAATAGTAAATCAGCTGATTTGAAAACAACCAGCTGATTTTTTGTGGTCTATTTACATGTTTGCTCGTCTAAAGCTCTGTTCCATTAGAGGTTGTTACCCGCTTATACCAATCATAGGAGTCTTTTTCATACCTTTCTAGCGTACCAGAACCATCATTGTTCCGATCAACATAGATAAAACCGTAACGCTTTTTCATCTCCCCTGTTGTAAATGACACGCAATCAATACAACCCCACGGCGTGTAACCCAAAAGCACGACACCATCTTCATTGATCGCCTTTTCCATCTCTTGGATATGACTACGTAAATATTCGATACGGTAAGGATCATGAATCGTGTGATCCGCCTCCAGAACATCAATGGCACCAAACCCATTTTCAACAATAAATAATGGGAGTTCATAACGCTCATAAAAAGCATTCAATGAATAGCGGAGACCTTCTGGATCGATCGCCCACCCCCAGTCAGATTCCTTAATAAATGGATTCGTTACGGAGTACGTACTTCCACCACTAACATTCGTTGAAACATCTTGATGGACTTGCGAATCGACCGTATTACTCATGTAGTATGAAAAACCGATATAATCCACTGTACCTTCAGCGAGTGCTTGTCGATCTGCTTCTGTTATATCGATCTGGTACCCTTTACGCTCAAACATTTTAAGGGCATAATTTGGATAGTGTCCACGAACTTGTACATCACAGAAAAACCAACGATCATGCATCATCTGTTGCGCTAAGATTTGATCCGCTGGTCGAGAAGAAAACGGATAAATAGGCACCATCGCAATCATATTCCCAATCTCGAAATCTGGATTAATTGATTTTCCTAGTTTAACCGCCTTAGCAGAAGCAACTAACGTATGATGGCCACAAATGTACATCGCCTCCTCTGGATTTTCATAATCGCCAAAATGAACACCTGAGTTGGTCCAACCAAAAATATCATTTGAATAGTTCATTTGGTTGTTGATCTCGTTGAATGTCATCCAGTATTTCACCTTATTTTGATAGCGCTTAAATACCACTTCTGCAAACTTAAGAAAGAAATCGATCGTTTGACGATTCATAAATCCACCATATTCTTTGGCAATATGATAGGGCATTTCAAAATGGGACAATGTAATAACCGGTTCGATTCCATATTTCAACAGCTCGTCAAAGACATCGTCATAAAATTGAAGCCCTTCTTCATTAGGTTCCAGCTCATCTCCATTTGGAAAAATACGTGACCAAGCAATCGATGTACGAAAACATTTGAACCCAAGATCAGCAAACAGTGCAATATCTTCTTTATAGCGATGATAAAAATCAATCCCTACATGGTTGGGATAATAATTACCTTCCACAACTCCATCCGTGATCACTCGAGGTACACCATGTGAGCCAGCCGTCATCACGTCAGCCACCGAAAGCCCTTTTGATATTCCAATTACACCACCTTCAAATTGATGGGCTGCTAATGCACCGCCCCATAAAAAATTCTCTGGAAAAGCCATCCTATCCGCTCCTTTTTCATCTCAAATTTATTTCAATTGCTTTAGTAAACGAAGTTAGAACACCACCAAATGCACACTTGTCAGGAAAAACTTTAGTGACAAGCGCATCAGGTATCGTTTTCCAATCAATGATATCAACGAAAGTATACTCCAAGCATCTAAGTATCTTTCTTGAATCAAAAATACAAACGCTTTCAATTGGTTGTAAGAGGAAAATGAATGAAACATGTTCGTCATTTATTATACCGTAGAACGTCTGATAAAAGTAATTTACGTGCCCCATGAATCACAAACTTCCAAAAAAAATCAGTTGGTTGCCAAGTAACAAAAGTCCTCCCCCACATCAAAATTAGCGAAATTTAATAGTAGATATAAGTGAAAAGAGTTTCCATAATGAACAATCAACAAGGTAGTTTAGCTTTTCTCCACTTCTTTAATTAATAATAACAACTTTTTGACTATTCAGTCAGCAGTCTACATTTCTGTGTTCTTTAGACATGACAATTGTCATGTCCAACTGATGACATCCATGACTGTTTTACAACTCAAAAAATAGCTAAGATAACATCAGCAGGAGGAAAGAATATGAATCCAATAATCGATGTACAAAACTTATCGAAGGTGTATAACAGGACAACCGTTTTAGATAATATCTCATTTCAGATTGCACCCGGAGAGACTGTCGCACTATTAGGAGAAAATGGTGCAGGAAAATCCACTCTGATCAATCTACTTAACCAATTGATTCAACCAAATTCAGGAACTACTTATGTGATGGGAACCCAAGATATCAGGAAAGTCCGTGACAAAGTCGGTGTAATGTTGCAACAAAACTTATCACTCGAACGAGTCACCGTCAAAGAGTGTTTAAATCTTGCTCGTAGTTACTATCACAACCCATTATCTTATGAAGCCTTGATTCGCTTAGCCAACTTAAAAGAAAAGGAGAAGTGTTACTTAGATCAATTGTCTGGCGGACAAAAACGTCGGTTGACTTTTGCAACAACTATGGCAGGAAACCCTCAACTAATTTTTTTAGATGAGCCGACTGCTGGAATGGATAGTAATAGTCGACAATCATTCTGGGAAAGTATTGACCGTTTGAAGCAAAATGGAAAGACTTTTTTTATCACTAACCATTATCTGGAGGAACTAGATCAGATTGCAGATCGAATCCTTATTTTAAAAGATACTAGGTTAGTATACGATGGTACCTTGAAATCATTGCGGAAAAAAAGTGGTCATATAACCATCCAATTTACCACTCCATTACCAAAAGAAACATTCACATCCATTTCAGCTGTTAAAGAATGTTCCAAAACTAATCAGCATATTCAATTAATAACTGATGAGCCAAACGTAGTGATGGAAGCTTTAATTCCTTATCTTAATCAATTAGACGAATTAGCCATTCAGCAAAATTCGTTGGCTTCTTTATTTCAAAAAGTAATTGGAGGTAGCAGTAAATGAAAAAATTCTTGTTTCAAGTTCAAATCAACTATAAACGCATCGTATTCCGTAACTTGCGCTTCCTCTTATTCAGTATCGCCATGCCAACAGGCTTTTACCTTATATTTACTCAGGTAATAACACAACCAGTAGCTTCGAAAACATGGAATATCGCTTATATGATTAGTATGATTGTGTATAGCTCATTGATTAGTTCTGTTATGACAGTCGCACATACTCTGTTAGAAGATCATACTAGAAAGTTCGATTTATTTGTAGCACTACGTCCAGGTTCAAAATCACAATATTATCTATCGATGTTAATCGTCTTTCTATCGTTAAATATACTTTCGGTTTTGGCACTAATAATGACTGGACTTTTAGTAAATCAGCTAACAATTAATTGGTTTCATTTAATAGGTCTTTTATTCCTCATTCCATTGTTATCATTCCCACTTATATTGATTGGAATGATCATCTCTCTATTAGGTTCAGATAACGTAGTAAATTTGCTTAGTAATCTCATCGTTTTTCCCATGGCAATTTTAAGCGGACTATGGTGGCCACTTAGCATAATGCCCCCATGGGTACAAAAGGTTGGACACTGGCTACCAACTTATCAAACAGCTGTAATTTTAAGAAGATTTATCAATTATCAACGTTTTAATTTTGTTAGTTTTGGGGTACTCTTAGTTTGGACGATTATTTTATTCGTACTGTTCAAAGTAGTCGTCTTTTTTCAAAGTAAAAGTGAGGTTTCTACCATATGAGTTTTTTCGAAAAGCACATATTTTTCCCAAAACGATTCGGCATTGCACCTTATTTCTGGTTAGTATTTTTAATACCGACGATCTATTCATTGTTCCCCCTTAATTCTTGGTTTGACTGGTTATTTATATTACTTTTAGTTATTTTTTTAAAAGCTTACCGAGATGGCTATGAAGTTCATAAATTTTTAACATGGGACGTTTTCCTTCAATTATTGATTGCCTGCTTATTTGGTATCTTTCAAAAAAATGGATATCTCTTTATTTTCGTTGCCTGGGAGATTGGCTCCCTGCCAGTAACCAAACGTTTATTCTATCATTATTTGACTGGTTATTATGTAAGCGTCATGATTAGTCTTGGCGCTATGTTGTGGACCACTCGTTTCACCCATTCATCCAGTTACATTAATGTAGGTATCACTATCATAGCTGCTATTATTACACCACTAGCAGCTAAGTCGGTAGGGGAATCTTATCGGCGGATCTATCGCCTCAACCAACAAAATAAACGTTTAGAAGCAGTTGTGCGCCAAAATGAACGAGATCGTATTGCTCGTGATCTCCATGATCATTTAGGCCAAGCGTTTTCCATCATTTCATTAAAGGCTGAATTAGCGGAGAAATTAATAGCAATTGATTCACGCCAAGCAACCAATGAATTACATGATATTGCTGAGACTTCCCGAAAAAACTTATCATTAGTTCGTGGGATCGTTTCAAATTTACAAGAGCGAACAATTGCCCAAACGATGCTAGAAGAAGAAAAAAATTTAGTCCTTACCAATATTCAGCTTCATTCTGTAGGAGAGGAACTAGCCGAAAAATGGCCGACGAACATTCAACATACAGTATCCGCAGTTATTAAAGAAGCCATCACAAATATGATTCGTCACAGCAAAGCTAGTATTGCGATGATTGATTTTACCGAGAATATAGACACCTATTTTATTACCATTCAAGATAATGGACAAGGATTCACTCAACTAAAATCAACCGGCTATGGAATCAGCGGAATGAAAGAACGGATTCAAACTGAAAAAGGACAGTTGACGATCACTGGAACACAAGGAGTAAAGATTGTCATCTCGTTGCCTAAGGAGAATGAGCATGATTAAATTGTATTTGGCAGAGGATCAACAATTATTGAACACTGCATTAACGATGATTTTGAATCTTGAAACAGATTTTGAAGTTATTGGTTCTGCAACAGATGGTGATACGGCATTATCTGACATCATCAAATTGAAACCAAATATCGTTTTATTAGACATTGAAATGCCTAAGTTGACTGGCTTGGAAATTGCTAAGCAGCTTCGTTTATTAAAACAGGATGTGAGAATTATGGTTCTGACTACCTTTGCGCAAGAACACTATTTTCAGCAAGCTTTACAGAACAATGTCAACGGTTATATGCTAAAAGATAGTCCCAGTGAAGAACTTATTCGTTCGATCCGCTCAATCATGGCGGGTGATACGATTTTTTCACCTGAATTGGTTATTCAATCATTCATTACTCAAAAAAACCCTTTAACCCCAAGAGAGCTTGAAATTTTAACGTTGTTAAAAACCGGCATCAGCACCCAACAAATTGCCCAAACTCTATTTTTGAGTGAGGGAACTGTACGTAATTACATCTCTGCTATTCTAAGCAAAACAGCATCACGTTCACGAATTGAAGCGATAAATTTTGTAATAAAGCAAGGATGGATTTAAATAACAACAAATTAAGATCACTGAGAAGAACGCCTTAAGCAAGGTCTTCCCAATGATCTTATTTACCGATCAGATAACTGGCTATACTTTTTCTAAACTAAATAGTTTTTGTTTCCCTATAGTTTTCTCTATGATGAATTTTAGTAGTTTAACCAAAAAAACGGAATGAACTAACTATTATCTTTCGTATTAATTTTTATAGGTGTGATCATTCAATTAGTTTCCCAAATGTTTGTTTCTTATTACTTTTCTATTCGCCCATTACTAAAATATGGCATTTCCGATTTCTAACACGATTTTGATCAAAATCAATGAAATAAATGGAGCCGACAGCTCCTGTCATTAGTGTTTCCTCTTTGACAATGAAATTTTCACTTGCTCCGAAGAATGATGCTCGGATATGTGCATCTCCATTTAAAATCGTTCCAGCATCACCAGCATAGTCTGGATCATCTAAGGACAGCAAGAAATCAAGATGCTTCGGACCAGGATAACGATAATCGGTATTTTCCGTTAATTCTCGAGGAATGATCCGATCAAGAATCCGATTTAAATCAACCTGTAAAAATTCATCCCCATTAAAATCTAAATCGTGCATGAATTCCTCAAAAATAACTGAACAAGTAGTATGTGGCGACTGAACAAGACAAATGCCATTTTTTATCCCACTTTTTGCCACAATTTCTTTTACTTGTTCGGTAATATTATGATACGTCACTCGCTGTCCATTTGAAGTCAAAACAAGTTGCTCAGTATAAGTTATCATTTTGTCGATTGCTCCTTTTTCCATTTACTTACTTCTTCAATCATCGCTTTCAATGTGTCCACAGGATCTTTGGCACAAACAATCCCGCTGGTTCCACCCGTTGCATCAGCCCCCGAATCAAGTGCTTTGCGAACATCTGCTACCGTTGAAATCCCTGCTGCCTGCAGAACAAAAATTTCAGGATCCATCTTACGTACAGCTTCATTGGTTTGAATCATATAAGAAATGTCACTTGCTTGACCTGTGCCTATTAATTCCGTAGGCTCACAAACCATTACATCCGGCTTCAATGAAGCTACGAGCTTCGCCTCTTCTAAAGAATTCGCACAGACAATAGTCAATAGACCAAGTTCCTTTGCTCGCTTGACGGCATCACACAGCTCACTAACCGATAAAGGACGTTCTGCATGATTAAGGAAGGTCGCTTCTGCTCCAGCCGCTACAACGCCTTCAGGTAAAACGTGTCCCATCCCTCTACCAGGGACTATCCCATCGATATGTTGAACACTCACAATCAACTGCGTTGTCTGTTCTTTAATTAGCCGAACATCAACATGTTGACAAGTAAAAATGATATCAATATCGTATGCTGCAGCTAATTGATCCGCTGTTTTTGCTAGTTCCAATGCCTGTTCACCATACAAATAAGATTTAGGATTAACCACAAAAAATGGTTTTCTTACTGTTCTCATGAGAACCCTCCTCTATTTTGTTGCAAATACTTTGTAATAATGCGCTAACGTATCCGCAATCGCTTGGTTCGCTAATCGTTTAAGTGTAAAATAATCCTCTGGTTTTTCTTCGTTAATTACATCCATTGCTGCTGTGATAAAATCAGTAAAGATATTAATTTTATTGATCCCTGAAACAGCACATTTGTGGAGATTTTCATCACCAGATGATGAGCCCCCATGCAACACTAATGGAATTGAAACTTCATTTTTAATTTCTTCCAACCGCTCAAAGCTGATTTTCGGTGTTCCTTTGTATTGCCCATGAGCTGTACCTATCGAAACTGCCAATGAATCGACGCCGGTTTCTTTCGCAAAACGTGCTGCTTCCTCCACTTCGGTATAAATGGTGTCCGTGGTTTCCTTAAATTCATAACTATTTCCCGTTCCCACGTGTCCAATCTCAGCCTCTACCACAACGCCTCTTTCATGAGCATATTCCGTAATTGCTTTTGAACGACGAATATTTGTTTCAATCTCATCCTGCGAAGCATCTATCATCACAGAAGTGAACCCAAGCTCGATTGCTTGCTTGATGATTTCCTCATCTTGTCCATGATCCAAATGAAGTGCTACTGGTACACTTGCTTTTTTGGCTAAATATGTTGCAATTAACGCTGCCTCTTCAAGAGGACATTCTTCAATATGCGCTTGTGCAAAGGCTAAAATTAATGGCTTTTGCATTTTTTCTGCAACCTCTACAAAGGTTCTTGCAGAATCTAAATCAAAAAAGTTTGCTGCCGGAATCGCATAGTTTTCTTTTTGCGCTTTTTCAAACATCTCTTTCGTTGTAACTAACATTTGATTACCTTCTTTTCAAGTATTTTTTAGGCTTTAATCTTCGCTTCAATTTCGTCAAACAACCCATCAATGCCAATTCCGGTTAATAAAGGAAGCCCCATAATTACTTTATCTTTAATGTTGTCAGGAACCACGGTCGTACTGACCACAATATCGTAGTCATCAATTTTGCCAATTTCATCCGCAACTTTTGATTGATATAGTTTCACTTCATTTTCGAATCCTTTTGATTTCAACCATTCTTTTACTTTTCCTGTTACCACTGTTGAAGTAGCCACACCTGTTCCGCACATAATTAATAATTTTTTCATCTGTCATCTCTCCTATTTTGTATTAAGCTTCAGTTTGTTTAGCTGCTCTTTTAGGTAAAATGCGATTCACGTAGAATAGTAAACCTGTAATAATCAGACCAATTCCGACTAGGGCAAAGTAACCAAATAGTTTTGCACCACCCACGTATAGAAGTGTTGTCCACAGTCCACCTTCTGCCATCGCAGTTACTGATGAATGTCCTTGTAAATCAAAGTTTGCCGCTTGTGCTGCTTTTGTTAAAAATGGTGCCACCCATGAAGTGATGTATAAAATGGTGACCATGTAGATCGTCCCACCTAAGATTGTTCGAATAATGTTTCCACCAAAGACAGCTGCCATCAAACAAACTAAGAATGGAATAGTTGCCAAATCACCGAAAGGCAAGGTTGTGTTACCTGGTAAAATCACTGCTAATAAAATCGTGATTGGGACTAAGATTAACGAAGAAGACAATACAGCTGGGTGTCCTACTGACAATGCGGCATCCATCCCGATATATAATTCTCTTCCTGGGAAACGTTTTTGAACAAATGAATTTGCTGATTCTGAAATAGGTGTTAAGCCTTCCATTAAAAGTGCCACCATTTTAGGCATTAAGACCATTACAGCACCAGTTTTCACCGCTAATTGACCGATTCCCGCAACATCATATCCAGCTAAAATCCCCATAACCAAACCAATTAAAAAGCCCATGACTGTTGAATCACCAAAGATGCCAAACCGTTTTTGAATCGTTTCTGGATCTGCATGCCAATCTTTCAATCCTGGAATCCTATCGAATAACCAATTTAAAGGTAAGGCAAAAACAAACCCAGGTGCTGCTGTTCCGTGTGGGAAGGTAATATTTGGAAATCCATAGAATTTATTGATGATTGGTCCTAAAATATCGCCAAACAATAAAATCATCATTGTATAAATAACCGTTGCCAACATGCCCATTGCAAAGTCATTCGTTACCGCATAGACAAGTGAAGCAACAAATGCTGCATGCCAGATATTCCAAATATCAACATTCAGTGTTTTTGTTAAGCCAACAATAATTAATAACACATTGACTACGATAGCTACTGGAATCGCCAAACTACCTAAAACGGTTCCATAAGAAATCGCAGCTGCTGCCGGCCAACCAACATCAATGGTTGTTAAGTTTAGTCCAAAACGTTCAACCATCGCTTGTGCTGCTGGTCCTAAGCTATTGGTCAATAAATCGATAACTAAATTCAACCCGACAAATCCAACACCAACCGTTAATGCTGAAATAAAAGCCTTACTCGGTTTCGTTCCTAAAATCAAACCAAAAACAAAAATTAAGATTGGCAATACAACGATTGATCCGAGATCAACAAATTTTTGTAATAAATCTAACATAATGCTCCCCCTCAAAATGGTTATTAAACGAATCCTTCTTTTTCAATAATTTGATAATACTCCTCAGTATTATTTACAGCTCGAAGCTTTTGAACCACCTCTTTTTTTTGAAACATCGTAATTAACTTCTGTAACATTTCTAACTGTGCATGTGGTTCTTTCAACGCTAACATGAAGATCAAGCTGACTGAAATTTCCTTATCTGCAGTTCCCATTTCATAAAAAGTTACTGGTGTTTTCAATGACATAAATGCAATTTGAGAATCATTCACGTGTTCTGCATCCGTATGTGGTATAGCAATCCCAACATCATTGATTAATAAGCCAGTAGGAAACACTTCTTCTCTTTTCAGTACATTCTCTGCAAACGAATCCTTCACTAAACCTGTTTGATATAGACAAGTTGCAATAATTGATAAAGCTTCCTTCTGACTCTTTACCTCAGATTGAAATAATGCAATTTTCTTTCCAAAATAACTCGTCATCTTACTTCCTCTTTCCTATAATTTCGTTAATAATCTCATTCCTTGTTTCTTTACTTGCAATACTTTTTATTCTCTCAGGTGAGACAAAGACATCATAAAGTAGTGCAATCATATTTTTCACTTGAATCATATCTTCTTCTGCAATCGCTAAGAATAAAACAACCCTTATATCCACATCTCCCCAAGTAATTTTGTTTTTTAGGGTGATAATAGAAATTTTTGTTTTGACTACATATTTAGGATTTGCATGTGGGATGGCTACGCCTGATGAAAGTCCGGTAGCTCCTAGTTTTTCTCTTTGAAGTACAACCTCAAGAAAATTATCCTTTACTAATTGTTCTTCTTTATATTTCTCAGTGATGAAAGAAAGTACAGATTCTCTACTATCAAAATCTTGATTCAAGAACATCCAACCATCCTTCAAATATTTCTTTAAAATCGTTTTATCCGGTGCAATAGATGGTAAAAATGTATTGTCTTGTTGATTCAAGGTAAGAAGATGACGATTAATCAATGCAATTTCTTCTTTCGTTGGTAATGGTCGAACATAAATAATCGGCGTTTGATACTCATTTTCTAATTTGACTGTTGAAATAATCAAATCGACACTATCTAAGTTGTAATCCTGCAACTTTTGAACATCAATCACTTCATAGACTACGGTGCTAGGAGAACTATGACGAATACGTTGAAATAATAATTGCGAAGTTCCCAACCCCGTTGGACAAATAAGAAAAACATGCTTCGTATTCACAATTTTTTCAAAAGCTAACTGAAAATGAATAGTCAAAAAAGTAATTTCATCATCCGTTACTCTGATCCCCATTGCTTTTTCCAATTTTGGAATACAGTAAGTTGTTAGCGTATACATTGTGCTGTATTGCCGAATGATATCCTCTTTTAAAGGATTTTTAATGGTAATCCCCATTTGCAACCGATAAACCATTGGCTCAATATGGGCAAATAGAGATTGAAGCAGCTGACTATCTTGCTCCAAATCCTTCTCAACCAGTGTCGACATATCTTGAATAAATTGTTTGGTGGTCTCCATGATTTGTTGACTATGGGTTGCCAGATTCACAAACGGTCTCACTCCATGTCCCATAAACAACGAACAAATAAAGTAAAGATCATTTATCGTAAAGGAACAATTCAATTCATCTTTGACCCCATTTGAAAAATCTAGTGCCACCATATATAATTCCATTTTCTTTATTTCGACAAACAAAGGATTTTTATTTGTTTGTGAATGGTAGCCATGCTTTACTCGACCAATCAAAGTTAACAACGAAAGTTTGAGTGAATGGACAATATAATTTGTTGGTTGCTGTTTAGACTGTTGGTAAAAATTCTTTACAAAATCATCCACAAACTGAACCATCGCTTGATCAAAAACAAAGTGATATTGACATTTTTCATTCCCTACACCGATGTTTTTTTCAAAATAATTGACAAATGTCCGCTGGATCAACTCTTCAGGTGTTTTTTGTGTGTCTATTACATGATTTGAAGTAATCCTAATCCCAGCTAACCGACAATATTTGATGATTTCCTCATAATCCTTACGCAAAGTTGCAATACTGACAAAAAACTTTTTTTCAAAATACTCATATCTTTTTTTATCCGTTTTAAAAATTAGATTGGCGAATAAGTACACTCTCCGATAATTTGAACTATACTTTACCTCTGTTGACATAGCTTCTTTACTAGTGATAAATATTTTGGCATCATTTTTTTTAGTTGATGTTCCAATTAGGTAAATCCCAATGCGAGGTTTTTTTTCAATTTTTAACTCAAAACGATTCAAGAACTGTCCCAGCTTCTGAATATCTTGATAAATTGTTTTATTCGAAACATTGAGTTTTTCACTAAAGAAACTTGCTGGTTGAAAATTCTCCTCCTCTAAAAGTAATTCAATTAACTGACTCTCGCGCTTTGATAACATCCATCATCACCTCAGAAAACGTTTTCCTTGTTTATATCATAGAGTTTTTCTCCCTAAAGATAAATACGTAATCTGTTCCACATTAAAGTGGAAGAGATTATTATGACCCTATACTTTTTGATGTTGGTGAGACTCACGACAACTTTTTTATGATTTAAAATGAAAAAAGACACTCTCCAAAATTTGGAAAGTGCCTTGAAAGACATGCTCAAGGTAACTGCGCTCAGCATAGCTTCGCCCAGTGTGATTATCGTAACTCGCCCAATCTATCTGAGAAGTTTCCGTAAGCTCGCAAAATGATTCCGACAAGATAACGAACAAAAGGTGTGTAGAATAATTAAATTCTTTCACCGCCATCCACCTCTTTTCTCCGCCATTTTATACTATTTGGCGGAGAAAGTATTTCATTTATTATATTTTCTCTACACTGTAAAAAAAACAACATTTTTTAGGCAAGAAAAGTCAAGAAATATCCAATATCATTATTTATATACCCCAAACATTCCTAAGATAACTACTAAATTATCGATCTATCCACTTATGAAAAATTTGAACAACGATTAGCAGAAGTAAAAAATGCTAAATGAATAGCATGCTTAAAAAGCTAGTACCCATTTCCATACCCAAAAGTACAAAAAAAAGACACTCTCCAAAAATAAAAAGTGTCTAAAACATTGATATAATAGTATTCTTAACATTTTGAAAACTATGAAGCTTTACGAGCTTTCTTAAGAGCTAGTTCTGTGGCAGAGATTTTGAAGGGAATGGATAGCAATAGATTGAGCAACTCTTCAACAAGTACGGTTTTAATGGATTTCACCACATTTTAAAGCCTTCGTACCTAAAGACGTACCTAAAAAATATACGTGAATCAAAAAGACTATTTTATAACAATTTCTCACCCATAAAATTTAAGTTCACTTCCTAATGCACAATATGCTATACTCACTTTGGCAACTTGCCCCCAAGGGGGTGATTCCATTGGAAAAATTAATATCGCTAGTTATTGCACCTATCTTTGTAGGTTTAGTTATTCAACTAATTTCTCACTGGTTAGATGAGAAAGACAATGACTAATAGCAAGTTGCTTCTAACCCACACATTCGAAGTCGCAACGATTGTAAAAGAAAACCACTCTATTCGCCGTAGAGTGGTTTTTGTGTTCCATTGGTAAAAATTAATATCACTTCGCACCATCATCATATCAAGAATAATCCAAAAAATCAAATTGTCTATATTAAAGGATTCAGTACCCATAAGTAGTAGCCTATTAACGCCTCAAAAGATAGATAATTTGTTTTACAGGGATCAACTTGTACGAGATAGAGGGCAACTTTTGCTAGTACTCATCTTTACGTTCTTTCCTTACATACTTGTTGGAAGAAAAACACTACCCAAAAATTGAAAAGAGCCTTTAAGCTCACGAACAGAGTAGATTCACTAAATTTCATTGAATTTTATCCCTTACTATTTCCTTTCAATTTCCAAATATCTAATAATGGGATATTTTCACTATTTGGCGCTAATGCACTATTTAGCTGATCAACTTGTATAATTATTGGAAGCTCAAATAATACACCAGTCAATATAACTTGTCCTGGCGCTAAATTAGGAATACTCTCTTTGGAAACACTATCTAATGAAGACATTGTTTTATCCAGTAAACGCAAATCATTGTCGTTAACTAATCGATGGATAAAATAATTATGAATTTGAGAAACTATTGTAGCAGAGATATCAGCTGGTCTTTGACTAGATATTGTCAAATAATATCCAAACTTTCTTCCTTCTTTGATTATCTCTTCAAAAACCTCTAATCTATAATCTTTCCATTTCTCAGACTCTCTACTTGATGAGTCTGATAAAATATTATGTGCTTCGTCGATAATTAAATTAAAAATTCTATTTCGACCGCTATTTTGTTCCCTATTCATTTCATATGTTAGCTTTGCTATAACCATTGGAATCATCATTTTCATATCTTGATTAACGTTTTTGAAAGATACTACATTGACTGTACTATCAAAAATTTCTTCATCGCCAGATGCTATTTTAAATACTTTTGAAAAATCATTTACACGAGATTCAATTCTATGGAGTAAAGGTGCAATATGATCATACTGAACTGTGTGTTGCCTTAATTCATATATCATTTTCAAATAAGAAGCAATTTGTAAGTTTTTCATTGGATTATCGAGATCAAAATCCTTTGTATTCAATTTTAACGAAACTTTTCTTTTCTCTTCTTTCAATAAATCTTCATCAGGATTCCAATAGTAACTACCATTATTAGATTCATTCCATCCTTCTAAAAAAACTTTAGAATAAAAACACTCTCTTGTATTATTGTACAGTGAATTTCCAATCCACTCTGAAACATCTTCATTTTTTAAATCCAACAGTTTTAACACTTGTTTAAATAGGTCTAAACTATTATGATTCGAAACAATATAAACATTAGAAAAAGCTTCAGCGATATATCTAGGCAAATTATCTTTAAAAACTCCTTCATCTTTAAAATAGTAATTTAGAACTCTACTTAAAAAAGGCTGTTGGGTCTGCTCAGTTGCACCAAAAAGAACAGAAAGCATGTCTTTGTCCCAAAATCTTGTCTCAGGTATATTAAGACGTGTATCTTGTTGGTCTACTTTTGTCTCTTGTTTTCTATTGGTACTCAAATTATATATCTTTTTATTTTCTGTAACTGACTGTTCTCCTACATACTCACCATTAAAGTCTAGCAACACAAACTTAGATTCTCCGAAATCAAGAACGTTATATCTAAAACTCAACTCAAACAATTCATGATACAATTTTGCTAAAGTATTAGATTTTCCACTTCCAGTATTTCCAAAAATAGCAATATGACTATTAAATAATTTATACCATTTTAAATTGAAATTAATTCCGTCTGGCCATACTTTACCAATTGTTACTGGTGGAATTTTTTTACTCTCAAAACCTTCATTACCTTCACTGCCTAATAATATTGCTTCTTTCTGTCTTTCAGATAATAAAACTACATCGTTAAAAATTTGTGGAAAAGCCACCATACCTGATTTGTAATCATTTCTTTTAAAACTACCAATGATTTTGACTTCAATTTCCCTTACAAATCTGTCTTTTCTGAACTCCTGTATTGAAGAATCTCTTAACTGATCATATGCATACTCTTTTTCCACTTTTCCCACAATTGTATATTGTCCACGAATAATCCCCACATAAGAGCCAATGATTACTCCTGAATATTTTTCTCCTTTAAAAAAATGTACTAATTGACTTGTATTTTCAAATAATCGTATTAATACAGCAGTTCCTTTAATCTCACGAACTGCTCCAACAATAAAATCTAAAGAAGAGGTGTTAGTTGACTCGCCCATTCATTCTTTGCCCCCTAATAGGTTATTTAGAAAGGTAAAATTACCATTAATAAGACTACCATCTACTTTTTCATCAAAGTTAGGTATAAATTCAATTTGAACCCCTTTTCCTAAAGCTTTTTCTATCGTTTCCTTAGATTTTTTATTGTATGCAATGACATATATTTTTAAGAATGGATTCACCATTGATCTTCTGACTATCTCCAAGATATGTTCATCTGCAAAAGAGAAGCCGAATACAACCAAAACACTATCTTTCTTTTCTAATTCGAAACTTAGCATTCTTAACATTTGGTAATAGTGTTGTTCAAAAACAGTCTCAGAAAACTTTTGTTTAGTTGGACTTACTATTGGTAATAAATCATATCTTTCTTTAAAATATTTTAATTTATCATCTGCAATAGAATAAATCTGATTAATATGCTCTTTTAATACATCTTCTGTAAGAGTATTATCAAAAATTGACTGCTCAATACTTTCAATGCAAAAAAAATCAATTGCTTTATTTAAATCAGAATTATCCCCAATAGGATCAATATCCTCTTTACTATCCAAAATCAGTTCATTAACTTTTTCTGCTTCTTTCACAAGGTCTTCAAAAATTTTATTCTCTAAACTCATCTCAATTTTTTCATTATCTTTTTTCCACGTTACCGATCCATGCAATTTAATCAAATTGATAGTTGGAATACTTCTTTGAAACCCATCACTAATACCAGAATGTGCAGCTGTAATATAAAAATTTTCTGAGGAAACATATTTTTTTAAAAAACCTCTACTTCCATCATTGAAAAATGTAAGTCTATTTTGTGACGCTAATTTATCAAAAGATAATTCAAAGAGAGTATCATAGTTTGTCGTAAAAATATTAACCCTTTTGGGTTTATCAAACCCTTCATGATTAGATAAAGTAATAAGGTTAGAGATAAATCTCTCATAGTTTTCAACAATTTCTTTTGATTGATCCTCTATCTCTAAAATTTGTGTCTTTTTCACCCAAAGGTTAAACCATAAATAATAAAGAACTATCTTCTGATTCTCACTATATTCTTTTGAGGTCAATAATTCTTCAAATGATTTTGAAAATGCATCTATCCATAAAGTAGGAATTATCCCCGCTGATGCACCTGATCCAATTAAAAAATTGATATTCTTACCATTTATTTCATCTAAAAAATTACTATATTCTTTTGTCATACACTTTTCTCACCCTCTATTTATAAATTCTTTTCTCCAATAACTTGGAATAACAGGTATTCTATACTTTCTACTAATCATCAAACCTATTGTAGGAAATGAGTACTCAATAAAACTAAAATGATTAAAATCATCAATTTTTGATGTATCTAAAATCATTTTCTTTGTTTCTTTTGATTCAAGTTCATTCAGTATATCAGTGTATCCTTGCATATGAATTTCATTTTTAATATATAAATTAAACTCTTCTTCGCTTGAACAATTCCAATTTTGAATTGTTGCTTCACTAAGAAAATCAAATTCTAATATTTGATTAGCCAAGTCTTCTTGTTCTGTTAACAACGCCCACTCAAAAAGAATACCCCAGAGAAATGAAGCAGAATATCGGTTTACATAATCAATCTCTTGAAACTCAATTTCCATGGCTAAACTATATTGTCTTTCCAAAATAGGATATTTTCCATTTCTGATATTAGAAAAAATATGGCTAGTATAGTTTTTCACTAAGATCTCAATATCAGCAAGATTTCTTTTCAATAGCATTACATAAAACAGAATAGATATCTCTATCCCATCATTATCATACACTGGATAATAGAAACCATAATTATTATTCATTAAATCAACTAACAAATTTATAGTATCTTCAACAGAATATTTTAAATCAAAATTTTTTGAACTATTCTCAGTTGATAAAAATGCTGCATACACAGAGAGATAGCCCAATATCTCAAAACATAATATTCTATATTCAACGGGATTATATGGTGGTAAGCCATTTCTAATTGTTGAAAATCCGCTCAGATTATCCATGAATTTTTCGTTTGAATTTATATACAACTTGATGAATTTATTCAACCATAAGATTTCATTCGTCTTTTCAAAGAGATTATTTTTTTGAATATAGGACCACATAGATATTAGTACATATTCTGTAAACTGTATACTGATCCGATATCGCTTCTTTTCATTTGCAGTGTGGGTTACCAAACTCAATACCATTTGTAATGATGTAAATATTTTATTCTTCTTTTTCTCAGTTGTTACTTCTTCAAGTTCTTTAAAATATTTACTTACGATAGATTCAAAAAAATCTAATTTATAATCTGATTCATCTAAGTAGTAAAGGCATTTTCTTAGCTCAGAACGTTTACTTTTACTAAATAACGTTTCATTAAAACCTTCTTGAAGAACTAAGTTTACTAAATCCGGCAGCAAGATTGAAGAAATATTAATATCCTCTGTACTATTACTTTTTTTATACCCCTCCCAGTTAGGTCTAACAGCATCCTGTATTATTCCATTTGTTACAAATACAATGTTTTTTTGTCTGTTTTGATAAATTGAATCCAACATTGTGTTTAAATAAACATCAACAATTTCCGAGAAACTTTGTCGGACAGAATTCTTATCTCCGTCCCATGTCTGTCTAGTTAAATCTCCTTGTTTTATAACATATAAATAGATTTCCTCACCTTTTTCTGCGAGTAAATCGACACCATATTGTCTTTCCCCTGTCTTGGGCAGATTTTTTACAGTATACCCATCTAATTTTAACAAATCAGACAATAAAATATCCAATTCATCTTTTTCCTTTAAAGAAGCTAAATAATCTTCTAGTATCAATTCAATCATGTAATTTGTCCTCCAAGATTATCGCAGTCTCAGTTTTATGAAATAATGGATCATTTAGAAATCTCACTGGTATAGGCATACTATGACTCATTTTCTTCATTTCACTCACTTGCATGTGTAAATTACCGTCATCATCTATATGTTTATACTGAACTTTATTTCCGTACAAGATCGTTTGCTTAGAAAAAAGCTCATCTAAAACAGATAATTTTTCAGCATCTTCATTTATTTTTCTAGTTCTTTCGGCTACCTTTTCATAATAAATATTCATATTTTTTTCAGATGGTTTGAAATCAAAATTCTCTACACTTTTTTCGTGTAATTCCCGTCTTTGCATCAATTCTATATTAATTCTTTTTAGTTTAGGCTCATCTAAAACAAAATATTCTACTTTTTTTTCCAACAAATAGAAGTAATTGTCATATATTGAAGTAAGAATATAATCATATAATTCTTTCTGAATATTTTCATTCCTTGTATTCAGAAATAAATCTATAGAAATGTCACAAATGAAATCAGCATCTATCTCATAACAATGAAAAATTCTTAATAACCTCAAATAGTAATCTTCTTTTAAATCTCCTAAAGACATTTTTTTCTTTTTATAGAGATGCTTGATCACTTTAATAGCTACATTAAAATATTTGTTCATATCAAGTGCTATTTGCAATAAATTTTTCAAAAAAATCCCTGAATTATTTTCTATCCTAGAAAGTATTGAATCATGTTCTTCGATACCAATAATTGATAATATTGGTATAAAAAATTTCACAAAAATAGAATCTTCTAGCAAAGAGTAGATGTGACTTATCGGGTACTTTAAATGTTCAATTTTTTCATCTGATAATTGAATAATAAGTGAATATAAACATTCAGCACACTCTTTACTAATTGCTATTTTATCTTGGTATACAAGATAAATGATCCTTTCGATATTTGATTCTCCAAGTTGTTCAGTTATTTTACTTATTTCATCAACTATAGCTTCATCGTTATTATTAAGTAATAACATAAATAAAAGATGTGAGTAGTTTCCAATTAATAAAGCGTTTTCCTCGCCAATTACATCTAATTCTACTTTTGTAATTAATTTCTCTCTAGCAATTCTATAAGCAAATTTTTTGTCGGTTTTAGAAATCTCAAAACACGATTGAATCAAAAAAAGAGTCTCCTCAAAACCCTTCACTTGATAATCTTCAATAAACTTGTATAACATATCTCTTTTTTCTAAACTGAATATTATAAGATAGTTCAGTTCTCTATTAGGGTTTGTTACAAACTCAATTTTAATATCTTCTAATAATTCATCACTTACATATTGAGAGAGTGTTCGATAAAAAGTAATATCATTAGTCTTTTTAAAAATCGTATGACAATATTCTAAAACATCTTCTAATGTCAAATTCAGCGATTCAACTTGCTCCATAGATAAAAAAATTTGTCTTTTAAATTCATTATCTACAAAAGATTCTTCGGATATCTTTTCATTAAATAAATCAAGAAACGAATAGTCTCCTTTCTCTATTAAATATATTATTAAAGACAACATAATATTATCTCCTAAGGAAATTTCTGAATTACAAATTTTTTTTATATCAGAAAAGTTAAAATGTCTTTCAATCTTATATACCTTATTCAGTTCTTCTAATTGAGTTACTTCATCCTCCGTAAATTTAAAATTCTTATACTTACTAATCTGCTCATTTGTTAAGTTCATTTCCTTAAAGAAAGAAATTCTATCGTAAATCAAATTTATCTCTCCATTTCTATCTAAGTGTGAGCTGGTAATCTGTAATTACAAATTATAAAAGCTTATTTCATTTTCTTCAGTTTAATAATTTTATCGATATCATCAATCTCCAATGCATCCGCGATTCTTTCAATGTGTTCTAAATAAATTTTCTGTCTTTTTCCATTTGCCAAATTACTTAGATTTGATGGCTCAATTCCAGATAATCTTGCGAGTTCTCTTAATGACATTTGACGTTCTGCTAACAAATCATTAATCAGCACTTCCACTTCTCTACCACCTTCATTTTCATTCATTTGTGTTTCCTCCCCTGTGTTGTCTATATAAACATGGTATAGTATAAAAATTTAAAATTGTTGTTCATATAGACATGATTATCAGCAAAATAGAAGAAGTACTAAAAGAAAACTGTGAATTTAGAGAAACAACTTGGAATTAAACAAAACGCAGAGCAATTTCTTTTCACTTATATTGATAGAAAGTGAAATGTGAATGTCCCAGTACACATAGACTACCTTAACTACCGCATCAAATCAGTGAAACGCCGACACAAACACTTGATAAATACTTCTTCTCAAAAGTTAAGACATACTTTTAGCACGCTAGCAGGTAGAGGTGGCGCAACAATTGAACAAATTTCTAGAGCAGTCATCAATTCTGATACATAAACAACAGAAGTTTATATGAAAACACCAAATATCGTTCATCTATCCACTTACGAAAATTTGAACAACGCTTGGAAGAAGTAAAAAATGGAAAATGAATGGCAGGTTTAAAATCTTCCTACCCATTTTCGTACCCAAAAGTACAAAAAAAGACACCTTCCAAAAATGGAAAGTGTCTGAAACGTTGATATAATAGTAGTCTTAACGTTTTGAGAACTGTGAAGCTTTACGAGCTTTCTTAAGACCTGGTTTTTTACGTTCAACCATACGTGCGTCACGAGTAAGTAAGCCAGCACGTTTAAGAGCTAGACGGAAGTCAGGATCAACTTCTAGCAATGCACGAGCGATACCATGACGGATAGCTCCTGATTGTCCAGCGTAGCCTCCACCGTTTACGTTAACAAATACGTCATAAGCGCCTTTTGTTTCAGTAACAGCGAAAGGTTGATTGATTACTTCACGCAAGTCAGCATGTGGAATGTATTCTTCAACATCTTTTTTGTTTACAGTAATTTTACCAGTTCCTGGTACTAAACGTACACGAGCAACTGCATTTTTACGACGGCCTGTGCCGATATATTGAACTTGTGCCAATGAAATTCCCTCCTATTAGATTAAGTTTGTAATGTCTAAAACTTCTGGTTGTTGTGCTGCATGTGGATGCTCAGCTCCAGCGTATACATTCAATTTTGTAAATTGTTTGCGGCCTAAAGTATTTTTAGGAAGCATTCCTTTTACAGAAGTTTCGATCAAACGACGAGAATTTTTAGCACGCAATTCACCAGCAGTGATTGATTTCAATCCTCCTGGGTAGTTGCTGTGACGGTAATAAATTTTATCAGTCGCTTTTTTACCTGTTAATTTCACTTTATCTGCATTGATTACGATGACGAAATCGCCAGTGTCCAAATGAGGTGTGAAAGTTGGTTTATTTTTACCACGTAGTACAGATGCAACAACTGTTGAAAGACGTCCCAATGGAACATCAGTTGCGTCTACTACATACCATTTACGTTCTACTTCGCCTGGTTTGGCCATATATGTTGTACGCACGTTAGTTTCCTCCAATTTAAGTTCTGATGTTTGACATACACTTCGAGTTTCCGGGGCTCTTTGTGGGGCAAACAATACCATTTAACATATTACCTGCTAATCCCCTTAATGTCAACGTTTTTTCTTAGCAATCCAAAACTTTCGTTTTTATTGCCCGTATCCTTGTGATGCACTCATTCTTTTTTAGAACGAAGAACGTTTCTTTCTCTTTCTAAAATAAAAACTGCAAGGAAAATAACTTCCCTCGCAGTTTTTCTACTATTATATAATATCATCAGCTGATGATCATTTTACACATCGATTTCTGGTGCTTTTCCTAAATGTGCTTGAATCATCCAGATTCGTTTTTCAGTCGCTGTTTTGAATTCGATAAAGATATCTTGTGTTGGGTCGTCGCCTTCCTCACCAGCTACTTCAATTCCTTTTTGGTAAAGGTCTGCCAAATAGCGGTAGCCTTTCACAAGAATTTCCAAGCGTTCTGGAATAGTCCGATCCCAATTGCCTACTTCGTCAGGAATATTGGTGTTGTCTGCAAATTCACGTAAGGTTGAATAAGGAGAACCATCTAGTGTGATCAAACGCTCTGAGATTTCATCTAATTGTTCATTCAAGTCATCCATAAATTCATCCATCATTGGGTGCAATGTCAAGAAACCTGGTCCACGCATATACCAATGTGTTTGGTGAACAACAACAGACATTTGACTCAAGTCTGCAACTAATTGATTTAATACTTCTTTTGTTTGTGGAAATTTCATTTTCTTTTCTCCTCCTAACTTTTGTCTACAATAAAAGCATAGTAAACTTTGAGACAAAAGTACAATAAAACCAATTAGTTGAGAACGATTTTCATCCTATCATTTCTTAGAAAAGACTTTCTATTGCTTTAGTCGTTTTTTCTAGTTCTTACACTATTCCTCTCTTATTCCGTCATTCTACTTTTTCATCCTATTTTTCATCCATAGTACTTAAAGTTTGCCGTAAATGCGCTAAAGGCTGATAAGTCGCCGCTACTTGTTTTTGTGTTTCAACAAAAATCGGAAAGATTTTTTGATATGTCTCTTTGACCGTTTGTTGAACTGGTACTTGTGAAGCAAGCTGTACTTTTTCTATAGCTTCGCTTAAGTCAGTGATCTTCCCGATACTTTGCCACCCTAAGAAAACGGCTCCTAAAGCGGAGGCTTCAGACACCGCCGGGAAAATGAGCGGATACCCCAAAACGTCAGCCATTAATTGGCGAAAGACAGGCGATTGTGAGAATCCGCCTGTAGCTCTGATTTCTGTTAATTGATCTTCTGAACAAACTCCTGTCAAAATCCTTTTTAAATTGAAACAAATTCCTTCTAGAATAGCTCGCATCATTTCTTTTTCCGTGTGGTCTCTTTGCAAACCTAAAAAACTCCCAGAAGCTTCTGCCTCCCATAGAGGGGCTCGTTCTCCTAATAAATAGGGCTGAAAGAGTAATCCGTTCGCTCCTGGTGGGACAAACGTAATTGCTGAGAAAAGAGCATCGTAAGGATTTTCACCTTGGTCAATAGCCGCTTGAGTTACTTCTTGCATCAAAGTTTGACTTGCCCAATCAAAAATTCCCGCACCATTACTTGTTGCGCCACCGACTACCCAGTGTGTACGATCCAGTACATAACAGAAGGTTTCCATCTCTGGATGTAGTTGTGGTTTATCTGTAATAAATCTTAATGCCCCACTGGTTCCGACTGTTAACGCAGCTACCTTTTCGCCAAAAGCTCCTAGCCCCAAATTAGATAAAGGACCATCAGCACCGCCCAAAACAAATGATATATCATTTTCTAATCCTAAAATTTCTTGTTTTTCTTTTGATAATCCATTGAGTATCGTGGTTGACGGCATCACTGCAGGTAGTTGTTCTTGAGTGATTGATAAGTAATTTAACGCTTCTTCTGCCCATTTGAATTGATGGATATCAAAATAACCTGTGCCTGAGGCTGTACTGTAATCACAGACTAGTTTCCCAAACAAACGGTAAAAGATATATTCTTTTATGCTAATATAATATGCCACTTGCTTCGTTAGTTCTGGTTGGGTTTCGTTCAACCAATGGATTTTAACTAGTGGCGTCATTGGATGGATTGGGGTGCCTGTTTGTTGATAAAAGTGAAACCCTAGTTGGCTGTTTTTTAGTTTTTCAGCTTGTGTTTTCGCACGATTATCTGCCCAAGTGATCATGCGGGTCAAAGGGTGTTTATTGTCATCTAACAGAATCAAACTGTGCATCGCTGATGAAAAGGCAATCACTTCTATAGTTGTCGACTTAGGTAACTGTTTGACGACTTCTTTGATTACTGTACATACACCGTGGAAGATCAATTCTGGGTCTTGTTCTGCCATTCCTGGTGCTTCTTGGATCATCGGATTAAGGAAATAAGCTGAAGCGATGACTTCAGCTTGTTCGTTGAATGCCACTGCTTTTGTTTGTGTCGTACCGATATCGACTCCGATCGAAATCTTCATTTTGTCACCTCTACTAAAAATAAATAAAATGGTTGTTATTGGCGTATCTTTCTTTAAAAGGAGGCCCTCGCTATGTTTCTCTATTTTATCATTGGTTGTTGCATTGGTTCGTTCTTATGCTTAGTGGCACAACGCCTGCCACAAGGACACTCTATTATTTACCCACGGTCTCATTGTGTCAACTGTCAGCATGTATTGGCTTGGTATGAATTGGTCCCATTGCTTTCCATCTGTTACCAACGTTTTCGTTGTCGAAACTGTCGTTGCAAGCTTTCGCCGATTTATTTTATAGCAGAATGTATCGGTGGTTGTTTATCTGTTTGGCTATTTTATTTTTCACAGCGCCCAGACGGGTTACTTGTTTTTTGGTTTTTGTCAGCCTTTTTACTATCGTTAATGGATAGTTTTTATTTGATGATCGAGGGAAGAACACTTTATTTTATCTGGTTTATCTTATGGATGACTTGGTTGATCAAAGGAGAGTTTCAATGGCTTAGTTTTGCTGTTTTATTCTTGATCAGTTTTTTCCTTACTCGTTACGGGAGTGAATTTTTAGGGTTAGGCGATGTTTTATTGCTTTTAAGCTGGAGTGGCGGTCTAACTCTCAATCAACTGATGCAACTCCTCTTTCTTGCTAGTTTATTGGGATTACTTTTTTTCTTTATTTTTCTCTCTCACGATAAAAAATCTAAAAGAGTACCTTTTGTGCCTTTTTTGAGTGTCGCACTTTTTCTCCTTCATGTGTAGTAATTTAGTTGTCTATTTATTGGTTATCAACGATGCGAGCCTTTTAACTGATGATGATTAATGATTTGACGGACTTTGCTTATTTGCCTCATTACGTACGCTTTTGATAGCTTAGTATCTTTTCTGCTTGCTGTCATTCAACAAACGATAATGAACCTTGATTTATAAAAAAATGGATCAACCAGATGGCCGATCCATTGACACTTAGATAACTTTACCTAAAAAATTATAAAAATCACTAAATTCACAGCAAGCCAAAGCATAGCCAGCTTTTATCCCTAACTGAAATTCTTCAAAATGCAATGTGTCTTATTTTCCAGACCAATGTTTGCGTAAAAAACTCCCTCGTCCAGAGCCTTCTCGGTAAAGATTATAGTGGACTTTGTTCTTCTTATAATAGTCTTGATGATACTCCTCAGCGGGATAAAACTCACTTCGGGGTTCGATTTTTGTGACAATCGGACGATCGAATCGACCACTTTCTTGTAGTTGTTTCTTTGATGCTTCAGCGATTTCACGTTCTTCTTCATTGCTATAATAAATGACCGGTCGATAAGAGTCTCCGCGATCAGCAAATTGACCGAAAGCATCCGTTGGGTCTGTTTGTTGCCAGTAGATTTCGACTAACTGTTCATAAGAAACCAGAGACGGATCATACTCGATTTCTACTGCTTCCGTATGACCTGTCGTTCCTGTGGTTACTTGTTCATAGGTAGGATTTGGGACATGTCCTCCCGTATAGCCAGAGGTTACTGCTATGATTCCTGGCTGTGTTTCAAAAGGTTTGACCATGCACCAAAAACAACCACCTGCAAAAACTGCTTTTTTCGTCATATAAAATCCCCCTTTGTCTTTCATCATACCTTGATTTATAAAAGGGTGATACTGTTTTGCTTACCTTCGAAACGAATAAACAAAGAATCGATACTCCTATACTTACCTGCTTGCTTTATTAAGATAGAATATTGCAGCATTTTCTTTTTTACTAATCTTTTTATTGATTTGATTTTTTATCCATCTATTTAAAAGTATATACAATACTCCTAGGACTTAAACCTAAACGCCATTTATTGTTCTCACATTTTTTACATTTATTGAAAGAAATACTCATTTTACCCCCACCCGGTATTTTTATCAATTTTCCCTATTTTCATTCTCTTTTGTGGATAACTTTCTTTTTCCTCTCAACTGTTTTTTCCACAAGAGAGAATAAACGGTTTTTCTTTTTCCTTGTGGATAGTTCTTTTATATTATACTTTTCCACAGATTTTGAATTAACAACCGCTAAAATTTTTAACTTCAGGGGGACACGTTATGTCAAAAAAACTAATTTCACTGATAAAATTCAACAAATTTTACCAAGCAAGTCAGTAAAGAATTCTGGTACGCTAGTAGATCAAGACAACCCAAAAAATCTACTTGAAAAATTGATTCTCAATACCACACATCCTTCGTCCTCACATTCCCAACTACAAGAAGAAGTTTTTATACTTCAAGCTCAACAAGCACTCGCATCACTTACTGAAACGTTTGGTTCAAACTCGATTATGTATCGTTTATTACCTGAAAAAATCTCAACCCATCCGCTCCTACATAGCAGTTTCACCTGAACGATGAACAAACCTGATCTAGCATAGCAATCTTTAGCAAGTTTTGCTAAGCAATTCAATGATTCATGAACCTATTTTTCTAGAAGTACAAAAATAAGAAAAAATGCTCGTCTGTAATGAACAAATTCTCAATTTCGTTTGTTTCTATCAACTTTAGCACGACAAAAAAAACAGAGCTAAGATGTTCATCTTAGCTCTGTTTGGTATCACATTATTTTGTTTGTTCATTCATTGCATCTTCTGCAGCCATTTGTGCTTCGATGTCTGAAATGCTATAAACATTTTCACTTGCAACACCGACTTCTTTTGGTTCCATGTTACGGTAACGAGCCATACCAGTACCAGCTGGGATGATTTTACCGATGATAACATTTTCTTTCAAACCAAGAAGTGGATCTTTTTTACCTCGGATCGCAGCATCAGTCAAGACACGAGTTGTTTCTTGGAAGGATGCAGCAGATAAGAAGCTGTTTGTTTCTAATGATGCTTTTGTAATACCTAGTAGGACTGGGCGAGATGTTGCAGGTACGCCTCCAGCTACCAATGTATTGTAGTTTTGGTCTTTGAAGTCAGCAATATCCATCAATGTACCTGGTAAGATATCAGTATCACCTGGATCCATTACACGGACTTTACGTAACATTTGTCGAACCATTACTTCGATATGTTTATCGCCGATTTCTACCCCTTGCATACGGTATACACGTTGTACTTCGCGCAGCAAGTAGTTTTCAACTGATAATACATCACGAACTTGTAACAATTGTTTAGGATCGATTGAACCTTCCGTTAATGGTGCACCACGGTGGATCATATCGCCTTCAGCGACTTTCATACGTGCTGTATAAGGAACAGTATACGTACGTGTGTCGGTTTTCCCTTTGATTGTTACTTCTTTTGTACGAGTTGAAGCATCTTCTGAGATATCGATGACGTCACCAGTTACTTCGGTGATCACTGCTTGCCCTTTAGGATTACGTGCTTCAAAAATTTCTTGGACACGAGGAAGACCTTGAGTGATATCGTCTCCGGCTACCCCACCGGTATGGAAGGTACGCATTGTCAACTGAGTACCTGGTTCTCCGATTGATTGAGCGGCGATCGTACCAACTGCTTCACCAACTTCAACGTCAGATCCAGTTGCCAAGTTACGTCCATAACAGTGTTTGCAGACACCATGTTTTGTGTTACATGTGAAGACAGAACGGATCGTTACAGTTTCCACACCTGCATCCACGATTTGTTTTGCAATATCTTCTGAAATCAATTGGTTACCAGCGATGATCAATTCGTTCGTTTCTGGATCACGTACTTCTTTACGTGTGTAACGACCAATCAAACGATCTTCTAATGATTCAATGATTTCGTTTCCTTCACGAATCGCTTGGATTTCAAGACCGCGGTCTGTTCCACAATCTTCTTCACGAATAATAACGTCTTGGGCAACGTCAACCAAACGACGAGTCAAGTAACCTGAATCGGCTGTCTTCAAGGCAGTATCGGTCATCCCTTTACGAGCCCCGTGAGTAGAGATAAACATTTCTAAGACAGAAAGTCCTTCACGGAAGTTTGAGATGATCGGTAATTCCATGATTCGACCATTCGGAGCAGCCATCAGTCCACGCATACCAGCAAGCTGAGTAAAGTTGGAGATGTTACCACGAGCTCCAGAGTCAGACATCATGAAGATTGGGTTTTTCGCTTCTAACCCTTCCATCAGTTTTTGTTGGATGCTATCTTTAGCAGCATTCCAAACAGCGATTACTCGTTCATAACGTTCGTCATCAGTAATCAATCCACGACGGAATTGTTTTGTAATTGTTTCAACTTGTTTATGGGCATTTTCGATGATTCCTTGTTTTTCATTCAGTACACTGATATCTGCGATACCTACTGTGATACCAGCATGTGTAGAATGTTTATACCCTAAGTCTTTCATTCGGTCAAGCATCTTAGAAGTTTCAGTTACTTTGAAACGTTTGAAGACTTCCGCAATGATATTTCCTAGATTTTTCTTCTTGAATGGTAAGACTAATTCTTGCTCTTTGATATGCGCAGGAATATCTGTACCTGCTTCAACAAAATATTTATCCGGTGTTTGTACCGTTAAGTTGAAGTCTGTTGGTTCATTCAAGTAAGGGAACTCTGGAGGCATGATCTCATTAAAGATGATCTTACCAACAGTTGTAATCATCGTACGTTCTTTTTGCCAGTCAGTAAATGGTTTTTCACCTAATGAATTAGGGTTCACACCGATACGTGAGTGTAAATGAACGTAGCCGTTACGCCATGCGATCACAGCTTCGTTTTGGTCACGGAAGACCATTCCTTCGCCTTCACGTCCTTCTTCTTCCATTGTTAGGTAGTAGTTACCTAAAACCATATCTTGGGAAGGTGTTACAACTGGTTTACCGTCTTTTGGATTCAAGATGTTTTGAGCAGCTAGCATCAACATACGAGCTTCCGCTTGTGCTTCTTCGTTCAATGGTACGTGAACGGCCATTTGGTCTCCATCAAAGTCGGCATTATAAGCTTCACATACAAGTGGGTGCAAACGAATCGCACGGCCTTGCACTAAAACAGGTTCAAATGCTTGGATACCAAGTCTGTGTAGCGTAGGTGCCCGGTTAAGTAATACTGGGTGTTCTTTGATTACGTCTTCCAAGACATCCCAAACTTCGTCTTCTTGACGTTCGATTTTACGTTTCGCATTTTTGATGTTAGAAGCTAGTTCACGTTGAACCAATTCACGCATCACGAATGGTTTAAATAGTTCGATCGCCATTTCTTTTGGCAATCCACATTGATACATTTTCAAGAAAGGTCCTACAACGATAACGGAACGTCCTGAATAGTCAACACGTTTACCAAGTAAGTTTTGACGGAAACGACCTTGTTTCCCTTTCAACATGTGAGAAAGAGATTTCAATGGACGGTTACCTGGTCCAGTAACTGGACGGCCACGACGACCATTATCGATCAACGCATCAACAGCTTCTTGTAACATCCGTTTTTCGTTTTGGACGATGATTCCTGGAGCATTCAAATCTAACAAGCGTTTCAAACGGTTATTACGGTTGATTACTCGACGGTAAAGATCATTCAAATCACTTGTTGCAAAACGTCCACCTTCTAATTGCACCATTGGTCGTAAATCTGGTGGAATAACTGGAATAACGTCCATAACCATCCAACTTGGTTCATTTCCTGAAGCACGGAAAGCTTCTAAAATGTCCAAACGGCGGATCGCACGAGTCCGTTTTTGCCCTTGGGCAGATTTCAATTCTTCTTTCAATTCAGCTGCTTCAGCATCTAAATCAACACTGTCTAGTAATTGTTTGATTGCTTCTGCACCCATTGCTGCTTGGAATTCTTGTCCATATTGTTCACGTTTTTCGCGGTATTCACGTTCTGTCAACAATTGTTTTTTCTCTAAGTTGGTGTTTCCTGGTTCGATAACCACATATGAAGCAAAATAAATGATTTCTTCTAAGGCACGAGGACTCATGTCTAAAACAAGTCCCATACGAGAAGGAATTCCTTTAAAGTACCAGATATGTGAAACAGGTGCTGCTAATTCAATGTGACCCATACGTTCACGACGAACTTTTGAACGTGTCACTTCAACACCGCATCGGTCACAAACGATTCCTTTATAACGGATACGTTTATATTTTCCGCAGGCACATTCCCAGTCTTTCGTAGGACCAAAAATCCGCTCACAGAACAACCCTTCGCGTTCAGGTTTTAAGGTACGATAGTTAATCGTCTCAGGTTTTTTTACTTCACCATAAGACCAGCTTCTGATTTTTTCGGGAGAAGCCAAACCTATTTGCATACTTTCGAATTTATTTACATCGATCAAAAGGGGTTCCCTCCATTTCGTTTAATGGCAAAACCGCAAGGCGGCTGATCATCGACCGCCTTACAGCTCATAGACCGGATTAGTCTAAGTTATCTTCTGCGGTTTCAAAGTTTTGGATGATATCTTGTCTTTCATCTTCCACTTGTTCAGCAGCTTTCTTTTCTAATTCTTTGGCTGTTTGCTGTTCAGCAAATTTTGTCAAAGCATCTACAGTGATCAAATCATCATCTTCGTCATCCATATCACGGAGTTCGATTTCAGAATCTTTGATATCCAAGACACGCATGTCTAATCCTAGTGATTGTAATTCTTTTACTAATACTCGGAATGATTCTGGTACACCTGGTTTTGGAATTGGTTCGCCTTTGACGATCGCTTCATAAGTTTTCACACGACCAACTACATCATCTGATTTGTATGTCAAGATTTCTTGTAAGGTATAAGCGGCACCGTAAGCTTCCAAAGCCCAAACTTCCATTTCACCAAAACGTTGTCCACCAAATTGTGCTTTACCACCCAATGGTTGTTGTGTAACCAATGAGTAAGGTCCGATTGAACGAGCATGCAATTTATCATCGACCATGTGAGCAAGTTTGATCATGTACATGACACCGACAGACACTCGGCCGTCAAATGGTTCACCTGTACGTCCGTCATAAAGGATGGTTTTCGCATCGCTGGCCATACCAGCTTCACGAACTGTTTCCCAAACGTCCTCATCACTTGCACCATCAAATACTGGTGTTGCAACATGGATACCTAACTGACGAGCAGCCATCCCTAAATGCAATTCCAATACTTGTCCGATATTCATCCGTGATGGCACCCCTAAAGGATTCAACATGATATCGATTGGTGTTCCATCTGGTAAGAATGGCATATCTTCTTCCGGCATGATACGGGATACAACCCCTTTATTACCATGACGTCCGGCCATCTTATCTCCTTCATGGATTTTACGTTTTTGAACGATATACACACGTACAAGCATGTTTACGCCTGGTGATAATTCATCGCCGGCTTCACGAGTAAAGATTTTTACGTCGTGGACGATCCCGCCACCACCGTGTGGTACACGTAATGAAGTATCACGGACTTCACGAGCTTTTTCACCAAAGATCGCATGTAAAAGACGTTCTTCAGCTGATAATTCGGTTACCCCTTTTGGTGTTACTTTACCAACTAGCAAGTCACCATCTTGGACTTCCGCACCGATACGGATAATACCCATCTCGTCTAGATCTTTCAAAGCATCTTCCCCAACGTTAGGGATTTCACGAGTGATTTCTTCAGGTCCTAATTTTGTATCACGAGCTTCTGATTCATATTCTTCGATGTGGATCGAAGTATAGACATCGTCTTTCACAAGACGACGGCTCATGATGATCGCATCTTCATAGTTGTAACCTTCCCAAGTCATGAAACCAACTAAAACGTTTTGTCCTAGCGCCATTTCACCTTGTTCCATTGAAGGTCCATCTGCTAAAGTATCGCCTTTTTCAACTTTTTCGCCTAAATGAACGATTGGGCGTTGGTTGTAGCTTGTTCCTGAGTTTGAACGACGGAATTTTGTTACAGCGTATTTATCTAATGCACCGTTGTCACGACGAACACGAATCTCAGAGGCATCCACAAATTCAACGACACCATCATGTTTACATAGCAAAGCAGCTCCTGAGTCATGAGCTGATTTATATTCCATACCAGTACCAACCCATGGTGCTTGTGGATTGATCAATGGCACTGCTTGACGCTGCATGTTGGCACCCATCAAGGCACGGTTGGAGTCATCGTTTTCCAAGAAAGGAATACATGCTGTCGCTACCGCAACTACTTGTTTAGGTGATACGTCCATATAATCGACTTTATCGATTGAAACTTCTAAGTTTTCACTTTGCGCACGAGCCATAACAACGTCTTGTGCAAAAGTACCATCTTCATTTAATGGGCTATTTGCTTGGGCAACGATGTAGTGGTCTTCGATGTCAGCTGTTAGATAGTCGATTTGATCCGTTACACGACCAGTTTCACGATCAACACGACGGTAAGGAGTTTCGATAAATCCAAATTTATTAACTTTCGCATAGCTAGATAAACTATTGATCAACCCGATATTTGGTCCTTCAGGCGTTTCAATCGGACACATACGGCCATAGTGAGAATAGTGAACGTCACGAACTTCATAACCAGCTCGGTCACGAGTCAAACCACCAGGTCCTAAGGCTGAAAGACGACGTTTGTGTGTCAATTCCCCAAGTGGGTTCGTTTGATCCATGAACTGAGACAACTGAGAAGAACCGAAGAATTCTTTGATACTTGCAACCACTGGACGGATGTTGATCAATTGTTGTGGTGTCAATGTTTCTGTATCTTGGATCGACATTCTTTCACGTACAACACGTTCCATCCGAGCTAAACCGATACGGAATTGGTTTTGCAGTAATTCACCGACTGAACGGATACGACGGTTTCCTAAGTGGTCGATATCGTCCACGTTGCCGATCCCTTCCATCAAGTTTAAGAAATAACTCATTGATGCGATGATGTCTGCCGGACGAACAGTTTTCACAGCTGATTCTGGATAACCATTACCGATCACATTCACTTCACGTTCTGGGTCTTTTGGTGAAAAGACTTTGATTACTTGAACAGTCATTGGATCAGTCACAACACCATCTTCTGATGGATAGTAAGTCACTGAATTCAATCCATTATCAATGAAAGGTGCTAATGTTTCCATCACTTGGTGAGTCAACACAGTTCCTTTTTCAACGATGATTTCACCAGTTTCTGGATCAACCAATGTTTCTGCTAATGTTAAGTTCAATAGACGTGTTTTCAAGTCTAATTTTTTATTTACTTTATAACGACCAACGTTGGCTAAGTCGTAGCGCTTTGGATCGAAGAAACGAGCATTCAATAAGTTCCGAGAACTATCGGCTGTCTTAGGCTCGCCTGGACGTAGACGTTCGTAAACGTCTTTTAATCCTTCTTCTGTTCTTGAATCACTTGCATTTTTGTGCAAGTCTTTTTCAACTGTATTACGTAACGTTTCACTGTCACCAAAGATTTCAAAGATCGTATCATCCGATCCAAACCCTAGGGCACGAACTAACACAGTCAAAGGAATCTTACGGGTACGATCAATACGTACGTAAGAAATATCTTTTGCATCAGTTTCCATTTCTAACCATGCACCACGGTTCGGGATCACAGTTGAACCGAAACCTTCTTTTCCGTTTTTGTCTACTTTTCCATGGAAGTACACACCAGGTGAACGCACTAACTGAGAAACGATTACCCGTTCTGCTCCGTTGATAATGAATGTTCCTTGTTCAGTCATTAATGGGAAATCACCGAAGAAGACTTCTTGCGCTTTGATTTCACCTGTCTCACGGTTTGTTAGACGTAACGTTACATGTAATGGTGCAGAGTAATTTGCATCATGTGCGCGTGCTTCTGCTACCGTATACTTAGGTTCTTTCAATTCATAATCCACAAATTCCAAAGATAGATTGCCATTGAAGTCATCAATTGGCAAAATGTCTTCAAACATTTCTCTTAGTCCTTCATCTAGGAACCATTGGTAAGAGTCTGTTTGAATTTCGATCAAATTTGGTAATTCCAACACTTCACTGATTCGTGCGAAACTTCTACGTTCGCGATGTTTTCCGTACTTTACTACGTGTCCAGCCAAGCTCTTCACCCCTCTAAAATGTCATTCAAAAAGACTACCCGATCAATTGTTACAATAATATTAAAAATATTATATTTAGATAACAATAGACATTTTTTGCGGCTTTTAGGCAAAAAAAAACCAAAAATAGAGCATTCTTTTGAAACCATTTCTTCATGCGCTTCTATTTTTGTTTCCTTATTATAAAGCCGAAACGGACAATATTTCGTTTCTGCCTTTACTTCATCAGATAGTTTTTGCAACTTCATATATTACACTCTTTTTTCATAAAAGTCAACACTTCCTGGCGTTTCCCTCCTCTTTTCATCATTTTTTCTTAAACTTTTCTTACTATAGTATATCGAATAAACATTCACGGATTTTGAGAATTTTCTGAATGTTCGTCTTGACAATCCCCTTACATCTCCGCTATACTTAGGAAAATTTATTATTTGTGGAGGATTTATTTATGCAAAAACCGAATATACAACTTATCCCGACACAATTGAATAACTTTTACTTTAGCTACTTTAGATAGGTTTGTATTCATGAATTATGGATACAAACACCAAACAACTGGTTTGTATCTATGATGGCTAAAGAACTTTGTATTACGCAAAAGCCACGTAGACATTACGTTAAGTGGCTAAGCGAAAAGTACAAAGTAATCACGATTTCTTACTTACATACTCTTTCGATACTCAATCCATTTAGACGTTTTGTCTAAATGGATTTTTTGTTTTCAAAATTGAAGGAGGAAAAAGAAATGAAAAAAAATCTATTGATCGGATTAGGCGCAACATTATTACTAGCACTTGGTGGATGTGGAACTGCAAATAGTTCCTCAGCAAAATCGGATGACTCGAAAACAATCGGTGTTTTACAACTGGTTCAACACAATTCATTAGATGCTACATATAAAGGGTTCAAAGAAGGGCTAGCAGAAAATGGCTATAAAGAAGGCGACAATTTAACAATCAACTATCAAAATGCGCAAAACAATCAAGACAATCTAAAAAGTATGAGTGAAAAATTAGTGAAAGACCAACCCGACTTATTATTAGGGATTGCAACTCCAGCTGCGCAATCACTCCTTAATGAAACAACTACGATTCCTATTACAGTGACAGCAGTTACCGACTTAGAAAAAGCACACTTAGTTTCTTCTAATGACAAACCTGGTGGAAACGTGACTGGTACAACGGATATGGTACCGATCGAAAAACAAATTGAGCTATTATTACAGATCGTGCCAAAAGCAAAAACGATCGGGATCATGTACAACAACGGGGAAGCAAATTCTAAAATCCAAGGAGACTTAGCCGAGAAAACATTGAAAAAAGCCGGAGTGAAAGTCAAAGTATTGACGGCAAACTCCACCAATGATGTTCAACAAGTGACAAAAAGTTTAGCCAAAGATGTCGACGGTATCTACATCCCAACGGATAATACATTCGCCAGTGCTGCTAGCGTTATCGGTGAAGTAGCCAAAGAAACAAAAACACCGATCGTTGCTGGTTCCGTGGATCAAGTCAAAGAAGGTGGCTTAGCAACTGTTGGGATTGATTATGAAGAGTTAGGGCGACAAACAGGCGAAATGGCTGCTAAGATCTTAGCTGGCAAAAAACCGAGTGAATTACCGGTTGAATCAGCAGATGATCTTTCCTTATATGTCAATAAAGACATGGCAAAAGCCCTTGGGATCGATCCAACAACAATCAAAGAGACTGAATAATTTTACAGGAGGACAATCATGACTAATTTAATAAGTATCTTTTTATCTTCTGCTTCACAAGGCGTGCTTTGGGCACTACTGGCAATCGGTGTCTTCCTTACTTTTCGTATCCTGGATATCGCTGATTTAACAGCTGAAGGCAGTTTCCCTTTAGGTGCTGGGATTGCTGCCGTCAGTATCACTAATGGACTTTCCCCAATCGTTGCTTGCCTCTTAGGATTTTTAGGAGGCGCAGTAGCTGGCTTAGTTTCAGGATTGCTCCATACCAAACTTAAAATTCCGGCACTTCTAGCTGGAATCATCACGATGACTGGTTTATATTCCGTTACCTCACGAATCATGGGCGCACCTAATCTTTCATTATTAGGACAAAAAACCGTCTTTACATGGGCAGAATCACTCGGTGTTTCAAAGGAAAATGCTGTATTGATCGCTGGCTTACTTGTCGCATTGATCGTTGTCACGTTGCTTGTTTTATTTTTACGGACAGAAACGGGGTTGGCGATTCGAGCGACTGGCGATAATTTAGCAATGAGTGAAGCAAATGGCATCAACACCGATACGATGAAAATCATTGGGTATATGATCTCAAATGGCTGTATTGCTTTATCTGGTTCGTTGCTTGCACAAAACAATGGCTTTGCTGATTTAAACTCTGGGATCGGTACGATCGTGATTGGCTTGGCTTCAATCATCATCGCTGAAGTCCTCTTTCGAAACCAACCATTGCTTCTTCGATTATTGACAATTATTTTAGGCGCCGTGATCTATCGTTTTATCTTAGCGTTAGTTTTTGAGTTGAACGTTCAACCAAGCGATTCAAAATTAGCTTCTGCACTTGTTCTGGTTATCTGTTTATCTTTTCCACAAATCCAACAAAAATTAAAGTTACCTAAGCGTACGAAAGCAAAAGGAGGATCTATCAATGACTGATGTTTTAACACTTCAATCTATCCACCATACGTTTGAAAAAGGAACCATCAATGAAAACCATGTGCTAAAAGGAGTTAATCTCTCGTTGAAACAAGGTGATTTCGTAACAATTATTGGCGGAAATGGTGCAGGTAAATCGACACTATTGAACAGTATTGCTGGTTCTTTTCCAGTGGATCAAGGGAAGATTTTATTGAATGGCAAAGATATCACCAAAAAGTCAGTGGTTGCTCGCTCCAAAGAAATCAGTCGTGTCTTTCAAGATCCTAAATTAGGCACTGCTGTCCGATTGACGGTGGAAGAAAATTTAGCACTAGCAATGAAACGTGGTAAAAAACGAGGCTTTTTCCGTGGCGTCAAGCCACAAGATCGTTCTTTTTTCAAGGAACATCTCGCACGTTTGAATCTTGGGTTAGAAAATCGTTTGACCACTGAAATCGGCTTGCTTTCTGGAGGACAGCGTCAAGCGATCACTTTATTAATGGCTACTTTACAACGTCCTGAATTGATTTTATTAGACGAACATACTGCAGCCCTCGACCCGGCAACTTCAAAAACGGTGATGGAACTCACGGACAAATTAATTAGCGAACAGCACTTGACGGCTTTCATGGTCACCCATGATATGGAAGATGCCATCCGCTACGGAAATCGATTGATCATGCTACACCAAGGGCAAATCGTCGTGGATATTCAACAGGCAGAAAAACAACATTTGACTGTCCCTCAGCTACTAGAAATGTTCAAACAAAATAGTGGCGCTGCATTGAAAGACGACCAAGTACTTTTAAGTTAGCAATCATCTGTTGTCACTTCCATAACAACTGACAAATTTCTCATTTGTTTTCTGCTTTCTTATTGATACAATACTACATGAAAGGAGTTGCAATGGATGACGACAAAAGATAAAGTACTCCAACTATTAAAAGAATCTCCTGATTTTTTATCAGGTGAAAAAATGGCACAGCAATTACAAGTGTCACGTACCAGTATTTGGAAAGCAATCAAAGAATTAGAAAAAACAGGTTATCATTTTGAGCATCAAGCTAAGGGATACCGTTATCTTCCTTCTGATGTGTTAGATGCCCAAGAAATTCGCCAAGCATTAGAACCTTGGATACCAGATTTGACGGTGTCGGTACAAGAACGATCAGAATCTACGATGAAAGATGCTAAACTTGCGGCAACCAAAGAAATCGGACCCGCTCTTTTTATCGCCGATACCCAAGAACAGGCACACGGCCGATTTGGACGTCCTTTTTTTGCAGCCCCTGGTCAAGGTATTTATATGAGCTTATTGATCCATCCCAATCAACGATTTGATGAATTGCCTCAGTATACAGTTATTGCAGCAAGTGCATGCGTGAAAGCCATTCAAGAATTGACTAAAAAAGACCCTTCGATCAAATGGGTCAATGATCTTTATTTAAATGGAAAAAAAATTAGCGGGATTTTATCTGAAGCAATCAGTGACATGGAAACTGGCGGGATCAGTTCGATCATTATTGGCATTGGTCTAAATTTTTCCATCCCGCAAAAACAGTTTCCTGAAACCATTCAACAGAAAGCAACGTCTCTTTTCCCTGATGGTCAGAAATCCATCACACGGAATCAATTGATTAGTCAAATTTGGAAAAATTTCTTTCACTATCTTTCAGAACCCACAGACGAATACTTAACACTTTATCGTGAAAAGTCTTTCGTTCTTGGAAAAAAAGTACAATTTACCCAAAAAGGGCAGCATTATACTGGGATTGCTAAAGAAATCGGAGAACATGGAGAGTTGATCGTACAAATAGAAGACCAATTTCTCACTCTTTTTTCTGGCGAAATTAGTTTAACCTCCATTGAGTAAGTCAAAAAGAAAGGGATGGGCAAAAATGCCCATCCCTTTCTTCATCAATGGTGGTTCCTTTTTTATGTGATCTCGCAGAATACTTCATAGCCCCTTCATTTAGCGAGTTGTAAAATGAAGTTGTTATTCTATGTGCTATTGCTGTTCATAACAAAAATGCTACACAATTTTTAAACCTCTATGTGCTTTTTTATACAACTGCAATATCATTGATCTGATGTATCGAATGTTTCAATCAAAAGCCACAGACAAACTTCCACCTATAAAAGGTTTGTTTTTCTGATGCTATTCTGTCATATAAGTATGACTTCTACTTACTATTTGTCGCTTCCCCAATATATAATGTTTCATTAAACGGATTTCCCCAAAATCTTGTTCAATCAAACATGCTGCTTCTTGATCCATACACAACAACACTTTTTCTTTCCTAGCTCTCCTCCTTTTCTCTTTCTGGTTCTATCTTACCTTATTCTTTAAGGTCTGTGTTATTTTGTATGGTATTGCAACATTTTTAATTTTATTATGTACAAAAAGGACTTACAAACACGCTTCTTTGTTTACACGATAAAATTTTAACTGATTAGATGAAAGATATTCTACATTCAGCTTAAATTTTTTGACAACAAGTGTCCTAATTAGAAATTTATCCGCCGTGGTTAACGGTTTTTGACATTCTTTTTCAATATCTTCAAATGAGAAATGATTTTTTTTACTGATCATTCGGGTTAAAATCTTATTTACATCTACTCTGGTTAAATCCGTTGTTAATCGTTTTTTCACTCAACATCTTCCTTTCTAATTGTATTTCTTCACTAGTGAATATAACATATTTTTAGTCTTGGTCCAGAACAATTATTTTCAAAATTAGGAAAGATTGTTTCGCAAAATAGTTGTTTTAATGAATAATACACGTTAAAATTTCTTTTTTTCACTCTTACCTTTTGGATTTGTCATCCAGTTATAAAAAAACCGATTTCCTAAATAGAAAACCGGCTGAATGTTATTTAAAATTTATTCGTCGTTTCCCCCAAAACTACGAATAGTCAGTTAAAGATTGTAACCTATAGTCTGATCCCTCCTTTTATACAGATAGCGACTTTCTGTGTATACAAAGTCTCACTTATAAGTACATGCCTAAAGTTAAGTAAATTTCAGACTGCAACAGCAAAGTCCTCAGATTTCACTGGCATCTATTATTAGCATACTTTCTTCTCAATACTCTTTGACAACTATTTTTTCTAAAAATAAAAAAAATTGGTAAAATTAAAGAATAAACTTTAGACCGATCTTCCAAATAAAGAAGTAATACAAATTGTTGGAAAAAAGCCAAAAGAAGTAAAGTGATTGAAATAGATCCAATATTTTTCTAAAATAAAAAAGAGACTGAGCCAAAACTTTCCTCAATCTCTTCTGGTATATCTAAAAACGAATAAACGGCGTTCAAGAAGCAATTCCTCAACAATAAGGTTCTCAAGTTCAACCATCACATGCCTACTCTTTTTACTTCTTGATTCTTGAAATAGAATATGCCATTGTAGCGGCTGATTTCTGGTATTTTTCTTTAATTTTCCCTATCTAAAATCAACTCAGTAACTGACAAAAGAATCTCACGTGTATCAAAGGCTGTATCAGGGAGCTTACTAATTTCCTTTAAGGCTTTTTTTGTGTAATCTTCCGCTAATTTTTTGGCTTTTGTCACACCATTGACTTCCCTGACAATCTGACGAACACTTTCTGCTTCCTCTTGTGTCAACTCAGTTTTTTTATCCAAGTATGCAATCAATTCTGCTTTTTTATCTGTTTGTAATGCGTAAATCAATGGTAGAGAATACACGCCTTGACGCATATCTTCTAATACTGGTTTACCGATATCGACCGCATCTTTCGTGTAATCCAGGATATCGTCAATGATCTGAAACGCCATCCCGACAGCTAAACCGATTGAACCTGCTTTTCGAGCAAACCGTTCATTCATTCCACTTTCATAAGCTCCGACTGAACAACTTAATTGAAAGAGTTCGGCCGTTTTCCCTGAGATGTTTTCTAAATACTCCGGCACAGTTAAATGATAATTGTAACGGTCGTCCATTTGTCCAAGCTCACCATCTAATACTTTTTCCATACTCCGAGAATTAGATTGTAAGCTCTTTAGCGAATTAGAATAATTTGAAAGTAATTTGAAACAGCAAACAAATAAATAGTCTCCTGCATAAACGGCTACCGTATTCCCAAATCGACCACGTAAATTAGGCTGACCACGTCGAACATCTGCCTCATCAACGATATCATCATGGATCAATGTAGCGGTATGAAGCATTTCGATCGAAGCAGCTAGCGCAATCGCCTTTTCACGATCTTGTTCTGGACCAAATTGAGAAAAGAGCAATTGATAGGCAGGTCTTAGCAGTTTACCTCCCGCATGAATCGTCTCTTTGATTGCTTGTTCGACTGGCTTGTTCTTTAAGCGGACAACATCTTCCATCTTTTTCAACGTCTCGTTTAATTCGTTTTTCAAAGTTGGATACTCACTCCACATTGGATGTAGCTTCATAAAAAAACTCCTTGTATAACCATTATTTTTTCAAAAAAAGCGGTTGCCATTTCTCTTTTTGTTCTTTCTCATAGTCTCTTTGAAAAAGTTGTAATGTACGTACATGTTGCAACAAATAATTGGCTGCAATCCCGATCGCAATTCCAGACAGAATACCTAAGAAAGATAGAATCGGCAGATATAACATGACTGTCCATGATTGAGCAATGAACGAAGCCATCACTAGTTGTCCGACATTATGCATAAAGCCACCTGTTGCACTGATTCCAATAATGCTGACTCGCTTAGGACCTAACTGTTTCACTAACAGCATTCCTACATAGCTGAGTAACGCGCCGCTCATACTATAAAGAAAGGTAGAGATCGTCCCACCTAACAAAGTTGTTAAAAATAGGCGAAGCCATAACAATAAAAAACTATCCCGTTTTTTCATCGTAAAAATCGCTACAATGGTAATCAAATTAGCAAGTCCTAACTTTGCTCCAGGAGCAAATGAAAAAGGATATGGGATCATGTTCTCAATTAATCCAATGATGACTCCTTGCGCCACTAGTAAAGATATATAAATCATTTTTTGTAATTTTGTCATGGTGTGGATAGCCTAATAGATCAGACCATCTTTGTCACTCCCATCTGTTGACCGAACCTCGATCACTAATTTATGAGGCAAGCAAACAATCGTTTCGCCATTCTTAGAAGCCCACCCTCGTCTCACACAAATCTGATCGCCACAATCTGCTTCTTTTATGCGTATCTTGTCGCCATCAACTTCGATTAAATTATAATCACCATGTGGATCTTCATAAGTATACGTATATTTTTTACTCCCAGCTACTAATGGGAAGGTTTTGATTTCATCACCATCAACGCGGAGTACAGCTTCTTTATCAGGAGCTACATTGTCTTGTTGATAACTAAATACGATGATGGGTAAAAAAGAAAGAGCAATCAAAAGAACGATAATGAAAATATCCCAAGGTTTAAGCAAACTTTTCTTGATAAATTCTTTCATCTTTTCGCACGCCTCCTCTTGCTGAACTGTTCTCCAATTTTAGCATGAAACAAAAGAAAGTCCTAGGTTTCCCCAGAACTTTCTTCAATCAGCCATTATTCTCAAATTGTTCAGTTTAAGCTCTAGGCTAATTTTTTATTTTGATCCATATCGGGATTTAGGTCTCCCATACCACCAATTGCCTAGTGTTTTTTGTAACCATGGAATCACCCAGCGATCAAGACCAATTGCACGACCTGAACCGTTCATCAATGCAAAAGCAACAAAGATAAACCAGATGTTTACCCAGTAGAACATTCCAGATAGACAGAAAGTAATCACTAAAACAATGGTCGTTGCACTACATAACCAGGTAAATAAACCAGCAATCAAAGCGAGTGCTAAAGCAATTTCAAAGAATACCATGAATTTTTGGAAAAACATTGCTACATCATTGTTTGGCATGATCACTTGCATCATTTTTGTGAACCAGTCTGGTGATTTTTCAATCACGGCCATAGGCTGTTCACCATAAGCATAACTTAGACCAAAGTGAGTAGCTTGTGTCGCTGCTTCTCCTGCACCACTGGTTGCTGCACCAGTAGCTGCTGTTGTTGCATCGCCAGCAGCGGAAGCCCCACTTGCTACATCGGTCACATTGTATTCCCAAGTCCAAGGGAACACGCTGTTACCTGTAAACCATGAACCTTCACCAAACCAAGTACCTGGTTTCAACACTTGCCCATCACCAACAATTTTTTTGAAAGCTTCGATAAACCAAACCAGACCATAGAACACTCGTAAAGGCACACTCCATAAGACATTTCCATAACGGGAAGAATGGCCACGTGTCACATTACGATCGTCTTTGATATGGAAGAATTCGTGCATCATGTATTGGAACATATAATAGCCAGAACGAATATCAAAGAAATATTTCAAATTGACGATGTGTTTCATCACAATTGCTAAGAAACCACTTAAATGGATCTTATCAAATAAATTGGCAACGCCCCATTTGGCACCGATCGATACCATGAAACCTTGATAGTTTCCTTTAAACTTATGCTTTTCGCCGCCTTTGATGGCAGCCACGATATTGGCTGCTGCTGTATGACCTGTTTGTTCAGCCGCTTGAACGATTTGTGGCGTTGGTGTTCCAGGAAATTCTTCATAGAAAACCAAGTCTCCGATAATATAGATGTTTTTATCTTCATATCCTTTTGCCTGCATATATTCATTCGCTACCAAACGTTGACCACGAGCGGACTCTAAGCCGAAATCAGCAGCATCAGAAGTTCCTTTGACACCAGCTGTCCAGATCAATGTGTGGGTAGGAATCTGGCGACCATCTTTTAACTTGATATGGTCTTTCGCTACTTCCACGATTGGTGCATTCAATAGTAGTTCTACTTGATGTTTCTTTAAATAGCGCTCTGCTTTGGCTGCATCATTACGATCCAGCATATTTAAAATCGTCGGCATTGCTTCTACAACCATCAGTGTAATTTCACTTGGGTCTAATTTGTAGTCTTTTGCCAAACGGTTTTTCCAATCAATCAATTCACCAATCATTTCGATTCCGGTGAACCCTGAACCACACACCACAAACGTCAGCATTGCTTTACGTAACGCATCGTTAGGTTCTAAAGCTGCTTTTGCCACGGTACGTTCAATGTGTTCACGTATTTTAACTGAATCTTCAAATGACCATAAGGTAAAGCCGTTTTCTTTTACTCCAGGAGTCCCAAAGTCATTTGGTTCTCCCCCCATTCCCAAGATCAACTGATCGAATGGGTAAGTGCCTAATTTTGTTTTCACAACTTTTTGTTCTTTATCGATACCAGTGACCGTATCTGTCACTAATTGAACATTTTTTTGTCGAGCAAACAAGTGCTGTAGATCATATTGGATTGCTTCTGGTTCAACCCGTCCACCTGCAACTTCGTGTAATTCTGTCATCATCGTGTGGTACGAATGACGATCAATCAAAGTGATTGTCACATCTTCTTTTTTAAGTTTTTTTGCCAAGTATTTTGTTGCTGATACCCCGGCATAACCTGCACCCACAACGACAATATTTTGCTTTGTCATTGTTCATCCGCTCCTTATTGGTAATCCTTTATTTGAAATGATTAACATTTGTATTAGTTTGCTACCTATTACACAATCTTTATACATTATATAGATGTTATTCCCTTTTGTCTAACTCATTTTCATTATTTTTAAAAATTTGTGGTTAAGCTCTTTTTCACGAAATTTACAGAAAGAAAACGGTTTAAAGATTACACTAGTTATTTGACGAAAACGGTTGACTTATGGCTGATTTTCATTAGAATGTATAATGAATCACAAAGAATATTGTGTACTAAAAAAGGAAACGGTGGGAGTAAAATGAAGAAAAAACGTTTTATTACTGGATTTGCTGTATTAGCTTTTTCAGCTTTAATGTTAGGTGCTTGTGGTGCGGATGATAACGGAAGCTCTAACAGCTCAACAGAAGCTTCAACTGCTAAGACATCAGAAACAAAAACAACTGAAAGCTCAGCACAAATCGTTGCTGGCGGCGAGTTACAAGATGGTACTTATAAATTAGAAGAAAAAAATTACTCTAACGGTTATCGTGCAGTCTTCGAAATGGTTGTCAAAGATGGCAAAATCACTGAATCTAAATATGACAACATCAACGAAAATGGCGAGTCTAAAACCAAAGATACAGAATACAACAAAAACATGGAAGCAAAAGCTGGTACTAGCCCAGAAAAATTCATTCCACAATTGAATGAACAATTAGTCGAAGCACAAAGCGCAAGTGGAGTTGAAGTTGTTACTGGTGCAACTCATTCTTCAGAAAGCTTCCAAAACTATGCACAACAATTGATCCAAGCTGCTCAAGCTGGTAATACTGATACAATTGAAATCAATAACGGTGCAGATCTTCAAGATGGCACATACAAATTAGAAGAGAAAAACTATTCTAATGGTTACCGTGTCCAATTTGAAATGACAGTCGCTGATGGTAAAGTATCTGAATCTAAATTTGACTATGTCGACAAAGACGGCAACTCAAAACAAGACGATGCTGACTACAACAAAAATATGAAAGCAAAAAGTGGTACGTCTCCAGAGACTTACATCCCTGAATTGAACGATGAACTTGTCAAAGCAATGGGCGAAGAAGATGGTTCACCTGCAGATGTTGAAGTTGTTACTGGTGCGACTCACAGCTCACATTCATTTGTAATGTATGCACAACAATTAGTGAATGCTGCTGAAAAAGGCGACACTCAAACAATTCAAGTTGACAATATCGTAACAAAATAAATTTTCTATAATTATCCGTGGAAGAGACGATTGCACAAGTTGTTTCTTTGAGATCCAAGCCGAGATGTCCAAAATTTTTCTTTGAAAAATTTTTGTGATGTTTCGGCTTATTTCTCAAAGTACACTTTTTGATTTCTCAGCAACCGTCCCTTCCACTAATGAAATGAGGAAACACATGTTAAAGAAACGATTACTCTCTTTCGTAGCTTTTTTAAGTTTGTTCACGTTAGCAGCTTGCAGCACAGCGACGAAACAAACGACCTCTGAGAGCAAAACGACCACCAAAATTTTACAAGAACCTTATTCTGATGAACAGTTCTTATTAGGCACTTATGTTCGGATTCGAATCTATGATGAAGGCAAAGAAGCAGCATTAAAACCTGCCTTTGCTCGGGTCAAAGAACTAGGTGATAAAATCACGATCAATCAGGAGGGTTCCGAAATCGACGCAGTGAACCAACAAGCGGGTATCAAGCCAGTAAAGGTTTCTGATGATATCTACACGTTACTAAAACGTGCTTATGAATATAGTCAAGATTCACAAGGTGGTTTTGACATGGCAATCGGGGCTGTTACTCAATTATGGCGTATTGGGTTTGACGATGCGAGAAAACCGGCCCAAGAAGAAATCGATCAAGCATTAAAGCTGGTTGATTACCATAAAATTGAGCTGAACGATAAAGACAAAACTGTTTATCTGAAAGAAAAAGGCATGATCATCGATCTTGGAGCCATTGCTAAAGGCTATATCACAGATGAAGTTGTCAAAGTGTTAAAACAGCAAGGTGTAACGACAGCTATCGTTGACTTAGGTGGAAATGTCTATGTTTTAGGTCATAGCCCACGTGGTGAAGATCAAGACTGGACAGTTGGTATCCAAGATCCGAATCTAGCACGTGGTTCTGTTTTAGGAACGATCAAAGAACGGAACAAAACATTAGTGACTTCTGGCATCTATGAGCGTTATTTAGAAGTAGATGGTAAAAAATATCATCATCTATTTGATCCAGATACTGGTTATCCTTTTGACAATGATATTGCTAGTGTAACAATCATCACAGATAAATCAATTGATGGTGATGGCTTGTCGACAGCTGTCTTCTCAATGGGTGTGAAAAAAGGATTGGAATACGTCGAAAGTGAACTGAATGATGGAACGGAAGCCATTTTTGTTACCAAAGAAAACAAAGTATACGTGACCGATCCGATCAAAGATACTTTCGTTTTGGACAAAGATTCTAAATATACGATGGGCAATCGTTCTGAATTGAAATAAGGAGTATGAACTATGACACTAAAGATCTTTTTAGAAGTAGTAGAACTACGAACAAAGGTGGCTAGTGTATTTCCTTTTGCGATAGGGGTTTTATTCTCTATCGCTTTTTTTCATGAAATACATTGGCTTAATACAGGGTTGTTTTTTATTGGTATGTTGGTTTTTGATTTAGCAACTACAGCAATCAACAACTATATGGACTACCAAAAAGCCCATTCGAAAACTTATAAATACCAAGAAAACGTAATTGGACGAACTGGCATCTCACCAAAACTGATCCAAAAAATGATCCTAGGAATGATTTTATTTGTCTTACTGATTGGTGTAATCCTAACCGCTAGAACTGGGATTTTATTATTATTGATGGGCGCTACTTGTTGCTTCATTGGCATTTTTTATACCTTTGGGCCCATTCCCTTATCACGAATGCCTTTAGGGGAAATTTTCAGCGGTGTAACAATGGGGTTGGGAATTTTTGCCATGGTCATTTACATCAATACTTACAGTACGAAAGTATTTGATCTGATTCTTTCTTTTCAGACAGGAACCTTCCGTTTAGAAGGAAACATTTGGAGTATCCTAACGATCATCCTAGCTTCACTCCCCTTGGTTTTTACGATTGCCAATATCATGTTAGCTAATAACCTACGGGACTTAGAAAGAGATATCGAAAATCATCGCTATACTTTAGTTTTTTATATTGGGCGTCCCATTGGACAATTGTTGTTCCAGTTATTGATGTATGCTTGTTATCTGGTCGTCTTGATTGGACTATTGAGCCATGTCTACCAGTGGCCAATCTTGTTGACTTTTCTCACATTACCAACGATCTATCGTAACTTGCAACAATTCAAACAATCCTTGCCTCACCCCATCAGTTTTAGCTATGCCATCAAAAATATGATCTTGTTCAACAGTAGTTATGCATTGGGCTTACTTTGCAGTATTCTGTTGTCTTATGTTTAGAGATCCATTGATTTTTCAAATAAAAATAAGACCCATGAAGTCAATGAAAAGCTGTGACTTCATGGGTTAATTTTAAGTTATCTTAGAATGCTAATCTTTTACCTTACAGGTGCTTGCAAAAGCTGTCCCTGTAAACCTTTCGTTAGTGTATTGCCGCCGATTATTCGTTGGTTTTGTGCAGTTAGTCTTTTAGCCTGTGGTATTGCATGTTTCGTAAGATCAGTAAGCTTACTTAGTTCTCCTTTACGAGACATGGTATTACCGACGTCAAGTGCGCTCACTCCCTTTTTAGCATTTTGAGCCTGTATCTTTGCATCTATTAAATGAGTTTTATACTCTGCTCTTGCAACTGGATCAATCGAACCCTTGAATTTGATATGACTATTGACTCGATCTTTAATTACCTTAGTATCATCTCTAGTTATGAGGTCTTCTAATGCTAACTTATTAAATTTTTTTAGTGGTTGTTGGAGCAATTCTCTTTGCCTAGCTTCTGGCGTAATACCTCTCACTTCATCAATCTTTCGCCCAAGCCAGCCTCTTTTTTTCGGACCGTTTAATTTAAGTAATGGAGAGTTTTGTTTTTCTAGTGCCTTTACTACCTCTGGATTCCCTGCACATAGTTGCGTAACGAAAGCTCTCTGATTAGTTGTATCTTTTAGAGTGGCTTGATAAACTTTTCTTGCATTTGGATCAATCGAACCCAAGAATCTGTTCTCACTTAGGACTTTATCGCGAATGACCTCATTCTCATTCATGAGTGGTTTTAATAGGTTCTTATCAAATTTATGAAGTGGTTGTTGAAGTAGTTTATCTTTCCATTTATTTTGCCTAGCTTCTGGCGTAATACCTCTCACTTTATCAATTATTCGCCCAATCAACCCTCTCTTTTTCGGTTCGATTAATTTAGCTAGTTTAGGATCTGCTTTTATTATTTTTTCTATTTCACTACCGTTTTTTCCTTCACATAGTTGAGTAAGAAAAGCTCGTTGTTGATTCTCTTTCCGTTTATTCCATAATTTTTTCCCAGCTCGACCTGCGCGTATTAGCATTCTTCCAATAAAAAGTGTCGCAGTAACAGCCCATCCTGGCATCTTTTTAAAGAGTCTTTCGGTATAATCTAGTTCTCTTTCCGTTCCCGGTTCCATCATATATTTTCACCTCCTTCTTATTTTTCATCTGAATCAGACATTCTTTTTCGTTGCTTCTTCACGTGTGGTCCCATCTTGAGTGGGAGATACCGCTTCGTATTCTTTCTCGTATATCGTAATCCAATTAAATGAACCAGGGTCGCCTCTTAGGGCATATTTCGAGCCTTTTTCTCCAATAGAGAAAGAAACTTCTTCTTTTCTACCGTTATCGTCGATTTTCGTGATGACAAATACTGCACCGTCTTGATCTGGATTGACGGTGACAACACGATAATCATAAGTGAGCTCATTGACCGTTTTGTCTTCTTCGATTTTTTTCTGGATTAACTTACCGTCTTTAAATTCTAATGTAAATGTTCGATCGGTATTCGTATTTTCCCATGCGCCTTGTTGTAAGACGTCTAACCAAGCTTGTGAAATCACTTGTTGTGCTGCTTCTGCTTGTTCGGTGATTTCTTCTTCCATTTTGACTTTAACTTCTTCATTTGGATAGAAGTAGATTTCTTCTTTATCTTCTTTTAAATAAAAGATTGTACTTCCCATACGTGATTGTAATTTGAGTTTTTTCATGGTTCCTTCTTTATCTTCTAGCACTAAATACCCGTTATCGACTAAGTAATATTTACCAGCTGCTAGCCAAGAAGAAGCACGATAGGTCCCGTCGGTTTTTAATTCTAGTACCATTTCGTCACTTCGATTGGAGTACCATTTACCACTATAAGTAGTGGCACTGTATTCTCCTAATCGTTCCTTACTTTCCGCTGTTTCTTCTGTCTGACCTTTTTTAGTCGTCTCTTCCCGATTGGCTGTGTTTGAGAACAATGAATAGCTTGTCAAACCCAAGACCACAACGAAAAAAACTGTTACCCCTATTAAAAAATTTCTACCTGTTTTGGTTTCTAAAAAATTTTTGATCATATTTTTTCCTAAAAATAAAGATTTTCGTTATTTTTAGGAATTACTCACCACCTTTACTTTTCACGAATTGACTAATGAATCATTAACTAGCTAGTCGAAAGATTAAGGCACCCCATATCCAGAGATTGCTGAATGATCGAGTGTATAGGTTCTTCTTCGAACCATATTTTCTGAATTACCTTCAATTACTTGAATCGTATTTCCACCTGTAAATTCAACGATCCCCACCTGGTCTTTCCCCGTTTTATTACCTTTCCAATCAAAGAAAATCAAATCCCCTGGTTGCGGGATGTAGCCTATATCAGTGGCTTTGAATTTATTATTCTTTTTGTACCAATTGAACATATCTAACGGTCTTACAGTATTCGGTACACGACCTTGACTGAGATACCCTGCTTGTTCTGCTACCCAAGTAACAAAGATCGCAGACCATTCCATTCGGCTCTCATAGCCAGCCCACTCCCAATATTTATTGCCATTTAACGTACCGATTTCTTTAGTTGCCACCTCTACCAACTTGCCAGTAGAGTTTGAGAGGTTGTAAGAAATTAAGCGTGCATAGAACATATCACCAAATGCGTAACGCCAGTTATAGCCAAGATCTAAAGCCACGCCCTTATTATAAGAAACAACTTCCCCATTACTTCTTTCTTGCGCATAAGCTTTGCTATGCTCAAATGTATATTTACTATCTGTACGGATCAACTCGTCCAAATAGTCTTCCCCATAATTGTAAGCTTGGATCGCTGCTAAGTTACCTAATTGATACATTTGTGCTTTTCTTATTAAATTTGCAAAATAAGCTACACCTAATTCAATTGACTTTTCTGGGTTGATCGTTTGATTCAAATTTTGTGCTTTCGCAATTCCCATAATATCCGGAACGGTTTCACCATCCCCACCACTTTCTACCCAGATTATGGATAGTATGACATTGGTAAATGATTCAATGTTCTGTTTTTTTGCTTCTGTTACTACTTTTTCTCGCCATTGAACCACTTTTTCAGGTGGATAAATAAGCTCACCTTGCGATTGTTCTCGATCATACTGACTTAATTTCGTACGATTTCCATAAACCAAATTTTCAATAAAAATTGTCGGATTGATTTCTGGATTGCGGTAGAGGAAGATTCGTTTTTCTTTCATGATCATCAATAAATTACCGTCAAATTTGTCACTTGTGTAACCAATCAAATCTCCGCTTTCTAAAGAAGCTCCTTCACGTATGATCGGCGTCACATTAATATAATAAGCTTGGTATTTCCCTGTTTCCGTTTTGATACTTGTTGTCGTTTGCTTTTTCCCATTTAGATCTCGAGCCGTACGTGTACTGATCTCTGTTACCTTCTCGTTTGATGTGGCATAGACAGGCGTTTGTGGTTTCGCATCAATGATTATTTCATCATTCATATTGGCATCGTCCCGACCGCGATAACCATAATTACCAATAACAGAAGCATACGAAACTTTCCCTAAAGGATTATCCATAAAAATCTTATCCTGAAAACGATCGATTTCTAACACAGGATAATATTTATCGATTTCATCTTGTGAGAATGCTGAGATCGTTCCTATCACTTTATTGTTTGAATAGAGTTCGATTTGAGGATCTAAATCAAGAAATTCAGCAATCGTTTGTACTTTGACATTCAGCGTGACGCTGTCTTTGTCTTTTTCTTCTTTATCTTCTTCTTCTTTGTCTTTAACTTTTTCTTCTGTATCTTTATCTTCTTCAAATTCGACTTTGTATGTAAAAGTGCCATCATGGATTGCGCGAAGTTCATCTTCTACTTTTGCAATCTTAACTGGCTCTTCCTCCATTGGCGAATACTTATCTTTAAACTGGGCATAAAAAGACATATATAATGGAGGACTCATGGAGGTTTGGTCTTTTAGTCGTTTCAGATAATTAGGAAGCGCACTATTTTTAATATTATAATTTTCATATTTGGCATTTAAGTAATAGATATAGTTATCCCCATTTGAAGCAAACGAAAATTGTTCCGGATCGGCAACCATTCCATTCACTTCAAAATAAACTTCATCATGTTCTTCAACTAATTGATTGTAACGATTATAAACATCTCTATTTTTAGAGGCATCCAAATAGGAAATATACTCAAATGCTTCAGCAATCGCCATATCTTCTGTTTTCAATGTGAACAAGGCGACAATAAAAGTCCAAATCGCTAAAACAACCGAGATTACCACGAGAATGATCGCTAGTATAACGATAACTATCGCGATGATCAATAGCGCCTTGATTGTAATCACTAAAAAAATCAGCGTAATGAGGATCCCGATAATCGTTAGATCGCCCTTTTCATCTCGCCCACCAAGCATTTTCATAGCCGCTTCTTTTGCTTGCCCTTTTGGTGACAGCTTTTGAGCCATATCTAAAAATTTTGGCGCTGATTTTGCTTTACCTAGAAAATTCTTGAAGAAACCACCCTTTTTACCAACGCCTTTTGTAGGATTTACATAGACAACTTCCGTGTTTTTACCCTTACCAAAAATATTGTACCATTTTTTTTTGGTGGATTTCACTGAATCTTGAGGTGCAAATCCTTTTTGATCTTTGTAAGCAGTGTAGCTGTAAGGGGTACTATCCTTAGAAGAACGAGCAACCAAATTGCCTTTTTTTGTTTCTTCTGCTACTTTTTTTAACTGTTCTTTTTTTAGCTGTTTCTTTTGCACATTCACTTTTGGTTGATCTGTCGACTGTTTTGTTCCCTGGATATTATTCTGACTTTTTGAATCAGCACGTAATTCCTGTCGCACTTTTTTTTGATCATTTTTGCGTTTTATGCCTAAAACTTTACGGAACCTATTTTTAGCTAATACGACGGTTTTATTTCCAAATTCTTCAACGTCTCGTTTTATTTTTGAAATTTGTTTCTTAGTCAGTTTAATCTTTTGTTTCCCTTGTTTAATGACTCTTTTTAAACGAGATTTTTTTTTAATGATTGGTAGTTTATCATTTCTATGGACGATTATCGTTACTTTAATTGTCTGATTGTTTTTAAGGATCGCTTTTGTTAGTTCTGAACTTTTTTTTTGGTCTTTGATGAGACCTTTGGTTTTTTCTAATCCTGTGCTGATAATACTATTTTGTGATTCCTGCTGTTCGTTATTGGGTTCATTCAAATCGGGCACTGTGACGTATCCTTTCTGATTCCATTTTCGTTTTAGTCTTCACCAGGTTTGGTTGACATCATCTTATACAACTGCGTATCTTTCGGAAAATGATCATAAAAAGGTAAAGTTGTATCGCCAAATACCATCAGTCCATAACCTTCTGGTGAATTCACAACAAATTTTTCTTGTTCTTCTGAGATATCAAATAACCGGACTAATTGTGAACGGTCAGATTTTGCTTGATTGAGCATCATGACGAAATCACTATTTGAAAGCATCCGCCGCGCAAGGTCCGAAAGTAAAAGTGTCTCCACATTCTGTGTAATCCCAGTTGGAATTGCCCCCCACTTTCTGGCACGACTCCATAATTCAAAGAAATAATTTTCAGAATACTCATTTGTAAACAGTAATTGCATTTCGTCGATATACAACCAGGTCCGAACGCCTCTTTCCCGGTTGGTAGTGATCCGATTCCAGACTTGGTCCAACACGATCAACATCCCCATTGTTTTGAGCTGTTTCCCTAAATCTTTGATATCATAAACAACGAGCCGTTTGGTAATATCGACATTTGTTTCAGAGGAGAATACTGACAAACTTCCTTCGATATAAATTTCCAAGTCCGTCCTCAATTGGTGCGCTTCTTCTTCCTCTTGCTCTTGTAAGATGTGGTAGAAATCTACAAAAGTTGGCATCCGATCGCTAACCGTTTCATACGTTCGACGACATACACGGTCGATCAACGTTTTCTGGGTAGAGGTTAGCCCCAATGCACCGCCAATGATCAAGTCGAACAATGAAATCAAAAACTCCGACTTTAAAACAACCGGGTCACTATCATCTCCATAGTTTTCGTTGATATCCATTGGATTGATCGTGGTAGCGGAATCACTAGCGATCTTGATAATCTCACCATTAAAATTTTTACCGATAACGGAATACTCACGTTCAGGATCAATAATGATGACTTCATCTTCGGCATCACGCAATAGTACATTTACGATCTCACGCTTCACCGAGAAACTTTTACCAGAACCAGGAGTTCCTAGAACAAATCCATTGGGTGCTTTTAATAATTTCCGGTCAAGAGATAAAATATTCTTTGAAATAGCATTTACGCCATAATATTTCCCATTTTCTTGAATTAGATCTGAAATAGTAAACGGCACAAATATCGCAGTGCTGGCAGTCGTTAGTGTTCGATCCAATGGCAATATATTATTTCCTAAAGGTAAGGTTGCGTTCAGCCCAGCCTCTTGCATAAATTCTAACTCGATGATCTTAAATCCAAATTGTCGACCAATAGAAGATACCTCGTCATGTACTTCTGTTAATTTTTCAACTGTTGGGGCATGGAAATGGATACTTCCAGTCATCGAATAAAGCTTTTGACCCTTGTTCTGTAAATCATCAACTAAATTTTTCGCTTCTGTTAGCGAATAAGTCAAATCATAGGAAAGCATTTCAAAATCGTAGCCGTTTTGTAGGGCTTTTTTCTGTTCATCCACTTTTTGTTGTTCCATAAAAGCTAATTTGGTCTTCACTAAGTCAAATGCTTCATCTTGCTCAAGTGGCTTGATATGTAATGTAATCACCAACTCTTGAGGGATTTCTAACAGTTCAAAAATAAAGGTATCTGCTAGTTCCGATGGATATTCTTGCAAATAAACGGTTTTGGCATAATGATCATCCATTTTCAAGTAGTTTTTGTTTTGTTTCAGTTCAATCACTTCTGGTAGGATATCCTCAATTTCTGGTTCTTCCTTATCGCTTTTTGTTAATAAAATATCAGACAAAATTGTCAACATCTGTTTTTTCTCAAGACGGTTGATCCTACTACCTAATCGACTCGCAAACATTGCAAAGCGATCTACAACCATTTCCAGCTCTTTATGAGCAAGTTTTTCTGTTTGATGTTGCTGGATGAAGGTAAACAAAATCCGTTTCTTATAGCCATTTTTTTCTTCATCCAGTTTTCTGGAAATAACATCATTCATTTCTACGCGATAAGGATCTAAAAAATCATTCTTTTCTTGGTAGTAGAGAATTGATTGCAATTCACTCAACGGTCGTTTCTTTTTGTAGACAGTTAACTGTAGCTGGGTTTTACTACTTAAAGAATTAAGGAAATCACAATATTGCGAGAAAATCTCAATCTGATTCTCTTCTGATGAAAGCTGATAGTTGATATCTTCTAATTCGACTGTGATGGAGTACGTATTATCATCCAGTTGACAAACACCGCTGGGAAAAATTGATTTAAAGTAAAAAGTATCGCGCAAAAAATCCACATCTTGTGGATTTTTTTCTGTTGTTTCTTTATATTTTTAGAAGTCTTCTTTAAATTTTTATGATTATTCTTTATTTTTGACTTTAATTTCATCATCGTTCTTGTCCGCCTAATTCTTTACTTTCTGACATGTCTTGCTGACCATCATTCTTTTTTCGTTTCTTTTTTCTAGTTCCTGTCGAAATATGGTATTTAAAAAATTGCTTAACATAAACTTCAAATGATAAGCCATTTCGTTTGAACCATCCAAAAGACACGATTGGAATAGAGGCAATGATCATCAACCAACTGATGATTTCGATTGGCATTTTTAACCATGCAATGAATATCAGTGCGATCGCGACATTTACCCCGCCAGCAATACAAAGACACAATAATTGTTTTAGATTCATTCCTGCTATTACTTTTTCTTTGTATTCTTTGATATCTTTTGGAACTTTTACTTCTATTGCCATATCTCCCCTCCTTATGATGCAGATATTAGTGTTTTGGCCCATCCTTTAGTTTTATTGATAGCTAGTAAGATTCCAATCATATAGATCGTTAATCCTAAAATAATCCCAAACATATGGGTGCCAACGTCTTCCATTATTCTCATGAATAGCATTGGATATGTAACTAAAACCAGGGCGATAAAGGTTGACTGCAACCCCGTGGCGGCAAAATTTTTAAAGAAGCCTTTGGTCATAGCAGAAAATTCTTGGCTTGGTAGAGCCCCCATCGGAATTGGTGCCATCGCGCTAAAAATATAAAGCTCCATAAATCGTAAATAAATCGTTACCTGAATCAACGTCCGTACAACAAGTGACACTAAAAATAGAATGAACATAATTAATAGCACAGCGATTTGTGACCAGAAATCTAGATCATTTACCGCCTGTTCTACTCTTGCTGCTACATTCGCTACAGTTTTTTCGTCACCTACTTGTAAAATTTTATACGTTAAATTAGAAGTAATCACTATGATTCCGTCTAACAAAACTTGAATTTTTAAAATAACCACATAACAAATCGCAAATTTAATAAATGATTTGATGATCATTTCAAACCCAAGCATTGGTGCTCCTCCAGCTCCCTCAACCTTAAGTGAAATTTTTTGAAATTCCAAAAGAATAAAGATGGCTAAAATAGACAATGAAAGCGGAATAACAACTAGTTCCTGTAAATCTACTACTAATTTATATGCATCATACATGTATCCTGATAGATTCTTACTCAGAGTGTATTTTAAATCATCTCCATTCAAATAAAACATGATTTGATTAAAGAGCCACATTATCGCTGATGTCATAAATTAAATCCTGCTTTCAGTGTATTATTGTAAAAGTGAAGAGAAATCAAATTGAGTTGCGAACCAGCCTGCAGCAACTAAAATCAATCCACCACCGACAATTTGCCAAATTCCTTGCTGTAATTGCGGACCATTTTTATCTTTTAATGCACCAGCTAAAATGACCGTTCCCCAAATTAGCCAAAGACCTCCACCTACTAAAGTGAAGTTTGATACTAAACTAAAAACTTTTTCTAATAAAGCTGCATCTTTCATTTAAACATTTCCCCTTTTTTGAGTTATTTATTATTTGTTACTACTTTTAGTATATGGTAATTTTTCAACCGATGTTTGCCAGTTATTTCTAAGTTGAGAAATTTTAGAAACTCCCTCTCTCAAATTTTATAATTGACTAATTTAGTCAATATATGTAAGAGGTCCTTATCAAAAAGCAGACTAGCTGAGAAGAATAGTTACTCTAAAAAATTTTAAAATTCGTTATTTTGGACACAATAGATTGATTCATCTACAAAACTTGGAACATCTATCCATTTTTTTCAAATAAATGCACAGCGCTTAAGAATTGATTCCTGAAAATAAGTCGAAAAATCAAAAATGCTCAAAATAACAAGAAGCCACTTTTGGATTCACCATGATTTCCGAGTGCCAGACAGTCCTTATATCATCTTCTACTAGTTTCACTCAGCATCATTGACAAGGATTAAATTCCTATTACATATGTATGTTACGTAGTGGAAGGTGTAGAGAGATTACGTTCATACATATATGAGTCTGTCACATCCCCTAATTTTTTATAGTTTTTATGTTTGACAATGTCATATTTTTCAGATAGGAAAGGATTTGCTCCACGTATTTTTAAAATACATTGTTGCCCTTTCAAACTGGCTACTTCATCGGGGTCCATCAAATTACGCCCCAGCTTTTGGAAACTTTCATTGAATGATCCATTTGAGCCTTTAGTGACACTGATATTTCTTTGTTCGATCGTTTCTTTACCTAAAAGTTTAGAAATATATTCATGCGTACTTTGTTCCATCCCACCTAAATATAAAAAGACGTCACTCGTACCAATAATGGTTTCCCAAGTATCTTTATACAACGTTTTTAACTGACTAATATTTTGTAAGATCACATTTGTTGAGATTTCTCGACTTCGAATAACCGAAATAACTTTCTCAAAATCCGGAATTTGACCAATATTGGCAAATTCATCTAGAATACAGCGAACATGACATGGTAAGCGTCCTTTATAAATATTATCTGCTTTGTAGACCAGCATATCAAAGAGCTGTTGGTACATCATACTGGCTAAGAAGTTAAAACTGGTATCTGTATCTGGCAGTAAGATGTACAAAATCGTTTTCCGATCCCCAATGGTGTCCAATTCTAATGTATCTTTAGAGACCAAGTCTTTGATACTAGGAATATCAAACGGAGACAACCTTACCCCTAAACTAACTAAAATACTCTTGGTCGTCTTATCCCCTGATAGTTTGAAAATTTTATATTGCGCAACCGCGAAGTTTGTTGGATCTTTCTCTTCTAACTCATTGAACAGCACGTCTAAAGGACTGACGAATCCAGGAACATTTTCGTCAATATCTGCTAGACGTACCAATTCAATCACATTTCCTAATGTGCGATCTTCTTCAACGACTTCTTGGATCAAATAGCTAAAAATCGCCATCAATAAAGCAGTCTCTGCCTTTTCCCAGAAATCATCGCCACCTTTTTTATCAGGATTTGAAGTGTTTTTAATCAAATTATTTACGATTTTTAGAATATCGTCTTCCGTTCTTATGTATTTAAATGGATTGTAGTGATGGGTGTCACGCCGATTGATCAAATCAAAGACTTTGATATTGTAACCCGCTTCCTCAAACATTTTTCCTGTTTCCATCAATAACAATCCTTTGGAATCACTGACTACATAGGAAGAATGCATTTGCATCAGATTCGGTTTTACATAAAATCGCGTCTTACCACTACCGGCTCCTCCAACCACAACGACATTTTTGTTACGGTTAAAATTATCTTTACCAGTAATTTTCATTCGTCCTGACAAGGATAAACTCTCTGTTTTAGTCAATATGATATTAAAACTCTTTTTCTTCGCCAAAAATGGTTTGATATCTCGAAATTTCCCCCATTTTGCACTTCCATATTCTTCATTTGGGCGTACTTTTTTTTCATCAAACGTTTTGTATAATACTAGTAATCCATAAGAAAGAACAAAAGCGAGCCCTCCCAGTAATGACTTTACGTTAAATGAGAATTGGAAGGAAAAACTAGCTATTTCATCAACTGCGTGAAGAAAAGATCTAGCTATTTTTTCCACAAATGTTACGGTTGTATTTTGATCAATCGTAAATAAAAAAAATGTACGATTCCCTATATACATTAATGTACTCACCACAACTACGTGGACTACCCATAAAACATATTGAGACTTTTTCAAGTGGTTGTTCATCCCTTTCGTTACTTAATTTGAATATAGCGTTTATGTGATATTATCACTAACGTCCGTAGCCCTCCGAGCGCTGGTGATCATTTTTACTGCTCACTGATGCTCGTCCACTAGATTGTTTTGCATTAGTTGGATTATTCAGCACTCTACTAACAGAATCCCTTAATCTTACTTTGTCAGTTTCTGTCTGTTTATTCAAAGTAGAAATGGAAGATATACTCGTCCGAGCTGATTCTTGTTCTTGCGTTTTTTGGCTCGTCTGCGTTTTCTGTTTTTCAGCTGTTTGCTTTTCATTGTCTATCTGAGCCACTCGTGCTACTCGCGTATTAAAGTCAGGGGTAAGAGAGTGGTGCTGTCCTAGTTCTTGCACTTTAGCTGAGCGTTCGGTAAATAACTGTTCACGCTTCGCATTTTCTCGATTAGCTAATCGATTTTGCAGGGGTTTCAATAAGTATTTATCAGCAACCCACACACCTAGCAACGTAAAAAGGGCAGGAACTGCTATAGCTGCTACTGAAGCAATAAGTGTACCAGAAATCGCTGGAAGTGCTGCGGTTAACAGTAAAGGTAAGCCGAAAGTAGCTAACCCAACAAATAGGGCGACTCCAATTAACGTTTTCACTTTATTTCTCCATAAACGTTTGGCGAAATTGGTTGTCGTCATCAATGCCGCATTTTTTACTCGAGTAGCAAACGGCAACCGCTGTCCGTTAGCATCCAACCCTTTTTTCAGATTTTGGTTTTCTTCTGATGAACGCTTTTCAGAATGGGCAATATCGAATGTTTCTTTTATTTTCTTTCCGATTGGAACAAAGGTTTTAGCGTTAAGATTACTTAATTTTTCCTTACCAAATTTATATGGTCTAGCCACTACTTTACCGACTGGTTTTAAAGGTCGACCAATTGTTCTAGCTGTCGAGCGCACAGATTTTCCGATGGATTTAAAAGGTCTAGCAATTGTTTTTGAACCTTTTTCTAGCGCTGCCACTGTCTTAGGAAATCTCTCCTTAGCAAATCGTTGGACTCTCTTGGAAGTACGTGGAATGATTTTAGGTACGGCATTTACTAAGCGTTGACCGACATAACTACCAATAATCACGCCTCTTAACCAGTTGACTACAGCGGATCCATGTAATAATTGTGTGCCAGTAGGCATTAGCGGAAGAGCGCCAGCCATCGCACTAAAAAACGCCATCGGTGCAACCCACAGTACTTGTCTTGCTAAAAACAAATAAAATGAAGGGCGGGTCAGCACCTGATACCATTTCTTTTTAAGATCTTTATAAGTAATTTCTTTTAACTCTTCGGCTTTTCCTTTCAATTCTGCCGTATCTTGCTTAACATTTTCGAGTTCCTTAGCTAGCACCTGAGGATCCTTTGGCTGTATCTCTTCTAAAAATTCAGCTAATTTTTTTTCATCGCCAAGAATTGTCTTTAAACCTTCACATAGTGTTTTATTTTTAGTAAGATCGATTTCTATCTTAGATCTTGCTGCTTTAGACTTCTTCGATTGATCAAGGAAAAAATTATTGTACGGTCCATATTTTTTTAATTCTTCATCGTGCTTTATCTTTTGTTCGACAAACGCGACCTGAGATCGTAATCTTTCTACGTATGCTAACTTTAGATCTTCAACCGAAACTGATTTTTTCACACTATCTGTTTCATCTAATGTACTGTTGACGTTTTCCGGCATAGAAGTTTGGTTCATGTCACCTTCTGATACTGAACGTAAATCTGAAGAATCCTTTGGTAGTGGAACTTGATTTGTAAAATTATTTATTTCTGAATCGCTATTGGGTGTAGACGGTTGGTCTAAGGAATCTCCTGGTGTTAAAACTTGGTTTGTAAAACTGCTTAATTCTGGAAATTTATTGAGTTCAGCAGTTTGATTTGTAATTTCCTTTGATAAACTAACTTTACCATTAACATAACGCAATTTAACTCTTGGTATAAGAATTCGGTCAAATTGGTCAAAACTGTGACTTGGTATAGCCTGTTCCGTCATTACTCCGGGAGCCGAATTTCTACGAACTAACTTGTCATGATTTTTTAAATCTTGAGTTGTAGATAATGATGATAGTATACGTTCTGAATTGCTTCGTTTTAAGTTTGAAGCAGGTGATTGATCTAAGGAATCTCCTGGTGTTAGAACTCGTTTTGTAAAACTGCTTAATTCTGGAAATTTATTGAGTTCAGCAGTTTGATTTGTAAATTTCCTTGGTAAACTAACTTGACCATTAACATAACTTTGACCATTAACGTAACGCAATTTAACTCTTGGTATAAAAATTCGGTCAAATTGGTCAAAACTGTGACTTGGTATAGCCTGTTCCGTCATTACTCCGGGAGCCGGATCTCTACGAACTAACTTGTCATGAGTTTTTAAATCTTGAGTTGTAGATAATGATGATAGTACACGTTCTGAATTGCTTCGTTTTAAGTTTGAAGGAGGTATCTTCCAAAGTTCACGCAATGAAGTGGCATATTCAAACTCTTGAATTTTTTGAGATATACTTGTTGTTCGTTTGTCAGATGGCGTAGTGAGTTCTGGTGCACTATTTCGGCGACCTTTATCTGTTTGTTCTCTATGTACTTCATGTAATGTGTGACTAACTGATCTAGATCTTGCTATTCTATTTGGTCTACGCTCCTCTTGTTGGCTAAGTCCATGAATAAAATTTGCTTTAGGACCTTTCCGGAGCACGAGGGAGTCTTTTTCTTCTATATTATTAAATTTATGGATTAGATTTTTCACATGGCCAGGGCCAGGGCCAGGTCTATCATTTGCCGAATCCTTTTCTGATACACTATTTGCGAGGCTATTAGTAGCTTGAATTTCAGGCTTAGCTTGCTTTCGCAAATCGTCTTCTGATCGATTGAAAGAATTATTCGTTTGCTGCTTGTTTCCTTGTGGTAGATTACTTCCATTTTTATTAGGTGTTTTTACTGATACTGTTTGGTCGGGTTTTGACTCTCCATTCTTTTCAAACGTCGAAACTATTTCTGATACATTACTTAGGCGATTGATAGATTTAGATTTAGTTTCAGGTTTTGCTTGATCTCGCAAATCGACTTCTGATTCATTGAGAGAATGATTCGTTTGCTGCTCGTGCTCTTTTGATAGATTACTATTACTTAGG
>ERZ809114.112-NODE-112-length-65196-cov-5.117699_pt1 | contig 65196 bp, 105 predicted proteins | sample MGYA00520519_ERZ809114 | MGnify/ENA primary metagenome ERZ809114 (study PRJEB31570, sample SAMEA3212991) | Homo sapiens | biome: human-gut; feature: human gut; material: fecal | place: Sweden | collected 2011 ...
CTCTGTAACGGCCTGCTTTTCTGCTGCAAGCGTTTTTTCATGTTTTATTCGTAGAAACCTCAACACCTGTTCATGAACACTCAAAGCATCTTCGTTCGCGCGTATGTGCATAGCACATATAATACTATAAGGTCTGAATTTTTGGTGCGCTTTAAGAAACAACATGAAAGCCTTGATTTTGCTGAGCTTTAAAGCTTTTATCATGATTTTTCCTGAGTCCTTGTTCGATTTTTTATTTTCTATCATACTTTGTATAACTTAAAAGAAAAATGGAGAAAAGAAACGGTCAGTAATTCGGCCGTTTCGGAAAGGAGGCTGTTATGGCAACAGCTTGGACAGATGATATCCTCGATGCTTACGAGGATTCTACTGCATCAGAGCAGTGGAACTAAAAACATCCACAAAAAAAGACACCCTTAAATGGATGTCTTTTTTTGTGTCTGAATCATTCAATAATCAGATCATTGAGGTTAATAGTTATGCTGTTTAAAACCTTTTTGACCGGTTCTTTTTTAGTGTCAAGAGCAAGATTGTCAATTATCTTGTGACATTCTTTCACCGTCCAGCCTGTTGTTTCCGACATCTTTTTCATAGATCCAATATCGTTCACGTTGTACCGACTGGCGTCAAATCCCTCTTCCTTGGCCTTGTTGTATTTGTACAAATACTGTGCCTTGCATTTAGGATTATTGACACCATGAGCACGGAGTCTCAGCATATCAGCCTCATCCTTTGAGATATGTCCGAATGCAGAAAACATCCTGTAGGCTGACACCTCGCGGATTCCTGTATCTTCAATCATCTTCTCCATCGAAGCTTTATCGAAGACATTATAATCCGTCAGTTCTTTTCCATTCTTCCTCATGGCTATGTACATGTGGAAATAATGAACAGAGAGTCTTGACATTGTATCTGGGGCCATCTCTTTTGCCCTATCAATTGTTAGGCCGGTGTAGGCGTTTGGAATGTACAATGCCAGAAACTTATTTACCATCTTTCTCGCAATAGTTTCCGAGCTTACACTCTCAAGCTCCACATCAAACTTTTCCATAAAAAGTTCTTTTGTGCGTTTTTCAACCATGTCACACCACTGTTCTCTGGTAATTCCGGTGTAAACAAAGCTTATTTCCTTTGCTCCGTAAAATCCGTAAGAACGGCTTGCTGCTCCATGATCAAATCGTCTTCTAATCATGGCTGTTGAAAAAATGGAATTTACTCGTTCTTCCATCTCTCTCTTATCACCGGCGACCTTTGCTTCACAGAAATCCATTACATCCCCCAGAAGCTGTTCCTTATAGTATGTTTTCATCCTTGTTCCTCCCGGGCGTTAAGCCCCTATATTCACTTGTTCTTTGTTTCGCTAGATTCAGGTATTTCAAATTGCTCTCCCATCATCAGCTTTTCATACCTTTAGTATGTTCGTTTAAAAAAAAATGAAAAAATATACACCTTCTACAAGCAATCTTATATAGAAAGCGATAAACGGAAAAATTTTCTATCATACTCATACCGGAAGCGTAAAGCGGTGTGTGTATCGCATACAATCCACATTTTTATTTCAAAGTGTGTAATTAAAAATACACGTTTTGCAGAAAGGAGAAAAATTGGAAAGAAAAAGAAAAATGACTTTCATGTGTATAAACCATGATGTTCCACATGAAATGATTATAAGGGAAGGTCAGTCAGTCTTTTATGCCTGTCCCAAATTTGATGATGATAACTTGGAGTCCGGTGAAAGAAAGTGCTTAAACAGAATGACATTTATAGACGCTGGCGGAATTATTGACAAGTTTGCAGAGATTGAAGACTCAATTGATCCGCTCGAAGGTACTGAAGACCTTACAGGGTATGAATTCGGTTACAAAGGGCTTAAATCCAGATTTAAGGTGATTATTCTGAAAATAAATGATGATGAGGTCAGATTCGGCATTAAAAATCTAACCGCACTTCATCAGTAAGGAGGTCAGCTGTGGAAAATAATGAGGTCGCAGAAAAGACCGTAAAAAAATCAGGATTTAAAAAATATGCAGTCCCCATTCTTACCGGAATCCTTGTTGCATTTGTACTAAAAGCACTGATCCATCCAATCACAATAATGGGCTCTAGTATGTCCCCCACATTAAAAGACGGGCAGCTTTACACAACAGACATTTTCTTCGAGCCGTCAGATGTTACATATAACACAATAGTATGCTTTAAGCCGACAACTGACATAGTTCAGTATATAAAACGTATTGTTGCAGTCCCGGGAGATACAGTCGAGATTAAAAATGGAAAACTGTATGTAAACGGAAAAAAGCAGTCAGTATCATTTCCTGACATGAAAGATGGCGGATTAATTCAGGACACTCCTCTCACACTTGGGAATGATGAATATTTCTGTCTCGGTGATAACAGGAATGGAAGCAACGACAGCCGCTTCATCGGCCCTGTAAAGTATAAACAGATAAAAAGCATTGTAAAACACAAAATATTTTAAGGAGAATTGATATGGACACAAGTAAATTCAAAACAAAAACAGAAATTATTTTCAGAAACAACGGAAGCACAAACAAAGCTTTTGGAATTGCGCTTGATGTAGGGTATTCAGCTGTCAAGCTGTTTGGACCTTCGATTATTGCAAGGTTTCCTTCATATGCAAAGCGTATAAGCAAGGATTTTTCATTCCTTACATCTGTTGACGAAAGCACAATTATTTACACAGACAATGTAACTGGCGACAGATGGCTTGTCGGCGAAGCTGCACAGGAGCAGATTAAAGTCAGCGATACATCTGATTCCGAAGCCGCCCTTTATGGCCGTGAGCGATATGGAACTCCGATGTTCAGGGTTATTGCACGATGCGGAATGGGACTTGCGATGATTAATGACGAGTTCAAAAATACTTTTGCAGACAGTGGAAAAGAGCTGACTGTTCAGACTGGTCTTCCGGAAAAGTACCTTGGCATGGACAAGGAGTGGTTTGTTGATTCACTTTCCGGAGAACATAATTTCACACTTCAGGTCGGAAATAACATTGTAAACTTTAGTTTTAATCTCAGTCCTAAGAACGTATTTGTAATGAGCCAGCCAAAAGGTACACTCTTCTCTGTATGTACGGAAAGAAACGGCTCATGGTACAAGGATGCGATGAAATACATGAAATCATCAGTTCTTGTATTTGACCCGGGATTTGGCACTCTTGACATTTTCCCAATCAATAATGGCGCTGTTACGGGTACAGGAGAGACATTCCCTGAGCTTGGAATGAAGCGAGTTATGCAGGAAACTGTAAGCCGTATCAAGGAAGAATATGGGCTTGAGATTTCCGTTCCTGCAATGCAGAAATATCTTGCCACCGGTGTATATAAATACGTTGACAGACGTACATTAAAGCCTAAGATTGTCGATTTTTCCGATATCTTAAAGGAATGCAATGAAAAAGTCTGTAACGAGGCCATTGAAAGAATGCTTGATGTGTTCGACCTCAACGATTATCAGTATCTCATTATTACAGGTGGAACCGGTGCAGCATGGCTTTCGCTCATAAGAGAGCGCTTTGAGGCCGCGATTGAGGAGAATGTAATTACAATTATTAACGGAAATCAGAATGATGTGCTCTCGTTTGTATATTCAAATGTCCGCGGATATTACAATTATTTATACCGCAGACTTGCGAAGCAGTATGGCAGGGCGTAATTCGGGAATGCATTAATCAAGGAAAGGAGCTGGCTGTGGCGGTCGTCACAGCCCGTGATATAAATTATGGCAAAATTATTAAAGTTACAGGTAGGGAAAGCATACGAAATAAGATACTCAAAGCAGGAGCCATATGAGTTTGTCGTAATAGATGAGTATTCTGCGCATTATTTATGTGTACATAACACTCTATTTGGTGACAGTTATAGATTCAGCATCTCCAAAGCCAGTCTTATGTGTGCAGGAAATGTGGGCGAAATGCCGTGTCCTGTTGAGAAGAAACACAGTTAAAGGAGGACTTTTTCTATGGAGTTTGAAGTAAAATTTTACAGGCTTCACGACTTAGACATTGTCGGCCTTCGTGATCTTGGCTATCCTGTCCAGGCTATGCTTAGAAAAGCGTTAATCGAATATGCTCATGGCAATCCAATTCATTACATTATAGACGAACCTAATGCGATGACATTTACAGAAACAAAATCTTTCAGAGTTAAGATACGGCTTAAGGATGAAGATACAATCGCGATGCTTAAGAGCCTTCGTCCCCGTCACAGAAACGGTTTTTGTAAGGCACTGTTGCGCAATTCTCTTGTACACCAGACACTTGCACCGTATTTTTCAAAGAATGTCTGCTCTCCTCTTGAGCAGAAATGTATAGATGCAGCTGTGTCTCATATCATGCCAAACACGTTTAAAATAGACAAATCGGCCATGAAAAAGCGTAATCTCATACTTAAGGAGCTTGCAGTCAGCGCTCTTGTAAATCCAAGTGATGAGACAAATAAAAAAATTGATGAGCTTTATGCTTCAATGGAATCACTGATACATGGTAGCGAAATAAAGCTTAAAAAGAATGGCGAAAAAACTGTATCTGATGCGCCTGACAAGAAGCCTGCTTCGTTAAATGTGCCGGATGATAAACTTGATACCAGACACGACATTTCTGTCAAAGACGTGGCAAAACCTGTATCTGAACATTTACCTGATGCAGAAAATAGTGTATACTCTGATAATGAGCCGTCAGATACCAAAGAAGCTGATAAGTCTTCCGAAGAAAAGCCGGGCATTTTGTCAGAGATGCATTCTGATAATGCTGATGCCACTGAAAAGCCTGTATCTGCCGCTCCAAAGCCGTCTAATGACGATATTTTGGCTCCTGTGGTACACGATACCCCAGATACTGGCATGGCAGATGATTTTGATGACGGCGATGATCTAATGGATATGTTTGATAAGCTGATTAACGATTAATTGATGGAAAGGAATTGTTTGTTATGAAAAATGACAGAACAGAAATTACAACATTTGATCTTACAAAGACATATGATAAAGAAATAGCACCTCTCGTGAAAAAACTTGAAAATATGTGTCTCAAGTACGAGATACCGGTCTTTATAACATGCTGTGTCAAGTCAACCAAAGACGAAACCTTTTATAAAAATACCATGGCCAACTCGCCTGTATCTTCGCAGATTAACCTTAAAGTAAACACATTTCCAAGGCATATCGGGGTATGCCGCGGATTTGAAGTTACACCAAGAAGATTTCAGGAAGACATTGATGAAGAGTTTTTGAAATATGAATTAGATGAGTCTGAAATTCCGAAACCGGAAGGACCGGAATCTGAATAATCTGCAAAAAGCTGTCTTTGGGGCAGCTTTTTTCTTGCATTGTATTTTTTTCAAGTGCTATTATATAGCAGAATTTTAAAATTTTGGCGAAAAACCCACAGGCTTGCCTGTGGGAATAGTCAGTGTTGCGGTGCCAAAATTCAATAACAAAATTGAGCCGGTTGTTGAGCCAATACTTGAGAAATTTTTGGGCCCGCATCATAATGATTCTTCTGAAGAGATTGACTCGCAGACAACTGGTATCAATAGCACCATTTTTTCAGATTTATACATTTAATATCTGAGTTTTCAGATATTGGCATGCACTAAAAAACCGTCAGAATTTCTGGCGGTTTTTGTTTTTTTAGGATTATCTATTTTTGCTTATTTTTCGGAGCTGCCATTATGGTAGTCGGTTGTCGGTTCAACGCTCCACACAATGCCGTTTCCGGTAGATGTGCAACTTATAGTTCCCTGCTCATCTGTTCTGAAGCATTTAATGCCTCGCTCCTTGATCTCCTGCATTGTCTCCTTATGCGGGTGTCCGTACCTGTTGCCCTTACCACATGAAATGACAGCATATTCAGGCTTCACGCGGTCAAAAAGTTCGCTGCTGTTACATCCCTCATTTGCGGAACCGTGGTGTGCAGCCTTTAAAACATCTGCGCTCATGTCGCCGGTAATATCTTTCATCTCTTTTCCGGTCATATCTCCTGTAAAAAGAAATGAATCATTGCCATTAACGACCTTGAGTACAAGCGACATTGAGTTTGTATCATCCACATCGTTAACAGGTCCAAGCCACTCATATACAGCGTTTCCAAGCTGCATGGTGTCTCCTGCCTGCGGGTAGTTTACAGGCACATTATAAAGCTCTATGGCGTCCTGTACGTACTGATAGGTCTTGCTGTCAGAATCGGCAACTGATGTATAAATCATACCCACCTGATAATGTGTGATAATATCTTCAGCAGCTCCAATATGGTCTGCATCCGGGTGTGTCAGCACCAGTGCGTCAATCCGCTCAATGCCTTTGTCTGAGAATGTCTGTTTCAGAGTGTCATAGGCATCCCAGTATCCAGTGTCAATAAGCATTGTCTTTCCGGCATCTTCGATTAATATGCTGTCTCCCTGTCCTACATCAATAAATGTGACCTCAAGGCTGTTTTTAGGTGCAGGTGTAATGTCGTTTTCAGTATCGTTCCATGTTGATAGCTCCTCTGTATTAACATCCTTATCTTCATGGTGATATGGCCCGAGCACCTTTTCAAATATGGCATTAATCTGTTTATCATACTTTGGTGCGACTGTTACCGCCAGCACCCAGATCGTAATGCATGCAAAAATAATTCTCCTTATTGTTTTCATTTTTTTGTTTCTCCTTTCTTCTTTACTTATATGGAAAGTATGTCAGAGAAAATAAAAACGGATTAGCTGTACAAAAAAGCACCTGCACTATACAGATGCCTTGTTTTTCTTTTTAAGTGTAGGGACTTTTACAGTAATGTAATCACTGTCACCCATGCTGTTTTTCAGTTCTTTATATGTAATGAGCAGCGCTGCTGCCGTTATGCAAAAAAGTGTCATAAAAAATCTCCTGTTTGTAAAAATTTAGCAAAACAGGCCGCTGCCTGCGACCTGTTGCTTATACTTTTGCTTTTATTTTGCATAGTTAAGGTTTACAGCAAGATTGAATACACCACTGTATGATCCAGCGTGAAGCTCTGCGTAAGAGATATCGCCTTTGGCATATACATAATTGCCAGAACCTGCTGCTGCAAGGTCGGTGCATGACCAGCTTGTCTTATTCTGCTTAACAGTAGCTGTTACTGCAGCTCTGTCTGTGTCTCTTACATCCTTAAGCTGGAATGAAGCGGCTGGTGTAACTGTTACAGTCTGCTTTGTTGTAATGTCACCCTTTACACCTACATGGTAAGCACTCTTTGTTGCATCTCCGATAAGTACCTGTGGTACCTTGAGCTGTACGCTGCTTGACTTTGTTGCATATACAGAAACACTCTGTGACTTTGACTCTGTAGGAGCTGAGGCTGTTGCACCTCCCAATGTCTGAACGGTTTCCTTTCCTACCTGACTCTGTGATGCATCAGAACCTGGAGTGAATGTCTCACCGTTAGCTCCTGATACTGTTGATGCTGTTGAGTTGTTAAAGCTTGCAGGATCAGCAGCAAATACTCCAGTTGCTGGTGTTGCTCCAAGAACGGTAGCGCATGCCATTAATCCTAACATCATGTTCTTACATTTGTTCTTCATTGTTTTCCTTTCTTATACCTTTTATATCAATGAGTTGCTTATATACAAAAGAGCGTATGCTCTTATTGCCTAAATTATTTGTTGACTTTAAACGAAACATTAAGGTCAGTGCCAACATCCTGCATGTCTGTATCTGAATGATATACATTTACAGTGATTACAGCTTTCTGGATTCCCTTATCAAGATATTCGCATGGACTCCAGTCAACTTTCTCACCCGGATTAAGCTTGGGTGAAACATATACTTCCTCTCCGTCAGCATTTTTTACAACAAACTGTAAATATACTCCGTCATTCTCCTTGTTGTTTCCAAGAGGAATTGTATCTGATGGGTTTACCTCAAGGTATTCCCCATCATAAGCTATAGCATCTATAATTGTATATTTTTCCGTCTCTGTCGTGTCTTCCAACCCGTCCATTCCGTCATAATCTGAAATATCATCATTTTTTGTCGGCTCTTTTGTTTTTCCCGGAGCACCTATATGTACATTTCCCGGTTCAAGCTGATGATAAGCTGCGATTCCTCCGCATGCTATAGCACCAATTAAAGCCGCTGAAATCAAAACAGCTGGAAATAATGAATTATAGCATAATGCAGTAAGCCATATTGGCATAAAACGGCTTTTTACAATTGCAATGTATTTATCCGGAATATCAGTTTCTATATAACCAATTATTTTTTTTGTACAGCCTTTCTTATTCTTGACTGCATAATTTGTATTTTCAACCTGAATAAAACTACTATCTGAGAGGTTTGAGATATTTTCTCCTGACAATAGGTATTTTCTTCTAAAGGTTACATATCCGGTTATGCTTCCTCCATCCGGAAGTTTCTTGAAGCATGAAATAAATTTATCTTTTTTTATTTTTAGCGTTTTTTCGCCTGCACTTGTATATATCATTGCTCTCTCCTTTGCATGCTCCATATATCAAATACGGAGCATAGTTATATTTTTTGATTATAATATTAAGTATGAATACTAAAGCACGCTGTTAACCGTTGCAAATACTTTTACAAGCACACCGCCAAGATAAAACAGCATTACAACTGACCCCGGCATGGAGGACGTTATTGTATACTTAAGAGAAGCCATTCGTCTCACTTCTTCTTCTGCAGCATCCTGCTCGTCAAGAAGATTAAGGTTGTGCTCAATAAGCTGTTTCATCTGGGTTCCTGAATCTCCGCCGGTACCATTTGCGATTGAAAGCAATGCTCTCATAGTAGTGCTTACGCTTGTAATGCCATAAGGCGCAAGGAATTCTATATAAGGCTCAACAGCGGCCGGGTTTGTCCTTAATTTATTAAGAAATCTTTCCACATCTCTTTCAAGGATTGGCGGTACTGAAGTTCTTGAACGCTCAATAGATTCTACAATACTGCTTTTCTGCATACATAAGCAGACGTCAAACAGCCATTTGGGAAGGGAACGCATCATTTCTTTGCGTACTTTCTTCAACACTATAGCATGCTGTATGTTGTGAAAATTAAATGCTGCAAGAGTAATAGCCATACATCCCATAGTGAGATACATATTTTTAACGAAAATAGCTAACAGGATTGATATTGTAAGACATATACATCCTGCTGTAATTCCTTTTTTTCGCTGGCTTCTTGGAGTGAAATTTTCAAGATAGTCCAGACATTTGCCAGATTCTTCCTTGCCCATTGAATACTCTTCTTTAAGCCATCCTTTTCTGAGTGTCTTAAAACACATATATGCGAAAGGGAAAACCCCGCATATTGCCACCGCTTCTGCCCACTGCACGAATCCGATATCCTTTATGACCAGAGTCTCCGGCATTGACTGACATACCATTACACATACCAAGAGCATCGCTATATACATGATAATTGCACTGACAAGTGTTGTTTTCATGTCTGCCTGTTCATGTTCAATTCGTTTTTCCCATTTTTCTCTTTTTACATTAAGAAGTTCCATTTCCTTTTCAAAAGAACCACCTTCGAGTTCAACTCTTTTTGCGAACTCGTGAATTGTCGGAGTCTGGGAATTTGGGTAGATTTTGTCTATATATAAAAGTGCTTCTGCCTGTGTTTTTAACGGATCCTTATTTGTATCTACCGATGTATATACATAAGATAAGGCATTCTGCAATGTCGTATGCATTTTTCCTGTCGGGAATGTAAAAATAGTATTTTCAATCGCTGGCAGAATTTTATGTTTAAGCTGCATTCCGTTTATAAACTGCTGGGCATATGAATTGATGTCGATAAACTTTTTCTTTTCATTTTTTTCTCTTATCATTTCCATAAGAATTGTTCCAGAAAAAATTATTGCAACTCCAATTGTAAGCACCCACTTTTCAATAGTCAGTGAGTATGCGTATGAAAGCATTCCTGCTATAAGAATACATACTCCAGCACAAATCCACGGCATTTGCTTTGTCATGGAAATTTCGTATGTTGCTATCTCCTTTTTCATCTTTTTAGGAGTACACATAACGAGCGTTTTGATAAAAGTGTCTTCATTTGTTGTTTTTTTCTTTTTTGCAACTGTCTGGTTTTCTTCTCTATTTTCTTTCTTCATCAGCGCTTGTTATTACGATTAATGTCGTAATCTCCTTTTCTTCTAAATTTAGCAATGCAGCTCTTTATACAGCTACATTGCCTTCAACTAAATCAATGATACTGTCGCCATCAATATCTGTATTTTTTATTACAGTTTCAGCGTTTTTAACAACTTTCTCTATCTTTGTCTTATTTTCAGCATCATAATTTCCATAAAAAATGCCTTTTCTTTCATTTTTCATTCTTTCGGCGAGCTCCGCTGAATAGAACGGATTGATTATGCCGGTTCTAGTCATTTTATCTAAAAACCAGCCGGGAATTTTATCTTTGAAAAATTTTCCATTTTCCATTATTATGACGCATTCATTTTTCTCTTCTGTATGCCTGAAGAGTCCAACCTGCCTGATTCTACGTTTTGTAGAACCTTCGGTATCATCTTTCTTAACAAGAATGCCTATATTCAGATATGAGTAAACATTATTTGCAATACGTGTTGCATCCAAACCTTTATCTATCATGTTTGTAATACGATCCGGAATATCTTTGACATCTCCGGCATGAATTGTGGTCATTCCGTTTACGCCTGTTGACCAGCCCTCAATAAGGTACTGCACTTCAGTAGAGCGGGCCTCTGAAAGCATCAGCCAGCTTGGATTTAATCTGAGGGCAACCTTTATCGCCTTGGTGTAATCCGCTGCATCATTTACTTTAATTTCATCTGCTCTCTTCTGCGGATTAATTTCCTTATAATGCCACTCGAGAGTATCCTCTATTGTAAGCACCTTTTCGTTTCCCGGGATAAATGTCGAGAAGAATTTTGCCCCCTCAGTTTTTCCTGCGCCCGGTTCTCCACAGAATGCCATATTAGAATGCATTGTCACGCAGTTTGCAAGAAAATGCATCAGATCTTCATCACACCAGCCGTCTTTTACTGCGTCTATTGCTGTGAATCTCAGCTTAGGCATTGATTTTCTTATTGAAAAGCATCTGCCACTTGAAGCAAGCGACTCATGCACTATTGTTATACGCAGTGTTGGTGTTTCAGCCTGAAGAACATCTTTAATCTGGTTGAATTCAACGCCCTGACTGTTTGCAACATAATGGCTGAACGTATTAACAAAGTTCTCGTCTACCCCCGGGATGTCAACTCTTTTTGTTCCATCTTTAACAGATGAAATCCATAGAGCGTTGCCATCCCAGTCTATATCCGATATTGATTCATCCTGTATAAGTGGCCATAATGGTCCAAACATGTTTTCATCCAATAGCCATCTATCAGTCATAAAAAAATTATCCTTTCCTTATCTCAATTATAAAAACACCGGCAGACCGCCTGGCCTGACTGCCAAGACGCATCTTATTTTCCTGTGTTTGTGCTGCTGTCAATAGCATTGCCTGTCTTGTCAAACACGTTGCCGATTGTATGCTCAACATTCTGTGTAATGTAACCAGAACCGGTTGTTGTACCATCGGCATTTGTCTTTCCGACCTTGGTAAGGTTGATCATGATGGCGATTAATGCCATAAGTGCGATTACAACTACTGCAATCTCAAGAATGTGTGCTACAGTTTCTTTCATTTTTCTTTTTGTCCTTTCTTTTTTTATCGTTTTCTAAAAACAGCCTCCAGCCTGCATTTTAGTCAGGATGCAGGCCGTTCTTTCTGATAAATGTGTAACTTTACTCCTTGCTGCTGTTTGTGCTGCTGTCGATAGCATTACCTGTCTTGTCAAATACATTGCCGATTGTTTTTTCAACGTTCTGTGTAATATAACCAGAACCGGTTGTTGTACCATCGGCATTTGTCTTTCCGACCTTGGTAAGGTTGATCATGATGGCGATTAATGCCATAAGTGCGATTACAACTACTGCAATCTCAAGAATGTGTGCTACGGTTTCTTTCATTTTTCTTTTTGTCCTTTCTTCTTTGTGCACATGGTTGATAAGTTACTTTTATCTCCCGTAATGGCGGAAGTTTTTATTTGATAAAGCACAGTCGCTTTAACCGCCGTAAGTATGATTTTTTTTTCTAATACTTTTAACAAATGCGAAAATCTTTATGATTTTTTTAGCATTAACTTAAACATAGCGTCAGATATGTAGCCCAGATGTGTCTCACTCATCTCCTGCATAAGTCTCTCCGCAAGGGCGTCAAGGGCTGCATTGTACTTCATGCGGTCTTTGAGACAGCTCTTACCCATTGTGTTTTTGTTTTTCAATGTGTTTGCAATGCTAATTAAAAGCCCATAAAGAGATCTTGTCTTTTCAACACACATTTCTGTCTTTTTCAGATAGTAATCTTCTTTGCTTTTCACAATGACTACATCGCTGCTTCTGTCAACGAAATTGCCATTTTCGATAAAACAGTTTGCGCAGTACTCTGCATCAAAATCTTTGTTCTCCTCTATAAACTTCTCAATATCATCAAACAGTGTATATGTGCTGATTGCCATTGTTCTGGCTTCGTCCTCATTTCCTGTCTGTATTTTTGAAGCGATAACCTCAAAGGCAGCAATTTTATCCATCATCATGTCTGTAATCTGCTGTTCTGTCATAATGATTCCCCATGTATTCTTCTATATAAAGAAGAAATCAAATTCCTTTCTTTTGTATTTTCCTATTTCCGTCCATAGTATGATTTATTTTTTACCTGAAATGAAAACGCACAAAAAAAGACCTTTCTATATAAAGTTTGTTTATATAGAAGTTCTTTTTTTGTGTATAATGCTGTTTTTTATATAGTCGCAGATCCGTTTTTTTGGAATCTATCATACTTACGGTAAGAAAAGTAGAAAAGACAAATGGAGGAAATTAAAATGGCAAAAATAATAAAGAGGGCGGGTCTTAACCTGCTTGCGGCACTTTGGGATGTTCAGGACAAATTGTTCTGGCATCAAAAGATTACTTTTGAGGAAGTAATGGCATGGGGCTCGTTCGTCGCATTACTTCTCGTTTTCTGGATAGCATGCAATGCCATCCATTAAAAAATAGCCATAATAAAAAGCGCCTGTTTACACACAGGCGCTTTTTTTTCTGTGCTTCTCAGCGCAGCAGGCTGTTAAGAATACCCGAGAAAACATAGTTGATTCCATCTGTAAGCTCTTTTGGATCTGTATACAGCCAGTATGCAAAAATCACTATCAATAACCACTTTACTGGTTTTTCAATACACCAGAAACCAAAATGTCTTCCAATAAGTCCTCTGATAATCCATATGCCGGTGTTTGCTCCTTTTCTTGAATTGCATTTTCTGCACGCGGGAACAAGGTTTCTCGTGTCGTTAATGTCGTTTATTCCATTTAATCTTAAGACCATTTTCCAGAACCTTTTATGACATCCTTTTAATACCTTGTTTACGGGTATCAGATGATCAACGGTAATATCGTCTTTTTTCTTTATTCTTCCGCAGTATGAACAGTGATAATGTTTTCTGTGACCGCGCAGTCCTTTATTTGCCTTAAAAAAATTGCATCTGTAATTCGCGCTTCTTTCATTGTTAAATCTTTCCATGTAATAAGTATGATTTTTGTTTTTCAGGATTTTTTCAACGAAAAAAGCACTCCTTTTTAGGAATGCTCTTTTTTAACGTGCTACTTACGCCATTGGCGGAACTGGTGGCAGGTCAGGCTCATTGTCAGACATATTCTCTGGCTCCTCAAGATCGTCCGGATTGTACTTCGGAACAAAGGCTTTCTTCGCCTCGTATCCTATCATGGCAAGCTTTTGATAGTAAGGAGCTGACACTCTCTTCCACCATTTTGCCATTATGCGAAGCTCAGCGTATTTTTCAACTGTTACTCTGATATACTTCTTTTGTGTACCATCGTAACCGGTGATTACAACTGGCTTTTTCATGCCGCGGGCAATATTGACCTTCTTTGATCTGTCCTTTCCTGTTACATGTTCCCAAACTACAGGATAGTAACCCTTGTCATTAGGCTTTGACGCGGCAATGAGCTTTCTTAAGTCCCCGCTTAAAATGTCGTCACAGAGGATGTCAAAAACATCTGTGTCAACATACACGTCGCAGCCCTGCCCATGCTGTCCTTTTGTTACAAATGACATCTTCACCTTGTCAATGCCAAATGCGGTATACACTCTTACGAATGTATTGAGTGTGTAGAATTCCGCGAACTGGCCTGTTGCCAGCACGTCTTTTTTTAGATCTTTCATTTTGTTTCCTCCTTGTTTTCTTTTTTTAGGTACTATAAGTATGATAGATTTTGTTCTGTCCGTTAGTTTTCTATATGAAAAAAAGAGCCTCCTCATGGATAGCTCTTTTTATGCGAAACTTTCAAATACTAAAACATTCTGTAGAAATATCTGAAATTGAAGTTGTCTACAACTACAGTTCTTGCACTTCCGCCCTTGCAGTGGCAGAACAGTTTGTTGCCGTCTGCATCGAGGCCTACGTAGATTCCTACATGGCCGGTATGTTGTATGACGGCTTCACCGGATTGTGCGGCAGCAGCATCTGCGGCTTCTCTTGTATCATACGCAGTATTTCCTGCTGTCCAATATGTCCCCCTGTCATTTAGCATGCCAAGGTCTCCCGGCTGTAATTCATCCTCGCTTATCGGGGATGCATGCCTTGCGATTGCATATGTGGATTCAAGACCTTCATTGTGAACACCTGTTGTGTTCCAGTATACAAAGCTTATGAATCCGGAACAGTCAAGACCTGATGTTTTTTCATCCCATGATGTCTGCCAGTCAGGGCTTGATGGTTTTCCACCCCAGACATACTTGATTCTGCCCTGAGATGAAACAGCCATATTGACAGCCTGTATTCTCTGTGCGTCTACATTGTAATAACCGTAAAAAGAACGCTCGGCAATGTCTTTGTCTGCTTCATATATACTGTTTATCTTTCCATCATACATATCTGAAGACCCAAGGGCTGCGGTTACGCCTGCTGTCAGAAAGTTATTTTTTGACGGAGCCTTTTTTGAAGCACTTTTATATTGTTTCATTTCTTTAATATCCGCAGCGACTCTGTCATGTGCATCAGCCAGTCCTTTACAGTTTGGATACACAGCCATGTCAGCTTCCATAGCCGCTTTTTTTGCTTCAAGAAGAGCTATTTCATCGTTTGTCATCTGCTGCTGTTCTTCTGCATAAACAGGTGTCTGTGCTTCTGTAAATACTGTTGTCGTCATCGCCACTGCAAGCATTCCTGCAACGACTGCTTTTGTAATTGTCGTGTTCCTCATTTTGTTCTTTCTCCTTTTCTCTTTGTATCTTCAAACATAGGAAGTATGATATTTTTTTGAAATGCAAAAATACAGCTCCTTACGGAGCTGCATTTGATTATTTTTTAAAAAAGGTCATCATCATTCCCGGTGTCTGGGACATTTGGAATAACAGGGTTTAAAATCACACTGTCCGACTCATCATATGAAGGAACTTTACTTCTTTCTTCTTCATCCTTCTTTGACTGCGCCTTCTGTGCATCACGTATTACAGTGTTTGTATACTCCGCATTCACCTCTTTAATCTGACTTACACGCTTTTTGATTGCCTTGGATTCCTTTTTCTCTTCAGGCATTTCAAGAACTGTCGGCTTTGTATCCCACTCAATCTGCACATCGGACCAGTCTTCGCCTTCTTTTTCAAATTCTTTTGTAAGATCTTCTTCAATCTGTTCCGTCGTCCTCTTTCTTGATTCTTTATATTCCGCAAGTTCTTTTTCTTTTTTGGTCTTTTCTTCTGCTGCCTTGGCTTTTTTATTCGACTTTACTTTAAATACAATAAAACCGACTACCATTATTGCCAGAAAAGTTCCACACATTATAAGTGAGCTGTAATCTTTCTTGTCTTCTTCTTTTACTGCTTTTATCTTTTTATCTGCTGATTCCCCATTTGCATCAAAGCTGCTGGATGAATCGGTAAGTGTAACGATGTTAGATGAATCCGCGAGCGAGTAAAATGTTGGACCGTCCATATCAACCGCGCCCTCTTTACTTGCGCTTAAATTTTGCCAGTTCTTAGGCAGTTTTGTTTTTGAACATATAACATCTTTTACCCCTACAGCAGACATCTGCGCTATCCAGGAGCCACCCGTCTTTGGATATTCGATATAATACACATCTACATTGTAGTTACTCTGACCTATTGACATGTAATCACTACGTGTTTTTTTTACAATGGAAAATCCATTTTCGTAAGTCTTGTTCGATCCTGCATAAATCTGCTTTTCCGGATTAAAAAAAGCAAATTCCGGAGAGTTTCCGCTGTAGATAACCTGAAGACGTGTAACATCATTTTCAGCGACGTCAAAAGACATATTGATATACTGTTCATAATTTGTAAGCGCGCCAAGATTATAATAAGAATCACTATTTATAACGTTGTCTGAAGCCGGATAAGGCCTTGCCGACAAATCTATCTCTGAGTCCTGTCTTGTTGAATTTTCATTTTCCTCAACAGACTGCTTTTTCGTCTTTTCCAAATTGTAACCGGGTGTATCACCAATATCCCCTGCCGCTGGGTTATCTTTTTCGCTTTCATCCTCGCTTAAAGGTTCACCGCTGTCTGTATCTGCTGTCTGCGACTGAACTGGTGTATCCGCATACACGCATGCTGATGGAACCGCCATAACCGCGGCAGACAATGACAACGCTCCTGCTATTGCAATGCCTTTTAAATTTGTTTTGTCAAATAGTTTATATTTAATCATTTCGTCCTCCTGTTTTAGTATATTAAGAGTATGATTTTTTCTTTACACAAAAAAGAGCCTTGAAAGTTCAAGACTCTTCGTATATTATCCGCACAGTATCTTATAGTATTGGAAAAATTTTTCCATGCTCTTTCAAATAGCTTCTTATCGGCTTTGCCCTGCTAAATCCCATCTCAAGGGCTGTGTAACCAATTACTGCTGCATCTTTTATGTCTAAGACACCTGCAAGGTCGATGAAGTATGCCCTTTTGGCTTCATCTTTATATAGCACAGCACCTTTTCCAAGCATCTTTTTCTTTTCCAGAGCGCTTCTCAGGTGCATAATGTAATCAAGTGATTTTGGAGTTTGCTTCATTGCAAAAATACAGCTCTCTCGAGGTATGTCATCATTCTCATCATATTTGCATTCGTCGTCATCATCATAACCACAAAGTTCATTCAAATTCATGCTGTGTCCGCGCATGCCCGTCCCTTTGCCTGCTGCCTGCTTTACCTTCAGTTTATCCGAAAGAATCCTCGCAAACAGTTCTACTGCCTGTGCAAAAACAAGGTTATCTGTACGTCTGACATCATCTGCGAAATATTCGGCTTCCTCAACAAGATGTCCGATACTGTCATCCTGATCGAAATCAGCCGCAATAATTACATAATTATCAAAACATGCCATATTGAGGTGTGCACGGTTTCCCTCTTTTCCGGTAGACTTTATTACATCTGCTATTTCCGGTATCTGTGCCACAAAATCCATTACCGCCTGAGGATTAAACTGCCCATCTGTTATAATTCCATTATCCTCAACTTCCTCATCAGTTATTATTACCGCATACCTTAAGTTGTCTTCAACTTTTATGATTTCCATAATCCCTCCTTAGCAGCCATCCAAGCTGTATCCGGATGGCTGCTTGTTTCCCTTACTGCCTTGAATCTTTGAGTTCTTTTTTGAGCTTTTCTATCTCTTCCCTGAGCCTTTCATTTTCAGCTTCAAGCTCTTTATATCCAAGTTCTTTTGAGCGCTTTTCTATGGCTTTCTCATCAACTATGTCAGCGGCTGTCACTGGTCCGTCATCGAATATCTCTGTACATGCTTTTCTGACCTTTTTTGCTTGCGCATCAGACATGTCATTGTCCCTTAAGACTTTCTCGAAATTATCTTCTGTAATTTCAAAATCAGCAAGGTCTTTGCCGAGGGACTCCGCCTGTTCATCAAGATCCATACATATACCGACCATTCTCCTGTCGAGTTCGTCATCTGAATCTGTTGCATATCTGACAGCCTGCTCAAACATGCCCCTCTTCATTTCTGACGGCATAACCGGCTTGCAGCCAAGTCCTTTCTTAATAAACTCATCATGCAGTTCTTTTGGCTTTTTGGCAAAGAACAAGGCTTCGTGAATATCCGTGCTTCTGTCATTAAACGACGGAAACAAGAATGCACTTTCAGGTGCACCCACAACCCAGTCGCGTACTCTTGAACCTATCTTATTTTCGTCTTCCTTGTATCCGAGGGCAGGTTTTGAGAGCTCTACCGGACAGATGCTGCAGATAAGATATTTATATACTTCTTCTGACTCGTCAATGCTTGCATTATCGCTGCCTTTCTTTATAATATCGTAGTTGTCAAGATACAAAAGAATAAGGTAATTGCCAGGATTGTCGTATGTATCAATGACATGATCATAAAAGGTATTAAGTAGCTCATCATTTTTTAAATCGCTGTCTCTTAATGCCATGAGCATCTGCTGGCATCCGCCCGGTTTTTCCTCTTCAAGCGGAAACTCAAGGTTTAAAAGATTGTTTCCAAGCTTTCCTCCAAGCGATTTCTTTGCGATGTCAAGATACTTATAGAACTCATCGTCGTCTAATGATAAAAAGGTATTCCCCATTGTAAGTATCTTGTTTTTGCCTGAATCCACATAACATCCGCATACTCTTGAAAAGGACGCCTTGTCCTTTGTCTGCTTCTTTCTAAGTTCCAGTACTTCTTTTTTATTCATTTTTGTTCCTCCTATTTTAAAACATTTGCAATTGAATTTGCCACTTTTTCCGCCTGAAAAGGCTTAACGATAAAATCTTTTGCCCCGCGCTTTATTGCATCGAGAACCATCCCCTGCTGTCCCATTGCTGATACCATGATGATTTTTGCATCAGGAAAACTTGCAATTATATTTGAAACAGCCTCAAGACCGTCACAATTTGGCATTGTAATGTCCATTGTTACAAGGTCGGGCCTAAGTTCTTTATATTTTTCAAGAGCTTCATTGCCATCATAGGCTTCCGCAGCAACTTCATGTCCTGCTTTTACAACAATGTCTTTTAACATCATGCGCATGAATGCTGCATCATCCACTATCAAAATTTTAGCCATTCTTCTTTCCTTTCCTAAAGCAGAAATCTTAGTCCGCTTAAATATTTTTCTTTTCTTCTTTCTGAAAGAGTTTCCGTCTGGTTCAGATGATCCTTCATATCTGCCAATTTTACCAGCCATGCCATCTTTCCTGGTCCCATTCCTGAGTTGTCTCTTAATTTTTGGCAATATTCATCATAACTTTCATCTTTTTCTTTTGTGATGAGGGTGAGAGCCATTTTAACCGCTTCATTCAGATTTTTATACATTTCGCTTTTTACAAAATCAGTATCCTCTACTAGGTCGTGCATATATGCCAGCACTATACAGTCGTTTCGCATTGCATCCGGAACGCCCGGGCATTCTGCGACGTAGTCTGCAACCCTGCACACATGTTTGTATGTCGAAGAATTGTGATATTTTTCAGCAAGTGCTTTTGCCTGATTAATCGTTGGACAGTACATTTTTTCTTCCAAGTTTCCTTTCTTTTCAAATTTTGTTTACATTACAAGTATGATAGAATTTTAATTCGTTTATGGTTTTCTATATAAGATTAGTAGATAATTCCATATTCAATTCCTAAAAACACGGCTATTGCAAGTGGATACAAGAATCCTCCCATGCCGATTATTTTAAGCCATATATTAAGTGCGTGTTTTGCTTTGTACACGGCAGCTACTATTCCAATTGTCAGTATCCATGCCGCAAAAATAAACATCAGGATAAAAAAATGCAAAATCATATGAACTCCTTTCGCCCCCGGTCGTTATATACGACAAGTATGATATTTTAGACAGCTGCTTATAGCTTTCCATATAAAAAGGAAGAGCCTCTTTGAGGGGCTCTCTTCTTTTAACAATGCTTTTTATGATGCGTCTTGTCCCTGATTATGTTAATTGCTGTGTCTTTTCTTATTTTGCCGCCATGCTTCTTTTTTTGTGTATAAGCGGCAATTCTTGCATTGACCAAACTTTCTCTTCTCATTATTTCCCTCCTTATGAAATAATTATTATTTGTGTTTAAATGTAGATAAATGTGTCTAGCCTACATTATCTAACCAGTAAATTTTAGAATATTTCCAAAGTACTTTACATTTTTTTGCATTAACCTTCTTACAATGATTTGTTGGGCTTTGAAAATTAATAGCGTTTTGTTCTGGATATAAAGCTGTTACATATCCTCTATGAGTTTCGCCATTTCTAAAAGTGTACTCCACCAAATCCCTATGCTTAATTCCCAGAACATTATCTGTCTTAGCTTTGCTTTGCCTTCGCATAGGTTTTATTGCCCATTCTTTAATTTCACATGTATCTGGTCTCAAGTCTGTAATACATATGGCATCATTAGAATGTGATTTTGCAATATCCCAGTCAATACGCTTATTGGCTGTATCACCTCCGTTAGTCAAATATAACATTCCCAAATTTGATAACTGTTCTCTCAGCCACTTCTTACCTATCATTACATGCTGTGCGTAATTAAGGTTCTTATTGTCAGAAGAATTTAACAAAGCAAAGTATCTGTCCATATATAATTCTTCTACGCTTTCTGTTTTCTGGTGGCATTTTGTACATAATGTGATAAGATTATCAAGCGTACTTGAGCCTTTCAATCTTCTTGGCTTAATATGGTGAACTTCCAATCTACAATTAGATTTTCCACATTCCATACATTTGCAACCGTCTCGTAAAATCACAGCTTTGCGAATATTTTCATCCAATCTATTTGATTTTTGATATTGCCACCGATATGGTTTATAACCATCTGTCAATGCTCGTATGTCAATAGCAACATCTTCTAGCCAATAATTCGTTATATTTATCCACTTGTTAAGTTGATTAATAACCCTTGTTGTTGCTTGACGTTTCTGTAAAATGCTTGGTGCGATTCGTCCTTCTCGTTTAGAAGAATTTCTGTTATTAAATCTCGCTGGCCTATATCTTTTGTGATAACGGTGATAACATCTATATCCACGTCTATCATCTATAAGATGTTTCACATCGTTACGCTGTTCTATAGCTCCTTTGAAAACTACTTTGTTTCGTGTCTGACATTTTTGCACTAATGCGATGCCTACATGAAGGCCTCCATCATCTATTCCACAACGAACTTCATCTTTGCAGATTTCCTTGTCTGGAATTTTCTTTTTAAGCTGTATTACCATTGGATATTTGCTGACCAATGTTGCTCGTTTCTTACGAATAAGAAACCAAGCTTTCTGTTCTTTTGTTGGCGCTAATTGTTTATTATTAGCATCTAATACAAAAGCGTAATTTGTCATTTCTGACACCTTCCTTTCGGAGAATTTTTCTTCGTGCCAATATCGAGTAGAGGACATGTGTTTCCCTGTTATCAATGCAGGACATTAGCATTGTTTCTTGGTTTGCACTCACAGAGCTTCAGACTGAAGATTACATCTAAAGGTGTGTCTTTACCTTACTACTTAATGTAGTTCATATCTGCAACATATCTTTCGATAGTAGCAGTCACTTAGGCTAGAAACCTATTGTTAAGCCATAAACAAAAGACTTAATGTGTCCACTTTTGTCTATGTTTGCATACATATTTCTATGTTTTTAATTACTTAACAATTAGTCCTGTGTTATAATATTTGCATGGGGAGTATGATTTTTTATTTTTATAAAAAATATCATACTTACAATGCGAATCATCTTAAGCTAACGCCATTGCTTAAGTACATTTTCGCGTTTTCTCTATTTTTCTTTTTTAATCAGGAGCCGGGGGACTTAGGTTTTCCGGCTCTGCGTGCGTCATGACGCATATTCAGACCTTCTTATATGGAAAGCTATTTGTAAATTTCAATTCTGTCATACTATATATGTAAAAAATATGGTAAAATAGAAAATGAGGTGCATTTATGATAACAGACAGACAGTTGAAAAGTATTGGTGACAACGCATTTTTAAAGACCTTCAGCAGCATACAGCTTCTTGGATTTACAGTGCTTTATTATAATTTTAATTTCAGTACTAAAAAACTGACCCAGTTTAATAAGAAACTGCATGAATATAACGGAGAATTATCAGGAAATTTTAATGCTTTTGATAAAGCGGAGAAAGAAATTGAAAAAATATGGAATGTATCCCTGCCTCATAAGGTTAAAGAATTTCCATACCGTGCCAAAACATACATAATAGGCGGCCTCCCGAAAGGTGGGATGCAGGCTATTAATATGGCGGTTGTAGAATCAAACCGCGCTATTGAGTCATACATCGTGCTTTCTTTGAACGCGCTTATGCAGATGGATAAAAAATTTGGTAAGGCACAGTTTGACTGCTTTTATGAAAATTTGAAAGCAAACTCCATGAACTATGCAAACGGCATGAGGGATGAATTTATCATGGAATATTTCAAGGAACAGATTGACATCAACATCACAAAATAGGAGAAATATTTATGGATTACACTAAATTTAAGGCACTGTATGGCGCCGGGACGCGGTATGCGACATGCTTTGTTTTCAATGCATATAAAAAAGACACAAAGGTATTTACAAAGAAAAATATGGAAAGCATAGGGATTGATCCTGCCGCTCCATGCAATCTCAAAGAGATGCCATGCGGAATACGCTTTGACATTGACGGTGAAACCACTGAGGCAGCCAAGAAGCTGACTGCTCTCTTCCCGGGAAAATTTGTTTTTGCCTGTGAATACTGGAATGAAGATGTGAACTTTAAAGGTTATATAGACGGTGAGGAATGTGATGATATTGCATGGGCCGCGCGGTATAAGGGTTATCTGCCACGAGATAAGGAAAAACCTGAATATGTGGCCCCGACAATTGATTTCATTTACCGGCGCATTACCTTCACGACCATATCTGCATTGTTTATGCCGGCTGAAAAAGCTAGGAAACTTTACGATGAGGGTGACAGACGCAAGAATATTATGTTTGACGACAAGCCTCCGAAGTTGTTTGGGATATTTTAGAAAAAGAGCGGTATTTTCCGCTCTTTTCTTATACCATCGGCGAATGGATAGGCATTACAGCTTTGCTTCCTTCAAATATGTTGAAAAACGCCAGTCCTGCCAGAATAAGCAGACATACTGCCGCAGCTGTTACAATAATAATGAACAGCCATCTCTTCCATCTGTTCATAAAACCTCCTCCTTTCGGTGTTTTCTTTCACAGAGTATGTTTTTTGTTTTCAAAAAAGAGCCCACAAACCGTGGACTCTTCTTTTTTTATTTACCGGAATTAACCATTTTATCATATGGCTCAATAGCATCAAAAAGTGCTTCCCGCACCTCTTTATTGCCTTTTGCCAGCCTGATGACATGGTCAATTCGGTTATTTACCGCCTCCCACTGTTCATCTGTCATGGATAGCGGACCGACTTTTTTTATAGGATCGATGATTAAATTTATTTGTTTATCGGTCCATGCCTTTTGTTTAGGAGTCATAAAAACCTCCTTATAAAATACCTACCGGGTCACTGTCGTTTCCCCAGTCAAGCTTTTGACCGCACAACGGACATACTTTGTCGTCATGCTCCTTATTCACCTCCCTGCCGCATGTGCAGTAGGCGTATATCTTCGTGCCGTTTCTTAATCTCCACTTCTTTAATTTAAGTGCTTTGCTCATAGTCATTTCCTCCATTTTCTTTTTGTGAGAGGCAATTTTGCTGTCTCCAGTTGTCATTTTTACACTTAAAGTATGATATTATTTTAATTTTTCGTTTTCCGACACGAAAAAACACTGCCTTGTGACATTGTCTTTTTTTTTCGGTTTTAGTCTCTTATTTTATATGCCGTTGCCGTGCCTGTATAGGCGCATGGCATGCCAGCAAATCGGCTGTCTGATATTAATCTCATCATATCTTCTCCTTCTTCCCTATAATTCCAGTTCCTGCTCCTGCATTCTCATTGCATGTACAGACTGTATTGGGGATGTCCTGAGTGTCTTGCCTCGAAGAGATTCAGGATTTCTTGCATCGTTTACAAACTGTGCGATGAAAGGCTGTCCTTCTCCTGCCATCTGCGGAAGGTGTATATAGCAGTCATGGAAATTGCCACCGTTTAAGACTCCGACTCCCGCCCCCTGCATGTAAGTAACTGAATATTGATCATTAGCTGTATTGAAAAAATATCCTGCCTGTTTCATAATTTTTCGCATCCTTTCTTTGGTTTATATGGAAAGTATGACAGAAATATTTTTTCTGAGTGTCGATGGCGAGTATCCTCTACCTCATTTTTGCAATTACTTCTTTAAACCTGTCATACATATGATCAGGTATGATTAACCTGCCCACTTTTGCGTTTTCAAAAGCATATAAGTCAACTACAGTCTTTGCGGATTTGCCAGCATCATCAATAAATTCCAGTTCATTGATGGATGTTTCGCTGAATGCATGAAAATTCACACGCATTCCAGCTTTTATCACAAGTTTATCAAGCTTCACTGATGTAAAACAGCCGTCATCGAACTTATGAACATTTGGCGGCAGTTTAATGTCTTTAAGACTGCTGCAATTCGCAAAACAGTGTGCTGATATTGTCTCGATTTTGTTGCAAGCTGACATGTCAACCTGCTGAAGGTTTTTACAGTTGCAGAATACTGACAGCTGTAACTTTGGCGGTTTGTTAGAGAATACCACTTCATGAAGGCCTGAATCTGAAAACGACCTGCTTCCAAGCTCTTTGACCTGACTGAAATCAAATGCTTCCAATGACACACAATTACTGAAAGCTCCGCAGCAGACAACATTTATGTTTGAGGCATTTACCGTCTTTAAGGAAACACAGTTTATGAAAACCCGTTCAGGAATTGTCGTAATTGACTTTGGCAGAGTGGCCTCTGTCAGATGAACACAGTCTTCAAAAGTACTTTTTCCCAGCTTCACTGTCTTATCCGGAACAGTAATGCTTTTTAAGTCAGATGACATAAAAGCCCTAATTCCTATCTGCTTAAGGTTCTCAGGCAGATGAATAGACTCGATGCCGCTGCCATGAAAGGCTTCCTTTTCAATCAGACGGATATTGTCAGGCAGATTGATTTCTGTCAGCATCATTGTACCTCTAAATGCTGCTTCTTTAATGCTTGACAGATTTTCGATGTGTCCTGTGAAAGTGACTGTCTTTAAACTTTTACATTCGCATGCTAATCCCCCAGGAACAGATAATCCGGCAACACTGACAGGAACATTGATTGTCAGTTTCTTCAAAGGTTTGCATTCAGCAAAAGCCCTTTCGCTGATCTTTGAAATGTCTTCAATGATTACATCTGTGACATCGGTTTCTGAAAATGCGCATACACCGACATAAGTATGAGCAGGGATAGTATTTACTGATAGACTGTGACATTTGAGAAATGCCGAGTCTTCTATAAACAACGCTTTGTTTATGTCTATCTCTGTCAGATTTGTGCAGCCACAGAAGCATCTCTCCGGAATGGTTATCTGGTCTGCTTCAAAATTGACAGTGTGAAGATTAGCACAGCCAGCAAACATTGCAATGTCAAGGCTGAAGTTCTCGGGAATATTAATTGACTCAATTTTGATTGAACTGAATACATTGATTCCTGTTGATGCTGCTCTTTTTGGCAGAACCAACTGTTTAATGCCTGCACAGTGAAAAGCATAGTCTCCTATCTCTGCCAAACGCTCTGGCAGTATGACCTCAGCCAATGAAACGCAGCCGTAGAACGCCCTTTCTTTTATGGCGTTAAGTGTTTCAGGGAAATTGATTTTTCTGAGTTTATTGCAGCATGAAAACGCTCTTTCTTCAATGCTCTCAACGCCTTCAGGCAGGATTACTTCTTTCACGTCGGTACTGATAAAACACATTTTGTCAATGATTTTTACATCTGCTGGAATTGTTACTATCTTGCTGCCATTTAAGTTGCAGTCTACGAGTACGCCATCCTCAATTTTGAACACTGGTTCTTTTTTACAAGCCTCTTTCTTGACATATCCTGTTTCCTTGATAATTAATTCCATGTTTTTTCCTCCTTGTGCGCTTGGTTCATCTTCTTCATATACATACAGGCAGGAATTTCTCCCCGCCTGCTCTTTTGCTACTCGCTGTCTTTATCCGCATCCTTTGTAACCACAGTATCCGAATCTGCTTATTTTGTCACTGATTTAGCGTCTAGGAAGCTTCCACCGTGAAGTATTCAGATCAGTTAGATATTATCCAACTATACTACTCACGTAGCATCCTGCAACTCCAGCAAGGAAAGCCAATACGCCCATGATAATAAGACACACTCCTCCTTTTCTGCCAATGTCGTCCTTTTCATTTGCAACTGTATGCACAATCCCAAATACAAGGAATACAAAACCTGCTAACACGACGAAAAAAGTCAAAGTCTGAATAAATTGTTTCGCTGCCATGATAATTCCACGCCTCTCTTATTTATCCGAATCAGCATCCTTTGTAACAACAGTGTCGCTGCCCTGTACTGTTACCCATCCATGTTTGAGTCTTGCCTCAGCCTCTTTCATGCGGATCAACTGGTCAGTAATTGAGCTGTTAATCTTCGCATTTGCATCAGCTTCTGCCTGCGCTGCAATAACTTTTGCATCAGCATCACCCTGAGCAGCTGTAACCTTGGCTTCAGCGTCAGCTTTTGCTTTGTCAATGTTAGTCTGGTTCTGGATTGCCTGTGTCTCAGCATTCTGCTGTGCTGCAATCTTTGCATCAATGGCTTTTCTTGTATCCTCATCCACTTCCACATTTGATAATGAAACATTTGAGATTGAGATATTGTAATCAGCAAACTTATCAGCAAGATAATCGGTAATAGCCATGTTGACTTCCTCACGCTTTGAACCAATAATGTCTGAAACCTTATATTTGGCGACAACCTCTTTGGTCCATGAAACAATATTTGGTTTTATAAAACTATCCCTTACACCGACCCCGTTAGCCCCTTTAAATCGAGTGAAGACCTTATTCAAAGTGTCCTGCTGGAACTGGTAGCTATATGTAAGTTCAATCGTCATAGCCTTTCCTTCAGACGAACTTGCTGAGAAACTCTCATCTGACGGAGAATCACCTTTCTTTGATGCAGTTAAATATGACTGTTCCAAACCTACCGTGTACAGTGTTGTTTTAACGAACGGGCTCTTAATGTGCCATCCCTGACCAAGCGATTTATCCTGCACGCCTCCGTTCATGTTATACTGGACTGCTGCATATCCCGCAGGCACCCTTACTGTTAACAGATTAATGAATATCACCACAAGGACCAAAACCACAGTGCATACGACCGCTCCCTTAATCCAGTTTACCGTGCTGCCTGCACTCTTTTTACTCATTGCCATTTCCTCTCTTTCGTTATCATCTTTTTCCTGCTTGGCTGCATAATTATACGTCCAGTTGTTTGGATCATCGTAAGTAATATGCTTATCTTTCTTCTTTGACATCGTGTTCCTCACTTTCTTTTTTGTCTTCATCTTTGGCTCCAGGACTCATTCCGGAAAAGAACCTGCCTATCTGTTCAAAATGCTTTGAAAGTAGAATCCAGATGACAGCAAGTCCTATAATTACAAGCATAATAAATGCTCCCATAAAATACAGTGCTCCTTTCGTTTTTATATGAGAAGTATGATAGATTTGATTTTTATGAATGGCTTTCCATATAAAAAATACGTTCTTTCATCCCACTGCTAAAGTAGCAGAATGAAAAAACGCAATATTTTGAATTTTTTACATTCACCTGTCAGCGCATCAATTTTTATCTATTTTCCCTTTTCTTCTTTTGGCTTTTCACATCGCTCAAATTCGATCACGAAAACATAAGGATTCGCGTCCCAACCATAACGATCAAGGTCGGATTTCTTGATAGTAGAATCCCACAATCTCTGAAATAAGAGAAACAATTCAGTGATGAAATCAAATTTACTAGCGCATTCCTTCGGATCTACTTCAATTCCTTCTTTCTGTACACTGAGTCCCGTAATCTCCTGCAACCGCTCCATTCTTACATTCGTAACTTTAAGCCAGATGCGTGCCGCTTCTTTCGGCATGTGGATAGATGGTTTCCATTTTGTAATGTCTGCAATATCATCTCTCCGCCAATCCTCGTAGTAATAATATCCATTTGGAACCTTTTTCCATGTCTCCCGGACATACAGGATATCATCTGCATGATATGGTGGATTCCATCTTCTATTCAATTCCTCATCTGTAATATCCTCAGGAAGACAAAAGTTATTCATATTCATCTCTCGCGCTGTTTTGCTCGGATATCCCCATGTACCATAATCACTGCCTGCGAGCCTGTAGCATAATTTGCCCTGCGGCTGTGGTTTTACAATTCTTCTTGTGCAACTCTTTCTACCTTCCAGAATCGCCTGAACCATTTCAGTGTTAAACAAAATCGGCTTAATTGCCATCTATTCCACCGCCTTTCACAATCTCGATTGCATTTTTGCTTATTATTAAGTTATGATTCATCATCGTTCCGTCACCCATGTTCACATCTGCAGTAAACTATTTACTTACATTGAGAGTATGATAGATTCAAGAAACTTCTATAGGCTTCTATATAAGTTTTTACCTAAGTGCAAAGAAAAAGAGAATCTGCTACAGACTCTCTTTATCATTCTTTGGCCGTCTCTATCTTTATTTATTTCTGTTTTAATACAAAACACTGTGAGTCACATCAAAATTATATTGTTCTTTATCAAATAATGGGTTTCTGGCTCTTTCTTTGTCACAATACTTATTTTCAACAATATAGTTAATTGCTTCTCCGTTTCGTTCATACCATTCAGTACCATATTTATCAATAAGGATTGTCTTTATCTGTTCTTGAGCAGCATAAAGGCCTATATCATTTTTGATACACTCAAATGCCATATTCTCAATTAGTCCAGCCGCTTCTAAATTTCCCATTAATTTTTCTTTCCCATTTAAAAGGCTTGTTTGTCTAAAATATTCTGGCGAAAACATATACAAATTCCTTTCTTGACCTATTATAGTTACCAACCAAATCAATATACCTACCTTTTTTTATTATTTGAAAATGATTTTCCTCTCTTTCATTAGTCTGTCTCCAAATTATCATCTATTTTGAACACTTTTGTATCAGGATTTTTCTTCCCGGTACTGATAATGCTTAGTACTTTATTTCCATGCAAATCTTCTGTTTCTTTGAATTTATATTTGACACCATCAGATTCAAATGTACCATCATAATCGTCAGAAACAAAAAGCGATTTTGTTGTAGAATAATCCAGTGCATCAGGATATTCTGCTGCTATTTGACTCTTGACATATTCACAATGAGCTTCCTGTTTTTTAACTTCAGCTTTGCAATCCTGATAAACTTTGTAAATTAAGACGCCTCCCGAAATGCACAGACTCCATAAAATAATGGAAATAAAAATTTTGCATACTTTTTTGCATTGAGAAGGTAACAAAAAAGTGAATCCTGCTGTCCCTAATAATATAAGACATAATCCAATTAATATATCACCCATGTACAACTTTTCCTTTCATTTAGAATTGCCCGAACCATTTCATCTTTCTTCTTTCGGCTTTTCGCATCGCTCAAATTCGATCACCCATACGTAAGGATTCGCATCCCATCCGTAGCGATCAAGGTCGGATTTCTTGATGGTTGAGTTCCAAATACCCATAAATGATGTGAGTATAGCGTTTTTATCAAATTTGCCATTTAGATGGATATACTTATCTGTTCCCTCCAATAAAGCACTTTCTGCGGTTATCTCCTGCAACCGCTCCGCCCTAACATCCGTAACCTTAAGCCAGATGCGTGCCGCTTCTTTCGGCATATGGATAGACGGTTTCCATGGTTCGTTTGCATCTTCAGAGTTTGCGACACTTGCTTTGTAGCCGTAAAATTCTTCCATGTGACAACTTTTACCTTCACCCACTCGCTTGTTATATTTGTGCCATGTTTCCCTAACATACAAGATATCTCCCAGCTGATATGGGGCTTTGTATGCAGTATTTATCAGTTCTATATCTGTCATATCACAGTATGGTTTGAACATGAATTTCTTTTCTTTCAGAAATTCTTCCGGTACTTTGTTTTTGCATTTATCCGGCAACATTCCTACAAACTGTTGCGGTTTTACAATTCTTCTTGTACAGCTCTTTCTCCCATCCAGAATCGCCTGGACCGTCTCTGTATTAAACAATATTGGTTTTATACTCATTCGTCGTTCCTCCTTACTGATTCCGTATTGTCAAAAATGTTGCCGATAACTTCATAGTCAATGGATTTTCTATATTCTTTAAAATCATTGGTTTTCCAATCACAAATCATTGGTTCCCATTTTCCTATTGGAATGTTATGTGAATTATTTAATACAATGTCAAATCTTGCACAAGGTGCATTCCATTTAACAATAAAATAATTTCCATTATGCAGAATATCATTCTCCCAAATCAATTTCTTATTTTTATCTTTCAGTCCTGTACAGCGGCAGATTGTATTTTTGTCTATTAAAAAAGAATATAAATCAGATGCATAGCTTGGAATTATATAGTATTTTTCTTTCCCCGTATGTCCATATCTCACAATATAGCCAACAACCCATTCTCCATCGTTAAGTCTCTTTGCTTTACATAAACATAAGTATCTATCTTCCATACTCTCTCCTATTCTGCTTTTGATTGAAGCCATTTTAATAAATCTCCATAACTGTCACGGATTTCTTCTTCCTGTTCTGTATCAAGGTTATAAATTGACTTATATAGCTTTTCGTGCCTTTCAATATCGCATATGTTCGTAATCCATTCTGCTAACCCCTCATCCGACATGCTCCTTATTTTATCAGCGTTAGTAGGTGCTTTGCGGTCTGGTATTCCACTCGCACACCCACTCAAACTAGGGAATTCAATATGTTCTAAGCAGACATTTGCATTATTGCACTTGTTACATTTCATTTTATGAGCACTCCTTTTCTAAAATGGTCCAATAGTTGTTTATTATTTTTGAATTATAATCACGGATTGTCATTTCCAATAACTCATCCAGTCCGCCCATTTCAATGACTATTTCTGTATTAAGTTCTGACAACAACAAGAAATACTTAATTTTATCAGCCTGATTTAACTGATTCCATAAACTGTCAAGGAAAACAAAACGATACCTGCTTAAATCTTCACCATATTGTTTAGCCCACTCAATAAACTTAAATATATTTGGACTATAATGATGATTACATTTTAATAATGTATTTTCATTAATGCTTGTTATATGTTGTGGTATTGCAGTTATAACATCTTGTCTATATTTTAAAAATATCCCTGGAAATGCCTTTCTATAAACATCTCCATAAGTGCCTATTGCTTCTGGATAACAAATAATATTTATTTTATTATCTTCTTTTACATTTGATAAAATATAAAATGACTTTCCACTGCCGGTTTTTCCGATTACAATTCTATGTAACTTCTGATATTTATTTTTCATAATTTTAATTTTCTCCCTTCATAACCACAAAGAACCCAATTAATATACCTATTGTCCAGTTGGAATTCCTATAATCAATAAATATCTTTGACAAATTATGTATCTTTTTACATGTCCTCCTATTTTGAATTGATTTTCATTTCTTTGTTACTAACATCTAACTTTCTTTTCGAATATTGCAACAGATTATTTTCCAAAAACATCCTTTATTACTATCTTTTTATCGGAATTAATCTTATCTAAGATTATTTCATCCTTTTTATCATCATACTTATATTCATAATATTCATCTCCATCCACAATTAATTGATTGTAATGTAGTTTTACATCAGTATTAAAATAATTAGCCATTGTATTTTTTATTTTAAGAGAAACCATTCCATCAGAAACAGCAAATCCCATTAATGATATGATAAATACAAATAAGCTTATTATACAAATGATAGAAACTGCATTTTGAAACTTATCTATGAATTTATATATTTTTTTGTTCTTAACTATTTTTTTGTCTACACATAAAAGTACAAATGATAACAAAAGTACAATAAGCGTCAAAATGAATAAGTTTCTAAAAACAGAATATATATTATACATCTTTGTCTCCTCTAAAATGATCGGGTTAACATTATTTATTGTTATATATATAGTACCTGAAATCACAGTTTTGTCCTAAAATTAGTAGACTTTTTCGTGATTTCCATAGCTACTTCCTCTTGATAATCGTTTCATACTTCAAATCATCCGCAAACCAAAACTCAACAGTGCACGATTCTCCATTTTTGAAAGGTGTCGAAAACTGACAATGGATATAATCGCTGCAGCTATAAGGATTTTCGTCGCAGTCAATTTCTATATCTGTGACTTTCTTCCTTTTGTTGCTATAGCCGGGATATATTCTTGTTTCATCATAAACGATAGCTTTAAAGAGCTCTGCTCTGATATAGTACGGTTCTGATTTTTCAAACATCTTATCAAGCCAGCACTGAATAAATATCAAAAACACAATGGTCAGAAAGAGTGTAACAGTCATAATCATTTTCGACATACCGATATGTCTAACACAAAAATGCATGAGCAGCTCCATAATAATTGCAACCATTTCTATGGCAGCCAATACAGTTATTATTGCCATAAGAACGTCATAATTATATAAAAGTTCACATATTTTAAATAATGTAGGATAACCAACTTTCAGCTTTGCAAATGGCATACCTTTGATTCTTGTGTCGGCATATACCTCGTCAGGAATGTTGTATATTATATTTATCTGACCATTATTATCTTTTGAATACTTGAATTTCTTTCGTATCTGCATAATTTTCTCCTCTGAATTCTGTCTTCTGCAAATCACTTCATCAGAAATCACCCGCAGGGCAAAACCTGCGGATGTGGTGGACTTTATAGTCTCCTACTTAAACAGCATAAGAATGAGTGGAACAACAAAGACTGCATATATAAGCAGCAATCCGGAACATGATGCAACACATTTAATGTTGTAACGTAATTCTTTATTCCAATTCTTTCCAAGAATATTGAATTCAGCAAACACTCCACAGTTATCCCATTTGTATTTTGGAATTTCTTCCATTAACAGGCAGTTTTGAAGATTAAACTGTTTAAGAGTATTATTTAACAGATCTTTATCAAACCTGTCACCATTTTTAAAGTTTATTCCTGAAATCTGAATTCCGAACTTATTCAATGCTTCAATTAATTCTTTGTTGAGATAATCATTGTATGCATAATTATCATATTGAATCTGACAGTCTACGATAGACTTGATCTTTAATACCGCCTCGGTATATTTTTCATACAGGTTGTAAAATCTGTACCAATTATCTTTCTTTCTTATTCCTCGTATCAGCTTTTTATTCCCGAAAATCGGAATATAAATAATGAGAAATATAGCTATAATGTAAGCCAGCCCAATAAGAATAACTAAAAGCTCGTTTCCAACAGTAAGGAAATAGTCGTTCCATGTACTGTTGCTTCCACCAAGGGAAGTAAGTTTTTCAAATGAGTCAATTAAAAATTGTAAGTATTTTTTCAGCATAATTCATTCTCCTTTGTTTTGTATATTCATGCACGACATTCATACAGTGCTTTTTGTTTTTGAGTTACAATGTCTTTACCACCATTCCATCTCAACGCATTTATCAATACAGTCCTTTACAATGTCCTTTCATACGGTTCTCACGAACATTTTCTCCCGCATGTTTTTACAACTGAATGTTATAATACATAATTATGTATATAATTAATCCCAGTTCAATTAATAACATGACATTCTTAACGCACAAACGAATTGAGTAATGCATCTGATCGCTATCGAGGTCAGCATGAGCAGTCTTCGTTTGTATCGCGTTCGTAGCAAACATTAAAACATTTGCAACCATTGCAATTATTATTACTGTTTTGAGCATTCTCACTGTTAATCCTCCTATCTGATTTAATTGATTTACTTAATGTTATCAAACTTCAGGTTAGTTGCAATCTCAGAAACCTGCTCAAACTTCGCAAGTAAGTTATATATTTCCCTTGTCTTCAAATGATTTATTCTCCTAACTCTATTACAATATTTAATTTATTGAATCCATCATGCGCTTTAACTGGGAATGCAAGTTTACACTGACTGTTCAAATAGTTACTAATCAGTTCTTTTGGGATAACCGATTGAACGTTTAGAAAATCTTTATCTAAGATATCTGCTCTCATCTGTTCAATGTCATCGCCATAAAATCCAAGGGCTTCGCCACATCCAAGACACCATAGTCCAAACCCATTATCTATATCATATACAATTAGATAAGCATTTGCTTGATTTAATTTTTTGTTTTCACAAAGAATGACATCACCCGTTCTTAGTTGATATAACATATTTTTATTACCTCCATTTTACAAGAAAATTCTGTCAGCTATTATCATTTTGTTATCAAACTTCAGGTCGGTTGTAATCTCCGGCACCTGTTCAAACTTCGCAAGCAGTCCATTGCAATAGAACGTCCTGTCTGAATCCGTAACAGGTTCCTTTAACAGATATCTTGCAACGAATGCCATCATGTCTTTGTCAACACACTTAACCTTTATGCTGCAGCCTGCATTGTCCATTGAATAAACATTCTTGATGTAGCCGTCAACACAGTATCCATAAATCTTATGCAGAGAAAAAACTTCCGTGTTCATATATGACACCTGACCGGATATTTTATATATGTCAGCTATTACTTCACGCCTGTTTTCCAGATCAGTCACATCAAAGATAATTTCATCAGCAAGAAATGCCGCCACATTCTCTTTGCCAATAACTTTTGCATGCAGAATATCTGTCAGCAGTTTATCCATAAGAACCTTTTCGTAAGCAGTCTGTCTCTTCGGATTAAGATTGCCCATGATAACCTGACGAATGTACTTGCTGTTTATGATGTGCTTATTATCAGTAAACCTACTGATAAATTCTTCCCATGTATTGGATCCGCCAAATATATCATCACGGTATTCGCGTAGCGCTGAAAAATTAGCCTTTTTCATATCAATGCTTAAGAACACTCTGCCGTTATTTTCAGGTTTGTATATCTTGCTTACCGGGAGCCCTTTGTTTTTTATTGAAAAATCATTGATACCATAAGCGGTGAAAAGCTGAAAACCTTCTGTACTCCTTACAGCTTCAATCGCTTCGTCCTTTATGCGACTATAGTCAGCAAAATAATCCATAGCACTGTCATACTTTGTAAGTTCATTCTTAAATAAATCCCATTTGCTTACAGAATCATACAGAAAATCAAACAGTTTGAGTCTGTCTGAAAAGTATGGTTCATCGAATATGTTAACAGGAATATCGCAGTCCTTGCAGAACCGCTGTCTCAATTTGATCTCGTTGTTCATATATTTTCCCCTCTTTTTCTTTCTTGTCTATAATAAGTATGAAAGATTTTATACTCGTGTATTGCTTTCCATATAAAAAAGAGACCGCCTCCAGTCTCTTTTTTGTCAAAAGCATGGTTAAGATTCTTTAACCTCAACAACTTCCAGCTCGCTTTTCCAGTCAAACATGTCACTGCTTAAGCTGTTTGCCATATTAAGAGCCTCTGCTTCCGAGCAGGCCATGACCTTTGCAGTACCATGATTGACTGCATGAACGATGAACTCTTTCTTTTTTCTGACAATATTCTCTGCCGCCCACACTGGAACGATAGTAACCGATACCCTGGTATGACCGCGTACTGCGCCCCACATACCCGGTTCTGACTCAGGACATGTTATTGAGGCTGCAGCTTCTTTTGAAAATCCACTTAATCCTGTCAAGCTTAGCAACTCTGTGAAAATACCGTTTCTATCAGTTCTCTGGAACATTTTCCGTTCTTCCCCTTTTGAACCGGATATAGTCACTATGACAACAAAATCATCAAAAGAAAGCTCATCTTCAGACATCAGTCCGTGTTCAACACAGTACTTTGCCATATGCAGCCCATGTTCTCTGCTGTCATATTTCTTTACGACTTCTGGTGTAATTCCTCTGTCGAGAAGTTCTAAGTATACAGTATCCTCATCTAATCCTTCGGTAACAGCATTGTCCCAGATTTCTTTGAGCTTGGATGGCATGTCAATATCTGCCTCTGTTTCAACGTATACAAGATGGCCTGCTGCATGAGAAGTCATGAAAAGTACTTCAAGATTATCGAAAGTCTTTACGACTGCATCATTACGCCCCTGTTCAAGCACGTCACGTAAAATTTCCACAGTAATCTTCATTCCTTGTACTCCTGGTGTTTCATCCATCAGATACAGTGTTTTGTCGTCCTGAGAGAATTGTGCAAAACCGCGAACCCAGTTTGGTTTATGTCCTGCACCAAAGCAGATAATCGCGTCCTCTCTCATGTTTTTAAGTGCTTTTAACATAGCTTTTGCTTTCATTATTGCTTTCCTCCACTTTTCTTTATTTTTTGTTACATGAAAAGTATGTCAGAAAGTTGTATATCGAAGGCATGCACAAAAAAAGACACCGCTTTTGCGATGCCTCTTTTTTATTATGATTTTTTCAGATTGTTTTCATCTGCCTGTCAACAATTCTTATTTCTGCAGGCAATTTCTCATAGCCAAAGAGCTTACCGCCCCTGCCGATGTCCGATAAAACAATGCTGTTCGCAGTCGGATACTCGTCAAACTCCGTAATGGGGTCATTAAGCTCGTATTCGGCGATAACATCATCAACACTGTCAGAAAGCCACAGAACATACTTGATGTCTTTCCCAGTCTTTTCTTTCACCGTATCAAGGATTCTTCTGACAAAAGCCTTTTTTTTCTCTTCTGCAACAGACTTATCCTTTTCTTCAAAAATATCTGCAAAATACGAAGTTTTTGAAAATTGCAGGTCATCTGACAGATGTATCACATCTTCTACTATATCAGTATCCTTTAAAATACTATCAGCAAGAGTGTCAAGAATGTCTGCGTTCCACAGCTCAAAAATCTCATGAGTCATGACATCTACAGCATTCCTGTAACCATCGTTAAAGATGCCATCAGACCTGTAACCAACTGGTTCCTTTACTTTAACAGTGACAACATAATTAACATCGTCATATTCAAGTTCCCAGTCACCTGTATACTCATCTTCCGGATCGGTATACGCTTTCTGAAAACCGTTCTTGTCAAAAAGAACAGCCTCTGTGTAAGGTTTATTTTCTCCATCACAGATAACAATCTTAATATCAGCCTGCATTCCATCCGGGAAAACAGCGGTGCTAATAATAGTCTCATCTCGTTTAAAACCATATTTGTCGTAAATTTCATCACCTGTCATTGATAACAGATGATTAACGAAATCCAATTTCTTCTGTTCCAGAGCAATCTCCGCTCTTAGAGTGTATGCCTCTGTCATGCCGTCAATAAAACAGCCGTCACAAGCCTTTTCTTCACAGTATTTACAGAAATCTGTTTTAATGTCCTCCTGTGCGGTTCTGACTTTTTTTGCGATTTCTCTGTTAAATGTATTTGCCATAATATTTTTTGTTCCTCCTTAATATTAATCCTCAACAACCAACGTGAAATAATTATCAATTACTATCTCATCGCCAACCTTGATTTCGCTCGCCGGTACTGTCTTGCAGCCTCTTGGCGAATTGTCCTTTCTTGAAAAGGTTGTCACTCCGTTGTTTGCACGTTCTATAACCTCGCTTAACGTGATTATATGTTTACTCATACTTTTCTCCCTTCTACAGCACTATTCCAAACTCATTCTTAAGGATATCCTCAAACTGCGGATCTTTTTTGCAGTACTCCTCAAGGAATTTTTCGTATGTACATGGGGCAAACTCCCTGTGTACTGCTTCTCTTTTATCACTATCCATGAGCACAGCGATTGCATCCATGACATTTTTGTTAATCATTTTGCTCATTTTTTTATGGATACAGCTTGACATACTTCTCTGTCTCCTCCTCTATCTTCTTTAGATCTTTGTTTGTGAATCCGCCGTTTTTCTCAACCTCATCAACTTCTTTCGGAGAAAGGCCGAATATTGAAATAAGCACATAGCTCATCTCAAGCATTGCTCCGTGATTATCAGTATTTGTTTCCCCTGTCTTAAGTTTTTTACATGCACCGTAGTATCTGTTTTGATACCTGATGCGTGCGTTGTTCCATTCCTCAACAATATTACTCATACTCATTTTGTTTTCCTCCTTTTTTCTTTTTATATGGAAAGTATGATAGATTTTGTGAAAGCCATGTCTTTCCATATAAAAAAGACGCCAGATATTCTGACGCCTCTTTTTCAGCCAATAATCTCGAATCCATTTGGCACACCATTATAGTATGCAACGAATCCATAGTTCCCGTTCGAAAACTGAACCATGTCATACCCTTCCTTTATTGCAAGATGCTGGATTGCAAACTCAATCGGCATTTCAACAATCTTGTCAGAAGTATACGGCGAGCTGTGAAAATGACACAGGAAGTTTTTGTCTCCCAGCCCCAGGACTTTTCTTTTCTCTTCCTGCTCTTTTATGATTTCCTCTGGTTCGTTCTCCAGAACACGGGCTTTTGTGATTATAATAAAATCGCTCATTTTACTTTCTCTCCTTTTCTTCTTTTTTCTTTTTATATGGAAAGTATGATAGATTTTTCAAATCAGCTGACCGTGTCTATTGTTTAGATGGGCGCAAAAAAAAGAAAGAGGGCAAGTCCCCTTTCTTTTTCATTCAGCAGCTACGTCGACAAGCTGTTCATCGAAACACACCGGCTCAATATAATTGTATTTTGAGTCATTTTTGCTAATGCCGTATTTTTTACAGATGACGTTTGGCACATAAACATCGAAATCACCGTAATTGAAGCAATTACAGTTGTTTTCATAAATCATTCTGCCCTCTGGGGTAGTACAGTACTCTGTGCTGGCTTTTTTTATTGATTCTAAAACATCTTTCGAAGTCATGCCGTCCTTTGCACTGATTAAGAGGCAACAAATTCTTACATTTGTTCCTTCCTGTTCATACGTAGGTATTACAAACTCTGCCATAATACATACCTCCTTTTTTCTTAATTTAAAAAAAGTATGTTAGAACTAATTTTTTTTAAAAGCTTTGCCTCTTCCATATAAACACGTACAAAAAAGAGAGCCATTTCTGACTCTCTCTTTTTTACCGGATGTTTTATTTTTCGCACACGCTTCCGTCTTTGTAAACACGCATGCACCTCAAATCTCCTCCTGTTTCACCTTTTATCTCAGTGAAGTCAGGGGCTTTATAGACATCATATATGATTTCAAGTTCCTCCATGACATCATCCACCGCCTGCTTGAATTTATCAACAGGATTCTTCGCCGCTGTGGCATCAAGCTTCTTTTTAGCCTCTGCAAAAGCCTTGTCTGCCTTTGAACAGCGCGCCTTCGCTTTTGCTATGCGCTCGTTTGCTGTTACACTGTACAGGCCCTTAAAACTGCCGCATACAGGACACGCCTGCTCTCTATCACGGCATCTGCGCTCTTTCATGACTTTAGTGCTTATCTTACTTCCGCATTCGCGGCAGGTAACATATGCAGCTTTTACATTAAAAGGAAAAGTGTCCTTATAAAGCTTTTCCAGCTTCTCCCGCTCTGTCTCAAGGCGAAGCTTTGTTGTTTCAAATTGTTTTTGTGTCATTTTTCATTCCTCCTATTTTCTACGCCTCGACAACCTTCCAGTTGTCGGCGATCCTTTTGCTCGGTATGTAAGCTGTACCGTCTGTTTTCAGCCAGAACGGACGTTTGAACTGATATGCCGGAGCGCTTTTTACAGCTCTGTATGTTTCGTCGCATATCGTCCACTCTATCACGGTTCCAACCGGAAGCGATGACAGCTTCGGCTTGGCTGCCTGCTCAAGACAGCGCCTTCGCCACTCAAGTGCCCACTCATCATCTGTCTCACTGAGCAGATTAATGATAGACTTTGGACAGTCGCACTGTGCGGGACCTGAGAACTCACTCATGTCCTTGTAGAAAAATTCACCTTTTTCTACTGCCGTGAGGAATACGTATCCGCATACCTTGCCATCATTTATCGGCTCATAAATGTCCTTTCCATTCTTATCTTTGCCAGCATATCTGACCATGGATTTTACTGCAGCATAATATGTGCTGCCTTTCATAGCTGACTTAAGCACAAGAAAGTTTCCTCTGTTTAAGCCTCCCATAAAATAAGCGTCGCACTCTGCCTTGCGGTCAACTGTTCCTCTTTTTGTAAAGTGCGTCGGGTAATAACTTGTCCATCCCATTATTGTTCCTCCTCTTCATCATCATCTTCTTCTACGACTTCTCCGCTTGTATATCCTTCGGATATCTTCTGAAGGATATGCTCCTGCGAGCACTCGCTTAAGTCGTCAAATCTTACTGTTTCTCCTTCGAGTGTGATGTTAAAATCAACACCCCACCAGCCTGTTTTTGTCATCTCTGTTTCCTCCGTTTTTTAATTCTTGCAGACAAGATAAGGTCTGCCGTTAATGATAACCGCATTCCAGCCTGAGCTTTCTGCTGTATACCAGAGCTGCTCAAACTTTACGTATCCCTCCATTTCATCTGTGTACTTGAATGGAAAATCCACATACCCAAGGTCATGAAGGACAAATCCTTTTTCCCAGTCGGTAAATATGAAGCCGTTGCCGTCGTTGTAACAGGCGGTTTCACTATCAAAATCAATGATGACAAAGTCATCCGGTTCTTTTTCTTCTATCTCACTTAGAAGAAATACCTCAGCAAGAACCATAAGATTTTCCTCACCAAAACGTTTAACAAGCTCATTAAGCATTAATATGCTTGTAAACTCTTCTCCAACCGGAGAGTCAGCGATTATCCACTCATCTTTACCTGTCAGTTCCTTTAATTTTCCTGAGTCCATTGGAAGTGAAACTTCCACGTCCTCATCCGTTGTTATGTTTCTTAAAAAAACATCCATATTCAATTTACCTCCATTTTTCTTTTTTATATGGAAAGTATGTTAGATTTTGCGTAAACCGGCATATGGTTTTCCATATAAAAAAGAGCCGCATCTGCGACTCTCTTTGTAAAAAATGAATTTTTATTATCTGGCGGCTAAGACTCGTGACTTTAGTCATGAGATACAGCCGCCCTTATTTGTAAAACTGCCATTAACATACAAACACCAGTCCTTCATTGTGTCTGATTATCTTACATTTTGAAGCAGGATAGTTTGTTTTTGCGTCACCCACTGCACGGAAGTATTGTCCTCCTGAAAGACGTCCACTTAAGACGTGGCGCACTCCATTGTACATAAATACTGCTCCCGGCATGACACGCGTCAAGTCATTATAGCGTCTTTTACTTTTAATGGCTGTCAGACGGCTGCGCATGAAATCGGCTTTCTTTTTGCCGTATAAAGCCACCTGTCTGTTGTACCAGTCTTCGAGAGAGTCTGTTTTCTGTTCGGTACGCTTTTTGCGGTTTTTGGCAACTGCTACGTCATCCAGTTTGTAGACTCTTTCTGTCTGGGCATAGACAAGGCTTCTGTCCTGACGCCTGAACTGCCTGATGCAGTATGTCTGTCCAAAGTCCGGAACTACATCCGGAATCCTGTTTAATGCGAGAACTCCTATGCACCATGCGTCAGTTTCATGCATCTGATTATCCTTTGTCTTTTGAAAGCCAAAGGAATTACGCATTTTTGCAGTGTCAAGGCCGGTACAGTAAGATACATATCCTTTGCCAAACTCAGCTTCAAGACGTTTGCAGATAAACGGTACTGCCTGATTTAGGGCGCTTAATGCACCGTACTTTTTATCCAGTCCCTTTTTGACATCGTTAAGCTTTTTCTGATATGCTACATGCTTATGAACCTTGTCGTGGCATTCCATGCATAGCCCGGCTATATTGCCAATGATATTTGAACCGTTCATGGATCTTGGAACAATATGGTGATAATGTTCTATCTTTTTGTCACACAGCAGGCATTTGCCGTGCTGCAATTCATTTACTGCATCATGCAGACTGTCAAAGCCTTTTAACGGTCCGTTCTGGAAATCCACTCCCGAAACAGACGGGTTTTCCAGCGACAGAAATGCAAAGCGGTTTACTTCCATGGCAATGTCCGTTACCGGCAGGTATTTCTGTATCTTGTGTATCAGATTTATGTGTGTTTCCACAAGCTGTCTTGAAGTCGGCGTAAGCCATCCATCCGGACGTTTCCTATTGCAGAAACGTGACTCCGTATTTTTGATGCAGTGGCATGTGATAAATTTGTCAGCCGCAAACTTTGGAAGTTTACGCATAAGCATACCCGCTTTAAGCATTGTGCCGAAACGTTTTGCAAGACGCTGTCTGGCCTTATGTTCGCCAATTCTTGAGGCCCTGCGGTATCCCCTGCGGTGATTCATAAGCCTTACGATTTCCCTGTTGCGCGTTTCCACAACAGCAGACATGAGCAATTCACCTTTTACTGATAAAACCGCCATGCCGATATTTGTACGCCCCGGGTCTTCAGCCAGCATTACAGGCTGGAGAACAGGTGTGTTTTTATAAAGTAACTGTATTGTATAAGGGACATGGCATGCAATTCGTGCCTTGCCGGTATCCAGTAACCTTTTGACATGTCTCTTTCGTTTTGTCGGCATCTGCGGCTTCCCGTCAGCACCGAGTACATATATGTAATCTGTATCAAGCATCAGATGCCTCCTTTCATAATGTGCCATGCAGTATCACGGGGATAACCGGTATCCCCCGCAGCGGTTGTAAGCCTGTGCATGACGGTAAAACTGTTTTCCTAGACTTGGTGTCTGCTGTGCAGTGTCACGGGACTGGAAAAATCCCGGAGTGCCATCCTTACGGAACGCAGGCATCACGTCTCTGCTCGACAACCCAGTAACCAAAGTCCAGACTTATTTTACAAGCCTGTGACTTCAGTCATGGGTTATTGACTTGGTCTCCAACGTTATATTTTACTGTTATCTGCATATGCTATTACCTTTTTCTCCAAGAAATTTCCGATTCCTTAAAATATTTTATGCCATTCGATTTTCTGCCAATTCATTAAATCAACATATTTTTCTTCAAATGAATTCTCTTTAATTTTTCGCTGACAACCGTTTCCATACAAAATGTTATGCAAACTCTCAAGGCTTGCATCTGCTTCTGTTATAGGTTTTTCATTTACAAAAGCTTGATACCACCAATCATCATGTTTTACTATAATGTTAATTATTTTTCCGTTATACACTTTTCTCCATGTTTCAATTACCATACTTATCACCTTTCTTCAAGAAATTTCCGTTTCATAGGTTTATCTTATCCTTGCACAAGTTATAGATAATACCTCGCATTCTTCAATTTCTGTTTCTGAAAAATATTCACTTATTTGCTATTCGGATAGCTTCATTCATCACTTTTTCGCAGTCTTCATTTTCTTTTTTTGTCATTTATTTATTCCATTCTTTCAGACCTTTGATGTTTTTGACTTAGTCGAACCATCTTACAGCAATGCCTTGCTCATTAATTTCTTTTCCGTCATGACCGCAATCGTCATCGTCTAACTCGACAACTTCATGAGTGTCATGATATGGAACATATTTTAATTTTTCTTCCGCTTCTTTCCGGTCTTTCGCCAACAGATAACCGTCTGCAATCACATTACCTCCGACTTTTGCTTGCCAACTGAAAATTTTCATATTGTCAATTTTCTCCTTTTCCTTCATAATCAAAAATACTTGCGTTAGCATGGTTATCGAGAATATCTTCTACCATTTCGTGTACTTCAATTGCAAGTTTTTCCGTTTTGTCTGCTACAATTCCGTCTAAGCCACTAATTCTATCTAACTCTTTTGTAATGTAATTAATATTTCTTGTTGTTCTACTCATCTTATCCTCCATATGAAATCATCGTTTCATCTTACTTCGGCATTGTAATAGTTATTGTCGTCATCACATTCCCAAATGAAATATTTTTCATTTTCAAATGAAATCTATCTGACACAACTGAATCGCCTGATATGTGATGTGATAATCGCTGAATTCAATGTATGCACTGAACTCTCTGCCACAGCCGCCACAGATGTTATCCGGGTCATTTTCTATGTCCTTCTTTGCAAGCTCTGCAAGCTTTGCTCTTACTTTATCTGCAGTTCCTCTGAATCTGTATACTAATGTGCCATCAGCCGCCGTATTTGCGACTGCAATAATCCAGTCAGACTCATAATCATCGTATTTTGACATACTTTTTCCTCCTTGTTTCTTTACCTGCCAGCATCTTTTCTAGTTCTGGTCAACTATATGACCGTCTTCGTCGAATAAGATACTGTATTTGTTGCTATAATATTCCACTTCGTCCTCCGGACACTCTGCTTCTTCAAGGTCCGCTTCGCCACGCTCCAGTGCAAGACAGCGCACATTTTCTCTTGCGTTGTCCTTGGCTCTTAAGCCGCTTTCTCCGCAGCCGCATCCTTCTGCTGCCGCATAAATTTCATTCCATGTGTATTTTTTCATTGTTTTCCTCCAATCTTTTCTTACAGGTCCTGCATTATGCAACACATAAGGTAGCTGCAATTTCAAATTCCCGTCTTGATAGTTTAAATGGAATTTGTTCATCTTCCTCTTGTAAGACAATATAATCATCTGTTTCTTCAATCAATTCACAGGTTTCTCCATCCATACAAGGAGTTCCATTATCGGTTTTCAAATCAAACCACTCCTTATCTCCATCTGTTTCCTTTTGAATATATCCACCGTATTCCAGTGGTACATATTCTTCTTCATTATCAAAACCTGTTAATACATTAAATAATGTCGCTGTACTTACTGTATATTTTTTCATTATTTTTCCTCCAATCCTTTCTTATGACTCTTGTATTGTCAATCTTTCTGCAATGACTTTGCCAAGTGCATTCCTGATGTCTTTGTAACTGCACCCGCTGTCTGTATTGATGGCATGTTTTGTCACTTCATTCACTACAGCATCGCCAATGGTTTCATCTGCTCCTGTTTTGTTATTCAGGATATCCTCTGCATACTCACTGCCGACCAGTTGCGAGAGCAGTTTTGCAGCGTCAGAGCGTATGAGCTGTTTCATTAAAGATAGAGACTTGCAGTCCCTCTCCTTTGTTTCTTCAATATCCATTTTTTGTTGTTCTCCTTTCTTCTTTTTTATATAGAAAGTATGTTAGAATTTAAGAAAACGCCAAAATTTATTAAATTTTTGATTTTTTTGCAAAAACGTTAGAAAAATAAATCATACTTATGCCGGAAGTTTTTCAAAAGCTTTCTCCTTTGTAAACGGGAACCGGAAATATCCGGTTCCTATTTTTTTGCATGAAAAAAGAGCCCCCATCTGGAGCTCTTCTTTTTTATGTGGACAATAAAGTTAATATTAATCAAACTGAGGTGATGAAATTTCTTCTTTAGAAATATATCCTAAACAATATTTCTGTTGTTCTCTCATTGCATCACAAATTCTCATAATTTGTGAATATCCATCAGACTGACTTTCTGTGTATTTTGCTGCAATTTTTTCAATTTCTCTAATATACTCTTGCATTTTATCTATTCTCCTTATAAATCTTAGTTTTAAGACCATTCACGGTTTAATTCTTCAGATATTTTATCAATCATTTGCATATCAATTTCATATGCATTATTGTTATTTTTCTTTGATAATATATCTCTTAACTCGCTTGCTGCATCTTTTCTTCCTTTTAAGTATGCTTTCTCAATCTCGTTGTTTACTATTTTATTCAAATCTAACATATCTTTCCTCCAATCTTATCAAGAAATTTTAGTTTCCTTTTTTTCTTTCTTCTGAGATGCGAATTTCTATCATATTAAATGTCAATGTGGGTTATATCCATTTGCAATCATGTCTTTTAAGTAAATTTCTTCTGGATACGCATCCATTTTATGTCCATTTTCAAATTCGATTTTCCAAGCAGGTAAAGATTCTAAATCCCATTCCTTACCTTCCTCACATCTTCCAACCACCTTAAATGGTTTTCCAACATAACTTTTGTCTTCATCATTCAAATCAAATGGAGTCCAAAATTTGTCTACAAATCCAACGGCTTCATAAGCATCATACAAGTCTTTTAAGAAATCTCTTTTTCTGTCTGCGCTCATTTCATCCCTTGCTTCTGGATATTTTTCATTTAATTCATCCCATGTCATAATCTTTCCTCCAATTCTTTACTCCGTATCACACAGCGTATATCCCATTCCTGCTAATATATCTGGAGCATTATCATAATTGATTTCCTCGAAATCTTCTTCCATCCATGATAAAGTTCCATTACAGTCACATTCGGGACAGGTGTTTTCTCCGTGATTTATCAGCATTGCTCTTCCGCAGTTATTACATGCTACAAAATCACAGCATTCGCTTTTGTTCTTACTTGTAACTCTGTCCAATACAATGTTTTCACCCATTTTTAATTACCTTTTACCTTTCTTATACGTCTCAAATCTAAACATATCCTCATCGCAGTTTGCACAATAAAAAGGATATGTCTTCTTCAGCTCTTTACATGTCTCGCGGACAACTTTGTGTCCGCAGCGCTTGCAGTATATGTTCTTAACCATTCTGTTACTCCTTTGCTTGATTTTTTCCTCCATATTAATTTCTCCAATCTTATCAAGAAATCTTAGTTTCATTTACATTTTTATTGAATATAACCAATCTTCAAAATCCTCATAATCCATAAGCTTTCCATCCACTTCAACATAGTTTTCCTGTTCCGATTCTCTTACTACAGAAAATCCATCATAGTTTCCATACACCCTTACACATTTGTTGTCAGCTTTTTCAAATTTTATATTCCACGAAATCAGTCTTCCTAAAATATACGCCATAATTTATTTCCTCCAATCTTCTAAAGAAATGCGAATTTAGTTAGCTATATAACCAATTTGCATAATCCGAGTGTGCTTTATCAGTAACATGATCTGCCTGTTCTTTATCTAAAAAGAATAAGCAGTTCCAAAACATTGTTACTCGTTTTTGATTTTCTTCATTGACAACGATTTCTTTTGTCCATTCTGTAAAATCTCCTGCTTCATAACAAATTGTCCCAATAGGAATTAAATCAACCTTATTCAAAATGTCATATCTTTCTTTCAGTGACATATTCTTTGTTGTAAAATCCATTTTTTAATCCTCCTGTCTTTTACATGAATCACGTATTTCTAACTATCACTTTCAATCAAGTAATTCAGGACATTTTCAATATAAGAACATTCGACATCTATAACACATTCCTTTTTAAGTTTGCTCTGTATATCTAAAATATCTGAATCATATAGATGACTGATTCCAATTTTTTCTTTTTCATCGCAAATTTCTATTATTGTTTCAACTGTAGATACAAATATCCGCAATGAACAATCCAGGCAAATCATTCTGTTTGCCTCATCATTTGTCTGTCTGCAAGCTCTGCCATAATATCCACATATACAAGGCACATTACATTTACTTTCATCACTTGTAATATTATTTCTGATGCAATACTTTTCAAACTCCTTTTGCTTTTTGCTTGTTATAATTGGAAACATGCAACCATCTCCTTTCCCTTGAATCACGCATTTCACGAGTTGAATAAAGGAATACATTTTCCCATCAACTCAGAATTGTAGCAACCGTAATTTCCATCTTGTCCACTGCATAATATTTCACTATGCTTATCACAAAATCCAGCAATCACTTTTTTATCTATATAATTACCTAAAGCCATTTTATCTTTGGCAATTACATAACCATGCCACATTTTCGCTGTATTTCCGCATATAACACATTTCTCCGTTTTTAAATGCTGCATATAATCACTTTACCTTTCCAAAAGAAATACCCATTTCTTAATCCTCATCAGTATATGTTCTTAACCATTCTGTTACTCCTTTGCGTTGAAGTTTTTTACAGTATAAATACACTCCTGAATTGCTTTGTTCCAGATATATGTACTTACACGCTCCGCTACAGAGTCATCCTGCGCTATGTCTTTGATCTTCTCAAGCTTCTCGATCAGTGCTTTCTTTTCACGCGTTTTTCTTTCAGTCTCAGATGAAGCACTGATTTTCTCAAAAAGCACGTCTTTTACTATGTCGTGGATTTCCTCCAGCATAGCCTCATTGTGCCTTGAATGAGTATCCTCGCATTCAATTCCGAGACGATTGCATGTTTCAGACACAAATCCGTCCAGCACCCATGTAATCCAGTCGCATTTAGCGATTTCAAGATCGTTGTCAGACAGCTTTTCAAGGTCTTCTTTTGTCTCAAAATAAAACTCTGTCTCAAACTCATCCTTCCACCAGTTTTTAAAGTCGCAGGCAGAGCTGTTTATCACATCCCTTACTGCGTCCCTTATAATGTCGTCAATTCTGCTCATATTTGTTCCTCCTGTTTTAAAAACTCATTTAATTTCAACTGTTATAATTTTTGTAATAAATCCCATAGCTCCTGTTTTTTCATTTCAAGGTCGATTTTATCTCCCTCATACATATACAAAACATCATCATAAGATTTAATTTCTCTTACTAGTTCACGAATTTGGTTAATTTTTTCTTCCATATTAATTTCTCCAATCTTATCAAGAAATTTTAGTTTAGTTTGATTTTTTCTAACGCGTAATCATATAACATCTCTGTTTCATTTTCACTTAATTCAACTATAATAGGACTATCTAATAATCCACAAAAATCCCAAACTGAAAAATAAATTCCTTCACGTTCTTTTGTACTATGGTTAAAATGCACAAAACACATAATATATTCTGTTTCACAATCTATATTACATTCTAATTTTTCAATTCCATTATGTTTTATCTCAAATTCTACAGAATCAACTTTCACTTCCTTATTATCCTCTGTATAAGGTGTGTGAGGTCTAATCCAGTCAATATTTGTGATTGCAGACTCTTCTACTATGTTTTCTCTTTGAACATCCATATTATTCATTCCTTTCCAATTTTCAAACGAAATGCGATTTCATATACACCAATATTCTTCTCCATCCATTGCTCGCTTCACCTCATCAATGGATAAATCGTATAAGTCGGCAACAAAATCTATTGCACTATCAATACTTTGCAATGATGCGAACTTCCGCTTATCTCTTAAGCAGCTAATTGCCTGTTGCAAATTCCTTTCTTTATGCAATAATTCCTGCTGTTTGACCGTAGCATATTTTTCATAATTGCTTTTGCTCATTTATCTTCACCACTTTCATAATAAATCTTAGTTTCATTCGGCTAATACGCTAATACAGATATATAATAATCTAACTCAGTTTCATCTAATCCGTGTTCTTCAGCAGATTCAACGTCTTTCAGTATATTAAAAATCATATCTATTGTCATATCTAATGTATATGATTTCCAATATTCTTCTTTTGTTAAATCATTATCTTCTGAACCGAGAAAATAAAATGCGTTATCACCAATTCTACAGCAGATGCCAATACATCCTGCATATTCTTCTTCGATTGAAACAGTTCCAGATTCAAAACCATTTCTAATCATTTCTCTTGTAATCATGTCATATCCTCCAATCTCTAATGAAACATGCATTTACTCTCTTATTTTAAAGTCATCTGCAAATGGCCTGTACTCAACAGGCGTTTCATCTTTCATGCTGTAATAGTTTTCATCAATGCACTCAGCCATCGCGTGCGCCTGCTTTTTTGACATGGCCTTAAGCTCAGCTTTTGTCATCTCAGCATCAGATGAAGCTTCATCACTGACCCCCATTTCTTCGGTGTCCCATGTAACTTCTCCTGTCGGTCTGAGTCTTTCATCAAGGTGAATGTATGCATATGCTTCGCCATAATTAAGGCGTACCCTGTCAGATACAGATGCCCTGATACTGCCGTCTTCGTTACATGGCCATTCAGTTGAAATGAACGGATACTCATGTGTCAGATACCTGTACAGTTCTGGGGTCGGTTTGTTTTTTATGATGTCATCTGCAACCGCGCGAAGCAGGTTGATCTGGTTAATCCAGACCTTTCGCATGTCTGGCAAATCCTGTGGCTTTTTTGTACTGCCAAGAATGTCCTCTGTCAGCTCAAGGATTTTCTCTATATGCTCTTCGCATTCATCCATATCATCAAGCGTCTCCGAGTATTCCACAAGCCCGGCATTTGCAAGATTCGCTTCGCGGTTTATCACGCTGACCGCATCCATTGCGCACACAGCCTTTTTGAGCCATGCTGCAAGGCTTTCCTTTTTCTTTGCAATCTTTGAAGCCTCTGTCTTTGAAAGACCAGCTTCTTGCAGCATTTCTTTAATGTATTCCATTTTGTTCCTCCATTTCTTAAATCACAAACCTGACGATGCCCTTCTTATTTGGAAGATCCATAAACTCGCCATGTCCGCCGTGTCTTATGGCTCTGGCTTCGGTTCTTGTGTAGCCACAGCCGTCGCACCAGTCGCTGCAGAAATCATTCCAGTCTGCATACCACGCGCAGATTTCAGGTTTAATGTTATATCGTCTGACATGTTTTGTAATTTTGGCTTTGACCGCATCTGTCACCTTGATATATTTGTCAAGGTATTCAATACTTTCAGCCATGATTTTTGCCATTTCTTCAGTTCTTTTCATGAATGTTCCTCCTGTCTACTTCCTACATGCATCACCAGATCTGCAAGCTCGTTCTGCAGTTCATCAAGCCTTAAAGCCTGCTCCGGGGATATGTCCCCGCTTTTAATGTCATTTTTTTTCTGATATTCAAGAAAAACATCATCTATTTTCTCTTCTATCAGCTCCAACAGTTCCTTTTTGTCCATATTTAGTTCCTCCTTTTTTCTTTTTATATGGAAAGTATGTTAGAAAGTAGAAAATTGCATCAAAAACCCCGCCTAAAAGGCGGGTTTTATTAACTGCATACACTTGAAAATATGTAACTGTTCTTTGAATCCGGGTCTTTAATCGGCTTAAGCCATCTCGGCACTTCGATGAAATCCTCGGCTATCATCTTCATGTCCTGCTCCCTGAAAATAGCTCCGTAAATAGTGCTGCCATTTGTTGTGTCCTCGTAAAACAGGCTGTCCACATAACTGAATCTATTGCCCCACGGGACAAATTTTCTCAGATAATCAAGTGTCTTAAACATTTCTGCCGACTTTGAAAAAACAATAGTTGAATTTAAGGCTTCACCGCAGAGATTTTTGATTACATCCCTTGAAATATCCAGGAGATTTGCCACGATAACAGGAACAGCTCTTTTTGTCACATCCATCCACGGAATGCTTATGGCAAGGTCTCCCTTATCCTTGTCATACCTCACTCCTGCAACGGCAAGTATCTTCTGGCTGCTTAACTTTCTGAGCGTATAAAATGTAACTGGCTTATACACTTCATATGACGGATGCGTAAGAATGTCACTGTCCGCCATGCCCTGGCGGGGACGCTTAAGAAAATCCCTTGTTACCTTAAGGTTTACTCCTGTAACAGCCTCAACCTCTTCAAAATCCTCGCCACCGACGAGTGTCCATGTATACACAAGCTGTCTGTTATACACTAACGGATTAACACCCCTTCTGCCTGTTGGATTGATAAAAAAGTTGTGTTTTGGTGCAATAAGGGGGAACCTCTCTATGTCCATGGCTTCCCTGTGGTTCTTTATCCACTCTCTTACCATCTCATCCATTTCATTTATTTTCTGTGTATCCTTCATAGCCATATAAAAGCTTCTCGGCAGATAGAGCAGGTTGCTCTTATCCTTATTGCACTGTTCGCACAAGGCCGTGAGATTTTTCATGTCGTTTGTTCCATGCCTGTATATCGGAATAATATGCTCCACCGTCATTGTTTTAAGCGTAAGCTTCTTGCCACAGCAGGCACATACACCCTTTGTGCTTTTCAGTATCTGCTCTTTTTCTTCTCTTGTGAATTTCCTGCGTTCTATCCACTCATCTGCAGATACACATACCTTCTCGTAATTTGTTTCTACGTCAATAGCATTCAAAATATAATCCTCCCTGATAAATTAATTTTTCTACAGGAAGTATGTTATTTTTTATTTCTGGAATTTGTTTTCCATATGAAAAAGAGCCTCATATGAGACTCTTTTTTGCAGATACTGCTTATTATTCTTCGAGTGTTTTATTTGCACACACTTCGAAAATCTCGCCAACCGTTGCCCGCAGTCTGATGCCTATATTTAATGAAAATACCTGACTTATATATAGTATACCACAGGTATACTGGATTTATTTGTAAAGATGTGCTATTATGATAGCAGATAAAAAACAAGGAGAAAACAACAATGATTAACATGAATACAAGTTATAAATTTCATAGCGATTATAAACATGAATCTCATTGCGATTGTTCGTTTGGGTTTAGTTTTAGTACACGCAAATATGAAATGAATAAACTTGTGTTGATGGTATAATTTCAATTTATCAATCATATACTTAATAAACACCGTTTATTTATTTCGCAACAGGAAGATAAGTAAACGGTGTTTTTATTTAAAGAACACCCATTAAGATGCGGATCTTTTTAGGTGTTCTTTCTTATTATAAGGAGTGATTTATATGCCGACAATAAATATGATTGAAACAGGCAAAAACATAAAGACAATAATGAAGCTGAATAATATAAAGATTGTGCAGATACAGCAAATCCTTGGATTTAATACGCCACAGGCAATATACAAGTGGTTTCGCGGTGAGGCAATGCCAACTTTAGACAATATGGTAGTGCTTGCAGCAACACTTAATACAACAATTGACAATTTAATTGTTACAGAAACAATATAGGAGATTTTTCTCCTACAGAATATGGCTTTGTAGCTCAGATGGTAGAGCAGCAGGTTGAAGCCCTGTGTGTCGAAAGCCCGAAACTTTCCAAAGCCACTCATGCTGCTGTAACTCAACTGGCAGAGTAACCGGCTTTTAACCGGTAGGTTGTGGGTTCAAATCCCATCAGCAGTATTTATGGCTCCTTAGTCTAAAGGTTATGACATGATCCTTTCAAGGTCAAAATGCACGGTTCAAGTCCGGCAGGAGTCATTTATCATAACTTATTTTTGTGGTTCCGTAGCATAATGGTTAATGCATCTGACTGTCTATCAGGAGATTGAGGGTTCAAGTCCCTCCGGAATCGTTTATAACGGTAAGTATGCCTAGTAGCGAGGGCAGGAGACTGTAAATCTCCCATATTAGAAACACTGTAGGTGCAACTCCTATTATCATTTCTTTGCTGATGTAGCACAATGGTAGTGCAGCTGCCTTGTAAGTAGTCTGTTGTAAGTTCGAGTCTTATCATCAGCTTCATATATGGTTCTATAGTATAATGGTCATTACGTCTGCCTGTCACGCAGAAAACGGGAGTTCAATTCTCCCTAGAATCGTTATATTGGTAAGCATGCCTAGAGGTGAGGATAACACTCTGTAAAAGCGTTACTTCATTTTTAGCAAAAGGATATTACAGCAAAAAGACACCAGAATTAATATCTGATGTCTTTTTGTTTTCCACGCTAGTAGAAATTGAAATTTTTTAGTTCTTTTGCGTTGTACTATACATTTAATGTACGAAATAGGTAATTTGAGCTATCGCTCTGTTCCTACAATACTTCTTTCTGTCAAGCCCTTATACAAAACAAAATTCAATGGATTTTCAGCTTCATCATTATTCAATTTCCTCTGCAATTTTATCAACGAACTGTCTCGTTGCTGCCACCATCAGTTCTCGCTGAACAGTTTCCTGCAACAATAATTTGCATCGTTCAGATAGTATCTATCAGGATTAAACGCTACAGATGTATCTTTGCCGGATGCTCTAATTAAGCACAAAATAAACAAAAATAACCCTCCCAAAACTCTTTAAAAGAGAAAAGGTTGGGTTGTTTTTTGTCCGAGTTGTGTTACTTCTTTTATTATTAATTTTTTTAGCCAAGGGTGCGGACATTTTTTATTTCCATTTTTCAGGCAATTCACCGCTTATTAAGATATATTCACCTGTCTGAAAAGCATTCCGACAAAGCCTATCATAAAAAGAGTTGTTTATTTTGGGATTGATTTCAAATACTCTACCCGTGGAACGCTCTTTATATTTTACGACAAATGCATCCTCTGATAGATGCTTTAAGTATTCTTCTTTGTCAAAAGCCATCTCTGGACTTTTATTCATATTAGCATCTTTTTTTGTTTTGTCATTGTTCCAGTTGTTTATTGTTGTTACCATATCTGATTTCTCAGTATGCCTTCCACATATACTGCAAATAGCAAATACATTTTCCGTTGTTCCACCACAATAATATAATTTATCCTTTTCATACATCAATAAAGGTCTTTCCTTGCATCCGCAAGGGCATGGCTTCAAATTATCCCACGGATGATGACATTTACCGCTACCAGCCGAACCGATAATAATCGCATTTTTTTCTAGTGTTGAAGATTTTTTTCTTTTTTTCCAAAACATGTAAGCTCATCTACCTCTCTTTTATTATTTGCTCTGGATTCTGCTTCATAGCATCCATACACATCCGAAAAACTCTTTCAGCTCTTTTGTCTAGGTATCTATATTGTCGTCCTTTATAATTATTTGGATTTTCTCTTTAAACAATCCTTTTATACAGCAATCGCACACAGATTTATTCCATAGACTTTGTTTATTGGATAATTCCTGTATAGTACCTATCCATAATGGTTTCCCCAGTAATGAGGAATTTGTTTTATTAACTTTTTGCTTTCCTTCCATTATAACTAATTTTTGTGCATCCTTATAATCCATTCCTGCTTCGTGCAATAAATTCATTTTCTTAGACGCTATTCTATGTGAACGAAATCGTTTTGTATGATGATTTGCATTTATGTATGCCTTTTCTGTCCAGAGTTCACACTTTTGAAATCCGCAACTTATCAACAAATAGACTATTTGTTTTATCGTAATATTTTCATCATATAGCATAATTTATTATATATCCTTTTTTTCTTTCTTTATTAGTTGCTGATAATGTATACTTTTCAGTAGTCGCTTTTATTTTTTATATAGTAAAATTGCGATTTTTCTTTTATACATCTATCAATCCTCCTGTATCTTTGCCGGATGCTCTAATATTTCAATAATCTGTCTGAGCTGATCCAGACTATATTTTGAATCAAGGCTGTGACTTACTTTTCTTTTAATCGAAAGAACAAGATTTTTTAATTCGATATAGTCTTTAGCTGCCTGTTCGGTCGCAAAGAGCCTCCTTGCCCAGCCACAGTTAACAACCTCTGTGAGATAATCATTTGCGCATGTCTGATATCTGCTTCCCCAGGAATCGTCTAATGTTACATATTTTCTGCCAACAGTTTTTACTGTTGCTTCAAATATCTTATTTTCTCTTGTGCCGTAATCGTCTGTTACGATATATGCTTTTTGTCCTTTTTTGAAATCCTTTACTGTTAACATTGTTTTCCTCCAATCATGTCAGATAATATCCTTTTTCTTTTATCATCTCAATATCACGTATATGCAGCATTTTTGTCATCTGCATTTGTTTATTCCCATAGCAGTTGTAGTCTGCAGTTACTTTGCGGCATCCATCCTCATTGGGCTCGCTGATATGAGTTATGTTTGTTACGTATTCTTCTACTAAATTCACAAAAGCCTTCTTCCTTGTTTTCTTTTTTAGGTACTATAAGTATGATAGATTTTGTTCTGCCCATTAGCTTTCCATATAAAAACAGCCCGCATTTCTGCGGACTGCATCTTTTAAAACATCTCTTTTGGCCTTGTTTTTATGTCCATGGCAAGGATTTTATATTTGTCACCTGCGTCTATCTTTCCCTTAACGAAGTTAAGTGCATGCGAATCTATTGTCTCCTCAAGCACGCTTCTGACTGTTCTGGCATTGCCAAATGTCATTAGCTTTCTCTCTTTTGCCATTCTGGTGTCAAATGCGGCATAGGCATTGTCAGCGACAGCATATCCTCTCTCTCCGGCCATTCCCATAAAAATCTCTCTCATCTCCTGCTCGTTGTAATCCGGGAAGTCCAGATATTCCTTGACACGGGAAGCAAAGCCCGTGTTTGACCTGATAAGGTCTTTCATTTCATTCGTATATCCGGCAAGAATAAGGATAAACTTATCCCTGTTATCCTCCATCTCTTTGATAAGGGTTGCGATGGCCTGTGCGCCAAGCTCATCCTCTGCAAGGGCATACGCCTCATCTATGAACAGCACTCCGCCATAAGCCTGTCTTACTATATATCTTACCTTAATCGCCGTATTTCCTGTTGTTCCGGCTTTCAAAAAGTTGCCATCTATCTCAATGATTTTGTTCTCTGAAATATATTTGTACTTATATAGAAGACCGGTGATTATTCTTGCCACGGTTGTCTTGCCTGTACCGGGACTTCCGTAAAATACCATGTGCCTGCCGCTCATCGAATTCCCGGTTTTGTCGTTTGTATCTTTTCTGCCACTTCGGTCAAATCGCATCCTCGCTTCCATTTCCTCAACCTTTTCCTTGACAGGAACGAGGCCTGTCAGCTTTTTCAGGTCGTCTTCCGGATTCTTTGAGCCTTTTTTCTTTATTTCTTTTAAAGCTGTATTTCCGATAATTCCTTCGATATTAGCTGTCTGCTGCATATCAAGCTGCCTGCGCTCCTCCTTTGAGTAGTCGTACCGGCCCTTCCCGACACGCTGTCCGAACTCATCATACTCACAGTCCGCCTTGTACACATTCATTATTTTCCCTGTCTTTTTAACAAAAAACAGTGGAATTGCGCTGATTATTACAGCAGCTGCTGTCAGCACTGTATTCATCTTAGCAAAATATCCCATTACAAATATTACTATCAGACATACTGGAAAAGTCATTATGCAGAACATATTGACTAAAAACATAAGTCTGTACTTTAATTTTGAACTCATTAACTCTCCTTTCTGAGCCTTTCCTTTAATATTCCATATGCATCATTTATCTTCTGCGCATAATATGCTGCATCTTCATCATCGTCCATTGTATCCGGATGAAAAGCCTTTATAAGCTTATTTCTCTGCTTTTTTATTTCATCCATGTCATATGCGTCGTCAACAAGCAGGGTTGCTTTTGCAAGGACATATTCGCGCTCATCCACAGCCCCGAAGAAGTCATCAAGGTTTCTGCTGTTGAGTGCCCTCTCCCATGCACGGTTTATAAGTGTCTCAAACATGCATAACACTTCAGGTGCCTCGTATGTGCAGCTTCCATCGTTATTCATCTGCGTAATTCTGCATACATCATCGCTTTTTATGATCCGCCTGAATTCAAGCCGCGGGTTGTGCAGGCTCATGTATATTTCAACATCCGCATGTATTCCACCCTTTACCCACGCGGGATTTAATACTGCAAAGCTCATATCCCTGACATCCGCAAGATTAAATATGTCATGACAGCTGTCCGGCAGCATGCCGCCATCGATCAGTTTCTTTGCAAAGGCGATATACCCCATATGCTCATCAAGAACAAGTTCTCCATAACGCGCAGTCCTTTTAAATGACTTTATGATATACGGATGCCGTCTGACGTCTTTTTCTATATAAAACTTTATGTCTTCCATATCGAATTCAGAAATTTTCTTTTTCATTTCTGATGGCAGTTTTTTACAGCAGTTCTTGCAGATTCTTTCATTTTCTTTAATGCTTCTGCTAAACAGTTTTCCGGTCTCCTGACCACAGATGCAGCATTTCAAAATTACATTCCTCCTACATTCATATATAGAGTATGTTTTTTATTTCTCTGAAAAGCGCAAAAAAAAAGAGTTCCGGAATCCCAGAACTCTTTTTAGACATATTTTTTCCGTAAAAAAATCGGGAACGAGTATTCACCCATTCCCTACAAAAATTCGAATTTTTAATCGTGAAATTATATTAACATAATTCGTTCATACAGTCAATATAAGCACAAAGAAAAAAGAGAGGTTTCCCTCTCTCTTTTTTTAGGCAACACCTGCGCAGTACACCATGCGGTAGAACTCCGCTTTTGTAAAGGCCCCGTCTCCCGGATGGTTCTTTACATACCTGTCATATTTATTCTGACAGGCAGCGCAGTACTTAACACCTATTTTTACCACGCCGTTGTTCTTTTTTGCGTAGTCTAAAAGTGCTTCTGCATCCTCGCCGTCTATCGTGCGCAGGAATGTACCAACGCTTCTTACCTCATCAGTCTGAAGTATAAACGCTTTGACAACATCCATTTTTATTTCGCAGAGCATTTCCTTTGAAGGCACAAACTCATCACCTTTGTAGTATTTGAGCTTTACGCGTGCCGTTTTTTCTTTCTTCTCCATGTTTCCTCCTATTTTTCATTCAATTTTTTCACACCTGTCCTCGCCGAAAACGACGCCAAGCGTACTACCATTATCCCATTTGACATGGATTGTTCCGATGTCATCAACACCAATGACATTTCCCTCTTCGCCGGGCTCAAGCCTTGAATAAGGATCATCCATGCGTATGAGTCTTACTCGTGTTCCTTCCGGATAATCATGCTTCAGTTTCTGCAGCATAGTATCTGATATACGCATTACTGTTCCTCCTTTTCTGACTCGAGCATTATATAGCTTAAGTTTCTGTCATTATAGACAAAGTCCAAAAGATCCGGAATGCAGGCCTCAAGACTTGGATATTTATTTCTTACATATTCCTTCATATCCATCTGTCCGCCGTCGCCTTCTTCGACAGTTCCATAGTCAAGGTCGTATGTCTCATAGTAAACATAATCGACGATACCATCTTCCTCGTCTTCAGGCAGCAGGTTATCTCCCGTACCTTCGCTTATGCACAAAAGCTCATTCTTGGCCGGAACGAAGATTATAATCGGACTGTAATCTCCGTCCTTGCAGCACTCAGTCTTCTCAATTACTTCGTGGCATTGCCCCATGCGCATGCCGCCCTGAAGCAGTTTCGCCCAGTCATAAGCTGTATAACAAAATGCACAGTTAAGACAATTTGCACTTCTGTCCGGATATTTTTCCCTGAACAGATCAAAAGCTTCCTTACGGTCTTTTGCCCTCACAATCAGGTATCCTCCCTGATATGGAAATTTTTTATCACTTCCAAAAGTGAAGAAAAACAATTCGTCCTTCGGACACTTGTCTTCCTTGACAAAATTAACTGTATCCACAACGACAGTCTCTCCGCAGCCTGTTACGTCAAGGGCATCGTAGACGAGTCCTTTGGGATTGCTGTCCTCGTTCACAAGTGTCTCTGACGATGTTCTGTTAAAGACCAGTGCCTCCCTGATTTTTCCTGTCTGTGTCTTGTAAAAGATGCGGTTTCCTGGGTACAGGTAATTGTAGGCCTTAAAAAAGGCCTCGACCTCAAAAAAGGCCTCGATTTCATTGTTTGCCATAATTTATATTTCCTCCATTTTTCTTTTTTCTATACAAAGAGTATGTTCGATTTATTAATATTCGAAAAACTATCATTTTATAAATTGATAGTTATAATTTTTTGTGATATAATGAATGCAGATGGAAACATTGAGAGAAAAGGAGAAAAAATATGTCAAATGCAGAAATTGCAGCATGGGAGCTGGATAAAAAATTAGATGGCAGGTCTTTACGTTACAAGATTGAAGACGCCCCTTATTATAAAAATCATAATGAAAAATCATTTGATACAATTCGGGAAATGTTGGAGCGCGTTGGTGTTAATCTCGAAAAAGACGATGACTGTCTTTCTATTTCAATTAATTCGCAAAAATACGCTGCCGCAGCAAGAACCTACGCCGGGCGCGGCCGCCGGTTTGCGTATCCCAAAAATGAATATAAGGCATATACATATTCTGACATTGTATATATGCTTAACAGCATGTCTAACGATGAGGTTGCCTCTAAAATAGACCTGCCGATTGCCACGTTTTACAGGCACAAAAAAAGACTTGTAAATTCTGATTATTATAAGGCACTCGACACATCCAGACTGGATGACATCGAATACCTGAAAAGCTGCAGAGATTCCGATATTTGCTTCTAAACAAAAAACCGCTGGATTATCCTGGCGGTTTTTCTGCATTTCTTGGCACGTACAGTATCTGCATAAAAATGTACCCAAATTGGGCAGATAAACAAAAAGAGTACCCGTAACGGATACTCTTTTTTGTTTATTTCTTTGTAAATTCATACGGCTTCATTCTGGCATAATTGCAGTACATACCGGGATTTTCCCGTTGACTGTATATGTCAGGAACTAACGTTACTTTTTCCATGGCAGTTTCCTATGCAATAAAGTCAAACTTTACACCGCCGACTTTGCATTTCTGAACTTCTGGATTAAAATTTTCAATTACCAGAAATTCATCTATACGGCATAATCCTGTTTCAAGTTCCTTGTCATTGAATGACTCTAAAAAATCTTTACAGTTGCCATCATACACCTCGTCGTATTCATCAGTTAATGGCTCTTCACTGTCACCATATATAATAACATCTTCATTATCAAGAGTTTCTTGTTTTGGATTTTTAAGCTTTATTATACAGTCACCGTTTATATCATGCTGAAGATGTTCATATGTAACAAGTATATCTGATTTGGACATATGCACTGGAAAGTCAAAGAATAAAGAATTTAATTCTGTATCATATTTCTTATACTCTGACATTACATGCTCGTACAATTCTTGTGAAGTTTTTATCGATTCCATATTTTCTCCATTCTACCTGCCTATAAAGGGCAGGATTTTAAAAATCCATGCCCTTATTGGTCATGTTTACATGTTATTCTCCTATCATCTCAAGGAATTCATCCTCAGAAATGATAGGCACGCCAAGTTCCTTAGCTTTCTTATTCTTTCCTGATGTACTTTCTACATCATTATTAATAAGATAGCTGGTTTTCTTAGTTACAGAGCCGGTTGCTTTGCCACCCAGTTCTTCAATTTTCGTCTGCAATTCTGCACGGTTCTTGAAATGGTTAACTGAGCCGGTGATAACAAATGTCTTGCCGGAAAGAATATTTTTACTAGCAGGTACATCTGCTTCTGCTGGAACCTCGACATCAATCCATCTGAGCAAGTCATAAACTTCGGCATTGTTTGAGATTCTCCACATCTCATCCAGTAAATTCTTCTCAAATGGAATCCATCCAAGATATCTGCTGCCCCAGTCCCAAAGACTGAGCTCAATCTTTTCTCCAATTCCGTCTATGCCTGTAAAACATTTACGATTATAGACATCGTTGAAAAACTTCCTGACATCACCTTTGTAGGCCTTGTCAAACAATTTTGCCTGTCCTTTTCCTACCATAGGAATACCAAGCGCATGGATAAACGGTACAAATGTTGTCTTACGGCTTCTCTGAATTGATTTCCAAATATTGTCATATGACTTCTGTCCAAAACCATCCATTGCAGCAATGTCACGCTCAAAAGTATCAAGTCTGTACAGATCTGCAAGCTGCTTAATGAAGCCCTTTTCGATGAATTTCTCAAGGGTTTTCTCTGAGAGACCGACAATATCCATGCAGTCTCTTTCACAGAAATGCACGAACTTCTTAACCTGCTTTACAGCGCAGTCAGGATTTGTACACATCTCTACTTCAACGTCCCTGTCACCAGAATGTGTAATCATTGGCGATGTTTCCATGCCGCACACCGGACATGTACATGCATGAGACTCAGCGTAAGTGAGCTCATCTCCCGGTGTCAGGTTCTTATCAACCTGTGGGATTATCTTATTCGCTTTGAACACTGAAATCTTATCACCAACTCTCAGACGCAGTTTTTTAACGATTGATACATTATGTACGCTCGCTCTTGTAACTGTAGTTCCCTCAAGCTGTACCGGATCAAAGACTGCAACAGGATTAATACGTCCCGTTCTGCTAGGAGACCATTCAATTTCTCTCAAAATAGTCTCAACACACTCGTCCGCCCACTTGAAAGCAAAGCCTGTGAGCCTGTTAGGATGATGTCCTGTAACAGGAAGCGCATCAGCAGTTATATAATCATCCGATGCAACAACAAGACCGTCAACAGGATAATCCAGTGTTTCAACTCTATCAGAGAAACTATTCATAACATTGATAATCTGATCCGGTAAATCTGAATCTACATCTGGATTGCTTGAATAAGCTCTTGCAAGTTCATGCTCCACAACACCAAAGCCAAGTCTCTCAAGCAGTGTCAGTGCGCCAAAAAATGTTGCCGGTACCTCAATCTTGTCATCAGCAGCAGGCTCTATATGCACAAGCTTAAAAGCTTTAAACATAACCTTTCTGCCTCTAAGACCTGGTTCTTTGATTGTTATTGTTGAATTTGCAAGATTACGAGGATTTGAATACTCCTCTTCATCCTCTTCCAGATTTGAATTAATTCTTTCAAATTCTGAATAGGTCATCAAAGCTTCACCTCTTACCACTAATTTTCCTTTAAAACCAATGGTCATTGGAATACCTTCGATGTATGGTGCCTGATGAGTTATATCACTTCCTACCTCACCATTTCCGCGAGTAACAGACTGTACCAGACGGCCATTATTGTATTCTAGTACTATAGTACTACCGTCAAGTTTCCACATGACGTTACAGACTCCATCCCAAGACTCAGAAAAGACTTCTGGAAATTCGTTAATATCCTTTGTCTTATCAAGCGACAGTGCCGGAAACTCATGTTTGACTTTCTTAAGGCCATTTCCGCCAATCTCATCTGCACCAACTTTTTGTGTTGGGGAATCCGGCAGAATAATCCCTGTCTCTTTCTCAAGCTGTGCAAGCTCATCAAACATTGTATCCCACTCATAATTCGACATGATTTCGTCTTTGCCATTATAGTAGGCATCTGATGCCTCATTCAGCTTATTGATAAGTTTCTCCATGATTTTTACGTTTTCGTTGTTCATTTGTTTTTCCTCCATTTTTCTTTATATATAACCTCAGTGACACACTAATTGACTTTAATTCCAGTACATTCATAAAAAATGTCTGGATCAAAATTTGGAATACTTTTAATTATCTGTTTATTACAATCAGATAACCCGTTCCACCACAACTGACCACATTTAGATTCATCAAGCACTTTGAGATAACCGCTTGTTGTTTCATAGGTTGGATATGCTGCTTTTTCTTCATCAGTCATATCTTCTTCAGATACCCATTCAACAACATTCTTTGGTATCTGATTCAGTAAATATTTTGCATCTGAATCCATCCATTCACGATATGTCATATTTGATGGCTTATTAAACAGTATAATCTTCTGTTCTTCTGTGTTAAAACAACCAGTATTAAAAGACGATTTGTTCCAGTCCCCGGTGTTCCAGTCCCCGGTGTTGCAGTTTCCGGTGTTGCAGTTTCCAGTGTTCCTGTCCCCGGTGTTGTTGTTCCCAGTGTTCCAGTTTCCAGTGTTGCCGTTTTCAGTGTTGCAAATTCCGGTGTTGCAGTCTCCGGTGTTCCAATTTCCGGTGTTGCAGTCTCCGGTGTTCCTGTTTCCAGTGTTCCTGTCCCCGGTGTTCCAGTTTCCGGTGTTGCTGTTTCCAGTGTTCCTGTTCCCGGTGTTATTATCCCCGGCGTTACAGAGACCCGTACATTTTTTTCCAATGTTGACAATCCGCAACACTTCATCCCACGGGATTTCACGCACGATCTCTAACTTATTAGTGCATAACTCGTATCCGTCTGTCCTCACATCACCATAGGCAATGATTTCCGCTACCTTGTTTTTACTGTTGAAACTGTAATAGTTAAAACAGTCGGCAGCCGTCTGACAGAAGTGCATACCGTGATTGCAAATATCAAGCTCCCCTTCTTCCTCAAATTTTCCGGGGCAAGTGTACTGTTTCGTGTTGCCGTTAGGTGAACATGTCCAATCAGGTCTAAACACTTTAAATCCTTTTATTATCTCTTCGTTGTTCATTTGTTTTCCTCCTTTTCTCTTTTTTATATAAAAAGTATGATAGTTTTTGCGTTAATGGAATTTTGCACGTAAAAATCCCGGTATCTGCGTACCGGGAAATTAATTATTATTTTTAGTTCTTCTGCATTTTTCTGTAATTATTCAAAGCAAATGCGACATAATCTGATACATTGCTTTCAGGCTCTGGAAAAATTTCTTTGCATTTTCTTTCCAGCTCATCTGCCTGTTCATCAGAAAATTGGTATATAATCTCATGCTTTCGTCCATGGGCATCTAAATGTATATATGTAAATGCCGGTGTCATATAAGTGTATGAAAAACAAAGAAAGTTCTTGATATGCATTTTGTCCATTTTCTCTTTTGTCAGACGCTTTATAAAAATTGGTGCATATATCTTGCTCTTAACCCGCCAGATTATCAAACGAAGCGGTTGTCGGGCTGTCTCAAATAGTTTGAGCGAAAAGCAAAATGGCAGCATATTTACGATCAGTTGCAGAAACGCCATCTTTCCTGTGCCATGATTTGGACCTGTGTTTTTGAAAAAGCTGTCAATACCAAACACATCGTATTTATAGATGCAATGCGTTATATATACTCCAACCAGACCTCCTGCCATAATGTACAGCATGTGCGTGACAGCCTCGAAAATTATCTGCACCTTATACACGCGCCGCATGTGCTTTTTTCTTGCATAGTCCGCGTTCTCTGCCATTTTTGTCTCTTCAACTGCTTTTTCAACTCTTGCATAAGTTGCTCTTTCCTCTGCACTGCTTTTGATTTCTTCTTTTATGTCTGAAAATATTTCTTTGATTCTTCCCATCTGTATTTTTCATCCTTTCGCAGATATTCCCTAAAGAGTATGATATATTTTTCTTCCGTTTGCTTCGTTACATTTTTCCATTTCCATATGAACAGTTCACAAAAAAAAGAGCCGCGTTATGCAGCTCTCTTTTTTCATGCTCTCTCTTGGATCCATGCTTTAGGACCTTTCAGGTTTGCGTAGACAGATTTATACATTATGTCTGTCAGTTCCCTGCCGTACACGCACTTTATGGCGTCCACAAGACTCGCTTGCACGTCCTGACCGTTGTCAATATCCTCGATGGCTGACATCAGCGAATCCTCTCTTTCATACTTGTCAGGCTTGATTCCAAGCCTGTCTAAGATTGCGTCATGAAGCTTAATAATTTCATTTCTCCTGTTTGTTTCCATTTTTGTTCCTCCTTATGAAATAATTATTTGTGTTTAAATGTAGATAAATGTGTCTAGCTCACATTATCTAACCATTAAATTTTAGAACATTTCCAAAGTACTTTATATTTTCTTGCATTAACCTTCTTACAATGTTTTGTTGGACTTTTGTTGGCGTTAATTGTTTATTATTAGCATC
>ERZ809114.129-NODE-129-length-60852-cov-12.255144_pt1 | contig 60852 bp, 68 predicted proteins | sample MGYA00520519_ERZ809114 | MGnify/ENA primary metagenome ERZ809114 (study PRJEB31570, sample SAMEA3212991) | Homo sapiens | biome: human-gut; feature: human gut; material: fecal | place: Sweden | collected 2011 ...
TATATGTAATAATAAAAATTTAATTGATAATCTAACAGAAAAATGAAAAGTAATTTTTACCAGTATTTTAATCATTTACATAATAAATAAAGTAAATAATTATATGTATAAATAATAGATATCAATTTTATAATTGTATATTTGAAACTGTTTAATAGAAAATAGAAACTTATGTTTATTTCATACTAATGATAATCAAATTGTATGGATTAATGAAGAGAATACAAATATATATATATGAAAAGTAATATATAACATTTGGAGTGATAATATGAAAAATTTTTTAAATACAAATGTATATGAAGAGACTTTAAAAAGATTAAAATATATTTTTTCCAAATTTGATCATATAGTAGTTGCTTTTTCTGGAGGAAAAGATTCAGGAGTTTTATTAGAGTTAGTTTATAAGTATTACAAAAGTAATGATCTTACTAGTAAAGTATCAGTTTATCATTTAGATTATGAAGGTGGTTATGAACATACAACACAATATGTTAGGAGAACAATGGGTAAGTATCCTGAATTTAATTACTATCATATTTGTCTACCGATTTCTGCTTCCTGTGGCATTTCAATGTATCAATCAACGTGGTTACCTTGGGATCCAGAAAAAAAAGAGCTTTGGTTAAATACCCCTCCTAAAAATGCTATAACTTTAGAGAATCATACATTTGATTTTTTTAAAATTGGTATGAAAGATTACTTATTTCAACAAAAATTAAGTCGGTGGTTACATCAACATATAAATGCTCATCGAACAGCTGTATTAATTGGAATACGTGCGCAGGAAAGTTTAAACCGGTATGCAACTGTCACTAGAAATAATACGGTTACAATGTTTGGTTCTATTCGTTATAGTAGTAGAGTATATCATAATATTTTTAATTTTTATCCTTTATATGATTGGAATGTAGAAGATATTTGGACAGCTTATGGTAAATTTGGATGGGATTATAATAAATTATATGACTTATATTATCAAGCAGGAGTTCCTTTAGGAGAGATGAGAGTAGCTAATCCATTCCATGATTGTGGAGTGCATTCATTAAATTTGTATAGAGCAATTGAACCTGATACATGGGGAAAAATGGTTGGTAGAGTTAATGGAGTAAATTTTGCTTCAATTTATGGTAAAACCAAGGCTATTGGGTACCGAAATATTTCTTTACCTAAAGGACAAACTTGGAAACAGTATGTTAATTTTTTATTGAGAACTTTACCTGAAGATATTAGGGAAATATATATGAAAAAATTTATTTCTTCAAAGAATTATTGGCTAAATAAGGGTGGAGCTCTACCACTGGAGGTTGTAAAAGAATTAAAAGAGCATGATATTCTATTTTTAGATCTTGGTAAACCTAAAAATAATCGCAAATATAAAACAGAATATACTTGTATTAAATTTTATGATTATCCAGATGAAATACCAATTAAACAATTTCGTCTAGTCCCATCTTATAAAAGAATGTGTATTAATATTTTAAAAAATGATACTTCTTGTCGTTATATGGGGTTTTCTCAAACGAAAGATGAATTGCAAAAGAAAAAGGAGGCAATTGATTTATGGGAAAAGAATATAGATTTATAAGTCCTATCTATAATGTTCATAGTATTCCAATAAGTAAAATTCGTACTAATAACTATAATCCGAATAGAGTTGCTCCTACTGAATTGAAGTTATTAGAACAGTCAATTTTAGCAGATGGATATACAATGCCAATTGTTTGTTATTATCATAATGAGAAAGATTATTATGAGATTGTTGATGGATATCATAGATATCTAGTAATGAAGAGATCAAAAGAAATTTCAGAGAGAGAAGATAATCATTTACCTGTAGTAGTTATTGATAAACCAGTAGCTGATAGAATTGCTAGCACTATTCGACATAATCGAGCAAGAGGAACACATTCAGTTGATCATATGGTAGAAATTGTTCAAAAATTAGTAGAATCTGGATTAAATGATCAATGGATCATGTCTAATCTAGGCATGGATAGAGATGAACTACTAAGATTGAAACAAATTAGTGGATTAGCTTCTTTATTTATGAATGAATCATTTTCTCAATCATGGGAAGAAATATAGGTATTATTTTTATTCCATATTATATAATATAAATAGTTTATGTATTTGAATAAATCATTCCTACTTAACAAGTATTTATGTTTTTTAAATAAGAACTTCTTTATAATAGAAAATTTTACTATAAATATATTGTCTTGATAATAAATAGAATAAATACTTCCAAGTATTAATTGGAAGTATTTGTTTTTTCTATCTTATTTAGATATCTATAAATTGTTGTTCTTGAAACATTCCAACGTTCTGCGATCGTTTTAATAGGCGTACCGCTATCCACTAAAGTTTTCAGTAATTTCAAATCCTGAGAGGTTAACTTTTCAGGACGTCCACCAAATCTTCCTCTTGCACGTGCGGCAGCTCGTCCAGCCGCTGAACGCTCTAAAATTAGATTACGTTCAAATTCTGCGAATGCTGCGAATAGATGAAACATCAGTTGACCAGTCGAACTAGATTTATTCATCGTGATATTTTCTTGAAGACTATGAAAACTGACACCTCGTTCATTCAAACGATTGACAATCGAAATTAAATCTTCCATATTTCTTCCTAATCGATCTAAACGCCAAACGACAAGTATATCCCCAGAACGAACAAAATCTATAGCCATTTCTAATCCTGGTCTATTACTTTTTGCACCACTCATATGGTCGGTAAAAATTTTTTCACAGCCAAATTTATTTAAACTGTCTTCTTGTAAATCTAAATTTTGTAATCCAGTAGATACCCTGGCGTATCCTATTTTCAAAAAATCACTCCTAACTAAAATCTATTGTAACATAACTTTATCAGAAAGGTTTAATTGAACATAGATTTTGATATGGGTTTATGAACACAAAATGAATTCATTTTTTGAAAAATAAAGCTAAAAAATAAAGTGTCCAGAAATGGACGATTTTATGGACATTTTGTCATTAAATATATTAATCCCGCAAATCGGAAATATGGATTAATAATTATTCCAGGTAAGAGAATTTATGTAGAATGTAGAAAATAATCAGGTATTTAGTCTACAAACAGCAATTCTAAGATCATTTTGAGTTAATCAGCCCTATAGTTGGTTAAACAAGGAGAATAAGATGATCTCTAAATTGTCATTTATTACTAAAAATTTTTGTCATTTAAAAAGAAAAGTGACAAGCAGTATTAATCAAAATTTAGATCGACAATTAGAATTGTTATCAAAGTGTGATAAAATTTTTACTGACAAGGTAAGTGGGAAATATACTAATCGTGAAGGATTTTAAAAAATGATGGAATTCATACGTGAAGGTGATATTGTCGTTGTGACAGAATTAAAACGTCTTGGACGAAATAATAAAGAACTAACAGAAACGATGAATTTGATTCAGCTGAAGAAGACGACTCTGGAAGTTTTGAATTTACCAGCGTTAACAGGGATAACTGATGATAATTTGCGTCGATTACGTAATAACTTAATTATTGAACTGTACAAGTACCAGGCGGAAGAAGAACGTCGATATATTCGTGAAACGCAACAACAGGGAATTGCACTTGCTAAGGCTAAAGGAAAATATAAAGGAGGTAAACCTGAATATAGAGAAAATGATCCAAGCCTTCAGTTAGCATTCAAATTATTTCTAGAGGGGGCTACTAGATAAAGAAGTTGAACAACAAACAGGAATAAATCGAAGAACTTTTAGAAGATATAGAATAAAATATGGGATAACGAGTAAAAGTAGGCCTAAATAAAAATAGACAAAAAAACATACATCTTTAACCTGAGTGGTTAATAAATGTATGTGATACAGAATCATAGTTTGTTGTCCAAAGGGGACAATCAATTTACACATTAAATATACCATGGTGATTTCAATTATGCAAGTAACTAGTTAACGATATAATTATTTTTGTGATGTAAAAATGAAAATTAATATTCAGGAGGATGAGAATGAAAGAGCAAGTATCTGTTTTTATGGATGAAAGTGGAAAACAGAAAAATGAGGTTAGTTTAATTGGAAGTATTGTTATTCCCAATAATTTTTATTACTCAGAAAAAGTTTGTGAATTAAATAAAAGACTGAAAAATAAAGAGTTAAATTTTCATTTAACGGAATATAGGAAAAATAATTTAAAATCTTATTTAGATTTATTTGAGTTATTTGTTTCAAATGAAAACTTACTCCGATTCAATGTTGTTGCCTTTAAACGGGGAAGATTTAAGGCACATATGCTGAGTGGGAAGATTGATGATATGGTTTATTCTAAGATACCAGAACGATCTATTTATGGCTCTTTGAGAGGATATAGTTCATTTACTGAGGTTGAAGCAAATATATTTATTGAACATGCAACTGATTATGAAAAGCGAGGGTTAGATAAGTTAATAAAACATCAACTCAATATTCATTCTCTTTATAGATATGATCACTTTAAAATTCTCAGTTCAAAATTAATCTACAAAAATACTGAGATTGGGTTAGAATTTACAGATGCATGTCTAGGAGTATTAAGAAACATACTCGAAAATAAAGATTTGAAAGTGTCAGGTAGCAATAATTTAAGTAAAAATTTAGCTTACAAAAAACATTTAATTCATGAATTGATTCTAAATTATCGTAATTTTTTTGAACATATAGATTTATTTGAGTTAGATGATAGAGGACTGTTGGAACGCATTGATATGCGTAAATATATAAATCTATTTGAATCGAAGTATTTAATGGAGAAAGAAAAATATGAAGAAATAGCCGAATTGTACGAGGATATTGTTCCTAGAGAATAAAAATAATAGATGTGGACAAAATTAATTAAATTCTTGAATATATTTTTTGATATAATTGATATAGACAAAAAGCAAAAGAAAGTCGATTCTATTTGTTATAGAATTGGCTTTCTTTACTAGCGCACGTTATTCTTATTATAAGAGTTTCAAGTTTAATGAATGTCAAAAAATGTTACTTTATGGACAGTGAAGAAAAAAGATCACTAAATGAATCAAAGGAAGTGTAGTCATTTGTCGAGCAAGAAAATTAAGATAGGAAATCTCTATTTTTTTTGTATTCCAGGTACAACTGAAAAGGTTTCTGTGCGAGTTTTAGAAAAGTTGAACTATGAAAAACTCCCTTATCAAGACTATCTTGTTGAAGTAGTAAAATGTACACCAAAGCAGCTTTCAAAAGTCAGAAAATATAATTATAAATTCATTGCGCGAGAACAAGAACTAAAAACAATCAAAAAATATGTAGAAAAAAATATTCAAATTGGGAAGATCTATTTTTGTGAAGTACCTGCATGTCTAGGAAAATTTGAGGTAGAAGTTTTGAAAAAAATCCAAAGTGAAATTCCTCCACAATATGTTGTTCGTTTGATTCGTTGTCATATAAGACAACGTGAAACTATATTAAAAAAATATGGTAGACGATTTATTGTTTCTGAAGAGAATCTTTTATCGGAATCTTTCAATTTCAACTAGCTTTCCTCACATCATTCAGTCTAACCAATCGAAAAAATCTCATGAAAAAAATTCAAAGAATGTAATTTTTGGTTATATGGAGTGTTCGTTTTGAATATGTTACAATTAGGAGGTAGAAAAGTGAAAAGATGGTGGCTAATCTCTTGAAAAAGGGGTGATGCCTATGGTTCATAGCTTTATCCCTAGAAGGGAGTAGGCGAGTGTCAACTTTTGAAGCAATTCAACTGATGATCGCTTTTGCGACGTTAGTTTTGCTGATTATTGACCATAAAGACCAAAAAAAATAACCATCTAACACTTTGACCGGTTATAGATGGTTAAATCCGTATTATAACAGTCACCGTCTTTTTAACGGTTCTACATGAGCTATGTTCGCGTATAGCTCTTTTTTCTTATCTTAAGTATAACAGAGTAAGGTAAGAGTTGCAAATATGTTGAATACTTGTTTGCAATTTCAAAATGTAAGATAGCTAGCTATTTTTGGTTTATTTTAAAAAGATGATAAAAATATTTCTATCAAAAAGCAACAATCAGATTTATTGAAACAAAGTTGATTGTTGCTTTTCGGATAAAAGTTCTTGCAACTTTTTGCAGTTGCAAAGTTAGGTTTGAAATAAAAATAAGAAGGAAGTTAAATTTATTTGTGTTAAATTTCAGCTGCGAGTGTGTAAAAATAGGAGATCTACAAATAAATTAACCTCATAAATAGTATATCTAAATTTCATTCATTTGCTTATTTGAAATTTTTATTAGAAATTAAAAAATAGTAGATATTATTGAAAACAAATTTGTCCTTTATTACTGATTACCTTATGACTATAGAATATCATGCACTATTTTGTGTATATCATTGAAAACAAAAAAATTTTAATAATTTTGGCTAGTCACAAGGCAATCTAGTAAGAAATGAAAAAAGCGTTTTGTTATAGCAAATACGATAGACTCATGCAGTCATTGGTAATTAGTATATAAGGAAGAAACTATTTAAGAAACATATTTGCTATGTTTTTATTCTAAAGCAAATGAAGCAAAATACTTTTTGTCTTTTTTCTTGTATACCAAAAAAAATAGTATAAAAAAATACTTCTGTTCTTAAAGAACAGAAGAATGCAAGGTGTTTGGAAAATTTAGGTAAAAAGATAGATCATCTATCGGAAGTATTTATATCAAAAAATTTAACTCATTTCAATAATTTTGCTCTGAAATTGATGAGCAAACGAAAAATCTAACTAAAAGTGTGATACTGAAGCTATCATACAAATTTAAATAGGAATCAAGAATGTCACCATTTGTTTTTTTGTAAACTTAATTATTTCTTCTTTACAATGCCGAACGTATGTTTGTATAATGTAAAAAAAGAAGGGGTGTTATTCATGCTGGATTATTCGAAAGAACCAGTAAATGATTACTTTTTGATAGATATGAAGAGTTTTTATAGTTCTGTGGAATGTATTGAGAGAAATTTAGATCCATTGACGACTGAACTAGTCGTCATGAGTCGTGCTGATAATACTGGATCAGGGTTGATTTTAGCTTCTTCACCAGCTGCAAAGAAGAAATATGGTATTTCTAATGTCAGTCGACCAAGAGATTTACCACAACCATTTCCTAAAACATTATACGTTGTGCCACCACGTATGAACCTTTACATTAAGCGTAATATGCAAGTAAACAATATCTTCAGAAAATATGTAGTAGACGAAGATTTATTGATCTCATACGTCGAAAATATGGTTTTACGTCAATAGTTCATGCTTCTTCGCTTTTAGAAGGTGCAAGTAGTATAACCAGAAGTACATTGGTTGGTGGACATGCTGTGGGGGTCTTAAAAATAATTAATTATAATGATCGAGGACGGTTGAAATGGGCAGGATTCTATTTGTCCGACCACACTGAAGTGATCGATGCGGAAAATGCGGAACGTTCCAATCATAATTTAGCAAAAGAACAAATGACGACTGAAGAGACTTCGGAAGTATTGAACGCTGCTGTCATTAAGAGAAAAATTGTTTGTATCCAGAAAGAAGAAAGAGACTCTGAAGGATATTATCCAAATGATATTGTAGGAAAGATAATAGGTAGTGATGAACTTGGTATCTATGTAGGTGAAGATAAAGTTCATTACGACGAAATACGTCATATTGAATTTTACCATGAACAAAAATGGAGTCGTTTAGAATGAATATCAAGCTTTTTCATACATTCTTTTTTCAAGTGAAAGAAAAAAAAGAAAAAAATATCTGGCAGAATTTTTTTAAAATGAAAGTAGCTAATACAACAATAAAATAAGTAAGCATGAATAAAAAACTCCTTAATGATGACAAGTACTAATTACTTTACTTTGCTAGTATTAGCTGTAATCAAATATTTTTTCTTTTTATATGATTGCTAAATTGTGTAGTTGCCTTGTGACTAATCGATTTTAAATTATGATAATCTTCAAAATATTTTTCTCTTTTTATGTTATTAGATGGGTGCTGTACTAGAACTGACAGTCACAAGGCAATTAACAATAAAAAATTAAATTAAGATCTCTTTGTATGAACCGTTTATCCTTCTTTTTATATGATTTTATTATAAAATTATAAATTATCTAAATAATACTTTCTTTTTATTTTTGTTATAATAAGAATTATCCAAGATTCATTAAAAGGGATTTAGTAAGTAAGTAGGTAGTTAATATATCTAAAGGCTGATCTATTTTTGATAGATCAGTCTTTTTCTTATATTCGTAAAAAACTATATAGTAGATTAGAGGTAAAATGAGTGGCAAGAAAATTTTTATGCTGTAAGATATGCTGATAATACTGGAATAATATTTACCGACTTTGATGAGTATAAAAAAGGAATTAAAGGTCATAGTATGTCTTCTAGTAAAGGATTTAAAATGTTAGAACAAGCTGTTCTTTGGCTTAGTGGAAGGTCGTATAAGATTATTGATAATAAGAGAAAGAAAAAAATCGATAATCTTCCTAAACCTGTAACAGACAAAAGATATAAAAAATATTATGCAGTGGCTAGAGGAAGAACTGTTAGTGTGATAAAAAGTAAAAAGGCGTATAAAAAGTCTATTCACGGATATAAACATGCAAAATCAAAGGGGAGCTTTAGAAGTATAGAAGAAGCACAACTATGGTTAAAAATTAACGGCATTTCTGTTCCAAATCAAAAAGGAATATACGCAGTAGCGAAGGGATATCATACAGGTATTTTTACAAGTTTAAATACTTATGAAAAAAATATTAATGGATATCCTGATGCAAAAGTAAAAAAAATTTTTAAAAATAAAGAAGAAGCACAAATTTGGTTAAATGCTCAGAAAAACAAAAAAAAATATTATGTGGTGGTAAAGGGTAGACGTCCAGGTATCTATACGGATATTAAAAAGTACAATCGTAATATTTCAGGCCTTTCAGATGTAAAAGCTAAAGGTGGTTTTAAATCAAGAGCAAGAGCAGAACAATGGTTTAAAGAGGCTAAACCAAAGAAGGAATATTTTGCTATTGTTATTGGAAAATGTAGAGGAATATATATTGATAGAAAAAAATATCTAAAAAATTTACAAGGAGTACGAAATGGCTGGGGAAAAGATGGATTTCAAACAAAAGAAGAAGCCAAAAAATGGTTATTGGAAAGGACTGAATTTATAAAAAAATATGAAAATAATATACATAAAGAAATAATTATTGCATATGAAAGTAGAGAATTACCTGTCATTTATACAGACGGCTCTTCTATACCTGGTCGTCAACAATACAGCTCAGCTGTTGTAATTTGTGAGAAAAATGGGACTGTTACTACTTTTGCAAAATCTAACAAGTCGGATCAAAATCATATTTTAGGAGAGATAGAAGCTTTATATTATGCGTTAAAAATCGTTGTTAGTTTATATGATTTCAAAGAATTTATTTTGGTATATGATTTTGATGAGCTAGAAAAAATAGCTAGAGGTATATTGAAAATTAAGTCAGTTGATAAAAGTTTACAAGAAAAGATCGTTGAACTAATAGATGAAAATAATTTAAGAATCCATTTTTTAAACGTGAAGTCACATACAGGTATTGTAGGAAATTCATTAGCAGATAAGATAGCCAAAGATGTTGGTAAATATTTAGATAAATTTGAACAAATTAGAGGTATAAAGAGTCTAATTTGATTTATTATTTCATAATTTAACCGTATCAAGTATAAACTAATTAAATAGAAATTATGAAACACTATTTAATTACAGCAAAAAAAGTCTATTATAGTGTTAACTATTCATAATATATCAAATATACCAGATATATTAAATATATTAAATATACTAAATATATCTGATATATTTAATAAAAAATTGACAATACTATTATGTGATATTTATTGACTATTCTGTCTCAATGTTAAATATAAAAGAAAAGCTATATTAAATATACTAAATATATTTAATATAGCAAATATATTTTAATAATTTAAACGACGATTATAAATTTGCTTTTCTTCTTCACTAAGGGTATCTACATAAGCATCTATAGCAAGTTCAACAACTTCATACATAGGAATATCTTTTACATAAGCAATATCTCGTATTATTTTTAAAACCGGTGGATCTATCTGCACAGGTTTTCTTTCTTTAGCAGTGTACTTCTTTTTTCCAAGTTCAATTTGAATATCGTCTTTGATAGAAATATCAGCAGCACCAATTTGTTTTTTTTCTTGATTAGTTGGTAATAATGCCATTAAGTTCTATCTCCTTTCCTTTCTCTAATATGCGATTTGCCATTGAGTCAGCATATTTAATAGTATAATTGAAACCTTCAATATCACCATTTTTTTCATAATAAGCAATTCTTTCTTCAAGCTCAGTAAATATATCTGCAAATATAGCCCACCAACGTCTATCTACATAATCTTTTAATTGAATACCGTTCTCTCCATACATTTCCAATCTATCAGAACCTTTGACTATACTTTTAAATATATTTGATTCTCCGTATTTATTAACTGTTTTTTGGTAATTGGATTTTTGTGAAGAACGACGCACTGAAAATAAAACAGGTAAAATTCCTATAATTTGTAAATTACATTCTTCAAAGTTAGTCACTATCGGAATTAAAACTTTTTCAATAAAGTCTTCCGTTCCTTCCATAGCATATCTTTTTAGCTCCTGCATAGGGATAATATAATCAGCTGCAGTTATAAAAGCTCTTACTACATTATCAGTACTTGGTGGACAATCAATAAGAATATAATCAAAATGCTTCCTTAATTCCTTTAAATTATCCATGAATGCTAAATGTCTAGAATGTTTATCAGGGAATTTTTCTGCCAGAAAATCATTTAATTCTTCTGATCCAGGAGATCCTGCCATAAGATAAAGATTCGGACTAACTTGTGTAATTCCAGAAATCCAATCATTTTTTTTTATGGCTGCTGCCATAGATCTTTCAAACTCTGTAATCTGATAAGTAGAACCAATATTAGAAGTAGTATTTCTTTGTTGGTCATAGTCAATTAACAGTATTTTTTTATTAAACAATTGACTAGCAACTACAGCTAGTAAGTCATTATCAGTTGTTTTCCCAGTGCCCCCTTTTCTAGCAGTAAGTATTACAACTTTCCCATTTTTGTTATCAGTGCTTTCTAAAGTATTTTTTTTCATTATATTCCTCCTGCTAAGTATACTTAATATATTTAATATATCTATTATATCTAATATATTTGTAGCTTGGAAATCAATATTACATAAAAATTCTGATTAATTATATTAAATATATTCGATATATTAAGTATAGCAGATATATTCATTTTGTCAAAATATATTTGTACGTTTTGCGTTGACAAAATGATTTAAAAAAGCTAAACTTGTAATGTAAAAAGTGAAAAATTTAAAATCAGTTATTTACAAAATATAACTGGTTGTGCTATCTTTTTTTTAGCAAAAATACATAAAAAAAAAGAGACGGAAATAATTGACTTTGGTCGGATCAATTATTTCTGAATCACATGAGGCAAAGTCATGTGTTCGTGCTCGTCTCAATAAATAATTAAGTGGCCTGACAAACCACTTAGTTGTTTACAAATGTGCATTAATTATAGCACATTTTAGACGAGCAATTCAATAGATACAGGTATATTTTTCTAGGTTTTTAAAAGGAATTTAAACCGAATATTGAAGGAGAACACAGAACAATTTTTAGAATTGTCATGTGTTCTCTTTTTCAATACAATTCGGAGGAAATTTTAAGATGGAAAACTTAGATCAATGCTATGCAGCTTTGTTGAAACAAGGCATTCGTACATATAAATATCGAAACAGCACCATGAAGCCTGTCGGGTATGAGAATACCAGCAGGAATGGTGCTGTCTTTGCGTACCGCAGTAAACAATTGATGAATGCAGGGCATGGCATGGTTATTACGTCTGAAGAAGCGATTTTAGAAAATCAGTCAAAACTGACCCATTGGACACCAAACGTTTATCGCTATGGGACTTATGCAGACGAAAACCGTTCAGTGGTCAAAGGACACTCAGAGAAGAATTTAAGCCAAATCAATACTTTTGTGGTAGATATCGATTCTAAAGAAAACCATCAAGGAGAGATTTTCTTAGCTTGTGTAGATGAATTAGGGTATATGCCAACAATGATTTTAGAATCGGATCATGGCTATCAAGTCTACTTTGTGTTAAAAATACCTGCTTATGTGACGAAAAAGAGTAATTTCAAAGTAATTGAAGTGGCAAAACGTATTTCTACAACGATTCGGACACAATTGGCTAATCAGTTACCAGGTATCGATGTAGGTTGTAATCATTTTGGCATTGCTCGATTCCCAAACAAACAAAATATCGTATTTTGCGAGCTAGAAAATCAATATTCTTTTTCGGATTGGTTGAATTGGTCAATGAAAATGGCGTCTAATCAAAAAACTGAATCAGAAAGAAATGCTAAATTGATTGTTTTTCCTGAGAAAAAAGAGTATCGCCAAGTCGACGAGCCTTGGTTTGATTTGTTATTACGAAAAGCAGATATTATCGGGGGAGAAGGTCGATTAGGACGGAATAACGTGATTTTTACACTCTCTTTGGCTTATTATTCTTCTGGTTACGGACAAGAAACTTGTGAGTATAACATGTTTGAGTTTAATGAACGCTTAATTGAGCCATTAACAGAAGGTGAAGTGCGAAAGATTGTCAAAAGTGCGTATTCTGGCAATTATCAAGCAGCCAATCGTGACTTTGTTTTGGAATTATGCCAAGAATGGGTCGCTTCAGATATTCAAAAAAACGAGTTGTTTATCCAACGTCGTGGTTGGTGGAAGTTCAAGAAACCACGAGAACAGCGAGAATATAGTCATAAACATGAATGGCAAGAAGATATCATGCGCTATTTGAGCGAAAAAAGTGATCTTCGTATGCCTTATTTGAAACTGTCCAAAAAAGAATTGGCGGAACAATTGAACATGCCATTAAGAAGTCTGGATCGTGCATTAAGCGCCTTAAAGCAAGAACACAAAGTGTTCTACCATGTCAAAAAAGGGCGTGGTGGCGGACTTTTACTTGCTTCAGTACGTGTGTTATTCGCAAGTTTGATCCAAGCGAAGAAAGAAGAAAAAGAAGCATTTATTCAAGGAATCATTGCGCAGTTTAAGCTAACAATCGATGAATGGATAAGCACCATTCAACAACTAATCCCTGAAAAAGAAGCCCAAGAAATTAGGTTGTTTGAGGTCGATACAGGTTGAAAAAATAAAAGACGTCAATTGCCTTTTACAATATATCTTTGATACTTCTAGTGGTTTTCTTAGTATGTCTAGTTATCTATATGTGTGTGTTGGTCTTTTACTGTTATTTCATTTGTTAGTTTTATGCTATTATTACGTATGTAATGATGGGTAGCTATCTGAAGGAGGTATTTTTATGTCTATGAAGTTATATGTGTATTCTCATGCTGTAAATGTGTATATTTTGAGGTATTTAGGTATGCCTGTTGAGCAATTTTGTGAACTTTATGGTTTTAATCAGGGAACTGTAGCTAGTTGGGTAACAAGGGAGCGTTCAGTAGAGACGTTGCCTGCGTCGTTTATTTATGCTTTGAGCTTAGCTTCTAGCCGTAATATGGGGGAAATCTATGAAGAGTTGTTGAAGCTATAAGAAGACTATTATCATTATCGTGAACGTATAGGGTTTAAGAAGGGAAAGAAAGTGAAAAAACGCTTAGACTGATTTTAGATAAATTTTATTTTATTACAATTGTTACAAACAGAATTATTTATTTTATCGTAAATCGTAATTAGAAATTCATTATATCAAATCATAATCGTTGGTTTTGGTTTCAAAATTGTTTAGTGAAGAATCATAACCGATTGAGTGAACGCTTGTTCCCTAAAAATAATTATGCTATTCTGTTTTTGTAAAAATTTTTACAAGAAAAAGCGGTTTATTTCTGTTAACTTAGTATAATAAAAAAATATATGTTATTTTTTAGTTTTTAAGTTTTTATACGGAAATAAGTATGCAATCCTTATTTTTTCAATTGATAAAGCAGCTGTTCAAATTTATTCATGAATGAACGAACTTGTGAATAAAGGAGGGCGAAAGCCTACTGTTATCGGTTTTTAAAAGTGAAAAATAAATTTATTTGCAGATTGTGAATGAATATGTTATCGTTTTTTTAGTGATTTTTAAATTAAAATGAATCTTAAAAGTAAATATACTTTTTTTGTTATAATGCGTTGCTGTGCAATGTAGAGCCTAGCAAAAAAAGGAGCTGGTTATGAAACCTCGCCTAGAAAGCATCTCACCTCTTTCTGGGGTCAATGGTTTCTAACCGGACCGTTCCTAAATTAAGCAACTAACGGTTTTACTCCTTTTAATTACAGGTTTCCCTGCAACAGGGTCAATGATACCATAAATTTAAGTTAATGAAAAATCTTGTATTTTATACTTGGGCTAGTATTAATGAAATTTTATGTTGTATTGTATCTAAAAAAGTATTTTTAGGTGCAGTTGTATTTAGGTTGTGTTTGCAGAGGTTTTGTAATTAAGAGAGAAACTGTTATTGCTTCTTTGGAAGTAGTAGCTAGTTTCTCTCTTTTTTTGTTGGGTTCTGCATTGTTCAACAACAAGTTGAGCAATAAGTTCATACTTTTAGAGGAGTTTAAACATGTCTGGAAAATTTTGTACAGTAGAGGATCTGAAGCGTCAAGCAATTACGATCAAGCTCTACAACAACAGCGTTTGGGCAAACTTAGGGGACGGACGATTTATTGATCGTAAAACAAAGCAAATCCGACCAATTTCTTTGCTTTACCGTTCGACTCGAACCGTTGTGGGCGTGAATCATCAAGTGATTGCAAAACGTAAAAAGAAACAAGAAGGACTCTTGTTTTTGGAGAATCCCTACAGGATAAAACACATGTAAAAACAGAAAGATTTTTCTTGTTTGCAAGTAAATTTCTTTATTTGTGAACATTCTTGATCCTTGAAAACTAAATAAAAAGAACACAATTCAAGGGTGTAAGAAAACCGTCTGGTTTCTAAATGAGGAGGTGGAAAAGATTTAGAAGGAGATACGAATGTTTTCTTACCAGTCGTAGATATTCTCGCTGTCTAATCTACGGTCGTGTTCAAAGAAAGACAGTACCTGGAGGTTTAGTGACCCTTTGGGATGATTTTGTGAGGGCAAGTTGCGGAGAAATAAGTAGCACAGGTAAGGGTTACTTCGGTAACTATCTGTTAGCAGAAGGATTTCTGATACTTGAAATATTTCGAGTGATTTGTGGTTCGCAGGTTGAGCATTTACCTAACATGCCAGGTTATCGTTTTACCTAACAACGAAACACTATTTTTTATTTGTAAACAAGAGAAATTTTTATTAGGAGGTGTCCAAATGACGGAAATTCAACGATTGATTTGCTTTTTAGAATCTGGAAAACGCAAGGAAATTTCGATGACTGAATATGTTTCTTTGCAAAAAAAGAAACATAAATGGTCAGAAAGACGTTATCGTCAGTTATTGGCTGAATTATCAAGAAGTCAGGCGATTCCTCCAAAATATATTACTCAAAATGGAAAGGTTGTCCGAATACTAAGATTAAGAACTGCTTAGGTTTAGAAAAGCAGAGGGGACACCTACTAATAGAGAAGGGGACACCTGATGGGAACAAAGAAAAAACGCATCAAGATTGCGGTCAGTGAAGAAACGATTCAAAAACTTCAGTGGATCTTAGAAGAAGACCAAAAGAAAAATAACAAGAGAATTTATCCTTGTGACTCTTTAGAGCGAATAATCGATAACGAATATGTTATACGTAAAGCATTTAGAGACAATTAATTAAGAGAAGGAGTGAATGCCTATGGTAAAGGTTATGGGGAAATATACTGGACGTGTGTATTATTTCTGTTCAAGCAAAAAAGAAGCAAATGAATGGATTCTTGCGAAAAAAATCTTTGAGCCATTAGTACTTCTTGTTCTTCCTGGAAAGGAGGGGATTGCATGAGAACAAGTTATAATTATCGCCCTTTAGTCGATGGTTTCAATCAGAATTTCAATTTACAAGAAGAACAAAAGATGGTTTCTTGTTTTGAAAAAGAAATTTTATCCGAGATCAAGAAAAGAAAAGATCGAGAACTTCCAGTAAGTCAATATATTTCGAATTTTTCACCTAATGAAAAACGCTGTTTTTTAGGTCTTCTGAAGCGATTTGAACAAGTGAAACTTTATTATCGATTGGAAGAAGGTGTATCACGCCAATATTTGATTATGGCGTAAGGCAACTGATGTTGTTAGTTGTAGCAGACAAAGAAGAATAGAAGATGGAGGAAAAGACAATGAAATTTTTCAAAGTAAAAGCACCATGTTATTATGCGTTAATTGCAGCAAAGGATGAAGAAGAGTGTATGGATCTATATGAGAGAGTGGTAACAGATATCGAAGATCGTGAAGAATTTGTACGATGCTTACAAGAATTAAATCGAAATGAAGCGATTGAAGAAAATGCAAAAACAATAAGTGAAAAAATGTTAAAACCGATTGGTATGGAAGAAGCTACAAAGGAAATTTTTAGTATTATCGATGAACAAAAATCTTGTGTGTTAAGCATTGACCCTGTATTCATTTGAAGAGATAAGGCGAAAGGAACGAATAATTGTATGAATGGGTATTTTTTGATTTTTCTGGGACTAGTTGGTTTCTTGATATTTCTTTTACAAGATAGACAAGAAATATGTGGGAGAAATTCTGATAGAAAAAATCTATGAAGATGGAAAAATAGATCTTACAATTTTTGTGAAGTATGGCAAATCTAAAGGGAAAAAATGAGTGTGAAGTCACGTAAACAGGAAAATAACTAACAAATTTCAGTTACTTTCGCAGCGAAGAAATTGAGATTTGTTAGTTATTTACTAGTGGAAATTAATTTCATTTTTTTCACATAAAAATCTTACGAGAGACGTTTCCTCATAAGGAATAAACGATTATGATCCCAAAATGATCGTTTATGAATGAAAGTTTAACGTTCTATATAAAATCGTTATAATAAGCAATGAAACCATGCTTACTTTTCTTGATATACGGAATAGGAATTATTTTTTTTGACTAAGCCAAAAGTATCACCTATTTTTAAAGATTTTGAAGCATATTTCAATTCTGGAATTTCAAATAAATTTTTCTCTTTGTCAGTTACTTTGATTGGTAACCGGATTTCTTCTCCAGATTCAGGGGAGAGAACAGCAATATTTTTATCTTTAAACAGTACTGTTGTGATTTGAGTTTTCCCCAAAACTTGAATATCAGCACCTTGAAGGGATTTTAATTCGCTTAGCGAAGGATAGTTAGAATCACTAATCACACTGCTAGAAGTTGTTGTGGTTGTGGAACTACTTGATTCTGTTTTTTTTTAACAGAGAAAAAGCAATGATAAGTACAGATATCAGTAAGATACTGAATGATAAGATTATGAGAGATTTTTTCTTCATAATAGTTATTCTCCTAAAATTGTTTTTTCATAAAAAAAGCAGAAACGACTTATTGTTGTCTCTGCTTTTTTGCTTGTAATTGTTTAGCATAGGCTTCAATATCGTTTTTTAGATAGAGACGAACTACTGAAGGACCTTTTCCTTCCTTGCTCTCATAAAATGGTTTGATTACATTTGTGCGAACAGACTGCTGAAATCCTTTAGGAGATTGTTCAGTAATCTTGATTGCTTCTTGTTTAGTAACTAAATTAGTTTCAATCCATTCTTTTAGTTCTTCTATATTAGTGATGTTCATATTAACCCCACCTTTCTGTGGTTTTGATTGTTTACAGAAATATTATAAATGAAAAAAAGTAAAAAATCTAATATAAAATGGTTGCAATACTATTCCGTTACTGGTATGGTATTAATACAATAAAAATTAAGAAGAAAGAAGGAATAAAACATGAAATTATTGAAAGTGTTAGCTGTCGGAGTAACAGTAGGAGGAATTGCGTTAGCAATCAATCAGGAGAAAGTAAGCGCAGAAGAATGGACACCACGTACAGTAGAACAAATTAAAGCTGATATTAAAGGTGATGAGTACACGATTGTTTGGGGCGATACTCTAAGTGGTATTAGCCAAGCAACAAACATTACTGTTCAAAAATTGGCTGATATCAACAAAATCGCAAATGTTGACTTGATCTATGCGGGAAACAAATTAGTATTTGAAGGCAATGTTGCGACTGTTCAAAATAGCGCAGGCGAAACAGTAGCTCAAACAGTTATTCAAGATACAGACAAAGTTAATCCAACTCAACCAGTAGGGCAACCTGCAGTTTCTCAAGATACAACAAGTAATACAACTAACTCAGCTGACCAATCTGTTGCACCTACTACACCATCTGGAGATAGCGGAGCAACCACTCCAGAACAACCAGTTCAACCTTCAACACCTTCTGAAAATGGGAATCAAGGTGGAACGGTAACTCCAAATCCTGATCAAAATCAAGGTGGAAATAACAATCAAGGAAATCAAGGCAACGACACTGGAAATAATGGAAACCAAGACAATCAAGGAAACAATAATGGAAATAACAATGGCGGTAATGAAGGTGGCGATGTAAAACCACCACAACCAGTTGAAAAATGGACAGTTTGGTATTCTACTTCAGATGAAGCTAACGCTGCTCACAATATTGCAAAAGGAACAAAAGTATTTGATACAGAAGCTGAAGCAACAGCATGGATTGATCAATATGCAGATGGCTTGTTAGCACAAGGTATTACTTCAAATTCTTATGGCGTATCTTCATTCTTAGTTCAAGAATAATAAAATCTGTTTACCAAGACACTTAAGAAAATTCTTAGGTGTCTTTTTTTACCCTTTTTCAAATTGATATCAAAGGGGTTTATTTTCTTTAGGGGGGTGATTCTAATCTAAAATTTAATGTCAGTTAGTGGAGCGAGCCTTTAGGTGACGCTCTTTTTTTATTGTACTTATATATTGATTGAAGAGAGGGAGAATATAATGAAAAACAAGAGAAATAAGTGGAAAGTTTCCAAATATCTATTGATGATTTTAAGTGCATTGGCAATGTTTTTAAGCTTTGAACTTAGTTCACAAAACGTAAATGCCGATAATATTACGATGAAGCCGGGAGAAAAAGGCGATATCTATTATGACGCAAGTAATGTTTATACTATGCATGGTACGAAGCATGGACAACCATGGAGCGACGCAATAGCTGCAATGGCTGTATCTCCTAACAATGGTTCTACGGATAGAATTGTATTTTGTATTCAACCTGGAGTCCCATTTGTTACTACAAATAATCCAGATTATGAAGCAGTTGCTGTAACGGACATTCCTAAAGACGCACAAATTGCTTCTGTTATTTGGAACACGTTTTATGCTTTTGGTACTAACTTTACTAATGAAGATCGAATTGTTACACAAGCTGTCATTTGGGAATTATTACCACAATATGGAATCAAAGTTGATTCTATCAGCGGTATTCCTGATTTTCAGGCTAAAAAACAAAAACTTTATGATGGAATCGAAGAATATAAACGTTTGCCAGAATTTAACAATAAAACGATTGATTTAACATTTGGTGAAACAAAAACATTAACTTCTTCTGTAGATTTAAATTCTTTTGAAACTCAAGTTTCTAATAGCGCAAAGGTTAACTGGAATATTGCAGCTGATGGTAAATCAGTAGATGTAACTCCTACTGATTCCAATGTGACAAGTGGAAGTATTTCTTTTAAACGTTCATACATGGAAGGAACACCAATCGCATTAGAAAAAACAGGATCACAAACAGTCTACTTACCTAGTGTAAAAGACCCTAATAACTACAGCGTGAATTTCCGTATTCAAACAGTTGGAGATATTACAATTAAAAAAGTAGACAAAGAAACTAGCGAAGTTGTTCCTAATACGCAGTTTAATGTAGAATTTAGTGGTAAAGGAGCACCTTCAGCACAAACTGTTACTACTGATAAAAATGGTTTAGCAACGATTAAAGGAATTAATCATGGTGTGCATATCAAAGCAACAGAAATTGCTGTACCAGCTCCTTATGTTTTAGGATCAGCTATTGGCGATTCTGACGTAGTAGAAGGCGATGTTGTCGCAGGACAAACAGTTACTTTAACACAACGTAACCAAAAAGCTAAAGGAAAAATCTTGATTGAAAAATCTGGTGTAGAAACAGGCAAAGATATGTGGAATGCTAACTATACATTAGCAGGAAATGTATTTGAAATTCATGAAGGAACTGAGACAGGGTCAGTTGTTCGCACTATTACAACGGACGACAAAGGTCATGCAGAAACAGGAAAAGATTTGCCATTAGGTACTTATGTAATTACTGAAAAAACAGCTTCTAATGGATTTGCTAACACATTCAAACCAGTAACAGTGAAAATCGAATATGAAAACCAAACAACAGCAGTAATTGTAAAAGGCGCTGAAGGAACGAACCAAGAAGTTGTTGGTTCAACATTGTTAATGAAAGAAGACGCTGAAACAGGCAAAGAAACACAAGGACGTGCCACTTTTGATGGGGCACAATACGGATTATTCCACAAAGACGGTACTCCTGTGAAATGGTCTGAAAACTTCAAACCAACAACTTCTAAAGGAAACAAATTAGAAGGCGACGAAGTGAAATTTGAATTATCTGACGAAGAACAACAAGCAAGTGTTGAACATTTAGCGTTAGGTGACTACTACTGGCAAGAACTTGTTGCTCCAGAAGGCTACCAAATTGATAATACGAAACGTGAATTTTCTATTACTTACAAAGATCAAGAGACAAAAGTAATCGAAACTCAAAGCACTTCACAAGAAAATGTAATCAAATTTAGTCTTGATGGCTTTAAATATGTTGATTCAAAATCAGGCGATACTAAGACTGGTTACAATGGAATTGACTTCACGTTAACTCCTATTGATCCAACAAAAGGCGAACAACGTAGAGTAACAACTGAAACAGATGAAAACGGCTATGATGGATACTGGGCATTCTATGAAGTTCCTTATGGCGACTACAAAATGTCAGAAGTAAAAGCTCCAGAAGGCTACAAAACAATTAAAGATTTAATCATTAACAGCAAATTTGATGCTGAAAAACGTGAATACACATTTACCATTACTGAAGACGGACAAAAAGAACCAATTAAAACATTGACTGTACCAGAAGCTAAAATCAATGAAGGTTCAAATATGATTCATTTAAGCAAATTATTCTTAACAAATAAAGTTAAAGAAATGCCAACTATCCGCACAAAAGCTACTGTTGACGGAGAAAAAATATTTACTCCTTCAAAAGAAACACCAATGCAAGACGTTGCTACAATTACTAACGTTGAAAAAGGTGTCGAATATACAAACAAAATCAAACTTTGGAGAATCGTTAATGACGACTATGACAATGCTAAAGTTGTTTGGGAAGGTTCTCATGATTTTGTAGCTGAAGGCGATAAAGCAGAAGATGTTATTAAACAAATGGTAGATACTTCAAAAGATGACAACACTGTTTCTTATGTATTTACGGAAGAATTATTCATTAAAGATGGAGCAAAAGTTGCAGAACACAACGATTTAACGAATAAAGAACAAACCATTCGTCCAGTTGTTTCTGAACAACCTGTAGTACCAAAAACGCCTGAAACACCAAAAGCGGATACTCCAAAACCAGAAAAAGCTCTTCCACAAACTTCTGGTTCACTGGTTAATGTTGGAAACTTAATTGTTTTAGGAATTGCTGCTATTGCAGGTGCAGCAGTATATGTTACAACTAAGAAAAAAATAAATAAAAACGAAAAATAAGAATGAAGGGGAAGCACTTTGAAAAAGGTGCTTTTCCTATTTTAATTATTGTTTTTAGGGAAAGGAGAGATCAATATAATAAAGAAAATCATTAAAGCATTACCGTTATTGTGGCTACTAAGTAGCCTGATTTTAGCAATCTGTGGATTTTATGGTTATACCGTTCTTCTTCGTCCTGAAAATACAATCAAACAAGCGCAGCAAATCACTCACCCTATACAATCAGATAAAGAGATCAAGGAGATACAACAAACGACAATAGGGAAAGCAACATACAATGAAAATCAAATCCAACCTGTTACACCTACAGACTATGCGGAAGCACAGCTGAGTTATGAGGCTCTTGTTAACCAGTGGGGAATCGGTTCTCTCTATATTCCGTCTTCTGGTATATACTCCAAGATTCTTGTAGGAATGAGCAATGACAATTTAATGGTTGGCTTGGGAACCTATTATCCAAACCAGTTACTTGGAAAAGGAAACTATGTTTTGATGGCACATAATTTAGTTCAAGGTGGGGGAGTTCTTCGTAATTTACCACAATCTAGCGTAGGATCAACAATTTATGCGACTGATTTTAGTAAGATTTATGAATATGAGATCACTACAAATAAAATTGTTAACCAATCAGAGGGTAAGTTATTGGATATCCCACAAGAAGGTGATTCGCCTTTAATGACTATTTTTAGATGTGAGGGAGGATTACACACAGCTAATCGTGCATTAATTCAAGCTAGGTATGTTCGATCTTACTCAGCTGAAAATGGTTCACATGATATTAAACAAGCTTTAGGATTAGAAACAACGAGAAATAAGACAGTCAATAAACAACGTCTAAATGACCAACAGGCGACTTCAACTAATAGAACTGAAGCAGCAAAGGAAAGTATTACTCCCGATAAGGATACTAAAAAGGCAAAGCAAACAAATAAAATAGAATGGCGCTTCACAGAAAAGAAAGCTATTTATTCTAACTTCCAAGTGTTTTCTATCCTAATATTTCAATTAGCTAATGCTTATCCTATTCTGATTGGGTTAGTTTTTCTTGTTGGTCTCTCAAGTTGTATTCTATTGAACAGAATATAATGAGTGACAAAACTTATATATTTTTTTATAAAAAATTCATAAAATAAAGTTATCTTAGATGTAATACAGGAAAGGAAAGAGAAAAAGTGAAAAAAAAGCATATTTCAAAAGTAGCTTCCGCTGTTCTTCTTTCTCAAATGCTGTTGACAACACCGTTACAGGTATTAGCAGATGAACAGCTTTCAACGCCAACCAGTCAATCTAGCACGATGAATAATCAGTCTGAAGAATCTACTTCAAGTAGTGATGAACAAACAGGAACGTCTACTACGCAAACAACGACTGATTCTACAGAAAGCAGTATAGATCAAAGTCCAACCGATGATACAACAACTAGCTCGACAGATACGACGTCTACAACAGAATCGTCTGAAAAGCCTACAGAAGACAGTACGACAGATTCAACAAGTACAACGGAATCCAGTAGTGAGTTTAAACCAGATGAAACCAAACCTAGCGAAACAAAGCCGAGTGAATTGAAACCAGAAAAGCCGAACACTGGCAGTTCTACGAATGAATCACAGACTCAGCCAACAACTGAACCTTCAAACAATCAGCAAGCACCGTCTGTTGCTCCAAACAATCAAGCAAAAGTAACAAGTGAGGAACAGCAAGCTAAAACAGCAGAAAGCGAGTCAAAACCGTATCACCAAATGCCAACTGCGCCTATTCAAGAATTAGTACCTTCTAGCAAACAGGATAACGAAGGAAATATTCATTTTGAAAAAGATGAGTCCGTTGAAAGCTTTGTCCGAAAAATTGGAGAATCTGCTCGAAAAGTAGGTCAAGAAAATGACTTATATGCTTCAGTTATGATTGCCCAAGCCATTTTGGAATCGGCTAGTGGGCAGAGTCAACTAGCACAAGCACCAAATTATAATTTATTTGGAATCAAAGGAACACATAACGGAAAAGGCGTCTCTTTTGCGACACAAGAAGATTTAGGTAATGGGGTACTTTATACTACCCAATCTACTTTTAGACAATATGAAAACTATGAGGATAGCTTAAATGACTATGCGAAGCTCTTAAAAGAAGGATTGACTGGAAATAGTCATTTTTATGATGGGGTTTGGAAGTCAAATGCAAAAACTTATCAAGAAGCAACGAAATTTTTAACAGGGAGATACGCGACAGATACTAGCTACGATAAAAAATTGAATGGATTGATCGAAACTTATGATTTAACTAAGTATGATAAAGAAGTAGCAGGGCCGCAATTAAGTAAAGAAGGGTATATCATACCAGTGAAAAACTATACGATTTCAAGCCCATTTGGTACTCGTGGTGGAGAATTTCATCGAGGTCTTGATTTAGCAGCACCACAAGGTGAACCAATTTATGCTAGTAAAGCAGGAACGGTCGTTAAAGCCGAGTTTCATCCTTCATGGGGCAATGTTGTAGCCATAGAGCATGAAGACGGTACAACTGCTTTATATGCGCACCAACAAGAATATCAAGTCAAAGTTGGTGATAAAGTAAAACAAGGTCAAATTATTGGTTATGTTGGTTCAACAGGAAATAGTACAGGTAGTCATTTGCATTTTGAACTTTGTTTAGATCATAGTTTAAGTCAATCACAATTGGTTGATCCAGAAACAGTCTTATTCTAAGGAATAAGGCTGTTTTTTTAGGAGGAATAACATGCGATTATATATTGTTCAAAAATTTTTTGATAATGAATATCTTGAAGATCATATTATCTTTTATGACGAAGATATGATGATTCAGTATTTAAGAGAGGTAAATCAAGCTAGTTTCTTTATTTATCGAGGAATCGTTGTTGATCCGTTTTTTAAAGATATAGGAAAAACTTTTTTTGATCCTCATAAAAGTATTTCAGAACTTTTTGATGAATTTAGAAAAAATATTAAGTCAGAATATCAATTTTTGGCACAAGAATTGTTTTATAAATCTTGTGCCTTCACCGTAAAAGATAAAACTTTTATTAAAAAAATGAAGGTGTCGGATTCAGAAACGCCTTGTTATGATGAATAGGGCTTCTTTTTTATGCTATGAATAAAAGAAGGAGAGATTCATATGTTATTTTGTACAGGTCTATTTGTGGGTGCTGTGTTTGGAGTAGGAATCATGGCACTATTAGTTTCAGAAAAACAAGAAGATCGACAATTTAAAAGAGAATAAAACAGATTTATCTAATTTTTAGGAGGAAACTTTATTTTGGAAAACCAAAAATCAAATTTATATCCTTTGAAGGATTTATTATTAGAAGAGAAAGATTACAATTTTTATGCCTATAGTAGAGACATTATCAAATCTCGTGTTTCAAGAAAAATGAGAAAAGGAAAGAGCGGTATAATCGAAACTGAATATTGTTATGGCTTACCTGACAATGTTATTAAGAGTAACCCATGTTATCAGAAACAATTACCAAATGCTCGATATATTAAGAAACTATGTATTCTAAACGAGGAGAAAAAAATCGTTCAAGAAATTCCTATATTAAGGGTTCTTCAGTCAAGAAGTGGCGCATTAAATTTTGGAATTGATCGTCAGGCTTTTACGGAAGAAATGAAGAAACATGGAAGTATCTCAATTCAATAAACTTGGTGATCCCATTCGATTAACAGATTACGTAAATGAATATATTTATCATATTAAATATATCTTAGAAAAAATGACATTTGTAGAGTTAACAGATCCATCAATTCAAAAGATGTTAAAAATGGAAGAGATTCGTGCAGAAACAGTATGGTATACGTATTATGAAACAAATCTTCGCGCACCAGACTATCATTTTTTACAAAATGAGCTGATTAATTTCGGTTTTTTTCGGTTATCTTTTTTTGAACAAGTCACACAAGAGGAAGAGAAAGGTTTTATTAGCGTTGATAATTTTGTTTATTGTTATATTTTGCGGTTAAGAGAAGAAAAATGGCTTTCTTCTCTTTTTTTTGATCCTAAAGACCTACATTTTATCGAACGCTACGTTAAGAAAAAAGCAAGAGATTATTTTTTTGAACGAAATCAATATGTGGAAGGATATGAGTGCTTTTGTATTTCAAGAAATCCAGCTATGCAACGGCTAGGATATAAACAACTAAAAAAAAGTTTTTGGTCTGATCCGTTAATTTGTCAATACATCAAAAAGGGGATGAAGCCAGTGAAAGAATAAACTGGTCAAAAATAAAAAGAGGAGTGTAGCAAATGATTATTATTTCAGGGATTATTTTATTGATTATTGGCGCATGTTTAGGTTATCAAGTTGCTTATTTCCCGAAGTTTAAAGAATTGCAACAAAGACGTGCGATACAAGCTTATTTCAATCTAAAATCCAATGATTATACGTACTTTTATGAAGGAGTGGAAGATTCCTACATTTTAAGTGTAGAAAATCAAGAATATCGAATTAAATTCTCAATGAACAATCCAATCAAGGTAGTTTATGCAGTGGAATTAGAAATGAGTAGTGACGAAACGGTGGAATAAAAATGATCATTGAATTTTTAGAAACAAATGGGTTGGAACTTCAATTAAATCAAAAGATAGATTTAGATAAAGGTTTTGTCCAATTGAAACGTCAGAATGAGGAATTGCTTGCCCGATCAGAAATTGGCTGGTGTAGTTTTGCCATCTATGCAGAAGGTCAAGAAATACCTGCCTATGAAGGGGAATTTGATTTACCTGTTCAAGATTTTCATTTAGTTCGAATGATTGAAAATAACTTTAAAAAAGAAGGAGAAATTGACAGTCAAGTACAAGCATTTTTAGAGGTTTTGAATCATAGTTTGCCGAAATACTATCGTTTGAAATCAGAAAAAGATGTGAAACCAGTGAAAGAGAAGAAGAACAGAAAAGTTTCTCCAAAAGAATCGATAGAGTCACCTCAAAAACTGGAGAGAACCATTCAAGAAGTGCCTAAAAAAAGTCACAAAAAATGGTTTCTTGTTTTTACTCTTTTGATAAGTGGGATTTTATTAGCTCAAACAACCTACTTCTCAATAAAAATGAATCAGTCGACACAAGAAGTCGTCCAACTTCATGATCAATTGGAAACAATGAAAGAAAAAGTGAATTCTCAAGGACAATTAGATACTTTCTGTCGGTATTTTTTAACAAACTTTTATTCTAAAGAATCTGATAAAGAAGTGTATCAAGAAAAAAATAAAGTCTTTATATCTAATCAGCTGATTGATCAACTTTCGCCAACTGAAACACCAGTAAAATCTATATTATCGTGGAGTATACAACCCAAGAAACATCAGTGGAACGTCTCTTACGTGATTTCCTTAGAAGAAAGTGAAGGAAAACAAGTCACTAAAAAAGTGACTTTCATGTTGAAAGAAAATAATAAACAATATCAGGTCACTCAGTTGCCTGAGTTGGAAAATTTTGAAATCAATTCGTAGAAAAGAGGAAATGAACATGAAAAAAATGATTTTAAGTACATTATTTAGTGCGACTTTATTAATGGGAACGGCAGGAACTTTTGCAGATACGATCACTCCAGAAGAACCAACAACACCCCCTAGTGGAGAAGTGACTCCACCAACGGATGGAGGAGATCAGCCAACTGACCCAGTTCTTCCACCAGATACAGGAGACAGCGGCACAGGAGGAGATACTGGCACAACGATGCCACCAGATAAAGGAGACAGTGGCACAGAAGGAGGAGACACTGGAACAACAACCCCACCAGATACAGGAGATAGCGGTACAAGTGGAGGAGACACCGGCACAACGACGCCACCAGATACAGGAGATAGTGGCACAGGAGGAGATACTGGAACAACAACCCCGCCAGATACAGGAGATAGCGGCACAGGAGGAGATACTGGAACAACAACCCCGCCAGATACAGGAGATAGCGGTACAGGTGGAGGAGACACCGGCACAACGACTCCGCCAGATACAGGGAATAGTGGTACAGGAGGAAATACCGGCACAACGACTCCGCCAAATACAGGAAATGATGGTGCAGGAGGAAATACTGGCACAACGACTCCCCCAATGAATGGAAATAGCGGTGAACAACCAACGACACCTCCAACAACAAACGTAGGAATCAATTCAGATGGAACGATTAATCAATCTGGAAATGCGGTACAGAAAACGCCTATTCAAACAAACAATGTTCATGAGTTAACACACATTCCTACGGCTTCTACACCAGTTGAAACAGATACAGGAGAAAAAATTATTTCTGTGATCGATGGTATACCTTATAAGCAAACGGAACAAGGATTGACGCCTATTACGGCAAACATTACAAAATTACCAAGTGGAAATATTGCGATTAAAGGATCGGATGGGCAAATGAAAGTCTTACCAAAAACTGGTGAAGAAACAACGTCCGTTATAGTTACATTAATAGGAGGTATTTTAACTTCTATTAGTGGTTGGTTCTTTTGGAAAAAACGTCGAGTGTGAACAAATCGATGAAAAAGAAAAAAATATTGATTTTGTGCGGGCTAAATTTTTTGCCCGTACTTCTTTTTATGGGCTTTTTTTTCATTTTATTGGTTAGTCTTACGACTCTATCTGAAGATGAATCGGTAGACTGTTCGGCATTCGTTGAAACACCTGCAGCTAATATTGTTGCTACAAATCAAGGTTCAGAAAAAAATGGGCTACAAATTGCGACGGAAATCAAAAAGAAATTTCCAACCACCCCACAAGGTCTTGCAGGAATGCTTGGAAATTTTGAACAGGAATCTAGTAATATGCCTACAGCAATCGAACGTCCGAATGATCCTTTGTCAGGACATGGGATTGCCCAATGGACGGCAGGAAGAACAACGAATTTGATGAATTTTGCCAAATCAAAAGGGAAAGACTGGTCAGATCTGGGTTTACAAATTGAATTTTTAATCCATGAATTAGAGATAACAGAAAAAGCGGCACAAGCCGCTTTAAAAGCTTCAACTGTCGAGGAAGGAACCGCACAATGGCAAAAATTATTTGAACGTGCTGGAGATCCAATGATGGGCAATCGATTAAATTATGCCAATCAATGGTATGCCAAGTTGAGTTCAAACGATCCAATTGCACAAGTTACTCTAAGCAATGGTGCAACAGCAGGACAACAAGATGAAATGGAAGCATGTATAGACGAAACTACAACATCTAGTGCAGACGGCAACGTGTTAAAGGTAGCTAAGAGTTTGATTGGTTATTTCCATTATTCGCAACCATTACGTACAAAATTTGGTAGCGTAGAGTCTCCAGATAAGAATGGTTACGTGGATTGTTCAAGTTTTGTGTGGTTAGTATTGACAAAAGCAGGCTACAAAACACCAGCAAATGTAGGATGGTTTACTGGAAGTATGACTAGTGACGCAAGAGGAGCAAAGCAATATTTACAAGAAGTATCTCCGTCTGATGCCAAGGCAGGAGACGTAGTAATCGTGAATCTTGGTTCAGGTGTCGGAAATGATGGACATACAGCTATTCTAGCAGAAGATTGGCATGGATTAACGACCAAAATCGTTGAACAAGGCGGTATGAATCACAACGGTGTAGGCGAAGGACAAGTAGATCTGTCTTTTAGCTATTTGTTAAATGGGGGAGACATTTGTTTGGCTCGTCCAGTAAAAAAATGAAAGGAGTTTTATATGAAAACACAAAAGTGGCTTGTTTTTTCAAGTATCGTACTTGTTTTAGTCGGTTTAGGTGGCTATTGGTTTGTTCATGAACAGAAAGCTCTATCTCAAGAGCAAACGTCGTTAAAACAACAAAAACAAGCATTCAATGAACAACAAAGTGATCAGAAACAGGTTATTAGTGAATTACGTTCGTCGATTCAAAAGTTAGAAAAAGAAAAATCAGTATTACAAGAAGCGAATGAGGTATTAAAAAATAATGATACTTCTGAAAAAGGAAACCTTCAACAATTCACTGAAACGGTAGAAAAGGCATTTCATGCCTTATTTGACTATGATCCAGATACTTTTTCAGAGAGAAAACAGGCATGTGAGCCTTATCTATCAACAGATTTGATGGCTCAATATTTCAAAGAGAGCAGTTCTTATGGTGATTCTAATGGTGTTTCCTCAAAATTAGAAGCATGTACACTTTATACTAAAAGTGTACAAAGCAATGAGTTAAAGGGATTAGTTGTCGTAGAATATCAGAATAAAATCGGGAATAGCTCATGGAACAAGGCAATGAATGTTTTTCAAGTGACATACGATCTTTCGTCAAAGAAACTAATGGCGATTCAAAATTTAGGAAGTAGCTTTAATGGCTCACTCTTAGAATAATTTAGAAAGCAGGGAAAATATGGAAAATTCTTCAAACAATTATCAGACTGAAGAAACAGTTGAGAAAAAGAAGACAATCAATCCTCAAATCTCAGGATTTGAACATTATCGTCCATCGATACAATTAGCATTGTTTGTATTATGGCGTATTCATCAAAAGCAGTATCAAGTTGGTTCACGAATCTTTTATGAGGAAGTGAAGGGAGCACTTAGTAGCAACAACCGTACCTATAGTTTGACTGCTTATAAAGAAGCACTGGCTTTTTTGGAGGGAGCAGGTGCAGTAGTCAATGAAGTAGTGATTATTGAAAAAGTACCGAGTTCTTTGATTCAACGGTACAAAATCGGACATGAGTAAAGCCAAATTTAATCCGGAATTTGTCCAAAGTAAAGCAACGAAAAAATCGAAAAAAATAAGAAAAAAGATTTCGTTTGGAGCGATACTTTCTAAAAAAAAGTCAGAACCATCCAGCCGAACGATTCAATTTTCAAGAAAAAGCGCAATGAGTATTTTCTCAGGCGTTTTTTTCTTTTTGTTTTTTATCATGGGATTCGTGCTCCTCCTAAATTTTGGACGAATTGATACATTAACTCGGATAGCAGCTAAAAAGCAAGTCAATCCGACAGTATTGTTAACGCAAGTCAATCAAGGCTTATCCAGTACGGAACAAATGAAATATGAAGGAACTAAATTTGTTGAAAAACTTTTTGATTTGAATAAAGAAAAAATGGAGGAATGGGAAAATCATCTTTCTCCCTATTTATCTCAAGGATTAAATGCTTCAGATTTAGGGTTTTCCTCTACCACTTATTCAAGGGAAGCAAAGCAAATTTCCTTTATCAAATCAGAAACATTGAACGAAGCAGAGTCTATGTATCGTTTATTTTATGATGTGACGTTTACAGAAGGAAATCAATGGAAAGACTGTCAAATTTCTTTTCCAGTAAGTTTTAAAGAACAAGAATTAAAACTACTTGATTCCATTGAATTTCTCAATTTACAAGCAACAGAAAGTAAAAATCATGTCACCTATCGTTCAGAAAGATTTCTAGCGAAAGGAACAAATGTTTCAGATAATGAAAAGCTAAAAATTGAAGAGTTCTTAAAAAAATTCTTTGAATTATATGTCAAAAATGACGAGAAGTTAGCATTGATTGCCAATGTGAATGGTTTAGAAGGCGGGACGTTTAATCATATGCAATTGGAGCATATTGTTCAAACGAAAGAAGGAAACTATGTGGCTCAAGGAATCTATACGTTTAGCTTCCAGAAAGATAGTTCTTTCACTTCTCGGTTCACAGCAAATATCAAAACAAGTAGCGATAGCTATTTTGTCACTAAATTTAATGAATAGGAGACTAAAAAATGAAAATTTTTGATATAAAATCATTATTTGACGGAGTATCTACACAAGTGATTTGGTTGTTAGCGCTTGTCGCAATTGTAATGGCTGTTTGTGCATATGCCACACAAGGCTTTGCAAGATCTGCATTTACCATTATCGGCGTATTTCTTTTGATCATGTTGATTCTTTTGTTATCTAATGCACTGGATATTGGTCAATGGTTGAAAGATCAAATTTGGATTGGTAATAATGAAAGTGATGCTACAGTTCAAACCATCTTACCATTCATTCGATTGATGTAGTGAAAAGAGAACTATCAGGAGCTTGGTGCTTCTGATAGTTAATTTTTAGATGAGGAAGTGTTGATGATGGAATACAACTATACAAAGGAATTTAAACAACCTCACAAAATATATGGAATTGGTGATCGTAAAATTCCATTTCTTAGTAATGGTGTACGATTGGAACAAATCGTTGTATTTGGTATTTTTTTGGTAATTTTAGGCATCTTTTTTCTTTTTGGTTTACTTAGTGGAAATGGTTTTTTGCATACACTAGTCACAAAGTCATGGATTTTGATGATTGCAGGAGTGGGTGTCATAGTTTGGACACTTTTTTCGTTAAAGTGGGACAATAAAAATTTTATTGATTATCTCATTGGCAGAGGAACCTATTTCAGCAAACGAAATAATCGTTACGAACATGGGTTATATGTTCCTATTTTTCATCAAAAAGTAACTTATTCAAATGGAAGGAAGAGAAAAAGTGAGGAATAAACTGATGTTTTCTTTACCATTCATTAAATGATAGAATTTGTCAGGAAGGAATGAGTTGTCTATTGTTCAAAAAGAAAGAACCACAGTTACAATTTCCAGTAGAGACGATTATTCGTAATTTTCTTTTTACGACGTCACAGGACGTATGGGTGGGATATAAGCTTGCTCCTCAAGGGTTTCCTTTAAATGACCTGGAATTTTTTGAAAAATATATTGAAGATGGGAAAGGAATGTTTGAACACGATCAATATGAGTATCATCTAGTCAATATTCCTAATTATTTTGATATCGAAGAACATATTGAACAAACGATCAAAGAAGCGGTCAAAGGAGATTTTTCAGATTTAGGTGAGATCTATTTTCGACAAGCAGGAAAAATTTTAAAAGATGAAGTACAAATGAATGAATATGAAACGTATTTATTTGTACGATTTACGACGTTTGTCCAGGTTGCTGATCCTTTAGAGTATTTTGACTTATTAAAGGATATTGGCAAACAATTCATGCACAAAATGACGGCACAACATGTGCCAGTCACTAGTGTACCCATTGTTTATGATCTTATGGAAAAACAATTGTTTCATGATTTATCGAACTATAAAGAAATTGAACGTTTAACGCCACAAATGATGGGGCGTATTTTTTATTATCTTTTTCATCGGGCAGATAGTCGGATTCCAGAGCGAGAGTTATCGTCTATTGAAATGACGGAAGGGGTCATTTCAAATGAGAATGGCTATTTAGTAGTGGAACAGATTGATAAGAAACACTATTCTATTTTTGTTAGTTTGATCGAGTTACCAATGGCAATGTTTGGTAGTGCTTTTGTGCAGAATTTACAAGATAGTCTTTCTTTTCCAATTGAAACACATGCTCGTCTTTCTTCTAACCATGAAAAAGCAGATTTGAGAAAGATTGGAAAAATGGCGAATCGCATTTACGAACAAGATAAGGAACAAGGTCAAATAGATGGCATTTTAGATGAAGACGATGTATTGGCATTTGGTACGGAACGTCTTCAAGATTTGAAAAGAAAGTTAAAAGACAAAGATACTCGACTTTGCCAGCTATCGTTGACCTTTGTTTTATCTGCGACCTCAAAAGAAGTCGTAGAACAACGAATGAAAGACCTAGAATTTGCTTTAGATGGAACCGATTATAAGATTTATCGTTCGGTTGCGGATCAACTGACTCTTTTTAATCAGTGTCTGATTGGCAGTAATCGTACTTTTCGGAGTTATGATCAAATCGTGACGACAGGATTCGTCGCAGATTTAGGATTTGATTTGAAAAAGGAAATCGGAAATATTATTGGGATTCCTTTAGGTCGGATCATTACTTCTAAAAAGTATCGTTCTGTGAAAGAAGCATTAGCTTTATCTAGTAAAATTATTTGGTATTTTCCTAATTTGACCAAGAAATATATTGAGGGAGCGATTCATACCAACGGAAATACGTTGATTATTGGTCCACCAGGTCAAGGGAAATCGGTTTTAGTCAAATATATCTTTTTGTGGTTGACCTTTTTAGGACAAAAGATTCTCTATATCGATCCTAAAAACGAAACAGAATTATTTTTCTCAAAAGCATTAGAAAAATATGGTTATATCCCTGAATTTCTAGAGTTATATCATCGAATCAATTTTATTTCTTTGTCTGAAGATGACTCTTGTCGAGGTATGCTTGATCCACTTCTATTCTTACCAAGAGAGCAAGCGATCCAGACGGCAAAAAGTATTTTAGAATTATTGGGAGAAGTAGACAAAAATCCTGCTACATCGGGACAAAAGAAACGAACCATACAACAAGCGATTGTGACTGTTTTAGATAGTATGAGACGAAATCATTTGACGAATGTGATTGAGGAAATACGAAAAACAGATGTTGAATTGGCAGATTTGTTAGAAGGTCATCAAGTCGGATTAGGGAAGATTCTTCTCGGAAATGATCAAAGTCATCCGATTGATTTTTCTTCTCAAATCAATGTTCTTGGTACACAAGGGCTACAAATCCCTACGCAAAAAGAAATCGATGCAGGTCGATTAAAACCAGAACAAATTGCTGGTATGGCGATTATGGAAGTCATTATGAAGTTTACGTATGTGTTCTCAACGAATAAAGAAGAAGATGCGGCAATCATATTTGACGAAGCTAAAGGATTCGAAGATACTGCGCAGGGACAATTCCTTATTGACGATAGTTTACGAAAGGGACGAGCAAACGGAACGGATATTATTGCCGTTACACAGGCATTTATGGATTATGATCGTGAAGATAAGAAAGAGTTAATTTCTTACAAGTTTGCGTTTCGCCCAAAACAAAAAGAAGCACGTAAAAAAGTGTTAGGTTTCTTTGACATGGAGGCAAATGAAGCCAATTTGGAAATGATCAATCAATTAAAAGCGGGCACTTGTCTGTTTCAAGATCATAAAGGACGCAATCAACCAATTGCCATCGATGTTTTATTTGATAGTTGGATGTTAGCTATTTCCTCAACCAATAACCAAGACAAAGAAACACAAGCAGCCTTAGCAATTGAACAGCATTCAAAATAAAATCAAATAAGTTTTGAGGTGATCACTTGAAAAAACGGTCATTGATAGGAGTACTCCTGATAATGGGGTGCTTTTTTTTATGGAAAACGCCCCTGACTAGTTATGCCGATCAATACAATGATGGGTTGGGTGTAACAGAAACGAATAAAACTGAAAAAAAGAACGAAGTGAAAGAAAATACAGTCACTACGGATGTCAATAAAATTTATGATACCTATAAAGATAATTCTTTTGAATTATTGACCAAAGAAAAGGAAGGACATTTTTTAGGAAAAATCCCTGCCGCAATTTCGAATGTATCTGGAGTGATCAAAAGTTTTGTTTGGAGCGGGGTAAAAATGCTTGGGAGCTTTAATGCTTCGATGGTTGAATTTTTATTTGATATGGACGTCGTATCTAATATTAGAGGGTCTGTTCAAAAATTCACGTCAAATATTGCGACCAACATGTTAGATATTGCAGGAACAATCGGAATCAGTTTTACTGCGATCGTGATGTTTGTAAAATTTGCTGGCGAAGGACAACTTAAAAAGTCGTTCTTTGTGTTTTTAATGACCATTTTGGTGTTTACAGGCCTTGTGATTCTCAAAGACCCAAAAGCCAATAATCAATTATTCAATCTGGCATTTTCTTTAGATTCTACTGTTGAAACGGCCTTTCTAAAAACAACACCTGTTTTAACGACAGAAGAAGAGGAAAAATATAACAATGTTACAGAAAATGAAGAAAAGACTGAAGAAAAAACTGAAGAAGAAACTGTAGATAAAAAGTTAAAAACAGCAGGAGAAATGATTGCCGCAAGAGTGTTCTATAGTAATGTTTATGAGCCTTATTTGTTATTAAACTATGGTACAACGGATGTAAATACTATAAGGGAACATAAGGTTTCTTACAAAAATAAAGATTATGATCGAATCAATCTTCTTTTAGACAATGATGTAGATACGAGTAATGGAGAGAAAATCCATGAGAAGGCTACAAAATATGAAGCAGAAAAGCTAAAGAATAAGCATATTCAATACTATAATAATTGGACAAATGTGGGGTATGCCTTCTTTTATTTAGTGGTCAATTTAATACAATCCGTGGTGTATTTCGTTTTATCTATGTTCCGAATTATCACAGGAGTCATGCAAGTTTTTCTCATTCCATTATTTCCAATTCTTTTGTTCATTAGTTTATTTAAAACAGAGCTAAATGCATTTTATAACTATGCCAAAGCTTTTGGAATATTGACTGCTTTAAAGAGTATGGCAGGATTTACTTGTATTCTATTTACCTCATTTTTAAGTTTTGGTTTCCAGCTTAGTGTAAAAGAACATGATCCATGGAAGAAAATCATGATTATCCTGGTCTATTTACTTGCGCCTTTGGGGATTTACTTCTTCCGAACCTTCTTAGGGAGTCTCTTTACTGGTCGAGTAACTGCCAGAAATGCGTTAGCTTTTGCGACGAACCCATTCAGTACGGAACGCCGTATGCGACGTGCTGCAAAAGAACAACGACAAGAACGAAGAGAACAGGCAAAAAAACGTCGCCAAGAAGAAAAAGAAAAACAGAAACGAACTCAACAGGAGCGAAGAAACAAAGGGAAAACTGGAGAGAATATCAAACAGCCGAAGAATGCACAAGGTCAAAAACGAAGTGTGTATCGACGAGAAGCCTCTTCTACGTCAAATCAACCTCGGCACAAAGCGCAAGGAACAATGGATAAAATGGCTCAACGTGCGAATGATTTACATGAACGAGCGAGAGAAGCAGAACGACAGGAACAAGCGAAAGCTCAAGAACAACGTATACGTCGACCATTTGATAAGGGGGCAGAGGAAGTACGTCGTCTATTGCGGAAGGAAAAAGAAGGTTCAGACAATCTAAATGCACGCTCTAAAGCAGAAGAAACAGGTAGCCCTTATCGTTATCGTCCTTCAGGTATGACGGTTGTTCCTCTTGTTTCAAGAGTGAGAAGACAAGGAGAAAAAGTTAAACATATACCACGAACAGAATTAAAAGAGCGAAAACGAAGAAGTGGTCAATCTAGTCATAAGCGGAAACAACAATATAGTCATGTCGTAGATAAAAACAGTGTAAAAAATCGTCAAAAACAAGGGAATGGTAATCAGCAACGACCAAACAAGACAACGAGACAGACTCCAGATCAAAGACAACGAATAACTGTGCCAACCTCGATTCATCGGGAAAGTCAAACAAGACAACGTGTAGGAAATCAAGGTGGAGGTATTCGTCGGCCCGCAAGTGTCCGTAATCAAATGGCACGTGTGGATCGTGTGACGAAACAAATGTCCCCTATTTCTGTACCGAAAAATTCAATTAAACAGGCAAAAGTACCTAATATGCCTAAAGAGCCTGTATCACGCGTAGAACGACGCCAAATGAAACGACCGATCAAACCTCCTAAATCTGAAACAAACGATTTAAACCGTACAAAAATACGGCGAGAAATAAAACCAAGAAAGAAAGGATGAATATTCAATGATGAAACAACCTAATTCTAATAATATTTTTGAACGAACGTTTTCAACCAAAAAAGCAGAAGAGAAAAGGATGTCTCGCTATCAACAATTGATGTTGATAGGGGTTCTTTTTGGGGTACTGTTGTACCCCTTTTTACTTGCAGGAATTATTCCATTAGCAGTTGTGTTTTCCATCGATAAAAAGGATAAGCAGGATCATGTCTACGATTTTGATTACGAGAGCTTCTTACAACGAAGAAGCTCTCTTTTTTTATTGTCTGCTTTATTATTGACTATTTTGAACCTTCTTTTATTTGTTTCAGTGATCCCTAGAGGTTATTTATCCTGTTATCTACTCTTTCCATTAAATCTTCTTCATACGACATTAAGATTTGGTTTTTCAACGATTTGTGCGTTGATTATTGGTGGATTAGGTACGGGAAGTTGGCTGATCTATTATGCTTCTTTTGTTGAAAAACGAAAAGTAATCTCGAAAGAAGAACGCCAACAAGAGATTCTAAACTCGAAAGAATATCAAACACGATTGAAAAATAAATACGAAGAGTCACAAAAATATACGAAGGAATATCAGCGAGAATATGCCCTAGCTATCGTCATCAAAGATGTTGCCCTTCGAAATAAACGACTAGAAGAACTGTCTAAAGTCTTGTTATTGGGAACGGACGAATACGGTTTGTCTTATGTTATGGCGTTTAAAGAGTTGAACCAACATGCCATCTTACCTGCGACAACAGGTTCAGGAAAAACGACCTTGATTCAAGTTTTTATCGAACATGCGGCGAAGTTTTCAATACCAGTTATTGTGATCGATGGGAAGGGGGCATTCGATACTTTAGAATCTGTTCGAGAGATTGCGGAAGCCTACGATCGTCCATTTCGGGCATTTGTCGACCATGGAGATATGCGTTATAACCCGGTGAAAAATGGGAATGATGTTGCCGTTCGAGATAAATTGATTGGATTAGCAGAAACAGAAAGTGTTTATTATTCGACAGCCGCTAAATCGTTATTGATGGTCACCATCCAACTACTCGACGAGTTCAAAAAGACACATCCAATTGAACGAAGTCTGCCTTTTATTCAAGAATATTTCTTACCTAGAAATGTCTTAAAGCTCTTTGCGGATCGCATTTTAGAAAAGAATCCTAAGCTGTTTGAAATGGAAGTAGAAGTAAAAGCTGAAAAGAAAACGAAAGAAAAAAACAAAAAAAACAACGAAGAAAATCATAATGAATTTGATTTGATGATGGAAGAACAAGAGGATTCTTTAGAAGTAGAGATCGTTACTTTAAATCCAAATACGCTTCGTTTGTTAGATTTTTACTATTTGATCAAACAAAATAGAAGATATATGAGTGAAAAAGAACAGGATATTTTTAATCGGTTGTTTGTGCGTTATGAACATAAGAAAGATCCATTCTATTTGTATGTCACATCGGAAAACTTACAAAATAATATCAACATGTTATTGGACAGTGAATTAGGAGAACTGTTTCAAACAATGGGCGCAACTGATGAATTAGATATCAAAGAAGTGGTGAACCAAAATGAAATTCTTTATATCTCTTTAGATGGTTTGTTATATAGCGAGTACATTAGTGTTTTAGCACAAATGATCGTTGGAGATATTAATTTCTTTTGTTCAGAAGTTTATAAGAAAGCCAAAGAGCAAGAAGGAATCAAGGATGTATTGGTTATTTTTGATGAACCTTCATCTTATTTAAACGACGATTTCATCAGTCTTGTGAACAAAGGAAGAGGAGCAGGAATTCATGCCATCTTTGCGCCACAAACGATGGCAGATATCGACAGAATTAATATCCATCTAAAAAATCAATTGGTAGGAAACGTAAATACGTTCTTTATTGGAAAGACGAATGTGCCGAATGAAATCGAATTTTGGGGAAATGTCATGGGAACTTACAGTGATATTGATGTGACAGATGTGGTCACACAAGAAGCTGGATTTTCGGATGCAAGTAAGATTTCTTGGGAGGGAGATAAGGGAACAAAACGCCAAGTCGATCGTTTCAAAATCAATCCCAATCGACTACGAGATTTGCGACAAGGAGAGTTTGTCGTCTATCGAACAGCCTTAAACGTACGAGATATTCCTCGTGTTGTTTATATCCGTAAGCCAAAAGTAAAGGAGTAAACAAAGGATGAAAAAGAACTTTTTTCTTTGGGGATTTGTATTTATTTCTGCTGTTTTTGTTTGGGTAGTGTCCATTTCTTTTAAAGGAAATGGATATTTTTATCCAGAGAATTCTTTTCAAGAAGTGATAAAAAAGAAAGAGGAAAATCAATCCTTTTATCTTTATCTTGGAAGAAAAGGCTGTAAAGAATGTCAACGAGTTACAAAAAAAATCGAAAAACAATCTCAATTATTGCCTATGGATATTTACTATGTAGACACAAAAGAAGAGACACAACAAGATCTTTTAAGACAATTTTTATCTCACTATCAAATCAAGACAGTGCCGACTTTTTTAGAAATCAAAAGAGGAAACGTTCGGATAGTAGAGGAGAAAGTTGTACTACCTGATAGGTGGATCAATCAAATTTTTATGTGAAAGAAAAATAGTTTACGATCGTAAACAATTAATGTTTATAGTTATAAACTATCAAACTATATGGTGACTTATTGCTTAAAATAGGTTGAAATCTTACTCAATTTTTGGTGGAAAAACAGAATAAATTCTACTCGATTTTGTTGAAAAAAACATAAAAAAACAAACGTGATTTTAACAAAATTTCAAAAAAATCGTTTGAAATTTCGTTTATTTTTTTTGAGAAATTTTACCCATGTACCTATCCACGTACCTACCCACGTGTTACCCATGTACCTACCCTTGAAAAATTGGTGGTGGGGCTTGCGGCGCTTGGTATTAAAGGCATTCTTCGCCTCCCAGGTTCCTGACCATTTTCTCTCAACGTGGTAAAAATCCCACTTATGAGAGAAAATGGTCAGGAACCTAAACGGTCGGCAAAGAAAACATACCAAGCGCCGCAAGCCAAACAAGATAGAGAAACAACAAGAAAAGTAAAAATATATAGTAAAAGATAGAATAAAATACATGAGAAAAGATCAACCCCTACCCCAATCTTTGGGGTCTCAAAACTAACTCCCCCTAACCCCTCTTTCAACCTCTTTTGAAAGAGGGGAGAATCAACCCCTGGGACAGCGCCCCAATGTTCTTTGGGCTGTCCAAAATGCAAGAAATTTGCAAGATAGTAAAAGAAAAACAAACATAGAGAAAAACTAACAACTTGTTTAAATATAAAATTGTAAAAAGATAAAAAATATTGTATTAAAAACGGAGAGAAGTTCAAATGAAATATCTATTGCATGGTTACTATATTGACTATCATTCTAATAATAAATCTAAATTGTGTGTCCTTTGTTTATTGCATGAATTACGAGTGATTTCTCGAAGACAATTGTTAGAATTAATCAATTTAGAATTTTATTTAAGCATGAATGGATTGAAAGCTACACTTCGAGGATTAGTTAAAAATAATTTAGTTGATAAAAATCAAAATGGGAAAGAAGTATATTATTTTTTGACAAAAGAAGGTCATCTTAGTATCGGTGGATTTTATACTTTTCCAAAAGTTCCAGAATATAATTTAAATCATCATCTTCAAATCAATAATTACTTAATAAAAACGATTCGTTTGGTAAAAGATCATGAACATCTAAAGCGAATTATTTCTGAACGTAGAATTGTTTATGAAGCCAAAGATTTAAATAGTAATGCGAAAGGTCGAAAATTTTTTGTACCAGATTTTCGCGTGCGATTTCGAGATAAAAATCGATTAGAAATCAACTGGTCTTTTGAAATTGAGCTAACGATGAAAACACGAAGACGTTATCGAAGTTCGATTTTTCCTAAATATATCAAAGAACTTGAAAAAAATAAAAATGCTCATGTCATTTACGTGACACCGAGTGGGGCAATTCGTGAAGAGTTAGAAGCATTCAAACGAGTGTTTTATCAAGCAGAAACGAAAAAAGATGCTCGTTTAGGAGAACTGTTCGATCGTTTCCATATTTTGTCTGATAAAAACTTTGAGACTGAATTAAAATATTTGCTTGAAACAGATCCTGGAATCAATTGGTTACCAGAAAAAGAAAATAATCTTTATCAGGATGGATCGGTTCAGGAGACATTAGAATTATTTGTGGAAGAGAAAAAAGGAGAAGAGAAAGAAGAAATTGAAAAAGAAGAAAAGAAATCGAGCAAATCAAAAATGAAATTTAATCCAGAGGCATTTTGATGGAGATTTATTGTTTTTTGTTAGGTAGGCATGCTATAATAAAAATGAAAAGAGGAGTTGCACCAACAACTCCCCTTTGGACAGCACCGCTAAAGACGGTGGCGAGGTTAACTATTTATAAAAAGAAATAGCTTGTCGTCTCGCTAAAGTGACGGCTATTTCTTTTTGCTTTTTTTAGCTTCGACCAATGCTTGGATTAGTTTCACGACTGCAGTTAAAAACTCAAATAGAGCTTTGCCACAAGGCGCAAGAACTAAAATCAAAGCAGTGATTTCTGCAAGATGCAAAAGGCGTCTCCTTTCTATAAGATTTTGGAAGTACGCACATACGCACCACCTCACTTTCGATTGGATAGCCACCGTCATTAAACTTTACTGTCTTTAAAAATTATAACATAGAAGTATGACCTCTAAAGAGAAATCTTTGGAGGTTTTTTTGTATAAAAGCATGGAACAAAAGAGGTATTTCGCCAGCGGTACAGTAGACCTTGGCTCAGAACATACCTCTTTTTCGTTTGTTGGTTCATTGTCCATTAAATTCTTGGTGACTCCGTTCCTCCGTCAGTCGAATTTGCCTTTGTTTGCGCCGTTCCTCTGCAAAGCCGGCACATGGACACTGCCCCATTTTTGTGCCATGCACAAAAAGCCAAACGAGTAGATCGAAAATATGCGTTCGCTACTCTCACGCTAAAAAAGGAAATAATCCTTTCAGGATTATTACATTCTCAATTTTTTGGTTTTGTGCTCCATTTTTACCATTTCCTACGCTTTCTAACTGCGAAAGCAGGTCGAAGCTTCAGCACAAGCACTGTTCAACCTGTTTCTCGTAAGAAGCTTCAAAAAAGGACAAGGGCAAGACAAGTCGCTAAGCGACCCTTGTCCTTTTTCTGAGGAAATAGTAAAAGCTCCGCAACAAAACGCAAAAAATTCAGCCTTTTGGCTCACGCTAGGCGTAGCACTAAACCAAAAATTTGAGAAAAGAGGGTCATAGATGTCGAAAGAAATAAAGACAATAAAAGACTTGCAGGAACAATTAGATACTTATGAATCAAATCTATTACTTTCGATTGTAGATGATGAAAATGGATACTCAGATATTGAGTGGGTTAAGGAAAAAGGTAGAAAACAGAATGTATTGTATCAATGGATAAAATTAGTAGCAAATCATTCTTTAAACTTAAATACCGTTGAAACCTTTAAAGAAAAAATTGCTCAATATCCTGAACAAATGATTGTGACGTTGAGAAATAGAGAGGGAAAATATTCACGACTATTTTTAGTCTTAGAAGAACTAGATAATCAAAAATGGGTCATGATTGTAGATGACTTGACGTACCAAGATTATTATCAAAAAAACGAAATCAATTGGAAAAATAAAGCTTTAGAAAAAATGTTAGAGGAAATGAAGCAAGAACACTCAGATACGGAAGATTGTATCCATACTTGGTTGTGCCAACAACAAGATGAAAAATTATTTCAAGGTATTTTAAAAGAAGACCGTACAATCAAGGGTGCTGTTATGTATTGTTTATCTGAAGCCAAAAAACAAGCTGGCACAAATCAATCAGTAATGGTTTCTGATGAGGTAGTTTTTTCTTGGGTAAGGGAATACTTTTTATTAGAAAAGGTAGAAGTAACACCTATTCAAGGTTCAGTTAATACGAATAAACCAAAAGAGAGAAAGTCGAAAAAGAAAGAAGAAAAGGTGGTGGACGGACAAGTTAGCTTGTTCGAGGAAGCATGAAGGATAATTTAACGAAAAAAATTGGAAAAACTTTAACACCACCAAAAGCTTTTCTCAATTGGTGTTACGACCAGTTACCTATTTATGAATGGAGTAATAAACAAGAAACATTTCGTTCGTCTAGCCGAACGAACGGTTTCTTGATAAAAAAACGACTTACGAAAGCTTCAAGATTAACATTTTCGACTAAGTTTTATTCATTTGCTATTATCTTGGTTTCTTCCACGAGAATTGAAATACAATCATATGATTTTTGGCTTAAAATTACGAATGGTAAAGAGGAATTACATTATGAATTGACTAATTTTGAACGGTTTTCTAAAGGAGAACATATCAAGGCGCACTATTACAATGAAAATTGGTATGAAGGTCTTTTGAGCAACTATGGCATGATGAGCAACGCCTATACTAATACGAAATTTTATCCAAACAATTGGAATGAACAGCTACAAAAAAGGTCAGAATTGCGTTATTTAGACTTACCACTATTATATTTTAGAGAAATTGCCAATATCTATAAATATCGGTTAGAAATTGAATTTTGCCAAAAAATCAATGCACCTGTATTGGCAGATGAAATCATGTTTCCTTCTTATCGTTTTATCGGTGGAGAATATCGAAAATGTGTAGATATGCGTGTTTTGACAATGAAATGGCTGAAACAAAATAAATGGCGAATTAAGAATACAAGAAAGAATTTCTCTCAATTAAAAATGGAAGAAATCGCGCGACAAAGAAAAAGTCACATTGTACAAGGGATTGAGCAATACCTTGACTATTGTGATTTCGCAAAAATTCCTCAACATGTCGGATTCAGAAAATTTCAACGTTGGATAATCGAAAATGAAGTGAATTTCAAGTATTATTTAGACTACATTTCAATCTTAAAATTGTTGGATACGCCTCTAACCAATAGTTTAGTTTTAATGCCGAGAAATTTACAAGAGAAGTATGACGAAGCAGTAAATACTTTTAATCAGTTAAAAATCGAATTGGAAGAAAAAGCATACGAAAAACGATTAGAAAAAATAAGAAAATTAGAACAAGAGATTGATGAATATGCTTTCCTTGTGCCTAAAAAGCTTGAAGAGATTGTTGAGGAAGGAAAAAATTTAAATCATTGCGTAGGTGGTTATGTAGAAAGACATAAGAAAGGGGAAACAATAATTATATTTATGCGTAAAAAAGAAGCACAAAACCAATCATTATATACGATTGAATACAAAAATAAACATATTGTACAAATTCAAGGTTATCGGAACAAAGAAGTCATACCAGAAAAGGTGCGAGAAGTAGCAAACAAGTGGGTAAAAAAAATTAGTTAAGGAGTTTTCTAGTATAAAGAATGAATCGTATACAGGAGTATACGATTCGTTTGTTAGAATAAAGAGAAGAAAAAGTAGAAAGAATATTTTGCATTTGTTCATTTTTATGAGTATAATATAATCAAATAATGCGTATTTTATATTTTTTTGAGTATAATATACTCTTAAGGGGGGAAGAAAATGAAAACTAAAGAAAAAGGAAGAATACAAGTAGGCATCGATAAAGAGTTAAAAGAAAATGCAGAACAAATTTTAGAAGAACTTGGTTTAAATGCTACTACAGCTATTACAATTCTATATAAGCAAGTGGTATCAAGAGGGGAATTTCCAATGGAAATCAAATTAAGTGAAGAAGAAAAGCAAGCAATCAAGTTACGTCAGTTAGCTCAAAATATGCCTGTACAATTACTTGATACACACGAAAAGTTAAATGAGTGGTTCAATGAAGACGAATGAAATAGTAACCGTTTATGTTGCATTTGCCGATAAAGAAGGCGGAAAAAGAAGACCCATATTGGTTGTACAAGATAGAAATGATCGTATTGACTTTTTTAGCATTACCAGTAAATATAAAAATAAGTCTAAAAAGATACAACAAGTCTATTTTCCAATAAAAAATTGGAAACAATCAGGATTGAATAAACCATCATGGATAGATGTAGGTGTTCTTAGAGCGATACCTAAAGATAATACTAAAATAAAATATACTAAAGTAGGCATGTTGACAAACGAAGATAGTCAAAAATTGATTGATTTTATCAAGAATTTACAACAAAACTGAAATATAAAATATAAGGTAGGACAAGTATTTTCTTGTCCTTTTTTTATTTGAAGATAGATAAAAGGAACAAAAGAGGTATTTCGCCGGCGGTGCAGTCGCCCTTGGCTCAGAACATACCTCTTTTTCTTTTGTTGGTTCATTATCCATTAAATTCTTGGTGACTTCGTTCCTCCGTCAGTCGAATTTGCCTTTGTTTGCGTCGTTCCTCTGCAAAGTCGGCACATGGACATTGCCCCATTTTTGCGCAAAGCACAAAAAACCAAACGAGGGATTGAAAGTCGTTCGCTAAAGCTCACTCAAAAAAGGAAAAGAATAAATGTGCCATTTATTCTAATTGGTTTCGTCGTCGAGAACGACGAGGGTTTTGGACGCCTAAGCGTCCAAAAAATGGTTTTTCACGCAAACAACTCCTTTCGTGAGAAATCTGTTTTCAAGGAACAAGAAATCCAAACATTTCCTAATCGTCTATCAGTCATTCGGCGAGTATAACCTAAAACATAACCTGCCAATTGCCAAGGGTAAAATGCACGCACAAGTGCGCCCTTGGAAACCGTCAGAACATGTTTTCGAGACGGTTATGCCGAACGACCGATAGACGAAAAGGAAATGTAACCTGCATTTCTCAATGATCCTTGAAAACTGAATCGATTTCTCAAGAAAAAGAAAGCAGTGGTGTAAAAACCAAGCATTTTTAAGACCTTAGGGGCTGCCGCCCCCAAACCCCTGCGCCTCACTCTCTCAACCGAAAAGGTGGGAGGGACCAACCTCATTTGAAAAAATTTATTCTTAATAGGAGTTGAGCAAAATGACAAAAAATCAACCACATCAAATTGGAGATATCTTTTATAGTAGTTGGGGCTACGAACAAACCAATGTGACCTTTTGGCAAATTGTAAAACTGACGGAAAAAACAGCGTGGTTTCGTCCAATAAAGAAACAAAGCGTAGAATCCTATACTTCAATGAGTGGTAAAACTATCCCACTACCAAATGAATTTACAGATTATCCATTAGCTAAAACAAAAGATAGTATCGTAAGAAAGCGAATCAACTTGGAACATCCAAATGACTTCTATGGTACGGATGGTTGGAATACCTTTTATAAATATAATGGTCAGCCAGTATACGAGAGTAGTTACTATTGAGAGGAATTTTCTTCCTTCTCAAAGTAACTGTAAGAATGGAGAGTAAAAAATGAAAATTAGAAATAATAAGCATTATACAACTATTTTTCTAGAAAAAATTGATATTAACGAGTTTAAAGAAAGTATAGAAAAATATGGTGATGTGAAAAAAACGGAGAGATATGTCGTGATTAAACCCACTAAGAAAGCAATTAATGAATTTATTCACTTAAATTCTTTGCCATTATCAAAATGTAAAAAAGGGGATAACTATCGAATTTTAGGGATATTGTTCACAGTAGCATATATAGAAAATGGGTTTGTGACTTTTTCTTATTTTAATAGAGAGGGGAATAAGAAAGAGTTTACGCCATTTGTACAAAATACTGCCCCAGTAGCTGGTGTATTGCTAGAAACGATTTATGAACATATAACAGGGAAACTTCTTTATTTTTAGGAAAATAAATGACTATTTTCTTTTTTCAAAAATAAGTTTAATTAAATTGAGGAGGAATTTTTATGTTGAACACAGTGCATGTAATCGGAAGACTAACGGAAGTAGTGAACTTGAGTTATACACCGTCAGGAAATGCGGTAGGAAAATTTTTACTGGCGGTAAATCGTAATTATAAAAATCAAAATGGAGAACGTGAAGCAGATTTTCTTCGTTGTGTGATATGGAAAAAGGGCGCTGAATTGTTAGCAGATATGGCAGTCAAAGGAAGTCTAGTACGAATAAGCGGACGGTTACAAACACGTACCTATGAGAATAAAAATGGACAGAAAGTTTATGTGACAGAAATTTTAGTCACAGAGTTTGAATTATTAGAATCAAGAGAAATAACTGAAAAACGTAAAAGTAACCAAGAAAATGGTATGAAAGAAGAACCGTCTATCAATTATCCAGACAGAGAAGAGGATGAATTAGAAAGTGATGATTTTCCTTTTTAAATCAAAGAAAGGAAAGTAGCTAAGAGAAATTAGCTACTTCCTTTTTGTGCCAAAATAGAACAAAAGAGGTATTTCGCCGACGGTGCAGTCGCCCTTGGCTCAGAGCATACCTCTTTTTCGTTTGTTGGTTCATTGTCCATTAAATTCTTGGTGACTCCGTTCCTCCGTCAGTCGAATTTGCCTTTGTTTGCGCTGTTCCTCTGCAAAGTCGGCACATGGACAATGCCCCATTTTTGTGCAAAGCACAAAAAACAAAACGAGGGATTGAAAGTCGTTCGCTAAAGCTCACTCAAAAAAGGAAAAGAATAAATGTGCCATTTATTCTAATTGGTTTCGTCGTCGAGAACGACGAGGGTTTTGGACGCCTAAGCGTCCAAAAAATGGTTTTTCACGCAAACAACTCCTTTCGTGAGAAATCTGTTTTCAAGGAACAAGAAATCCAAACATTTCCTAATCGTCTATCAGTCATTCGGCGAGTATAACCTAAAACATAACCTGCCAATTGCCAAGGGTAAAATGCACGCACAAGTGCGCCCTTGGAAACCGTCAGAACATGTTTTCGAGACGGTTATGCCGAACGACCGATAGACGAAAAGGAAATGTAACCTGCATTTCTCAATGATCCTTGAAAACTGAATCGATTTCTCAAGAAAAAGAAAGCAGTGGTGTAAAAACCAAGCATTTTTAAGACCTTAGGGGCTGCCGCCCCCAAACCCCCGCGCCTCACTCTCTCAACCGAAAAGGTGGGAGGGGGGCAACTAAATCAAAGAATTACTTTTTCAGGAGTGAAACAAACATGACAAAATTAATACAAGCAAAAAATAAGTTGGAACGTTTACAAAAGGAACAAGCACTAGTTTGTCAGTCAATTAGAAATGAGTATAGTGAAATTTCTCTCGGACAGCCGAATATTATTGGGCATTCCAATATTTATAAACAAGTTAATCGATATTTTGACAAGTCCTGTCAGTTAATGAAAGAAGAGAAAAAACAACAAGACCGTGTAGCCATGCTAGAAAAGGAGGAAGAATTCAAAAAAGAAAATAAATTATTGAAGGATACCCATGTTGTAGGAAAAACAGCTTACGCTACTATTGGTGCGAAAACTAGCGTGAACAATTTAGATTATTTCAAACAAAAGTTAGTTGATTTAGAACAAAAGAATGAAGCCGCAAAAGCTTATAACAAGACAAAGCCACCGATTAAGAAAAAAACATATGGGGCAGAAATTACGAAATTGAAAAGAAAAATTGTCCATTTAGAAGAAATGATAGAAAAAGACCAAAAGAAAGTTGTGAGTGAGAAAACGCAACAGCTGATAGATAGTGGGGCAGTAAAGCAATGGCAAAAGAAACCCATTTATTATTTTGTTCAGGGACTGAGAAAAGTAGCCTTAGAAATTGATGATAAAGGAAATTTTTATATTTCTGAACGTTATCCAGCCTATACAGAAAGTGAAAAACAATTTGTCAAAGAGTTACTAAATTAGCGTTACAAGAGGTTATTCTCTTGTAACGTTTAATGAAATGAAGTTAAAAGAAAAAATTTTATTTTTAGAAGAAAAAACTGGATTTGATATGAAAGGAATCAAGGAACAAAAGATCAATTGGTACATGGATCTTTTGAAAGCCCCCTTTCCGTTATTACAAAGCGATTTAATACCAGTTATTAGAAATGATGTTTATTTTACTAGTCTTTATATCATAAGAAAAATTGAACCTCGGCACACTACGAAAAACAGTGTGTTGAGATAATTAATAAAATAATGATGAGTTCTTTAGGAGGATAAAAAATGGAAATTATTGATGTGTATGACGAGGTAACACTGGAATATATTGGTTCTTTTGAGAATACGAACCAAAATATTATTGATTATGTTGCAGGACTTTTACCATTTGAGAACAGAAGATTAATTGATTATACAAGTGATGAAATCGTGCTAACAACGATTGGTAATTTTTTGAATTATGTTCCTGACCAGCTATGGTTAGAAGAGATTCGCCCGCTATTGATTGCAAAGCAAACGGGTGAAGTTTCTATCAAAAAGATAAAACTGTTTGATCGTTATGAGCAAGAAAATGATGGATTTTGATAAAAAGGAGAGAATTAAGACGTGTTTTCAAATCGTGAGTGTTTTTGGGGAATATACCAAATCCCTATCGACCAATTTAATCAGCAGTATTGTTGGCCACCTACTTATATCAAATGTGATTGTTCAGAGTTAGCTAGACATAAAAAATGTTTAAAAAATAATCATTATTGTGATACTTATGTTTGGGAATGTCCAAACTGTCAAAAAAAGTATCGATTGATACGAGGCACAAGAAATTTTGAGCGATTTTCTGAAGAAAAAAATCTTTAGGAGAGGTGTGATTTGATGAATTTACAAGAATATGTTGATCGCTACATTGATATGGTCAAAATAGCTGTCAAACGTTTATATCCTGAGTGTGATTTATCTAGCAAACGTTCGAGGGAACTTTTGCACAACGAGTATCTAGTAGCTATTCAGGATTTTGAAAATTTTGTATCCCATCATGGTCGTACTCCAGATCATTGTATTTTAATGGATTATTTTGAGCATTGGGGAGTGACTAGATCCGACTTGTTTTCGGAAAATGAACGAATCATTTCGGAAGATGATTTTGTTAATTATTATTTAAATCATGTAAAAAATAGCATGTTACTAAAAGCAACAGACTTTACAGAAGAAGATTATCAGTTCATTTTACAACGTGAAAAATATTTAGCACGTAAAATGTTTCAACAAAATTTTACTGGTGTATATGGCTATCAAGAACTAAATATTCGTCAATCGAAAAAAAGGCAAGAATATTGCTTAAAAGTATTAACAAGACGATTTGAAGTAGATTGTGCTGGTTTTTATGTTGGAATGAAAATCAATGTGGAAAGGGCTTATTGTGTTAGCAGTTGCTAAAAGAAAGGAATGAGAATGAATTAGTATAAAAAAATTTTATAGAGGAGAATAATATTGAAAAAATTTATTTCAAGTATTGTTGTAGTTATTGGTGCAATAGGTATTGGAATTGGCGTATTTCAACCACAAGAAGTAAGACAAATCACTTTCGATCAAACATTTAACAAGTTATATGATGAGGAAGCTGAACAGGGTTCAAATCAAATAGAAGTAAAAAATCAGAATAAGCCAACTTTCTCTTCGAAAGATTTGTCTTTAGAAAAGGGAAACTGGCAAGTATTTTCTGACCTAGACTCACTAAACCGAGTTGGAGAAGCGAATGCGATGTTACACAAAAGTATGATGCCGACTGAAGAGAGAGAACGGTTATATATCAAACCAACAGGATGGAAACAAAAGAAGATGAAAAATGGAGACTATTTGTATAATCGCTGCCATTTGATTGGTTATCAGTTGACTGGAGAAAATAATAATCTAAAAAATCTAATGACAGGTACACGTTCATTCAATACACCAGCAATGGTGGAATATGAAAATAAAGTGGCAAAGTATTTACGAAAGACAGGGAATCATGTTCGCTATCGAGTGCGGCCAGATTTTCAAGGAAATGAATTAGTTGCCAGAGGAATCCAAATGGAAGCGCAAAGTATAGAAGATAATGGAATTTCTTTCAATGTTTATATTCATAACACGCAGGAAGGCTATGTTATTGACTATCAAACAGGAAATTCCAGGGTTCAAAACTAATTAAGGGCGTAAAAATAGAGGTTACTTCCGCAAAAAGTAACCTCTGAACAATATAGAACCTACGCCCCATTCTAACAAGAGAATGGAGAGAAATCAAGATGAAGAAAATAAATAGTAATTTAGCAATGCTTATATTAACGATAGGTATTTGGATTAGCTTTTTATCGATTGAATGGAAAGTTATTTTGTCTGCAGGAACAATGATTTACTTATTTTGTTCGTGGGATGTATATGTTGTAGAAGAATTACCGAGGAATTGTAAGAAGTCATTGGAAAATCTTCAGATAAAATAAGTGAAAGAAGGTAGATTGTGGTATGGAAAATAATCAGATAAAATTAGAATACCGTCGACAGTTATTGGATTTGTTAAAAAACATATATGTCAAGCAGCCGGAATCTCAAAACATGAGTTTTCAAAGTCAAAGATTACTAGAAAGGAATGAGTAAAGAGGTGGAAAAGAAATATCGAGTAAAATTATCTCCCACATTATCTAAAAGAAATGATGAGCGATATGTCATGATCAATATAGAAACTGGAGAAATAGTAGACGATTGTCGAGGATATGGTTATAAGACTAAGCAATCTGCTTATTCGTGTTTTGGCTATAAATTAACGCGAATCAAGCAAGGAGAACCATTTTAAAGAATTGAAGGATACTTTCTTTATTTAAGGAAGTGTATTTGATAATATAACAGTATATCCAACTATTCATATATTTAATAAGTAATTGAAAATCTAAATTATTTAAGGAGAATTTGATCAAATGGATAAAGTTATTTATGCACCTAGTACTTATTCTTCAGATGAAATATTCTTGATGAAATTAGCTAAAGATTGGTTTCATCAAGCAAGTCAATTAGAAAGTATTTCTTGGGCTAATATAACTTTTGGAAGTACTAATATATTACCTGATAATATAAGTATAGAAAAAACATTTCGTTTTAGTACTCAGATGTATTCATATAATTTAGAATTTTTAGCTTTAAAGAGTGCTGTTACGGCATATAGAGATTTTTGTGAATATATGCCTCCATATTTACGGATTGATAGAGATCAGGACAAAATTAATTATACGATAAATATCGCAAAGAAAAATGGAATATATTTACAGCCAGAATATTTTTCTCGATTTGATAAATTAAATGAAATAGTAGCGAAATTGGATACAGACTACAATTTTTTTGAATCTTTACAAGATATAACTAATTAGTACTATAAATTTCATTATGTATTAATAGTTGTTAGGTTGTTCGCTATATCTGTTTAAAAATTATTGGTGCAATAAGAGTACAGCAAAAAAATAGAGTCATATCGGATTATATATTTATTTTTCGTTACTAAGAGTTAAACTTGAAAAACTTGGCAAGGAAATAGAAAATAACTAAAAATGCAAAAGAGAAGAAATCATGTGTAAATAATTAATAAAAAATCTATTTATTCTGAAAAGCGAAGAGCTCTTTTTATAAAATATATAATTTAAAATGAACAGCATTTTTTGTCTGTTTCTGCAGCAATTTTAGGGGCTATGTTTACGCATAGCTTTTTTCATTCATAGTTTATCAATTGGTAATATTAAATGAAGAGGAAGTGAATAAGTTGTTAGTAGAAGCTGTTCATGTTCAGTTAGCACATGGAAGAATAAATGATTCCGTCTACTTGAAAAATAAGATGTTTACTTTTCGTGTAGCTGAAAAATTAGAAGAAAAGATTCAAAAGGGAATGCTTGTATATTCTAAAGATGGTCAATTGGTTTATGTAAAAAACATAATTACAGGTAGATCCAAAGAAGAAGAAAATGAGTATACGGCGATCATTAGTAAAATTTTTAATGAAGCACCGAGTATTCTCCCTGTAAAAAAAGGAGAAAAGCGACCTAAAATACGATTAATAAACAAAAAGACAATTTTTGAAGGGCTATTTTTAGAATTGAAAGATAAGACATTACACAAAACCAAGCAAAAGGTTTATTTTAAAGCACCACCAACTGTTCATAAGAAAATTGGCATAGGAGATATTGTGATCTTTTTTGTTAAAGGTAAAAAGTATCATGTATGGATTCTCCAAGTCTATAAACCAAAAGAATTGAATAAAGAAATATCTTTTATCCAACCGAAATTTAAACCATTTTTTTTGAAAAAAGCTGCGAAAGGTTTCAAAAAAACAGACTATATCACTATACCAAAGGAAGAAAGTACTGTAACTTCTGAGAAAAATCAACAAATAAATCGTAAACATCCGTTTACGATAAGAAAAACAAAACGATAAAACTATTAACTATAAATAGGTTTGTTATTTTGTTATAAATATTTGAATTATGGGGAGATTAACAAGATGGAGTAATAGTTTTTTTAGTCTGATATTATTAAGTTCAAAATGATGATAAATAATATACAAATTAGTATATATAAATAAGCTAGTCTTACCTCGTCGATCGATGAAGCGTACCAGGTAAGGCTTATTTTTTTGTAAAGGTATAGATTATTGGTTCTTTATAAACATGTAGAAGTAATAGTATGGATAAAATGAAATAGTAATTTTTTAATAGATAATCATGGGAGTATCTTTTCTTTAGATAATTTGTGTTATACAACTTAATTCTATTAATTAGGTCTGATACCTAGATATTTTGTTAAGTAGAAAGCGGATGATTGTCATCTCCAACGAATTATTCTAGAAGAGGCGATGAAAAGATAATGAGGATAATTTTCGGGGTGTATTAAAGAGTATTTTTGCTCAGTTTAGGAAATTCATCTTTATAAAATTTTATTTATGTAACAGATACTAAAACATGATGTGAAATAAAAAATATTATTTAAGAAAAATTAAATAATTAAACCTATTTTTATAATTAATATATATACACAAATAGAGAAAAATATTTATTTTACTTGTTATTTTTATAATTAAATAATATATTTTGGGTAAAAGGAGGTGTAATAATAATGAATAGTAATAAAAAAATGTCTTTGGTTAGTTTTTTTGCGATAACAGCCTCAATGGTAATGACAGTTTATGAATATCCAACATTTGCAACATCAAAGATGAATCTAGTTTTTTATTTATTAGTTGGGGGATTTCTATGGTTTGTTCCTGTTGCTCTTTGTTCTGCAGAAATGGCTACTGTTCAGGGATGGGAAAATGGTGGACTTTATACATGGGTTTCAAAAACTTTAGGTAGAAAATGGGGATTTGCTGCTATTTTTTTTCAATGGTTTCAAATTACAGTGGGATTTATTACAATGATTTATTTTATTATAGGTGCATTATCTTATGTGCTTAATTGGCCTGCTTTAAACACAAATGTTTGGATTAAATTAATTGCAACATTAATAATTTTCTGGTTGATCACAATATCGCAATTTAGTGGAACGAAGAATACAGCTAAAATTGCAAAAATAGGTTTTTTTATTGGAATATTAGCTACTGGAATGTTTTTGTTTATTTTAAGTATTATTTATATAATACAAGGAAATCCTATAAAAGTCTCCTTTGGAGTAAATTCTTGGATTCCAGATTTTACTAAAATCAATACATTGGTAGTGTTTGTTTCATTTATTTTAGCATATGCAGGAATTGAGTCTTCTGCCAGTCATGTTAAAGATATGAAAGAACCAGGTAAAAACTATCCTAAAGCTATTTTTATATTAGTAGTTTCGACAATTATTTTAGATACATTAGGTGGTGTTACCATTGCTGCAACAATACCACAAAACCAATTATCATTAAATACGGGAGTAATTCAAGCTTATTCTTATTTAATCAATCACTTTGGTGGAGGAGAATGGCTTACTCGTATTATTGCGATTGTCATTTGTTTAGGTGTTATTGCTGAAATTGCTACATGGGTAGTTGGTCCATCTATTGCTATGCTTGAAGCAGCAAAAAATGGTTTATTGCCCAAAAAAATGTCAAAAGTAAATAAACATAATATACCTATAAATATTGTACTAATCCAAGGAATCATTGTTTCTATTTGGGCAGTAGTACTAACACTAGGTGGTGGTGGGGCTAATTTATCATTTTTTGTTGCAATGTCTTTAACTGTTTGTATATACCTTGTAGCTTATGTTCTTTTATTTCTTTCTTATATTAAATTGATAAAAGAAAAAGATGATTTGACGAGATCATATCACATTCCTGGTAGTAAAAAAATGAAATTTAGTGTGGCAATTATAGGTTTATTGGTTTCAATATTCGCATTTTTTATATCGTTCTTTCCACCTAATGATATTGGTTATGATAAAGGAGGAACATATTTAGCTATCTTAATCATTAGTTGGTTAATTATTTTTATTACTCCATTTTTACTTTATAAAGCATTTGATGAAAAAATAAATAAGTAAAAGATTTAAATAATTACTACTTTTTAGGGAGAGAGAAAAATGTTATTCAGTAAAAGAAATAGAAGAGAAGAACAATATTTAGAGCCTATTTTCGGAAATGAAGCGATGGATGAAGCGATTCCTATGTATAAATTATCAAATAATTCATTGATTCCTCGTGATGCTTATGAGTTGGTAAAAGATCAACTCATTGATGAAGGTGTATCAAGGCAAAATCTTGCTACATTTTGTCAAACTTATATGGAGCCCGAAGCCGTAAAAATTATGTGTGAAACATTGGATAAAAATGCTATTGATAAAACCGAATATCCACGTACAGCAGAGATAGAAAATCGTTGTGTTAATATTATTGCTGATTTATGGAATGTTCCAGATAAATCTGATTTTATAGGTACCTCTACAGTGGGATCAAGCGAAGCTTGTATGTTGGGAGGATTAGCATTAAAATTTGCATGGCGCAATAGAGCTAAGAAACTTGGCTTAGATATTTATAAAAGAAGACCTAATTTAGTAATTTCTTCAGCATATCAAGTAGTTTGGGAAAAATTCTGTGTATATTGGGATATTGAAATGCGAACAATTCCAATTGATGAAGAACATGGAAGTATCAATATAGAAACTGTAACTGACTATTTTGATGAATATACAATTGGTGTAATAGGAATATTAGGAATTACTTATACGGGAAAATATGATGACATCAAGGGATTAGATAAAAAAATAGAAGAATATAATAAACACACTGAATATAAAGTATACATTCATGTGGATGCTGCTAGCGGAGGTTTATTTACTCCTTTTATGGAACCTGATCTTGAATGGGATTTCCGTTTAAAAAATGTACATTCAATTAGTACTTCTGGACATAAATATGGTTTAGTATATCCTGGAGTTGGTTGGATTATCTGGAAGGAAAAAGATTTCTTACCTGAAGAATTAATATTCAAAGTTAGTTATCTCGGAGGAGAAATGCCAACTATGGCAATTAATTTTTCGAGAAGCGCAAGTCAAATTATCGGACAATATTATACATTTGTTCGGAATGGATTTGAAGGATACAGATCTATTCATAAAAAAACAAGTGATGTAGCTAAATATTTATCAAAAGAGATTGAAAAAATGGGTTATTTTGATATTTATAATGATGGTTCACGATTGCCAATTGTTTGTTATAAATTAAAGAAAGATATTTCTATACCATGGAATTTATATGATTTAACCGATCAATTTGCTATGAGGGGATGGCAAGTTCCTACTTATCCATTACCAGATAATTTAGCAGATATTAAGATACAACGTTTTGTTTGTCGAGCAGACTTAAGTATGCAGATGGCTATAGATTTAGTTCAAGATATGAAGTCTGGTATCAAACATTTAAATGATAGATCCAAAGCTCCGATAAATTCTGAAATATCTTATGGTTTTACTCATTAACTAATATTTATTAAAAAAGAAGTACTTGATACTCAAGTACTTCTTTTTCTATTTATAAGTACTAGACATCTTTGATATTAATAACTATGTTTATATTTAAATAAGTTATACAATGTAAGAAAGCCTTTTCTTTTTTCACTCTGTGAGAAATCGAATTAAACTTAATAAAAATTTAAACAAATAGACTAATTTTTTTTACAATTAATTGATTTTTTTATCAATTTTTTTTATAAAAAAATAATTATTACTATAAAAAAATTAGTTAAATCATTAAAAATATTGTTATATAAGGTTTTTCTCACTCAGTGAAAATTATGTAACATTATTGAAATAATATTAATAATAGTTAAAATAATTTCATACAATACCTAGATCTAGATATTTATAAATCCTTGTAAGTAGGTGATAAATAGGAGAAATATTTATTATATAAAATATATTGTACGAAAGGATTAGGAAATAAATGAAAAAAAATACAGGACTACTATTATTTGCCTCATTATTATCTGTATCATTTCCATTAACTTATTTAGATAGTAAGGAAAATAGTTACAATCAGGTTTATGCTGCTAATATTAATACAAATGTAAATATACCTGAATCAACTAAAGTAAATCTCTATAAATTACAAGCAGATAGCTTTAATCAAGAGATTATGAATGGAAATGGTATTAAAAATCTGGATGGACAAAAACTTTCTGAGCAAGAATTAGCAGCACTCGGTAACAATGTTAAAGGTTTATCAGGTGTCACATTCGAATGGTTTAAGATTACTGATGGTGCTAATAAAGATGAATTAAGCAAAATGAGTCGGGAACAATTGGAAGCAAAATACAATAGTCATGGAGATTTAACTGCGACTAATGATCAAGGTCTTTCAGAATGGACAGTAAGTAAAGAAAATTATGGAAAATATTGGGTAATTGAAAAACAAGCACCTAAAGAAGTATCAGAATCATATGCTGTTCCATTTGAAATATCATTGCCTGCCTCATCTTCAAATGGAACGGGTTATCTTTCAGAATTAAATATTTATCCTAAAAATGTGACTGCTAATGTACCTGCTCCTGGTAAAGATGTAGAAGAATTAGGAAATAACGATTATGGATCAACAGTTGGTACTAATGTTAGTTGGTATTTAAAAGGAACTATTCCAACAAATATTGATAAATATACCAAATATCAAATTAATGATACTTTAAGTACGAATTTATCCTTTGGCTCAGATAATCCAGTAGAATATGTAAAAGTTGGAGACAATAATTTAATTTATAATACTGAATATACAGTAAATATTCAAAATCAAAAACTAGAAGTTTCATTAACCAAAGCAGGGATCGCAAAAATAGCTCAATTAGTTCCTCAAGATAAGAGAAATAAAGTTAATGCAGCTTCTATTGCTGATGTAAATTCAAATACAAATATCGCTCCTTTTATAGAAGTTAAAGTGTCAACTAAAATTAATTCTACTGCTGTTATGGGTAAAGAAATTCCTAATAGTATTACTATCACCTATAATAATACACCAGGTATTAATGTTGATAAAGATACTTCTCCTTCTGATAAACCAGAAGTTCATACTAGTGGTAAGAAATTTGTAAAAATTGATGCAACTACAAAGGATAAACTATCTGGGGCTGAATTTAAATTATTAAACTCTGACAAAAAAACTCCAGTTGTTTGGACTGAAGAAATGATCAAAGCAAATCAATCTTCTATAAATAATGGTAAATTTGTTGGCAATCCAACTATAGGAGAAAATGTAATCTTAAAATCAAATAATAATGGTGAGTTTGAGATTAAAGGATTGTCCTATGGTAATAGAGGAGAAAATTCACAACATTCTGCTACAAAATATGTATTAGAAGAAATTAAAGCTCCAGAAGGTTATGTTTTACCTGCCGAAGATCATAAGTATATTGAATTTACAGTTAATGAGACATCCTACAATTTAACTCCTACAACAATTAATGTTGATAAAGGAGATGCGGCTAGTCAAGAAGTTAATAATAATAAAAGACCAGAAATTCCATTAACTGGTGGAATTGGTTCTCTTATATTCATTATAACAGGTACATTTTTAGTGGGTCTTGCAGGTTTAAAATTAAGTAAAAAAGAAAAATTCAATTAATTTTTAAGAAGAAAAAGGAATAGTTATATTCCTTTTTCTTCTTAAGATATAAAATCAACATTTATATTTAAAAAAGATAAGGAATAAAATATAAATACTAGGAGTTATATTATGAAGAAAAGATTACTGACTTATGCAGCTTTGATAGTTTTAGTATTTAGTAGTTTGATGTCAGTTTTCAGAGTAATTACTGTAAAGGCTGATAGTACTCAATATATTGGAAGAGTCGATCCTTATCAATATTCAGATTATAGATTTTCTATATATGTATCTCCTGAGAATCAACCTAATATATCTGAAGTAGCTTATTGCTTTAACATAGATTTATGGGAACCTGATGGAATTGATCATGAAGAGGCATATAATAATTTAAGATTCACGAAAGAGGATGCAAACAGAGAAAATATTAGTAAGATTGTAAAGAATCCAAGGAATAGTATTGCTTTAGGAACTTGGACATGGGCTAATTTTTCTAAAAGAATTCTTGATATTATTTATAATGGATTCCCCTATAACGCTTCTGGACTAAAAGGTAATTTAACTGATGGGCAATTTAGATTAGTTACTCAAAAAGCAATATGGTACTATACTGACAGTATTGAAGAAGACAATAATAAAGTTCGTCAAATGACAGATGAAGAAAAAGTAGTATTTAGAAAATTAATAAGACCCAATTTAAGTGCACCATCAGACTTTAAGTTAAATCTTTTTATTAGTAATGATTCAAGATTTCAATCTTTATTAGGTGTTAATAAGACTTTTATTCCTAATAATACTAATGTTTCTATAAGTAAAACTGCTATAAACAGTTCTAGAGAATTAAAAGGTGCGACATTACAAATTAGAACTGGAACGGCAAATACTCTTAATGGAAGAGTTGTAGATGAATGGATAACCGATGGAATAACTCCACATACAATTAATTTAAATGAGGGAGTATATAGTTTATGGGAAATGAAAGCACCAGATGGATATCAAATTGTATTAGGAAAAACATTTAGAGTAAATAGTGATGGGACAGTTGACGAATTTAAAATACAAAAAATCCCACCATATAATGAGTCTTGGGATCCAGTTAACAATAAACAGATAAGACTAGAAGATAAATTGCAACCAAATTACCATCAAGTATTTATTAACAAAGTAAATGAAGAAAATATCTTATTAGAAGGTGCTAATTTACAGATAATTGATAAAGAAAATGGAAAGATTTTAGATGAATGGATTTCTGGATCAGAAAATCATTTAATTACAATTCCTGTTGGAGAATATATTTTAAGAGAAGTTAGAGCTCCGGAAAATTATGGATTAGCAAAAGATATTGATTTTATACTTGATAATAGCGGTAAAGTTATTATCAACAATAAAGTACAAAACAATAATGAAATATCAATGGTTGATTACAGGAAGAAAGAGGTCAAAATTAGTAAAGTAGATCTTAATGGAACTGAGTTATCAGGAGCAGTAATTCAAATTAAAGATGAACAAGGAAAAGAAGTAGAAAAATGGACTTCAACTGATCAGATCAAAACACTTCAACTAGCTCCAGGAAATTATACTTTCCATGAAGAATCTGCACCAGAAGGTTATTTAGCAGTAACAGATATCACATTTACAGTTACACAAGACGGAAAAGTAACAAATGTGAAAGTAGCTAATGGGGATCAGGCTAAAGCAGCAGATAATCAACTGACTGTAACAGATAAGAAGAAACCTGTAGAGAAGAAAGAGGTCAAAATTAGTAAAGTAGATCTTAATGGAACTGAGTTATCAGGA
>ERZ809114.167-NODE-167-length-50553-cov-10.030674_pt1 | contig 50553 bp, 52 predicted proteins | sample MGYA00520519_ERZ809114 | MGnify/ENA primary metagenome ERZ809114 (study PRJEB31570, sample SAMEA3212991) | Homo sapiens | biome: human-gut; feature: human gut; material: fecal | place: Sweden | collected 2011 ...
ATTTTTATTTTGTTGCTTTGAGGAAACCAGGTATACGTATCTATAAGTGGATTTATCTTACTCACATAATATAAAAACATATCAGCCTCAATCATCGAATTAAATTCTTTTTCAGTAGTTCTTTTCTCCATTTTTTCAGCTATTATTGAAACTCTGCCACTGCCTCTTTGAATTTCTCCACCCAATATAATCCGAGGTGGTATCCTCAAAGCAACAAAATAAAAATTATTGCGCTCAGATTTACTATAAAATATATGGTTTAATATACTTGATAAATTATCCCATCTTTTAAACTTAATAAATACTGACGTTGTATATATGAACAATTCTGTCAATAAGAATTTTGCTGCTTCTGGAGCCAACATATCTTGTGTTTCCATTTGCATAATTTTATTGTAAAAGTCTTCAAAAAATTCACTAATAAATTCCGAGTCAACACTCTCTTCCTGTACAAAAACATTCAATACTTTTACGAATGATTGACGAAATGGAAGTGACTCATCTACCATTCGTAAAGCAGCAGCATCATAAGATTCACCAGAATTTTCTTTTACTTCAAGCTTATCTAGTTCTTCAATAAAAATATCAAAATAATCTTTAAGTGCAAAAACAACTCTTTTTGTACCTTTACTTAGCGCATACTCTACATCATCAGCTTTTCTTTCAATCTTAAAAGTGTTGATTCTATCTTCAACAATATAAGAAGGTGCCTTACCTAATTTTGGTTTTGTACGTAAAGGTTTTTCATATATATCTCTAACAAGCTGTTCGAGTCCTTGCTGATATACTTGATCACTAGATAAATCAATATATATACGTGACTTAACATAAGTAGGTAAAAAAGCTTTCCCAGTATTCTCATCTTTCTCAAAAATAATCGGTATAAATTTATTTCCCCTAAATCTTCGTATAAAGAGGGGGTAATAATTTGAGTTTCCGCACCTACACCCCCTTGTCTTTTATTTGCTTTTTCAGCATAAACTCTATCTGTTATAATTAGCACTTTGTCCAAAGAAGAATCAGTAACTATTTGTTCCATAAATTCATATTTATCTTGTCCAGGCTTTAAATCCCATTCATCTAATATTACGTCTATACCTAGATTCACTAACTCTTCAGCTAATCGTATTACCTTTTCCTTGTGTTCTTCATTTGACCAACTATACGATATAAACACCTTTTTTGTTTTAATATTTTCCAACAGTATTTCCCCCAATGAATATGTAATTAATACTATATATTTAGCATAACTTACTCCTTCTATACCTAATATAGATTATATATAAAGGATAAAAATAAAAAACTTCTACCCTCATAAAAAAACAGAAGCTTTTAAACTTAATAAAAACAAGTAATTCCTAATTTCCTATAAAAGAAACAACAAAAAGAGAGACAGCAAAAATAAGACTATAAACACCTAATTTTCTTTCATTCTCATACGCTTTTTCATCTAAGTCTAAAGGGAATGAACAAACGTTCAATGGATTATCTGGATGTTCTTCTAAATAATCATTCCAAAAACTATTCCGTTCTTTCAAACTAGGTTGTGTCAATATAAAAATAGAAATTAAACAGAAAGTAAGAGACAATAACACAAACGATAGATTTACATCTTTTGTAAAAAATGCAATTATAAACATCGCTATCATCCCTATAAATGAACCGATTAGAGCAGTCATTTGAAGGTTATGTTTCAAACCACTATTAAGGTATAGCTGTTGGTAGTTAAATATTTTTATTTGACGATATTTGAGATCTTTCTTTGTGAGTTTTGGAAAACTCTTCTTTATATATTGTTTTTTCCTAAAGTTCAATCTATGCTGTACTATAGTAAATTTCATTATCATAATAAAACTAACAATCATAGTAATTAACATAGCCAGAGAAAAAATAGAAAAAATTAATTTAATGAATGCCATTTGTTCACCTCAATATTCTTATAAAAAATAATTATAACAAATATTAACTATGTAAACATTAATCTATAATAATTTTTTCTTTTTTGTTTATTAAGTCCAATTAATAACGGCATCTTTTACAGCTATTAAAGAAAATCTTTACAGTAATAACATCAAGTTACTATTGTAAAGATTTTCATCTTATTTCTTAAATACTCATCACTTCTAAGATGTACCCAAATGCTGTAGCTAGTACACTAACTATTGTAGCTAGAGTGACCCCTGATAATATAGCAAGACCAAATACCGCCCCTATTACTAACATAGCAAGATAATTTTCCTTAATAAATTCCCATAATTTTCCAAAAAGTGTTTTCACATAACTACTTATCTTATTCATATCAATTTTTACAGTAAATCCTTGACTGACTTCAATTTTTTCAGAACTAGTTTCTTCGTCTTCAATCACTGCGTTCATGTCTAACACTAAGTTATCCTTTTCTGAAGACAAGCCAAAGCTTAATCGCCCAGCAGAGATCTCTCCACCAATTCCTCCAAGAGAAGAAATCACTTTTGCTTCTAAAGTATCACCTAAATCAATATTTCCTTCTATTTCTGGTGTACCGTTATTAAAATTCACTACCAACATTGATGGATCTGGATCAGAAATTTTTGTTGAAGATACTCCTGAAACTTCAATAGCGCCATAATCAACCAATAGTTGTTCTTTGTCAAACTCATAAGACGTATCTAATAATTTTTTGTTTAAAATATCCCATCCCATTGATTGTAATAAGGCTTTTTCTGCTTCATTTTCGCGTTTATCTAAAGAAACTACTCCTGAATCATTGTGTGAAACTGCCACTTGATCGACAAAAATCCCATCGATTCCATTTGTTGGTTCTGCAAACTGGTCAAACGTCCAATTGGTTGGTTGCGAAAACCCGAGATTTCCTGACCAACCAGTTGACATATTCGATACATAACTAGCTACTGCTCCTACCTCTTCACTTACTCTTGTACAAACATTCCGAGTACCATAAACACCCATAGAGTACTTATTTCCGGTTGTTCCGGAACGAAGTAGGGAAGAAACACCTTGAAAATAAGGAATAATATTCGTCGTAATATCGGAATCTAAAGCATCAACATCTACCGCAAAATAGATAATTGTATCGCTTGGCATCCCTAGTTTAGTTGCTGCTTTAATAGCTGCTTTAGCATCAGAAATCCCTTGAGCTGCAGTATAATAGGAGACTTCCGGATTATTATCTTGATAAATTGGTATAATTGCCATCCCTTTACTGATAATATAATTTGCTTCTTCACGTGTTAAATACTTCGGAACAAAGTCATTCCCAACTGTTCCTGTCAGATACCGCCCAATATATTTAATTCCGTAATTATATAAATATTCGATTTGAGGTGTTGTTAGCTGTAAGGCGGTATCAACAGCTTCAAAGCTCCGATCAGAAGAACCAGATGAAAGTACTAATGACATCATCGTTTTTAAATCGGGATAGCCTTTTTCTACATCTGTCAACATCATAAATTGTTGAAATAGGATTAAATTTAAAATCATAGGCCCATCTAAGCTACCAGTAAATGATGCAGTGCTAGGATCAATGGCTCTTAAATTTTGATAAAGAGCGTATTGAATTAATAATACCAAATCATTATATACTTCAATTTGGTGATTTGCCGCCAACGTACCATAAGTTTCTTGTGTAGCCGGCCCAAAATTACCATTGGCCACATTAAATAAACCAATCTCCACTTGAATACCATAAATCAAGGCAGTATTTGTGGCACGTTGATAGATCCCGTCACAAGGCAAGATTCCTGTCCATTCCGAATACTTTCTATTTAAAGTTTGTTGCATCTCCCGTGTTCGTTCATCGCCTCCTTGAACTAATACAAAGGCACTCATATCAAACAAGGCTTTGGCCCACATTGAGTCTAACGTACTGGTTGGATTCTCAAATCCAGCAGCTATTTTCAAGCCTTTAGTTGCATCATCATTATCGAGCGTATAAACTGTGTCAAATTTCCCATTTCCCATCCCTTTACAACGAAAAGCACCATCAATCAATTTTACAATTGGGCTTTCATACGTATTAATTAAGTTGGGCGTCACTTGCTGATCCCATAGTGCTGAAGTAGTCTCACCAAAATTATTGACCAGTTCTGTAATACCTAACTCATGTTGTACTGCACGAATCAAACCATAGACCGTATCCCATCCAGTACGGCCATCTTCCGGAACTGAACCAAAACCAAGTACATTTCCATAAGTTTTATTCAACCATTGTTGTACTTCTAATACCCATGGATCTTCTCTTAATTGTTTATCATTTACGTTCATTTTTTTCACTCCTAAAAATTTTTTTTGATTCGAATCACTTAGATATGTCGGAGATTTTCGTCATTTGTGACTGGAAATAGAAAAAAATTTTCTTTTTCCAAGTATTTCTTGAATCTCCACTTCATTCACTCAATCTTTTTCCGCATACGTGTGTTATATTCTTCAAAAAACAAATAGCTCACCGCTTCAGCACACGAATATCCGTCGACAAACAAAGGAAAAAACTGCGCATCATCAGGAGCAATTACCTGATACTTCATTAAAATCTCTTTGATCATCAATGCACTCTCGTCTAAAAAACAGGTTGGAAAGCAGTCATTGGACTCATCGATCATTTGCCAATACCCACTTGCATAAGTAATGCCCTGTTTATCGTTGGTTTTCTCTGATTTTTTCTTGTATAAACGCCAAACATTTTTTCTGCAATAAATAATCGATGGAAAAAAACATTTTTAAAGTTAAAATCATTTTTTGTTTTTCTCGAAAAGCTTCGATTGCTTCCCAAGTCACAAAGAGATAGGCACTATAAAATCTTCAAACTAAATGTATACGCCTACATTACTTACTGAAAAATGTGGATATTTTGCACTTTTTTAAATACGAAACGAAATTCAACAAAATTATGTCTAAACGTCTTTCATCTTGTTCTTTTACATAATCCTCTACTTCTATGATTCGTTCTACCCAAAAATCCATATTTCCCACTCCAATCGTCCTTTTGGATGGGTATGTCGCAAAATAAGTGTAATAGGATACTCTAGGGCTCCTCTTTTTGGATAAAGTCGCCGTATTTGTTTTACTGGCTCTATAATTTATGGGACTGATGAAACCGAGTTGATTGTTCAGACTCAGATTTGATTTTACTCCACTCATCAGTCCTTCTTGACAAAGAGCCGATTTTTAATAACCTTGGTCAAAGCAAAACAAAAAAAAACTGAACCCTTATCCATCAAGGGTTCAGCCGTCATTTGAAGACTATTCTTCTTCTTCAGCCATGAACGTGTTGAATACTTCTTCAATCATGTCCCATTCTGCATCAGTTTCGATTTGTTCTAGTTCGCCTTCTGTGCCGTCTTCATTTTCGACATAAGCATAGGCTTGTAACTCAACATCTTCATCTTCTGGTACACCAGCTGGATAAAGCAATACGTAGTTACGGCCAAATTCTTCTTGTCCATCAACTGTTAATAAGATTTCATATAATGTTTCGTTTCCTTGATCATCTACTAAGGTGATATGCTCGTGCCCTTCGTGATCGTGGTCATGTGTGTGGTTATGTTCTGTCATAAGTCTCCCTCTTTTCATTGAAATTAAAATAATTTTTTTCCTGAACCGTCTAAATAATTTTGTAAAATCATGACAGCAGCTAATTTATCAATCACTTTTTTTCTTTTAGCTCTTGATGTATTGGCTTGCTCAACTAACATTCGTTCAGCTTGAACTGTGGTTAGTCGTTCATCTTGATATTCAACTGGTAACGAGAATAATTCTTTAATTTTTTCTCCATAAGCCATTGAGCTTTCTGCTCTTGGTCCAATTGTATTATTCATATTTTTAGGTAAGCCTACGACAAATCGGTCTACTTCGTATTGATCGACCAGTTCTTTCAAACGGTCAAAGCCAAACTCTTCCGCCTCTTCATCAATACGAATGATCTCTACTCCTTGAGCGGTCCAACCAAATGGATCGCTAACAGCAATACCAACTGTTTTTGAGCCCACATCTAAGCCCATTACTCTCATATACTTACCCCATGGTTTGTTAGATAATCTTTAACAATTACTTCCATGATTTCATCGCGTTCGTGACGACGTATCAAGTTTCTTGCATCACGATAACGAGGAATGTAGGCCGGGTCTCCAGAAAGCAAGTAGCCAACAATCTGATTAATTGGATTGTAGCCTTTTTCTTCTAAAGCCCGATAAACGATCGCTAATGTCTCACTTACTTCTTTTTTACGACTATCGTCAAAACCAAAACGTACGGTTTCATCTGTAAAACCCATGATTCTACACCTCTTTCCCGCAAGGTATTCATTTACCTTCTACACTTTTATTTTACTCGAATTACCTTAAAACTACAAATAAATCTTAAAAAACTTCCGGTTAAATTAATAAACAGACTTCTCATTACTTTAACATATTTGTGATCAAATGTTCAGTTACTTGATCGTATCTTAACCAAAGTATACGCTATATTTAAATAAATATAAGCTTTTTCGATAATTCTTCAAAAAGTTCATACTTTTTTCGTATACTATCAAATGTCATTAGCTATTTTTTTCTCGCCTGTCCGGTATCATAGTTGATTTCATAACCCTCTTGAACGTTATAAATAAACACATTAAATTTTATTTTTTTATCTTCAATACTTTCTGCTTCTAATTGTACTCCTCTGGCAACTAATTCATCTCCCTTAAAATGTGGAGTAACACGATAACGAACGTGATGATTGGTTTCTTTGATATAAGCGGCAATATCATTTTCATGGACTAGCATATACGGCGCATTTAATGAACGAGTACCTGTCATCAAATTTTTGATGTTGTTGTTTTGTCCAGTCAATTGATAACCAATCAAATGGCTACGATTATAAAGCCATTGGCCATCGCTTAATTTTTTTTGTTTCCAACCAGTTGGATCAATATACAACGGCTCGCGTTTTTCTTTGGGAAAAAGGTCTTTTCCCAATAACGCGTTGGCCGCACCTACACGGTTCAATCGATCAATATTTGAATAGCTTTGCCATGTTCCTTTAGCTAAGCTCAAATCTTCTTCAGTGAAATCCGGACGATTCTGATTGATCTCAATTTCTTGATGCTTCCCATCATATTCTGGTACGTCTGCTACTTTTGACGCTTGTGGGGTTGAGTCAAATAACCCAGTAATTTGTTGAACGATATCTGAATTTTTTTGTGTTGATAGTCCTAGTGCCCCTGCTAAAACAGCAACAACCACACCCATAATGGCTTTTGTTGATTTTTTCTGCATTTCTTTACTCCTTTTCTAAACAACTATTCTAAACTTTAACATACGTTCCCCTTTTTTAAAATATTTAAACTTATTTTATTCCATTTATTTCTACCTTTAATTCTCTATACTAAGTAAAAATTGATCTCTTCTTAAAAAGAATACGTCATAAAAAATCATTGATCTTAAAACAGTATGTTTTCACTTAATCAAGCAAAAAATACCTTGTGACTCAAAAACAAAAAACAGTATTGATCAAACAAAATGTGATCAATACTGTTTCTCTTCATTCCTATCGTTCGTTTAAGCGGGTGACGGGAATCGAACCCGCGACATCAGCTTGGGAAGCTGGGATTTTACCACTAAACTACACCCGCATCTTACAAAAATCAGTATACGCCTCTTTCATTTCATACTCAAGTATTTATTTATTTCTCTTTTATTTAGTCATTTGTAGTAAAATAAAAGCAACAAATGAACTATTGGAGAAAATATTATGACAGAAAAAGAGTTGGATTTATTACTTGATACTTGTTTATTAGCTGGCAAAATCATGATGGAAAGCAACGCTGAGATGTACCGAGTAGAAGACACAATGAGCCGAATCGCTCTTGCTTCTGGCAATTATCGCCTGGTCAGCTATGTTACTCAAACGGGTTTGTTTATTGGTCTTGACCGTACGTCAACCATTAGAATGGAACAAATCACCAATCGCTCCATTAATCTGGAAAAAGTTGTCAATGTCAATAATCTTTCTAGAAAATATGTTGCTGGTGAGTTAACTTTGAATGATCTCTACATTGCCTTACAAGCCATTGAAAAAGATCGGTCATTTTTCCCAGTATGGCTTCAAATTTTAAGTGCTGCGGTGATTAGCGGAACGATCATGGTATTATTTGGTGGAGAAATGAGTGATCTACCAATCACTTTGATGATCGGCGGTATCGGCTATGCGATTTACTTATATAGTTTAAAATTTTTTCGGATCAAATTTTTGTCAGAGTTCTTATCTTCCTTGTTAATTGGTCTTACAGCTATTCTCAGCGTTCGTGTCGGATTAGGTGCCAATCAGGATTTGATCATCATCGGTTGTGTCATGCCCCTTGTTCCTGGAGTACAGATTACAAATGCTATTCGGGATTTACTAGCTGGACACTATGTTTCTGGAGTTTCTCGTGGTACAGAAGCCATGATGACTGCCACAATGATCGGATTTGCGATTGCCTTTATCTTCCAACTTTTTTATTGAGAAAGGAACATGATGATGTGGAATCTATTTATTCAATTTTCTTTTAGCTTTTTAGCCACAGCGGCTTTTGCGATCATCACCAACGTTCCTAGACGTGCCTTGATTTGTTGCGGGCTCTCTGGTGCCTTTGGCTGGATGATCTATTGGGTATGTGTGGATTTGGGTGGTACGCCGGCTTTTGGTTCGTTACTGGGTTCTTTAGGTGTTGCATTTATCAGTGATCTTTTTTCTAAACGATTAAAAATGCCTGTAACCATCTTTAATATCCCTGGCATGGTACCACTAGTTCCTGGAGGTCTGGCTTATCAAGCAGTGAGAAATCTAGTAACTGGCTCGTATCAGGCAGCTGCAAGTTATACAGTTCAAGCGATCATGATTGCTGGTGCTATTGCTTTAGGACTCGTTTTATCAGAGGTCTTCAACCACAATATCCGAAACTTCAAATTAAAACGAGAAGCCATTTTTTTGAAACGAAAAAAAAGAACAACTAAAAACATTCATAAATGAAAAAGTAACGGCGAAAATAATCGTGCCATGAATAAAAAACCAAAGTATCTAGAAAATAGGCAAGCTACAAGCTATTTTCAAGTACTTTGGTTTTTTATTGTCACATCAGTTGTTTTTGTCACTAATAATTTTAGTCTTTGCTTTAAAATGACCGATACACATATTGATTTTTAGGTGCCTCGATTTTGGTTAGAGTATTGACCTCTACAACTGGAATGTCCCGTTTGAAGGGTTCATAGTAGTCAGATTGGATGGTGCCTTCTACTTTATACCACTCATCGTTTTTGACATTCGTTCCTTCCGGCATATGTGTCAATAGACCGAATACACCTGAGTCAGCAACGCAATGGATGATTCCAAAACGGAATAAGAAATTATCTTCTTTTTCCCCATCTGGCGTTTTATACACAAAGCCTTCATAAGAGATTTTTTTCCCAATAAATTCACTTGGGTAATTATAAATCAATTCCATGACTTCCAAGTAATTCTCATCAGTGATCTTAATAAGCTGTTTGTCATCATATTTTTCTTTTAATTTTTTCATCTGATCCAAATAGTCAGACTTGTTAAAATAAATGCTCGTATCAGGCTTTAAATATTGTGTCTGCATTTCAGGGTCCCCAACCGACTCCTTACTTATTGGAAAATTGAATCCTTTTGCTTCCACAATCGTCGTATCTAAACTGACTGTCGGAAATAAAGTACCGACAATAACAGGTAAAGCCAACAGAACATAAGCGATCACTCGTTGTGAGGGTTTGGTTAACCCGTGATCGTGATCATGATCGTGGTGATGGTGTACTTCTTCATCTACCTGTTTTTTCCCTTTTACTGAATCACTCTTGACCCAAATATACAATTGGACCAATGCAAGTAAAGCAGATAAAATCATCGATAAAATAGCCAAATAACGATAATGAACATTGATGTACTGATCTAATTTCCCAGATACTTGTAAATACATCATTAGCTCAAAATAACCAGATAATATCAAAAATCGTATCATACTGCTCCTCCTAGATAAATAATGTAAAACCAATCACACTAACGGCTATCAAACCAATGAGCATCAAAATAAAGCGACCATTAAAATAGCGTTTCATCATCAAAAGGTTTTTGATATCCACCATTGGTCCAAATACTAAGAATGCCACCACAGGAGCTGTACCAAAAAGGCTGAGTAAGGATGACCCGATGAACGCATCTGCTTCCGAGCATAGGGACATCGTAAAAGCTAGAAGAAGCATGATAATAATTGCTAGTAGTTTGGTTGAGCCCAGTGTCAACATGACACGAGTTGGCAAGTAAGTTTGCATACTAGCGGCAATCAGACCACCGACAATCAGATACCGACCCGTATCAAAAAATTCATCGATCGAATGTGTGAGGACATGACCTGTTTGCTGACTAAGTTGCTTGATTCTCCCAATTTTGACCTCCTCGTGTTTATTGGTACCATGGGTGTGGTCATGATGATGGTTGTGATGATGGTTATGATCGATTGTTTGTTGGATCTTCGTTTTCAATACACTTTCTTTTTGAAAATAAGCGAGCCAGATACCAATGATCAACGCTACCACAAAGCTTCCAACCATTCGCCAACCGGCCATTTCCCAAGAGTTCCCAAATGCAATAAAAGTAGAAAAAATGACGATTGGATTGATAATAGGTGCTGTTAACATAAATGCAAAAGCGGTATGCACAGGAACTCCTTTTTTGACAAACTGATGAACGATCGGTACGATCCCACATTCACAGGATGGAAAGAAAAATCCTAAAACAGAACCAGTCAAAATGGATAAAAAGCGATTATCTGGTAACCAGCGTTTGACTCGCTCAGGTGTTAAAAAGACTTGTAGTGCCCCAGAGATGAGACAGCCTAATAGAACAAATGGTAAAGCTTCAATAACGATTGATAGAAAAATCGTACTCATCTGCAATACCGAATTTGGTATAAAAGAAAACATTTTTTCGCTCCTTACTATAAACATCATTTGCCAGAATAATATACGCTTTTCGCTAAAAAAAAACAAGGTTACTTCTATTTCTTACCTAACTCTTATCTTTTATTTGATAAAAATAAGACAAGTTAATTGACTTTTTTTCTTATTGTGATTAAATGGGTTCACGAAATCTTTCACAACGTTTATTGTGAAAGGCTGTTTTGATTAGGAAGGACGTTTTTTATATGAAAAAAACCACGAATCTATCAGAAGTACATCAGACATTAGCACAAGATGAAACGGTAGTTCTTTACTTATCTATGCCAAATTGCAGCGTGTGTCATGCTGTTCTTCCTCGTTTGAAGAAATTATTGAATCAGTATGATTTTCCTAGTTTTCATTTAGATGCTGTGGAAACACCTGAAGTAGCTAGTGCTTTTCAAATATTGACTGCTCCAGTTATTTTGATCTACCATAAAAATAAAGAAGTCGAACGACAAGCACGCTTTATCAATTTTGCGAAACTAGAAACGCTGCTGGATCAGTTAAATAACTCTGATGAAACGATCAGCTATGAAGAATTGTTTCAGTAATCGTTGTCTTAACCTATACTATACCTATATGAAGACAATTAATGCGCGCTAACCTTTAGATAGGATAAAATACTTCTTAGGTTTACTTAGGTTTGCTAAGCTCCCTTCATCTTACTATGGGCGAAATTTTAGAAATTCGTTCCAGTATTTTTTTCACTATGGTTTATTTAGCTATGTAGTTGACATTACGTAAAAACACCATAGAGGTTGAACTTCATTCAATCTCCATGGTGTTTTAATATTTGAAATCTACGAGTAGCGTTGCACCACACTAATTTCATAGTACTTCTCGCACTCGCTCTAGATTTTGAGATTTCGTGTATATTGATCTGGGTTTCTCACTTGCAAACTCTCAACAACTAGCTGATTACGTCGATTCAAGTGTCCTGTAACAGCAATGTTATATTTTCTTTCTTCCATCATCATCAACTTATCCGCAATCTCGACATTTGCAACAATACAATTAAGAGGCTGATGAATGGTTTCCAATGTAAACCGAACAAGCAATGGTTGCGTCTTTATCACTCTGATCTTATCAAGTAAACCTACATATGTTTTCACATTGATCACCTCGATAATCTTTAGAAAAAGTCTCAAATCAGTTAAATTTTCATTGAAAGCAAATGGTCATTACTAGGAAAGAAACGTTCTTTCCTATGCAATTCGGACATAACTTTCTTTCAAAAAATATCTTTTTCGATACAACTAGTCTAAGTCGTGAAATTGTCGATATACTTCTTGCTTTTTGAGTCCATTTTTTACAGCAACAGCTTTAATAGCTGCATTTGTTTTTTCCCCAAGAGCAATCAACTGTTCGACTTGTTCTTTCAATGATCCTTCAATTTGTGTTTGTGGCTCTTCACTTCCAGTATTTCCTTCAACCAATAAACAGCATTCTCCCTTTACAGGGTGTTCTTCAATGTAGTCTAATAACTCTTCAATACTTCCACGTAAATATTCTTCATGGATTTTTGTTAATTCTCGACACAAAACAACTTGACGGTTACCAAAAACAGTCAACATATTCGTTAAAGTTGCACTGATCCGATAAGGAGATTCGTAAAAAATCAATGTAGCTGTGTATTCTTTCAATGTTTCTAACGATGTTTGTTGTTCTTTTTTCTTTCTTCCTAAAAAACCATAAAATAAAAATGGCTGAGGTAACAAGCCTGAAGCAATCAACGCAGTCATCCCAGCAGTTGGTCCTGGAATAGCGATTACCGGAATCCCCGCTTGGATGCAAGCAAGTACCAGCTCATGTCCTGGATCGCTAATAGAAGGCATCCCAGCATCACTTACCTGTGCAATCGAGCGACCAGACATCAACTCAGCAATCAATTGCGGAATTCGTTCCTTATAGTTGTGTTCATGTAAACTTTTTTGCGGTGTCTGAATCTCAAAATGATTCAGTAATTTTTGGGTATTTCGTGTATCCTCACTGGCAATCAAGTCTACTTCTTGTAATATCCGTACACTACGATAAGTCATATCTTCTAAATTGCCAATCGGAGTCGGTACTAAATAAAGCGAGCCAGTTTCATGATGTCCTTTAAAACTTTTTTGATTAAGCATGATTTATTCTCCTGTGTAAGAGGTCGTGAAAGAAGCGGTTAACTCCGAGCAAATAAGAGAGGATTTTTTAAAATAGCTTCCCATATTTTAGAAAATCATCGCTTATTGCTGAGGAGTTGCTTCTTGAACGCCGTGTAAAGGTCGTGAAAAGCATGGGCTGCTTCAAGAATTAAGAACGAAAAATTGAAAATAGCTTTTCATATTTTTAATTTTTTGAGCTTAATTCCGCAGAAGCAATGCTTTGAACGCCATATAAGAGGTCGTGAACAACACGGCCTCCTTTAAGAATTAAGGGCGAAACATTGAAAAATAGCATTTCTTATTTTTTATTTTCGGACTTAATTCCGTAGAAGTGATACTGTGAGTGCCGTTTATTGATCGCTAAAAATAAGCAATATCAGGCTTGTTTCAAATCTCTTTGTTTACCGTCCGCTTTCTCGATAGATGACTTCTAAACAAAAGGCACAAGGTTCGTCATTCTCACGTCTTGAGCCATAGAGATCATAACAAACATGAAAGCCTTCTTCATAAATCTTTTCTAAGTTCATACGAGATTTTGAAAGTTCTTGTTTCACATTATCTGCTGGTGTTTGTACTTGATTTAATTCCCGTAAATGCTCTCTTAAACGTTGATTTTCCATTTCCAACGTTGTATTTTTTTCAACGATCTCATGTAATGCTTGCTTCATTTCCACCAATTCAGTTAATGTATTTCTTAGCTCTGATTCTAATTGGTTCAAGCCATCATATAATGATCTCTTATCCATTTATCTCACCTACCTGGATGAAGTTTTTCAATTCATCCCATTCATATTCGATTGGATTTTCCCGACCTGTTAATCGAACATTTACTAGTCGATTAAGTAAGTTCAAGCCGACAACTTTCCCTTTACCATCAGGAGTGTTAACCACTGTTCCAAAATCTGGAAGTGCTTTTTTTGCTAATTCATATTCTTCATTTTCATATTGCAAGCAACACATCAAACGTCCACACAACCCAGATATCTTAGTCGGGTTTAAGGACAAATTTTGATTTTTTGCCATTTTGATTGAAACTGGGACAAAATCTCCTAAAAATGAAGCACAGCATAAAGGCCGTCCACATGGACCAATCCCACCTAGCAATTTTGCTTCATCTCGTACCCCGATTTGTTGAAGTTCAATCCTAGTACGAAACACGGCAGCTAAGTCTTTGACTAATTCCCGAAAATCAATTCGTCCATCTGCTGTGAATGAAAAGATGAGTTTACTACGATCTAACGTATATTCTACATGAATGATCTTCATTTCTAACCCATGTTTTTGGACTTTTTCTTTCGCAATCAGCCTGGCTTGTTCTGCATCTTCTTTATTTTTTTGCTCTTTTTCGAGTTCTGCTTGTGTCGCTTTATGCAAAATTGAACTGATTTGCTCAGGCAATTCTTCCGGATCAAGTTCTGCTTTAGGAATGGCGACAGTTGCAATATGTAAGTTTTTTTGAGTTTCAACGATTACTTTCTCGTTGTATTCATACGTTAATTGACCAGGTTTAAAATAATAGATAGGACCTGCTTCTTTATAACGGACACCTACTACTTCGACCATTTCCATCCCCCTTGCCCCTCATTTTTCCTGCTGTCTCAGCCAGTAATTGTTTGTAAAACAAACTGTTCCGCTACTGCTTGGAAGCTGACATTGCTTCTTAATTTCTGTTCCGCTAATAAAATACGCTCAATCGTCTGATTAATACGTGTTACTTTTCTAAGATTTTCTGCTATTAAAGCTTGTTGTAAAGCTTCTTGATAATAAAACATTAAGATCGATAAACCAGTAAATTGTTGCGATTTTTCTTTAAAAGTCTTTATTAACTTTTTTTGAACATAAATGAATGCTTGTGTATCATTTTTTTGCAAATACACAAACCACTGTTGAATCGAATCCTTAGCATCATTAAACCATTCATTTTGCGATATTTCAACTGCTTTTGTGAAACTGTTCGTCAAGAAAGTCAAAAGTTTCGCTTTTTCTAAAGGAATCTGTGCTTGTTGTAATTTATAAATCAACGCATCTTTAGCCAGCTCCTGAAAATGCAAGATTTGGCAGCGTGATTGAATCGTTGGTAAGATTCGCCCAATCGAATCCGTTTCTAAGATCGCTAGAAAATCGCCTGGTGGTTCTTCTAAAAACTTAAGCAAACTATTTGCTGCACTTGCATTCATCTTTTCTGCTTCTTGAATAAGGAAAACTTTCTTCCGAGATTCATAACCACTACGACTAAATTCGGTTTGCAAACGTCTAATTTGATCGACTTTGATCGTTTGCCCTTCTGGTACGATCGTTAAAACGTCTGGATGTTCTTGGTTTTGGATTCGTTGACAATTATTGCATACTCCACAAGGAAGTTGTTCCTGCAGATTCGTACAAAACAGGTGTTGTGCTAACCAAATCCCCATTTCGTGTTTTCCCGTTCCTTTTTCGCCTTCAAAAAGATAAGCATGAGCGAGGCGCCCATGCTCAAAACTTCGTTGAAGCTGTTGATACACGATAGGTTGCATTTGATCCAGCGTAAATTCTTGATCCATGGCGCCTCCTAAAATTGATGAAATCCTTCAACTGGTAACACAAAGACGGTTGCTCCACCGACTTCAACTTCTACTGGATAAGGGACTCCACCGTCCATAGAGATATCCAACGTGACAGGTGTTGAAACAAATTGTTTTCTTGATTCACAAGTTTTTTTGATGATTTCTAATGCTTCTTCTACACGTTCGTCTTCAATCCCAACAATAAATGTACTGTTGCCAGCTTTCAAAAAGCCACCAGTTGAAGATAATTTTGTTGCACGGATATTGGCATCAATCAATTCATTGGATAAACGATTACTGTCTTTGTCTTGAATAATTGCTAAAATAATTTTCATATACAGTCACCTTCCTAGTTTTCAAAAAATTGTGGGTATTGTTCAACAATGGCTCTGTAACTTGTTTGAAGTACCTCTTCAAAGCTCTTTCTTGCATCAATTTTATAAATACGTTCAGGATTCTCTTCAGCTATTTTTAAATACGCATGACGTACTCGTTGATGAAATTCCAATCCTTCTGAATCTAATCGATCGATTTGACCTCTTCGGTTCTCTTTAATGCGATGCAATCCAGTATCTGAATCAATATCGAGATAAAGGGTAAAGTCAGGTGTCGTACCTTCTGTAGCAAATTCATTCAAGCGGGCAATCTCAGAAACACCAATTCTACGTCCCGCCCCTTGATAAGCCAATGAGCTGTCTACAAATCGATCACATAAAACAATGCTTCCTTCTGATAAAGCAGGTAGGACTTTCTCGACCAAATGCTGTCTTCTAGCCGCAGCATATAGCAAAGCTTCTGTCCGTTCATCCATCCGATCATTTTTAGGATCAAGGATAACTGCCCGAATCTCTTCGGCAATCGGGATCCCACCTGGTTCTCTTGTTTGAATGATCTTTGTTTTTGCTACTTTTTTCAAAAGAGGGAATAACTCATTTAGAATACTGGTTTTCCCAGCTCCATCTGGTCCCTCGATCGTAATAAATAGTCCGTTCACATTTTTGCCCCCATCTCTTGCGTTACTTCTTTATTGTAGCCGAAATTCTTTTTTATAGAAAATTTATAACTCGCGTCTGCCTTCTACCGCTTTTAACAGGGTCACTTCATCAGCATATTCGATATCCGAACCAACGGATAAGCCGTGGGCCAATCGAGTGACTTTGATACCAGCCGGTTTGATCAATCGTGAAAGATACATGGCAGTAGCTTCTCCTTCAGTGGTTGCATTTGTTGCAATGATCACTTCTTTCACTTGATCATCATGTAGGCGTTCAAGTAACGAAGAAATGTTGATATCTTCAGGTCCAGTCCCTTCCATTGGAGAAAGAACCCCATGTAGAACATGATAAAGCCCACGATATTCCCGCATTTTTTCTAACGCCATCACGTCTTTTGGTTCTTCGACAACTAAGATAACCCCCCGATCTCTTGAAGGATCTTTACAAATCTCACATGGGTCTTCTTCTGTGATGTTGCCGCAAACACTACAAAAATGAAGATCTCGTTTGACACTTAACAACGATTTAGCAAATTCATTCACGATTTCATCTTTCATATCGATCGTGTAGAAAGCTAATCTTGTGGCTGTTTTCTGACCGATCCCTGGCAGTCTCATGTAACTATCGATCAATTTAGCAATTGGTTCTGGATATTGCATTTTCATTACCCCTTTAGGAAAAATTAGAAGGGTAACCCCTTAGTGTATTTTCCCATTGTTTTTTCAGATTCTGCATCGATTTTTGTCAAAGCATCATTGACAGCCATCATCAACAGGTCTTGCAACATTTCTGTATCTTCAGGATCCACGACACCTTCACTGATTTGGATGTCTTTCATCCGACGATCACCTGTAAAAATAACTTTCACTAACTCATTGGTTGCTACACCAGTAAACTCTGTTTCGTTCAATTGTTCTTGTGCTTGAACCATCTCTTTTTGCATTTTTTGGACTTGTTTCATCATCCCTTGCATGTTTCCCATTCCGCGCATCATAATTGATCATTCTCCTTTTTTTATTTAATCATCAATGATTGTCACAACATCTGTGCCAAAGATTTCTTCGGCTTTCGTGACGATCGTTTCTTCACTTGGTGCTTGTTGAGGGATCAGTTCGATCTCTTCATCTGAATCTTCCGGAGCAAAAGAATCATCATTACTCCCGTCTTTTGCTTGGACTAAATAGTCTTTGCGGATCGTTGGCCAGCTTTCTCTCGTGATATAGACTGAATCTGGTGCATAGTCTTTGATCATTCGACTTAAATTATTATGGATCGCCAACTGTAATTCTTCGTCGTTAGCAGCTCGTTGACAAACGATCTCGTAATCAAACTCAATGACTAACCCAGTAGGACTAGCCGCAACTGGTTCACTTGCTTTAAGCATCGCTCGTTGTGTCACAGACAAACTCATCAACAAATCGTCCCAGACTTCTTTGACTTCATTCAAATGCTTTCTGGTCGCTTCTCTTAGAACCTGATACACTCGTTCAGTTGGTATCCGATACGTACTTGCTTGTTTCTTTTGAACAGGAGCTTGTGTTTGCTTGGCAGTAGTTGAAGGGGTTCCCCCATTCGTTTTGATCTCGTTGATCGCTTTTTTCAGCTCTTTGATCTCTGCTTGTAGCTGATTAATTAACTGACTGTCTACTTCACTTGCTTGGTTACTACTTGAAGGAGCAGCTGAACCAGAAGCTTGAGCTAGCTTGACGGTTGCTACTTCCAGATAGATCGTAGCACTATTAGTAAAACGAATCTCATTTTGTGTTTCACTCAAAATATGGATCATCTGAAAAAGTCGAGGTGCAGGTACTTCTTTTGCTAGTTCGACAAATGGTTCTCGAAGTGAAGTTGTTCGTTCTGCTACGAGATTTGGTGCTTGTTGGTACATCAGTAAGTCACGACAATACTGTAAAAGATCTTCTAAAAAGCGCCGTGCTTCCTTACCAGCAGCTAAGATATCTGTTAATGATTCTAACGCTTTGGGCACTTCATTATTCACACAAGCGCCTAAAAATTCATCCATCATCTCGTTGGTTAGACTACCGGTAACTTGCATCGCATCATCCACAGTTACGATCCCATTACTAAAAGAAATCGCTTGGTCCATGATACTTAGCGCATCACGCATCCCGCCTTCTGCTGCTCGAGCAATAACCCCTAGTGCTGGTTCTTCATATTGTACGTCTGATTGCTTTAAAATGTATGCCAAATGCTCAACGATATCTGCTGCATTGATTCGTTTGAAATCAAAGCGTTGTGTTCTGGAAATGATCGTTGCTGGTATCTTATGTGGCTCGGTTGTTGCTAAAATAAAAATAACATTTTCTTTAGGTTCTTCTAAAGTTTTCAACAATGCATTGAACGCTCCGGTAGAAAGCATATGCACTTCATCTATGATATAGATTTTATAAGTTGCTTTTGTCGGTGCGTAGTTCGCTCGATCTCGAATAAAACGTATTTCTTCGACTCCGTTATTACTTGCTGCGTCGATTTCAATCACGTCTTCTTGTGTTCCCGCTGTAATCGACTGACACATTTCACAATGATTACAAGGTTCTCCATCTTGACTATTCGGACAGTTGATAGCTTTTGCAAAAATTTTAGCTGCACTCGTTTTACCAGTTCCTCGTGGTCCTGTAAATAGATAAGCATGAGAAGTTTTATGGGAAACGATAGCATTTTTCAACGTCTGTGTCACCGCTTTTTGCCCGACAATGTCTTCGAAACGCTGTGAACGCCAGACACGATAGAGTGCTTGATATGCCATGAAGATCCCCCTTTTTTGAAAAATTCACTATCTTTTATTATACGTGATTTTGCTAAAAAAAACTACTATAGTTATGAGAAGAATCATGATTTGTCGTTTGTAGTTACTTGTGTATTCCCCGATTCTTTCAAATAAATACTCACAAACAGCTTTCTCGATCTTCCTTGCTTTTTGCAACTGAAAGAAAATCAGCTAAACAGCTAATATCCATCTTCCGTCTGAGAGTTTTTCATTGCTCCTATGGTATAATAGAGTCATTCATTTAACAATCAACATTCATAAAGGGAGGAATTTTTTATGGGTCTTATCAAAGCAGCAACAAGCATGATCGGCGGTGGATTAGCAGATCAATGGATCGAAGTAATCGAACCAGCGGATATGAGCGATACAACAGTTATGACAAAAGGTGTGAAAGTACGTAAAGATGATAAACGTGGCTCCAATCGTAAAGGAACAGAGGATGTTCTAACTGACGGAACCGTTGTCCATGTCTATCCGAATATGATGATGCTCCTTGTAGATGGTGGTAAAATCATTGATTATACTGCCGAAGAAGGCTACTATACGATCAAAAATGACTCTGCTCCTTCCATGTTCAATGGTTCATTGAAAGGTGCGATCGCAGAAACTTTTGAACGTTTTAAATTCGGTGGCGTGACACCTCAAAAGCAACAAGTCTTTTATATCAATCTTCAAGAAATCAAAGGAATCAAGTTTGGTACCAGTGCGCCACTGAACTATTTTGACAATTTTTACAATGCTGAATTATTCTTACGAGCTCATGGTACTTATTCGATCCATATTACTGATCCAATTTTGTTTTATACCAACGCTATTCCTAAAAACAAAACGCAAGTAGAAATCTCAGATATTAATGAGCAGTATCTGGCAGAATTTTTAACAGCTCTTCAAGCTGCGATTAACCAAATGTCTGCTGATGGTCAGCGCATTTCTTATGTTCCATCAAAAAGCTTAGAATTAAGTAAATACATGGGCAATGTTTTAGATGAATCTTGGAATGAATTACGTGGTATGGAAATCGTTTCTGTCGCAGTAGCAAGTATTTCTTACACAGATGATTCAGTGAAATTGATCAATATGCGTAATGAAGGTGCGATGTTGGGAGATCCAAGTGTCCGTGAAGGCTATGTTCAAGGTTCGATTGCTCGTGGGATGGAAGCAGCTGGTAAAAATGATGCCGGCGCGATGACTGGCTTTATGGGCATGGGAATGGGAATGAATGCTAATGGTTCTTACCTTTCACAAGCAGCACAAAATAACCAGGAACAAATCAAACAACAAGCTGAAAAACAAAACCAACAAACCGCTCAAGGGAGCAATGATACTTGGACATGTCCAGTCTGCGGAACTGAAAATACGGGAAAATTCTGTTCTAACTGTGGGGCAGCCAAGCCAGTTGCAAATGTCCAACCAAAGTTACAAATGAAATGTAGTGAATGTAACGAAGTGGTCGATCTTTCAAATGGTATCCCTAAGTTTTGTCCAAATTGTGGAAAACCATTCAAAGGAATCCCACTCGACTAAGTTTTAGAAAGGTGTGGATAGAATGGACGTTCTTACACATAAATGCCCAAACTGTGGGGGTCCTCTCACGTTTGATCCAAAAGATCAAAAATTCCACTGTGACTATTGTTTAAATGTTTACACTGAGGAAGAAGTCAGTCAGTACGAACAAGAACAAAAAGCAGCCCGAGGGATTCACTCAGAAAATCAACCGCCCTCCCAACAAGATTCTGAAAAAGATTTTACTTTTACTGCAGATGAACAGTTGGAGCAGATGGATGAAGCAGAACGAAAAGCGTTTGAAGAAGCTGGTGGTTTTTCTGATCCTAGCGATCAAGCAACACCAGCTGAATCAGTGGAAGAAGAAACAGAAGCAACGATGGAACTATTTCTTTGCCCAAGCTGTGGAGCAGAGATCGTGACCGATGCAACAACGGCTGCTACTTACTGCTACTATTGTCACAATCCAGTTGTTTTATCCGGACGGTTAAGTGGAAAATTACTGCCAAATAAAGTCTTACCGTTTGCAGTCGAAAAAGAAGAGGCGGTCGAAAAATTCTTAGCTTGGACAAAGAAAAAATGGTTTGTACCCAAAGAATTTTTCAACAAAGACCAAATCGACAAACTAACTGGCGTTTATTTTCCTTATTGGACAACGGATGCAACCGTTGACGGCTCTATGCAAGCGACCGGAACAGTGATTCGTATTTGGCGAGTGGGTGACATCGAGTATACAGAAACCAAACAGTTTGCTGTTCATCGAGAAGGCTCACTTTCCTTTAAAGAACTAGTAAAAAATGCATTGTCCAAGAATACCCAACAAAAAATGGTGGAAGCAGTCCAACCGTTTCCTTTGAACAAGGCAATTGACTTCAAAAGTCAGTATCTGGCAGGGTTTCAAGCAGAAAAACGAGATATCGAATATGAAGCAATCAAATCACAAGTGCAAGATGAACTGCAAGATTACTCCGAGAAATTGTTACGTGACACCGCAAATGGTTATACCACATTGACCAATGTTCGGACTTCGACAGATATCACTAGTGAGAATAATGAATATGTTCTTTTACCGGTATGGTTAGTCACTTATCGCAGTAGTGATGCCAATAAGAAAGTCTATTATTACGCCATGAATGGTCAAACAGGTAAAGTCAGCGGTGTTTTACCCATCAGTCATAAAAAACTGGGCTTGACGGCTTTTGGAATCTTTGCTGTATTGGCGATCCTCTTTATAATTGGAGGATACTTGATATGAAAAAAAGAATTTTACTTTTCTTTCTAGTCCTATTCGGTTTCTTTTGGAGTTCTTCCGTTGACGCTGCTACACCCGCAGTGAACGATGAAGCTGGTTTGTTCACGCAAGAGCAGATCCAATCTTTAGAGCAACAAATCCAGCCTATCGATGAGAAGATCAAAGGACAAATCTTTATCGTAACGACGACTTCCAACTCAGAAGAACCTCGAACGTTTGCAGATGATTACTTAAGAAATGCGATCGGTAATGATCAAAATGGGGCTGTTCTGTTGTTAGATATGGGGCAACGTGAGATTTACATTTCAACTTCTGGTAATATGATCGATTATCTTGATGATGCTCGGATCAATGACACATTAGATGATGTCTACGACCAAATGACGAATTCGGCTTATTTTGCAGCAGCACAAGCCTATTTGACTAAAACTTCAGAATATGTAGAAGCTGGAGTTCCTGGAGGACATTATCAAATTGATGAAGAGACTGGTAAGATCAAGCGGTATAAAGTGTTGACGACGACTGAAATAGTGATTTCTATTATCTTAGCCCTGGCATTGAGCCTCGTATTCTACTTTGTAACAGTTTCGAGGTATCAGTTGAAATCAGGAACTTATAAATACCCATTTAGAGAAAAATCAAACGTAAAATTAACGGATAAAACAGATCGCTTAACCAACTCCTTTGTCACTACACGCAGGATTCCAAAAAGCCCACCTCCTGGCAGCGGCGGTGGCGGAAGTACGACTCATTCCAGCGGTGGCGGGACTTTCGGTGGTGGTGGTCGAAGCTTTTAAAGCACCACAATAGGAACAATCATCCATAAATTAAGATGCTTCCTTCATGCATTGTCGTCAGCTAAAGCTGATACAACTACATGAAGGAAGCATCTTATGTTTTCCACTGATCCTGTTTAAAAGATAATATTGTCTTCTAATAAATCCATATTGGTGATAATGATCCGATGATCTTTAACGGTGATTATCCCATTTTCTTTCAGTTGTTTTAAGATCCTACTCACACTACTAGCGGTAGAGATTCCGCAAAACTTGGCGATTTCTTCATTAGTGATCACAAAATCGATCATCATGCCTTCCTCTGTCCGAACCCCAAATAAATCATATAACTCGTAAAGTTGCGTACATACGGCACCTAATTTCCCATTTAAAAGCATTTGTTGCATTTTTTTCATGGAATACAGTAAACGATAACGATAGTACTCTTTTACATAATGTTGCATCTTTGGATCTTCATTGATATGTTCCCAAAATTTCACTCGATTGATTCGATAAAATTCTGCATATTCAGATTCAATCCGAATATTGTACGGCGAATCAATAAACTGCGAATATTCATCTTTTAAAAGTGAAACAATCTCTAGATCTTTAATATACCTCAAGTTGAACTCACGACCATCATTCGAGATGACACTTGCTTTGACCGTGCCTTCTTTTAAAATATACGTGTAACAATCCTCTACTCCTTCAAAAGTTAGATACTTATGATATCTTTTTCGTACAATTGGAAATTGATTTTTCTCTAAATATTCCTTTAGCACTCTGCTGTCCAATCATGCTCCCCCATCCAAACATTTATCTAAAAAAATAATACAAGATTTCTAAGTATTTTAAAGCCCAAAGGTATTTTACTAATGATATTAACATTTGTTAAGTACCATTTTAAATTATGTCTGTGATTTTTTTCTTCTTTTCGTTTCGTTATACTGCGAATGTAAAAAAAAATGAAAGAATTGAGGAAAAAAATATGAACTACTGGATGAAAACAATTATTAATCGACTTGAAACAGCATATCAAACAAGATTTGACATGAAAGCTTCTTTGGTTTTCTTAAATGATGCTTACCAAAATTCGATTGAATTGATCAAAGCAGTCGATGAAAAACCATCGAATGAATTAGAAGAATTTTTAGAATTATTTATGACGACTCGAGACTTGTTCATTCGTCAATTGGTCGATCGCTACCCATCAAATTACCACGATGTTGAAGTACAAATCCAAAAATTAAAAGCTTATTCAGATTAAGGGGTAAACACAAAGCAAATGGAAAAAAAATTATTCAATAAACATTTTATCGGAATCACTCTTATTAATTTCATTGTCTATTTAATTTATTATTTACTGATGGTCATTATTGCCGTTATTGCTCAAGATGATTTACATGCTAGTATGAGCCAAGCAGGTTTTGCTTCTGGTATCTACATCATAGGTACACTATTGGCTCGTTTATTTATGGGTAAACAACTTGAATTATTTGGGCGCAAGTTTACTTTGCGTGGTGGAGCGATTTTTTATTTACTCTCTACTTTAGCCTATCTTTTCACCCCAACGATCGGCGTATTATATCTGGTACGTTTTTTAAATGGGTTTGGCTACGGGACCGTTTCGACAGCAACCAATGCGATCGTCACTGCCTATATTCCTGAATCAAAAAAAGGAGAAGGGATCAATTATTATGGTTTAAGTACTAGTTTAGCTGCTGCTATCGGACCCTTTTTAGGAATGATCTTGCTTAATCTGACTGATTTTCATTTTATTATTTGGTTTTCTATCGTTTTAGTTTTTCTTGTAACGATTGCCTGTCTGATGTTCCCAGTCAAAAACATTGATTTATCTGATATTCAAAGAAAATCACTACAATCTTGGAGTATCCATGGATTCATTGAGAAAAAAGCATTGTTCATTACAGGAATCGCCTTTTTAATGGGTCTTTCTTATTCAAGTGTTTTGTCCTTCTTGTCTTCTTATACGAAAGTCATTCATTTAGTCGCTGCAGGCTCCTTTTTCTTTGTGGTCTATGCGTTAGTTATTACCTTCACTCGCCCATTGACGGGACGTATTTTTGATGCCAAAGGTGAACAGTATGTCATGTATCCTAGCTATTTGTTCTTGACTGCTGGCTTGTTTCTACTAAGTGCGACAACGAACAGCATCACCTTACTTATTTCAGGCGCACTCGTTGGTTTAGGTTACGGGACTTTCATGTCAAACGGACAAGCAGTTTGTTTGAAAATCGTCAAAGAACACCGTATCAGTATCGCTCTTTCAACTTACTTCATCGGATTAGATCTAGGTCTAGGTGTTGGCCCCTACTTGATGGGAATATTGAAATCTTATACGTCATTTAGAGGATTATACATTGTTTCTGGTATCATTCCTTTGATCTGTACAGTTCTCTATATCATTTATAATAAAAAAAAGAGCCACTCAGCAAAACTTGAATGGAATTAGTGATGAACTGAAACTGATTCAAGAAACGAATAAAAGGTGTTGAAGTATTCACCTCTAGCAAAACATTGGCCGAAGAATCCAAAGATAGAAGAAACTATTTTTGGATTCTTCGGCTTATTTTCATGAATAGATACTTCTGTCAGAACTCCTTTTTGTTCAGAAACAATCACTCAACTTTTATTCTGCTAACCCATAAACTTCTAGTTCATAAAGACGGACAGCTGTATCTGCGCCTTGAGTTGGTTGATCGATGATGACTCTTACAAATCGGGCAGTCGTTGCTGCAAAGGTATTTAGCGTTGAACCTTGCGTATTATTAGTTGTTCGCGAAACTTCTTGGAAATTTTCTCCGTCTGCACTCACTTCTATAGTATAAGCTTTGGTATTCATGCCTACACTTTCTCCTCCTGCAGAAGCATGAGCCATGCGCACTTCACTGATCAATTTAGCTGTTCCTAAGTCAATCGTGATGGTATGTGGGGCACTCCCTACAGCACACCATTTTGTTCCAAGATCACCATCGACAGCAAACTTTGGTGCCTCTGATTCATTCACATATGAAGAGGCTTCTGCTTTGGCACCTTTAGATAATAAACTCAGACCAGCTTGGGCATTCTTGGTAACCGTAACGATCCCTTTCATTTCAGTTGTCGTTTCTCCTGCTTCATTGATCGCTGTCAATTCTACATCGTAGCTTCCTTCTTTTGAATAAGTGACACGAGGCTGTTCTTCCGTACTTGACTCTACATCAGCACCTTTGAATGTCCACTTTAAGCTTTGGGTATTTCGTGAAGAGGTGTTCGTGAAAGTGATCGGTTCTCCTGGCGCTACCAAAGTTTTTGAGACAGTAAAGGAAGCACGTGGTAACTGAACAGGTGGCCAGTCAAAACTGATTGGTCTGGAAGGTTCACCCTTGTTGCCATAGATATCAACTGGCACAACTTCGATAGCTGTAGCTGTTGCATTTTGACGTTCTAAGCCATTGATAAAATAATTCTCAGCAGGTGTGGCTCCGATAAAGACACGTGTTCCATCGTCTAGAACTCGGTAAATTTCATAATGTTTGATGCGATCTGCTTGTGGACTAGTCCAAGATAATCTGATCCCGGCAAACATTGCTTCTTCGTCAAATGACAAATCATCGAATGTAACATCATTGACTGCTGTTGGACGCAGCACTTTTTTAGGTGTCGCAGAAATTTGACCTAAGAATAACTCATAATTCTCATTTGCTTTTGCTGAGGTTACCTCATAGGCAATCGACGTTACTTCTTTTCCAGTTGCTTTATTCAAAGGATAAGAAACCGTTGTCCAGTCATTCCCTATTTTTTTATTGCCATTAAACGTTTCAAATGTACCATCAGCAAAACCTAACACTAGTTTCAACGTGGTTCGATCAGATGCTTTGGCTGTCGTCGTAAATGACATGTTTTTCTCGACTTTGACTTTTGTTTGATACAGTTTGATCTTACTTGTTACTTTTTCCGCAAGTTTTCCTTTAAAAGCCAAGGAACTCCCACCATTAAAAGCAGTAGTATAGTCCACACTACCAGCTAATTTATTGCCAGCTCCTTCTTCGATAATATAGCGGTAAGTCGGCATGATATCTTGGAGACTTCGATTATTCCATTCATTTGTTGAAACTTGTTGCCCATTGCTAAAATAGCTGTAACCATTTCCAACATTGAAATTGGTGATAAAAGGCCATTGCGTAATAGCGGTTTGTTCAACCGAAAAAGTAGAGATTCCAGGCCAACTTGTGCCGGTTGGTAGTGTACTTTTAGTAGGATCCCCTTGTTCATTGATCCAGAATTTTTCTTCTTTTTGTTGGTAGTCCATTGGATCATTGGAAGAAGAATAGGTCCAACTTGGGACGTAAAGCCCTAGTGAAGTATAGGGTATTCCCTTCTTATCCGTAAACAAATCCCATCTGACCGGTGTATCGTACCCTTTTTCTTGGACATCGATTCCCGCAAATAAATCATAGGGATCAATGGCTAAACTTTCTGCTTTTTCTTTTGATTTACGCAATAGATCTTGGCCTGCTAAGCTAGAGGTATTCCACCAAAAATTCAAAAACATGCTATCTGCTACTGGATTCAAATCAGCATCCACTAAATAATCTTGGTTTTGATCAGTCAACGCATTCTGCCAATCCATTTTCCCATCACTTGTCATGGAATCGTACCACATAACCTCTAACGCTCCAGCTGATTTTTGTTTAAATTCCCCAATCAGTTCTTTCATTAAATCAGCGTGCTTTTTCGTTAGATTGGTTTCTGTCTCTTGATTGATGAACCATCCATCAAACCCATATCTTTGGGCGACTTCGATCATCTTGTCCACGATTGGAAAATGACCTTGAGCATCTTTTTCTAAAAAGGTATTCAACCATTCGATTTTTCCGCCATGGGCCCCTTGCGGAAAAAAGATCGTACCTAAAACAGGCACACCATTTTTGTGCGCCGCATCGGTAACATCTGGGCTTGGCGGAACAATAATACCTTCGCCAGCTGAGCCTCCCCAATAAACCAATTGATCAATATATTGCCAATTCGAAAAAACATTTGCATCAAACTGATTGCTCCCTCTTGGTGCATTTCCACTAGTGCTATTATTCATGATCGAAAGTGCGACAACCTTCATCTTTTCGTTTTGGGTAGTATTCGATTTTAATAAGTGCGATTTCTCCACTCGTGTGGCTAAAGGCTCAACACTAACATTGTATTTCGCATCTGTATCCTGATCAAACGTCCATTTAAGCAATTCATCAGGGAACCAGTAAGAGGACTCCGGTTGATTATCCATCGAAACCCTTACCTCGGGATTTGTGGCATCTACTTGTGCATAAACGACCGGTTCTTTCAGTGCAATTCCCATCATCACCGTTACCAACAATCCAGCTAAAGTACCTTCTAACTTCTTCATCGCTACCTCCTATGATTTGTTCTTATCTAATCGCTTGCTGCAACTGTCCACTCGCTACTCCTTTCTTAATTATTATCTTCCATAATTTATGATAGCGCTTACCAAAAAGGGTGTACATGAACAAACTATAGCTTTCTTGATACAAATTATAGGTGTTATCAATGAATGAATTTTATGAGAACATACACTTTTATTGGTCTTTCTGATTAATAAAAACACTCTGTGTGGTGTTCATGGATTTTTTTCAATTGTTCGTTCGTTAATTTCTGACTGGTCACTAAATAATCGATTTCATGACTAGCAATTGCTTGATGAATGAAGCGTTGTTCTAATTTATCTTGTGTAGCTAACACCATCAAATGATTGGCTTGTTTACGAAACGCTCTTTTTACTAACGCTTCTCCTTCATGCGTTTCCGTCACGCCTTGATTAAAATCAAATCCTCGACAGCTGATGATTGCAAGGTCAGCAGCATAAGTCAAAATATCATTATACGCTTTTGCTCCGTTGATCGTTGCTCGTTTTTGAACGATTTTACCACCGACGATCGATACTTTTGCTGAAGTAAATTCACTTAGCATAGCAGCAGTAATGACCCCATTCGTAATGATTTGCAGCCCCTCAAATCGACCTAAATTTCGAACTAAATGCAAACTAGTTGTACTAGAGTCTAAAAATAAAACCATATCATCTTTGATCAAATTAGCTGCAATATCCGCAATATAACGTTTTTCACTTTCTTCCTCTAAATGGGTGATTTTCATCATATATGGTACATCGATTTTCTGATTATCTACTAACATAGCCCCACCGCGGACTCTTCGGATCAGACCACTTTGTTCTAAGACAACAAGATCTCGTTTCACTGTCGCTTCACTGTAATTTACTAAATCGATCAATTCAGTAATCCTGGCAAATTGGTTGATTTTCAAATGATTGACAATCGTTTGTTGTCGCTCTTCTACGTCACTTAACATCTTCCCCACTCCTTTCTCTTTCGCTTTATTTTACCATAAACAAAGATGCCTCCACCTACATCCAAAAACAGAATCGAGCGGTTAGAATGAAAATGCTTCGCTATAGGACATCAGCCGAAACAACTAAAATTAGCGATTCATTGGCTTATTCCTAGAAATACTGAGCATTTTTTCATGACCACTCGATTTCGATTTCATTGGAGACTGAGTCAAAACTTGTCTCGGTCTCTTTTAGTATCTCTAAAACGAATAAACGGTGAGAAATTCGTCTTATTTATAACACTTGGCTTGATCGATCGTGTTTAAGATCGTCATTTTATGTTTCACTACTTCCTGTACTTTTTGATTCGCATAAGGGTAGATCATATTCGGTTCATACATTTCCGGGTTTTCATTTAATATTTCTCTTAAAGCATCGAAAAAGACACTTTTTAGATCCGAACTAAGGTTGACCTTAGCTACACCATATTTAACTGCTTCGCTTACTTCTTTATCCGGATTTCCTGAACCACCATGCAAAACAAACGGCAAATCGATGGTCTCATTCAATTCTTTCAATAACTCGATATTCAGTTTTGGTGTTTTATCTTTAGGATATAAGCCATGTGCTGTTCCAATAGCGATAGCTAATGTATCAATATTCGTTTCTTCAACAAACTGTTTTGCTTGTTCAGGATCTGTGTAAATAATATTAGCTGCCCCACCTTCTGCTGACCCATTATTCCCAATCGTACCAATTTCTGCTTCGACTGACACATCTACCTCGTGAGCTAGAGCCACCACTTCTTTAGTTATCTTTATATTATCGTCAAAGGATTGCAAGGAGGCATCAATCATAACCGAGGTATAGCCATTGCGGATAGCCCGTAACACATCACTTACTTTACCGCCATGGTCAAGATGGATCACTACAGGTACTTTACTTTTATGCGCATAAGCTCGAACAGCAGCAACAAATTCATCATTCAAGTAAGCAATCTCATCGGGATGGATCTCTAAAATCACTGGTGCATTTAACCGTTCTACTTCTTCCATGATTGCCTTTAACATATCATAACTACAAATATTAAAAGCAGGAACCGCAAATTGATTGTCTTTAGCTACTTTCAATAACTCTTTCATTGTATATAACATTATACTTCCACCTCATTTATTATTTTTTCTTGCTTCACTATTTTTTCTTCATTTCCGACTTGTTCTTCGCTTGATTTCTTTAATAATCCAAGTGAAAGAGCCGTAACTACTGTCCCAGCACCAATCGCTAGCAAATACATGGGTAGGTGATTGATCACGTTAGGTATCAGCATGACCCAAATCCCACCATGAGGAGCAATGGATGTGACACCGGCAGCCATTGAGATACCCGCTGCAGTAGCAGAGCCAAGAATCAAGCTCGGAATGACTCGAATCGGATCTGAAACTGCGAAGGGAATCGCTCCTTCTGTAATATAAGAAGCACCAAGCACCCAACAGGATTGACCAGAAGTCCGTTCTTCTTTCGTAAATTTTTTCTTGAACAACAGTGTGGCTAAAGCGATCCCCAGTGGTGGGGTCATTCCAGCTGCCATACATGCTGCGATCGGTGCATTGACTCCGGCAGACATCAAACCAATGGAAAAAGTTGAAATCGATTTATTGATCGGCCCTCCCATATCAGCTGCCATCATCACGCCGATGATCAAGCCAAACATTAATCCGGAAGTATTACCTAAACTATTCAACCAATTGGTTAATACTTCTAATAACCACGAAATGGGTTGTTCTATTACAAAAACCATTGCTAAACCAATGATCAAGATAGATATTAACGGAACGACGATCAATTGATACATCGCTAAGATACCTTTTTTTACAGGAATTTTATTTGCCAGAAAATCTGTCACATACCCTGCTAACAGCCCCCCGATCATTCCTCCAAGAAATCCAGAACCACCAGTAGATGCCAGTAGCCCTGCCACGATCCCAGGTGCAAAGCCAGCTTTCCCCGCGATAGAGGTCGCAATCCCTGCCCCTAAAGCTGGCACCATCATGGCAAAAGCGGTGTCTCCGCCAATTCTAGAAAATGCGGCAGCTAGGACATTATAGTCAGCTGATTTAGGATCCGCTGCAGTGATCCCAAAAGCAAAACTTAATGCGATAATAATTCCGCCCGCAATCACAAACGGTAACATATAGTTCACACCACTCATAAAATGGTTATAAAGTGTGGCTTTTTGTTTCGTGACTTTTGTTTGTTCAACTGATTGAGCAATTTCTAACGTATTGATCCCTTTTAATGCTTCATCAATTACCAATTCTGGTTCTTTAATTGCTCGACTCGTTGAAACTTTTTTGATTCTTTTACCCGTAAAACGTTGCATATCAATTTCTTTATCAACTGCTAGAATAATCGCATCTGCTTCAGCAATCTCTTTTGTAGTTAACCTATTTTCCGTTTTGATTCCTTGCGTTTCAAACTTTGCATCATGGCCTAGTTTTTTAGCAGTCCCTTCTAATTTCTCAGCGGACATATACGTATGCGCAATTCCCGTAGGACATGCGGTTACACCAATTATTTTCATCGTTATTCTCCCCTATCTGCTTATTCAATAACGGTCTCAGTTGATGCGTGTGACATTATTCGATGATTCATTTAACGGATTGCTTTTTCTTCATTTTTTAAAACGGTCATAATTTCTGAGGCTGAATTTGCTTCTTTGATTTGTTTTCTAAAGTTTGGATCAATTAATCGCCTTGACAACGCACTGAGAATCTCAAGATGACTGTCAGCAGCGTTTGCAGGAACCACGATTGCAAAAGTATATGCAATTGGCTCCCCATCTAAGCCAAGATATTCTGTAATCTGGCTGCTACAAACAAAACAAATGGTTGGTGTAATGACAGCCTTGCTTTTAGCATGTGGGATACCAAATCCAGCTTCAATCCCTGTAGGCACTTCCTCTTCTCTTTTGAATAATGCTTTGATTATTTTTTTTGCACTTTTTACTCTATGTGTGGTTTCAAGTGTAGTACCGATACATTCAAATAATGATTTTTTTGATCGAATTGAGTCATCGAAAAGAATCAATTCTTCTGAAATCAGTTGACTAATCTCCACTCCATATAGCCTCCTTTCACTATTTGTTAACGCTTTCTAATAACTGTGGCAAGTATAGCATCCCTAATTCAGCCATTCAATGCTTTGAACGAATAACGAAAAATGGATCAAATTTTTAAAAAATCAGTCAAAAAAATGATCGATAGCGTTCATCAAAATTAGAGATTCATGTGTTTCAGGCCTTACTTATATAAAAAAACACAACGTATTTTGACCGTTACAATCAAAATACGTTGTGTTTATTGATGATCAATCAATTCTTTCCCAGTCAATCGTTTCTCCAGGAACTTTATCGGTATTCCACCATTTTGCACGATATTTTACACCTTTATACATGACAATATCCCCAGCAACATACACTTTATCTTTATCCCAAGTTTCAATTGAAGGATCTTCCGTGTTGCCATTGTTATTATCATCATCGGTGATATTTCCTACATCACCTTTCATTTCATCACGATATTCCCAGATTTTCTTCGTTAATTTTGGTAGTCTTGCTAATTCTTTTTTAGTATCAGCAGTAACTTCGATAGCCCATTTTTCAAAAAATGGCGTTAGATTTTTGTTACTGATCTTTGAAGCAGATAAGATAAAATGTTGTCGCTTGTCTTGTTCTGTCCATAGCTGTGGACTTTCTTCACGGTATAACTGATGTAGTTTAGGATAGAAGTCGCTGCCAAATGCTAATTCCAACTGCCAAAACATTCCTAGTCGAACAAATTCATCTTGTTTATCAAAATTTTTCGATTGACTTCGATTCAAATAATTGAAAATATCCGTATATACGCGATCTTCTTCTAAACGACTACGCTGTCCTAATGCTTTTTGTACCCGCATCGAAAAGATATTCACGGTCACTTCGGTCATATCCTCCCAACCCATATCATCAATTTGATAGGTATGACCTAATTCATGCCAAATCCCCCACTGTGAGGAACCGTCTGGATCTAACAAGACTCTCATTCCATCTGCATAATTAAAACCAGTATGTTGTTCATACGCGTACATATAATCTTCTCTGGCACTCGTTTCACGCATATGTTGAACTAAGCCAGTTGGTTGACGATGGATTGTAGCGCTATTATCTAGTCCGGCTGTTTGATCGTGAAGATCAATTACTTTTTCTTTCGTTGTTAAAATTTTAGTTGGGTCCTTCACATAATTAATTGTTTTGTCGGATCCTGTAACCAAAACTCGATCACTGACCAATTCATAAGCAGGTGCATTTGAATGATTTCTTACTTCATTCTGCCAATCTTTATTGGTCATTTTTCCTAGAATAAAACGTGGAATTGTTATACCACCACGTATTTCAATTCTCGTTTTTTGTTGCGTGATGCGAGTGGATTCATTTTGGATATGGATCACACCTTCTTGAGTACCGGAAATGACGTTTCTTCCTCTATTTAGTCGTTTCCCTTTCGTTGCCCCTTCGAGATAATCTTTCAGACTAGCCCTGGTAATCGTATACGTCGGTAGTTGTTGCGCCGTTTCATCTACATAAATTTCGATCGTATCATTTTTACGTTTATAGATCCCTGTAGATTGATTGCTACTAGGACCAAACCAATTACCGATTTCTTCCCGATAACTCTCAACATCCTCACTTTGATAAGCATTCAAAACCGTTGAAACGTTTTCATTACTTCGCTCTGAAAGAACGACTTCCGTCCCAATAGTCGGTTCATTTACTGTTGCCTCAACATTTAGGTCATTTGATAAAATAACCATACTGAACAGTAAAGACCCCAAGATCATTGCTTTCTTCTTACTCATATTAACACCCCTTAATGTTATTTTTTATTTATAATATAACATTAACATGCATTATTTTATAAATGTTGTCGTTTTTTTCCAACGAAAGGAAATAATGAAAATCAGAACTTTAAAAAATATGGTATGATAAATTTTTAGTGACCATTTTTTGATTATCAGAAACAGAAAACACAAAAAAAACAGACTACCCTTATCAGATAGTCTGCTAAACATCGTATGAACAATGTTTTGATTATTCTGCAGCGTTTGCGTCTTTGAGACCGTATTTTTTGTTGAAACGGTCCACACGTCCGTCTGCTTGTGTGAATTTTTGACGTCCAGTATAGAATGGATGTGAGTCAGAAGTAACTTCGACACGGATGACTGGGTATGTATTACCGTCTTCCCATTCAACTGTTTCTTGTGAAGTTTTTGTTGAACCTGACAAGAATTTAAAGCCAGTTGTTGAATCCAAGAACACTACTGGATGGTAATCTGGATGGATGTTTTCTTTCATGCGTTTTCGCTCCTTTGCCCTGACCCATTTGCTGAACCAGAGTTGATTTGTCGATATACAACAGTAACATCTTAACATGTTTCTAACAACGTTGCAATTATCTTTTTAGATTTCTTGTCTGATTTTTTTTACCGAACGAGACATCTTGGAATTCTTTGAAAAATTGTTGATTGTTTTTGGTTTTTCTTAAAAAACGGATCAATTGTTCGGTGTATTCCAATGAATCGCCGACCATATTCTTTCGTAACTTCCAAATTTCTTCTAATTGATCTTCTGGCATTAGAAGCTCTTCTTTTCTCGTACCAGATTTCTTGATATCAATGGCAGGGAAGATACGACGCTCAGATAGTTCACGAGACAGTTGAAGTTCTAAATTCCCTGTTCCTTTAAACTCTTCATAGATCACATCATCCATTCGGCTACCCGTATCGACTAAGGCAGTTGCTAAGATCGTCAAGCTTCCACCTTCTTCGATATTTCTAGCTGCTCCGAAGAATTTTTTTGGTTTATATAGTGCGGCTGGATCGATTCCCCCGCTCAATGTACGACCACTTGGTGGTACGACTAAATTGTAAGCTCTAGCTAATCGGGTAATACTATCCATCAAGATCACGACATCTCGTTTATCTTCGACTAAACGCATCGCTCTTTCCAGGACCAACTCAGATACCCTTGTATGATTTTGTGGTTGTAAATCGAAAGTAGATGAAACGACATCTCCTTTGACACTGCGTTCCAAATCCGTGACTTCTTCTGGGCGTTCATCGATCAGAAGAACGATCAGTTCTACTTCTGGATGATTTTCAGTGATTCCATTGGCGATTTCCTTTAACACAGAAGTTTTTCCGGCTTTAGGAGGTGCTACGATCAAGCCACGTTGACCAAAACCTACTGGTGAGAAGATATCGATCATTCTTGTTGCTAGTCTTTGAGAGGTTGTTTCTAACCTAAGCTGTTCTTGAGGATACAGAGGTGTCAAAGCTGGAAAATGCGGACGTTCTTTGGCTTCTTCTGGGTCTTTTCCATTTACACTTTCCACGTGCATCAACCCATAATAACGTTCTGACTCTTTAGGTGGGCGAGCCTTTCCTGCTACTTTATCTCCATTTCGCAAACTAAACCGTCTTATTTGTGAAGCAGAGATATAGATATCTTCTACACTTGGTCCATAATTGATTGGTCGTAAAAATCCATACCCATCTTGTCCAACGATATCTAAGATTCCTTCCATATAATAAAACCCTTGTTTTTCTGCTTGCGCCCGAATCACAGCTAAAGATAATTCTTTTTTATTCATTTTGCTATAATAAGGAATCTTAAATTCTTTTGCGTAACTGTAGACCTCTTTTAATGTCTTATTTTCCAGTTCCGCCATCGTTAAATAATCACTCATTCAGCTTCCACTTCCTCCACCATTTGGATTTCAGCACCTAATGCCGTCAATTTTTCAATAATATGATCATAACCACGTAAAATATATTCTACGTTATAAATAGTAGTTGTTCCTTCAGCCATGAGACCTGCAATAACTAAACAAGCACCTGCTCGAAGGTCAGAAGCGACTACCTCTGTTCCATGAAGTTTATTTGGTCCATTTGTAATGATCAAATTCCCTTCCACTGATATATCAGCACCCATACGTGCTAATTCAGGCACATGATTCACACGTTTAGCATAGATCGTATCTGTGATTTCAGCTGTTCCTTTGGTCATTAATAAGAGGGGAGTCAATGGTTGTTGTAAGTCTGTTGCAAACCCAGGATATGGATAAGTCATCACATTCACCGCTTTTAACTCTTTAGACGGAAACACTTCAATCTCATCTTCTCTAATTGTCATGTTTACGCCCATTTCTTGAAGTTTAGCAATAAAACTTTCTAAATGTTCGTAAATCACATTTTTGATCTTAACACCATTTCCTGCTGCTGCAGCAAGCGCTAGATAAGTCCCTGCTTCGATTCGATCAGGGATCATGAAATGGCGACAACCATGGAGTTTGTCTACACCTTCGATTCGGATCACATCCGTCCCTGCTCCTCGCACTTTGGCACCCATATTATTCAACAAAGTAGCAACATCGATGATCTCTGGTTCACGAGCGGCATTTTCGATTACTGTCTGACCTTTCGCTTTAATAGCAGCCAACATCACATTGATCGTTGCACCGACTGAAACGACATCCATGAAAATCCGATTTCCCTGTAATCCCTGTTGGTCGGTCCGTAAATACATTGCACCATGTTCATTATTGACTGAAGCACCTAATGCTTCGAAACCCTTGACATGTAAATCAATTGGTCGTGGTCCTAGATAGCAACCACCTGGCAAACCAACCACTGCCTCACCAAATTTTCCAAGCAGTGCCCCCATAAAATAATAGGAAGCTCGTAGACTATTGATCTTACCACTTGGCATGGGCACAGAGACGATACCGCGGGGATCAATTTCTAAAATATTTTGTGAAAAATGGATTTTTGCTCCCATGATTTCTAAAATTTCGATTAGTGAATGAACATCCTGAATATCAGGTACGCCTTCTAAAATAACCGGAGAATCTGCTAAAATCGCTGCAGGAATCAAAGCCACTGCACTATTTTTAGCCCCACTGATCGTTACTTCACCAGTTAACGGACGATTTCCTTCAATTATGATTTTTTTCATTGATTTCCACCTTGTTATTGTTCAATTTTATTACACATGCTTGTATTTTATCATAGATGAAATAAAGAAACGAGTTCCCATTCTTTTTTATTTCCTCAAAAATCAAAGGTCTATTCTGAAAAAAGATGGACAAATGTTTATCAAAGTGAACGATTATCAATTTGCGAAAAAAAAACCGCAAAACAGGTTGAACCTGTTTTACGGCATTCTTAATCGATTAATTAAGCTTTGTTAGCTGAACCGAACCAATCAATGTGTTCTTCTGCATCTTTAATGATTGCAGCTTTACCTGGTGCTAACAATTTACGAGGGTCAAAACCTTTTCCTTCTTTATCTTTGCCAGCTTCGATATATTCACGAGTAGCTTTAGCAAATGATAATTGGAATTCAGTATTTACGTTTACTTTAGAAACACCCATTGAAATTGCTTTTTGGATTTGTTCTTGAGGAATACCTGATCCACCATGTAATACTAAAGGCATATCTGGACCTACAGCATCAGCGATTGCTTGTAAATGATCAAATGCTAAACCATTCCAGTTTTCTGGATATTGACCATGGATGTTACCGATACCACATGCTAGGTAGTCGATTCCTGTAGCAACCATTTGTTTACATTCTTCGATATCTGCTAATTCACCGTTACCGATGATTCCATCTTCTTCTCCGCCGATTGAACCAACTTCACATTCAACAGAAATTCCTTTAGCGTGAGCTTTTTCTACAACTTCTTTCGCTAATTTCAAGTTTTCTTCAAATGGTAAGTGAGAACCGTCAAACATAACTGAAGTATAGCCTACTTCGATACATTCCATAGCTGCATCATAGTCACCATGGTCTAAGTGGATGGCAACAGGAACAGTGATGTTCATTGATTCAACTAAGTCACAAATAATATCTTTAGCAACTTTGTAGCCGCCCATGTATTTAGCCGCACCCATTGAAGTTTGGATAAGTACTGGTGCTTGTTTTGCTTCAGCTGCTTCAAGGATTGCTTGAGTCCATTCTAAGTTATTTGTATTGAATCCGCCGACAGCGTAACCGCCTTTACGAGCAGCTTTTAAAAATTCAGCTCCTGATACTACTGGCATAATAAATTCCTCCTAAGTTTTGTAAAACTAAATTTGTTAAGACTATCCTTAACCAACGAACCTATTTTACCAAACATTTTCAGAGTTTTCTACTAAAATCAATGAAAATGAAAATTTTCAAGAACTTTTTTGCAAAAAATAAGGTTTTCAGTTGGCTGATTTAGTCAAAAATGGCTAGTTTATCGTTTTTTATTGTTCAAACAATAACAATTTATTTATAACTGTTTTCTCTAAATTCATCTGAAACAATAAAAGCGTATTTGTCCCGCTTATTTTCCTTCACGTTCAGACAAAGCAGCTCCGACAAATCCTTTGATCAATTTTTGTGGACGATTTGGTCTTGAGATCAATTCTGGATGGAATTGACAGCCAACAAAGAATTTTTTCTCTGTTAATTCCACGATTTCCACTAAACGATTATCAGGAGAAACACCTGAGAATACTAATCCTTTTTCTTCAAATAATTGACGGTATTTATTGTTGAATTCATAACGATGACGGTGACGTTCTTGTACTACATCGGCTCCGTCATAAGCTTCCGCTGTTTTCGTTCCTTTTTTAATTTTACATGGATAAAGACCTAGACGTAACGTTCCACCTAAGTTCTCGATATTTTCTTGGTCTGCCATCAAATCAATGATATTGTTCGTTGTTTCTGGTGTAGTTTCTGCTGAAGCAGCATCTTCCAAGCCAACCACATTACGAGCAAACTCCACACACGCCATTTGCATGCCTAAACAAATACCTAAGAAAGGCACATCATTTTCACGAGCGTAACGGATGGCTTCGATTTTTCCTTCGACCCCACGATCGCCAAAACCACCAGGTACTAAGATACCATCTGCATCTTTCAAATATTCTGCAACATTTTCTTTAGTTAAATCTTGAGCCTTGATCCAGTCAAGTTCGATATCCGCATCAAAAGCAAAGCCTGAATGTTTCAACGCTTCAACAACTGAGATATAAGCATCTGGTAATTCTACATATTTACCTACTAAAGCAATTCGGACTTTTTTCTTCAGATTCAATACTTTTTCTTCTAATTGTTTCCATTCTTCCATATCAGCTTCTGGCGTTTCTAGTTTCAAATGTTCACAAACGATGCGATCCATGCCTTGTTTTTGTAAAAGCAACGGAATAGAGTAAAGAGTGTCCACATCTGGTGATTCAATGACCGCTTCGGGTTCTACGTCACAAAATTGTGCTAATTTATTTTTCACATTTTGTGAAACAGGTTGCTCTGTTCGAACCACCAAGATATTAGGTTGGATGCCTAAACCACGTAATTCTTTTACACTATGTTGAGTTGGTTTAGTTTTCATTTCTCCCGCAGCTTTTAGATAAGGAATCAATGTGGTGTGGATATACATCACGTTATCAGCACCAACATCCGCCTTCATTTGGCGTAGTGCTTCTAAAAATGGTAAAGATTCGATATCGCCGACTGTTCCGCCAACTTCAGTGATGATCACGTCTGAATCAGTCATCTTTGCTGCACGCATGATTTTCTCTTTGATTTCATTTGTGATATGAGGGATGACTTGAACAGTTGCTCCTAAGTATTCCCCTTTTCGTTCTTTACGAAGTACTTCTGAATAAATTTTCCCTGTAGTAACATTGGAGTATTTGTTCAAATTGATATCGATAAAACGTTCATAATGGCCTAGATCCAAATCAGTTTCTGCTCCGTCGTCTGTTACAAAAACTTCTCCGTGTTGGTACGGACTCATCGTTCCCGGGTCTACGTTGATGTAGGGATCAAATTTTTGGATGGTTACTTTTAAGCCACGATTTTTCAACAAACGACCTAAAGAAGCTGCAACGATTCCTTTACCAATCGATGAAACTACGCCGCCCGTTACAAAAATGTATTTTGTCATAAGTTCAAAAACTCCTTCTTCTTTTATCTGCAGGAAAAGTCCCAGAAAATGAACAAAGCTCCCTATTCTAGTTAGAATAGGGAGCAAAATTTCTGTGAACTTCTGACCCTTTAAAAGGGTGCCCAATGAGTATACTACAAGCAAATTTGAAGAAAGTCAAGCCTCTAATTTAACGTTGCAGATGTCGTTAGTCATAAGAATAATCCAACGTCATTGATAAATGAAAACAGGTAGTTCACTCTCTAATAAAAAACTGCACGAAAAATAGCACACTCATTCTTTTAGTAAGAACGATTAGCCATACGACTTCTTTACTCATTCACTAGACTATCTTTGATGATCTCTAGAAGATTTTTGTCCTTGTTTTTCAGATGTGTTTGTACTTCTCGTTCTTGCAGCATTGAATTTTTCTGTCCTATTTTTTAACGGTGACATTTTTTCTACATCTAATTGTTTCCAATTTTCTTGTCTTCTTTTCTTCAAATCCTCCACTTTTTTCATTACCTGTTCCTGTTGTTCGGGGGTCAAATTAGAAATTTCAGCTTGAAAACCTGATTTATCTTCAGCTTTAGTTCCCACCTTGCCTACACTTTCTTTAACCAACTCTCTAAATTCTCTTTTATATAATTCAAGGTTTGAAAGTTCCTGTGGATTGCCATGCACAAGATCTGTTTGTGGATGCTGTAACATATTGAATTCAGCATAGTTAGTCAGCAGTTCTACAGCATGGCGGTTAAACTGCCAACGTTCATTTACGTTTTCCACGCTCAAACCAAGATTATGTATAATTTCCCTATATTCATTCTGCCTAAGAGGCAAAACACGTCTTGAAGTACCTTCTATTGTTGTACTATGTGGTATATCTAAATTCTCTTCTAATATAGATACAACCTCGTGTTGTGCAAGTGGAATAACTGGGTCATTCATTTGCTCACGAAGTACTGAAGTGATATCCTGTATCAGGGTAAAAGGACGGCGCATTCTCAACCTTTCTATTTTTATTGAAAGTTCAGTATCCCTTATTGCCTTCATCTCCTCAATTCTTTTCTTTTGTGATTCTTTAATTTTATTACGAGTATCAGGACTGAGGTCAAACAAGTCCACGAAAGAACCAATATCATTAGGTTTCATCTTAAAATTTTCTATTACAAATTCTATATCCTCACTTAAATCAGCCTCATTAACTTTGTAAGGTAACTCTGAATACATTTTTTTAAGACTCTCTGCAACCTCTGTGAACGTCCTTGATGTCATCGACTGTTGCACCATTTCGTTAATTTTTTGTATTCGTTCTTCTTTTAAAAACTTGATTTTACGTCGAGGTTCTTCTTCAATCTCCCTTTTTCTAATTGTTTCACGAAGATTTTCTTTATTTGCTAGTTCTAGCTTATCAATAGTAGAATTTATTTCATCTGGTGTAAAATAGGTTTTTTCAAAGAAGACGTCTAATGCCTCACTTATATCAATATCGTCTATTGGTTGAATAACATTAATTTCCGGATCATGAATCAATTGATTGATAGATGCAACAACTGTATCTATCATCTTTGAGCGATCAGAGAATGAATTGACTTCCTCACTTTGTTTGTTTAAATTTTTATGAACAGCTCTAAGTTTTTCGTCTCTTAATAAATTTTTTTTTCGCACTTGATGTTTTTTCATTGAATTAATTTGTGATGTTCTAACCTGTTCACGAGTATGATCATCCAGATTAAGACGATCTACTACGTAATTGATTTCATCTTTAGAATAAGTACGTAGGTTTAATAAAAATATTTCTTCTTTATCTTCCTCTAATCCTTCATTCATATCTTTGATTATTTGATCTAATTCAACTTTATTCATAAATTTATGCCTCCTTTATAATATAATAATAAGGCAATAACTTTAATTTGAGCATACCTAATTTTCCCCCCAGAAGAAATAGGTATGCTCAAATTAAAAAAATTCAATTATTTATCATCATATACAATCTTCAATGAACTCATTTTTTACTTGTGCGTATCCAGGAGTGCAATAATCACTGTAAGACAAGAATATTCTTAGAAAAATTCTACACACAAAAAAATGAAAAAAATTTTTTTATACTATAGAATAGGTGTGTTATTCATATTTTGCAAATAATTTTCTTTCCATTAAAATTTTAAAAAAAATTTCAATCAGAAATAGCTGTATACTACTCGTAGAGAATGATTTCATTACACAATCCAACCAGTTATTTGTGATTCAGAATAACTTAACATCATCCGTTTCTCATTCTCGTACTCCTGAAGTGTATTCTTCAGGAGTTTTTTGTTGTCCCACCACATAAGTTACTCACCAAACAATGCGCGAACAAAATAAGCCAAAATTTCCTAAAATAAGTCTTCAGCGACTAAGAAATCAGTTAAAACAAACTGTCTTTCTTTTCAGTCGTACTCATTTTTCGTAAAATTTTGGCTTATTGTCCTGTTTATCAAGTTGAGAAGGTTATGAAAGCATCGGTCAGCTCCGATGACAATAAGAAAGAATTTTTTAAAACAGCTTCTCATGTTTTGAAAAATTCAGACTTACTTCAAGGAGCTGATGCTTAAACACCGTGAATCAGAGGTTGTGAAAGAAGCGTTCAGCTCCGAGCGAATAAGAGAGGATTTTTTAAAATAGCTTCTCATATTTTAGAAAATCATCGCTTATTGCTGAGGAGTTGCTTCTTGAACACCGTTTACTCGTTTTTAGAGTGAAGTGAGATGGATCTCTCCAACTCCAGTTATTCGTATTCTAATTGGGTAGCGATAATCAATATAATTCCAAGTATTGTTCTCTTTCCCATTCTGAAACAGTTTGTCTAAAGGCTGCCCATTCTAAGCGTTTTGCTTCGACAAAGTTCGAAAAGATATGTTGTCCCAAAGCATCGATCATCACTTTGTCTTTTCTTAATTCTTTGATTGCATTATGGATCGTTGAAGGAAGATCTTGAATGTGGGCTTCTTCTCGTTCTTCTTCGTTCATCACATAAATATTTCGGTCCACCGCTGCTGGTGGTGTGATTTCATTACGAACGCCATCTAATCCAGCTTGTAATAAAACAGCCATTGCTAGATATGGGTTAGCAGATGGATCAACTGAACGCAATTCCAAACGTGTGGATAAGTCACGTGATTCTGGAACACGGACTAATGGTGAACGATTACGACCGCTCCATGCCACATATACTGGTGCTTCATAGCCAGGAACTAAACGTTTATATGAGTTGACGGTAGGATTGCAAACCGCTGTATAGGCACGAGCATGTTTCAATAGCCCACCTAGGAAATGATACGCTGTTTGGCTAAGTTCTAAATCGCCATCTTTGTCATAAAAGACATTTCCTTCATCATTGAACAAGGACATATTACAGTGCATCCCCGAACCATTGATCCCGAATAATGGTTTAGGCATGAACGTTGCGTGTAACCCATGTTTACGAGCAATTGTTTTAACGACTAGTTTGAATGTTTGAATATTGTCACAAGCATCCACAACGTCTGCATATTTAAAATCAATCTCATGTTGCCCAGGAGCTACTTCGTGGTGAGAAGCTTCTACTTCAAACCCAAGGCTTTCTAATTCTAAAACAATATCACGACGACAGTTCTCACCTAAATCTGTTGGTGCAAAATCAAAATATCCACCTTTATCGTTTAACGTGGTCGTGATCCCACCATCTTCATCTAACTTAAATAAGAAGAATTCTGGTTCTGGACCTAAGTTGAAAGAGGTAAATCCAAGGTTGCGCATATCTTTTAATGCACGTTTCAAATTCCCGCGTGGATCACCTGCAAAAGGTGTGCCATCTGGGTTATAGATATCACAAATTAAACGAGCTACTTTGCCATGATCACTTTCCCAAGGGAAGATCATCCATGTTGAAAGATCAGGATACAAATACATATCGCTTTCTTCAATCCGAACAAACCCTTCGATCGAAGAACCATCAAACATCATTTTATTTTCAAGTACTTTATCGATTTGACTAACGGGTACTTCGACATTTTTGATTGTTCCTAAGATATCTGTGAACATTAATCTTAAAAAGCGAACGTTCTCTTCTTCAATGATTCGTTTAATTTCATCACCAGTTATTTGTTTCTTTACCATGGTATCCCTCTTTCTTTTTGTTTATATTATTCAGTCAAAGAATTGTCGTTGCATTCCTTGCGACTGATAATGCCCAGTTTTACTTAGCCCACCTTGCGCCAATATCTCATCACGAAAAATTTGTCGAACGTCATGATCAGTTAGCGGTTTTTTGCTCTTTTCTTCCTGTTTTTTGGCTTGAGCCATTTCGTAAACTCGTTTGATACCAGCCATATTTAATCCATCAGAAAGATAATCTTTGATCTCTAACAACAAGTCAATATCGTTTAATGAATACATTCGACGATTTCCTTCGCTTCTTTCAGGATGAACAAAATCTTGTTCTTCATAATAACGAATTTGTCGTGCGGATAAATCAGTCAGTTTCATTACTGTACCAATTGGAAATACAGACATTGAACGGCGCAATTCCTTTTCTCCCATCAGACGTCCCCTTTCGTTTAACAAGTTGGGTAAAGTATACCAATCAAAAAAACTACTGTCAACCGCTTATGTCAGGTTTTCTAACATGAGGGTTGGTTTTTTTTACAAAAAAACTTGAGCAACGATTCATTGCTCAAGTTTTCTAACTTTTAAAAAAAGAGAAAATACATAGGTCACTCTGATAAGAAAGAGACAACGACCATTTAACTATTCAGCCATTTAGAAGTTGACTTTGCAAATCCTTTTACTTCATATCCATTTTTTTCTTCTACAAAATGCTCTTTCAAAACGAGGGTTTGTCTTCGTAAAGCACTTAACGTTTGCCCATCCTGACTGGGTACAAAGAGCGTGTATGGCACCATCAATTCCAACAACTGTTGTTTGATCGCTTGTACTAGCTTTTCTTTCCCATCGGTACTTTGCGCCGATATCAATACATTGGGAAAGAGTGAGGGAGTAAATAAGGCTGGATCAATTTGATCCGCTTTGTTATAGACTGTTAATACAGGCATCTCTTCCATCTTTAGTTCCGCCATCAACTGTAATACAGTCTGCTCCTGCAAAATACGATCTGGCGAACTTGCATCAACTACATGTAACAATAGATCCATGGATTGACTTTCTTCCAATGTTGAATGAAACGCATCAATTAATTGTGTCGGAAGATCTTGAATAAATCCAACCGTATCAGTAACCGTAATCTCAAATCCTTCTGCAAATCGCCATTTCTTTGTTAAGGGATCCAAAGTAGCAAATAACTGATCTTTAGAATACGTATCCGCTTGCGTAAGCAAATTAAGAATGGTTGACTTCCCCGCATTGGTATACCCAATCAAACCAATTTGAAAGATTTCACTAGACTGTCTTTTTTGGCGGTTTCTCGCTCGATGCGCTTCTACAGCCTTCAACTCACGTTTTACCCCTAATATTTTATTACGGATATGACGTCGATCCGTTTCCAATTTGGTTTCCCCAGGTCCTCTCGTTCCAATTCCACCACCTAATCGAGACAATGACTTTCCTTGTCCAGCTAAGCGTGGTAAAAGGTATTCTAATTGAGCTAGCTCTACTTGCAACTTTCCTTCTTTCGAACGGGCTCTCATGGCAAAAATATCTAAAATCAACTGAACTCGGTCAATGATAGGGATTCCTACTGCTTCTGAGACTAGCTGACTCTGGCGAGGGGTCATTTCATGGTTAAAAATAATCAGATCCGCTTCATGAGCATCCGCTTGTTGGATCAATTCTTGTAATTTACCTTTACCGATAATGGTTTGACGATCGACTTGCGGTCGTTTTTGCGTCAACGTAAATACTACTTCCCCAGAAGCTGTATTGGTCAGCTTGCTCAATTCTGCCATCGATTCTGTGAAGTATCGTTGATTCTGTTCTGTCTCAACACCTACGATGATCACTTTTTCTTTTTTATTCGTCATCTTTATCCTCCAACCACGTTCTGATCAATTGATCAATTTGCTCCATACTACTGGACTCTGCTAATAAGTCAAACCAATGTGCATCAAGACGATTACGAAACCATGTTAATTGTCGCTTTGCATACCGTCTCGAGTTCATCTTCAACTGCTCCACAACGTTTTCTAAAGATTCTTCTCCCTTAAAATACGGATAAAATTCTTTGTATCCAATACCTTGACTCGCTTGGACTTCACCAAGTTCATACACAAAACGTGCTTCTTCTAATAAGCCTTCCTCTAACATACTATCTACACGTTGATTGATGCGCTGGTATAACAAGGCTCTTTCGGTATTAAGACCAATCATACAATAATCATAAAGACGTGCGGGTTCCTCTTGCGGTGTTGTGATACTATAGCCAGTCACTTCAAATACTTCTAAAGCTCGAATCACTTTTCGTTGGTTGTTCCAATGAATTTTTTCCGCTGCTAGCGGATCTTTTGTTTTCAAATACTCCCAAAGTTCTTTTTTACTGAGTGTTTCAGCTAATTCTTCATATTTTTTTCGTACCGCTGTGACGCTTTCCTCTTTTGCACCCAATTGAAAATCATAAAGCAAAGATTGAATATACAACCCTGTTCCGCCAACGATCATCGGTAAATGGCCACGTTCTGTGATTTCTGTGATCAATTTTCGTCCAGCTTTTTGAAAATCTGCTACGGAATAAGTTTCATTCGGTTCGATGATATCAATCAAATGATGGGGAATACTTTCCATTTCTGACGTCTTTATTTTAGCTGTTCCGATATCTAATTTCTTGTAAACTTGCAGTGAATCCCCACTAATAATTTCACCGTTAAATTTTTTAGCCAATTCCACGCTAAGCGCTGTTTTCCCTACCGCTGTAGGTCCAACGATTACTAATACTTTTTCCATTATCATCCTACTTTTTCATTGTTTGTTTTATCCAAAATGCTTTTTGGGGAAAGTCTGTGATTATTGCATCTAGTTGTTGATCGAAACATCGTGTCATCTGCTGGTCGTCGTTGATGGTCCAGCATCTGATCGATTTGGGGAATGTCTCCATGGATGGCAAATGCTCCAAGTACCAGTCACCTCTAGGATGAATCCCTTCTATCCAAGGAGTATCTTCAGCTAACTGTACTTTCTTTTGTGACGTACTTAAAAGAAGATCCAGCTGTGCCTGAGGATCAATTTTTACTACTCGTTCCAATGTATGAAAGTTAAAACTGCAGTACGCATGTCGAAAAGGCCATTCCACTGCTTTTAATTGTTGAACTACTTTTTCTTCGATGCCAGCATACTCATATTTATCTGTTTTGATCTCGATCATTACCGTTCCACGATAATTCATTTCCCAAAAAAGATGCAAGACCTCTTTCAAAGTTGGCACTTTTGTTGCCTGAAACTCTGTATTGAACCACTTTCCTGCATTCAACTTTTTTATCTCTGCTAATGTTTTTTCCCGTACCAATCCTTTGCCATCCGTCGTCCGATCCACTTCCTCATCATGAATCACCACGATCTGCTCATCTTTCGTCAAATGAACATCTAGTTCAATCCCATCTGCACCTATTCGAACAGCTTCGGCAAACGCAGGCAATGTATTCTCTGGATGGGTACCACTACTTCCACGATGCGCAAAAATCTGAACCATTTCATCACCACTTTCAGTCTCTTTGATTGTACCATAGGAAAAAGGCTGTGAAAAAGTCGTAATACTTCAAATGGTTAAGAATGAGGTTGACTTGTCATTCTAAAAAATGAGTAAACGGTATTCAATAAAGAACTACTCAGCAATAAGCGATGATTTTCTAAAATATGAAAAGCTATAAAAGTCCTCTCTCATTCGCTTAAAGCTATTCTTCGACGATCAGACAAAAATCTCAAAATATGGGGAGCTGTTTCGAGATTTTCATTCTTCATACTCAGGGCAAACTGCTGTTTTCACAATCTCTCATTCATAGTGTTTCATCTATCGAAAAATAAGCCGAAAAAACCAAAAATATAAGGAACTACTTTTGGATTCTTCGGCTTATTTCTAAAAGCTAGACAATTCTGTCACAACCTTGACTTTACAAATTATAAAAGTTTTTTGATCCTCTTCGATCTCAACTCAAAAAACAATTAGCTCCACACATTATCATTTGAGAAAAAGCCAATGGGTTGTCGCGTGACACTTTTTAATTGCGCTTTTTTTTCATTGATCATTTCCGTCAGATTATCCGTGAAGTTTTCTAAGATCACACGTCCACCTTTATAAGCATAACCGCCTATTTTCATCGTTTCGTCAGGAGAAAGAACGACTTTACGGTGCGCAATGTTTTTAAATAACTCCTCTAAGATGTAATTTGGAAGATAAAAATTATTTTGTGCAGCAAATGACTGTAAATAAGCAAAATCATCAATAGTGATATAACAATCATCAAATGCATCAAAGCTGACATATTCATCTAACAGTGTTGCTCTTTTTTGCAAGATTTCATTGATTTTTTTATTTAGTTGATTCAAAGTCTCAATCTCTTTGACTTTTAATTCTAACTCCCGTCTTCGTTGCTCTTTGTTTTCAAGATGGCGCATCTGAACAACCATCCCGATATATACTAAAATAGCTCCTAATAAAACGCCGATTAAGCCTACGATGCCAACTACCAATTAGTGTTCCTCCTTGCTGTATTCTTCTATTTCATCATAACATAAACGTGCAAGCACAGACTATTTTCTAAAATTTTTTTATTTGACCTTTATTGACCAAGAATGTATACTACTTTTTAGGTAGAAGAAATGAATTTGTGTTACACTATTTGTAAAGAACTTAAGGAGGAACCAAATTATGAATTTAATCCCTACAGTTATTGAGCAATCCTCTCGTGGCGAACGAGCTTATGATATTTATTCACGCTTATTAAAAGACCGCATTATCATGTTAAGTGGTCAAGTGACTGATGATCTTGCAAACTCGATCATTGCTCAATTGCTTTTCCTAGATGCACAAGATTCTGAAAAAGACATTTATCTTTATATCAACTCTCCTGGCGGTTCTGTTACTGCTGGAATGGCGATTTATGATACGATGAATTTTGTTAAAGCAGATGTCCAAACCATTGTGATGGGTATGGCTGCTTCTATGGGTAGTTTCTTACTGACAGCAGGTAAAAAAGGCAAACGTTTTGCTTTACCAAATGCTGAAATCATGATCCATCAACCACTTGGCGGCGCACAAGGTCAAGCGACAGAAATCGAAATCGCAGCTCGTCACATTTTACAAACACGAGAACGCTTGAACAAAATTTTAGCAGAACGTACTGGTCAACCTCTTGAAGTGATCGAAAAAGATACCGACCGTGATAATTACATGACTGCTGAACAAGCGAAAGCATACGGTTTGATTGATGAAGTGATGGAAAACAGTGCTGGATTAAACTAATATCATTTGTAAACTAAAAGGACGATGGGACTGCTCGATTGAGCGGCTCATCGTCCTTTTTTCAGTTGGAACGAAAGCTCGGTTTTTCAATGCTGTTCTTTAAACTTCCCTTCGTTATATTGTTCTCCAAGTTCAACGTAATGTTGAATATTTTGGCGATTCTTTTCAATCTCTTCTTCCGTTAAAGGACGAATGACTTTAGCTGGCCGACCAAACGCTAATACGTTGGGCGGAATGACCTTGCCTTCGGTCACTAAAGAACCAGCACCAATCAAACTATTTTCACCGATCACTGCATGGTTCAAAATAGTTGATCCCATACCAATCAACGCGCCTTTTTCGATGGTGCAACCATGAAGCATACATTGATGTCCTACCGTTACATTTTCAGCAATTTCAACTGGTGCATCATGGTCCACATGAATAACAGTACCATCTTGAATATTCGTTCTTGCTCCAACTTTAACCGTATTGCTATCCCCACGAATCACCGCTTGATACCAAACTGTGACCGATTCTGCGAGCTCTACATCGCCAACAACAGTTGCATTCGGTGCAATAAATTTTTGACTCATTTTTACACATCTCCTTTTTTGGCTTATTTCCAATTATAGCAGAAGATGGATTTCTCCTTCAAAAAGACTAGCAGCTATTATTTCATAGTCCCTTCAAGCACGCCTACTCTCTAGGGACTGAGACAAAAGTTGTCTCAGTCTCTTCTAGTATCTCTAAAAACGAATAAACGGCGTTCAAGAAGCAACTCCTCAACAATAAGCGATGATTTTCTAAAATATGAG
>ERZ809114.195-NODE-195-length-46711-cov-130.389210_pt1 | contig 46711 bp, 24 predicted proteins | sample MGYA00520519_ERZ809114 | MGnify/ENA primary metagenome ERZ809114 (study PRJEB31570, sample SAMEA3212991) | Homo sapiens | biome: human-gut; feature: human gut; material: fecal | place: Sweden | collected 2011 ...
TAAATTAGTTGGAGAAGGATTTGGACAAGGTGGTGGAAGTGAACAAGGTGGTGGAAGTGGACAAGGTGGTGGAGTTGCTGCTAGTCAAATTCAAGCTTGGATTGCTGCCGTTGTTCCTATTGGTTCTATTATGCTTTGGGATACTTCAACTCCTCCTAATGGTTGGGAAGTTTATACTGCTGCACAAGGACGTTTTGTTATGGGTTATATACCTAATGGTATTAATATTTATAATAATCCTAAACAAGGAAATCTTGATTGGAAAACTGTTCTTAAAAATATTAAAGATACATATGACCCTGCTGCTCCGGGTCGTAATGTAAATGCATATGGATTTTATATCGGTGGTACTGATTTGCCTCTACATCAACATGCTGTTGCTGTTGGTAAAACTAAATCCGGTGATAATAACCATCAAGTTATAGCACCTAGTAACTGGAGATTTATATCAGGTGATTTAGATGGTGATGTTAAAAATGGTTATCCTTATGGTACTGATAGAAATAGACTTGATAATCTTGGCATTAATCGTTCTACTAATTGGTATATGACTGGACCTAATATTAGTAATAATGGTGAAATGACTTGGAGTCAAATAAGTGGTAATAGATGGACAAATAATTATCTTGCTATTAATAAACTTATGCCTACTATTGCTTTACATTATATTAAACGTGTTTCTAATCCGTGGTAATTATGTCTAAAGAAGAGAATGTTTTTGTTGGTACTAATTGTCAATCTTTTGACCCTAGTAAAGTTCAATGTGATAAAGAAGGCAATATGCCAATTCATATACTAGATAAGTATTGTGAAGAAAATGATACTAGATATAATATATATCCTTTAACTGTTATTCAAGCTATATTTGATGGTAAAACTGGTACTAGACTAGATAGAATACTTGCTGCTTGTAATAGTGTTTATTTAACTTGGGAAGGTACTTTTGCTGATACTGTTAATAAACTTGATAAAATTTATCGTCGTAAAGGATATATTATTACTTATCGTGATGCAACTAATATTAATTGGACACAACGATATAATAGTGATGATATTAGTGATGCTGCTTGGACTAATCCTGCTAATTGGGAAGGATGGTCTTTTGATACTGTTATTAAAGATTTAGCAGAAGCACTTGAAAAGATATTTACTAATATAGGTGATTATAAAGACTTTCTTGATATTATTACTAGTTTTATTAATGATTTTGTTATTAATGTATTTAATAATATTAATAATTATCCTAAACTAGTTGAAATTATTAAGAATAGTACAGTTGAAAGTTTGCCTATTATTATTAAAGATATATTTAATAATATTAATGAATATCCTGAGCTTAAAGAGATATTTAATCAATATATTAAACAATGGACTGAATCTATCTTTAATAATATTTCTTCTTATCCTGCTCTTAATCAGTTTATAACTAATGCTATTAATACTCATGTAGAAACTACTATTGGCAACATATTTAATAATATTGATAATTATCCTGCAATTAAGAATCTTATTATTAATAATACTGTTAATAAAGTAGTTGATATATTTAAGAATATTGGTCAATATCCGGAATTACAGGAAGCTATTCAGAATAATATTAATGAACGAGTTGATTATATATTTAATAATATTAATAATTATCCTGAACTTATTGGTATTCTTTCTGATTTAGTTTGTAATTGTGTTAAGAATATATTTGCTAATATTAATAATTATCCCGCTCTTGTTACTTGTATTAATAATGCTGTAAATAGCAGAGTTGATTATATTTTTAATAATATTGATAGATTTCCTATTCTTAAGAATCTTATTGAAACCAAAGTAGAAGCTAGAGTTACTTATATATTTGAACATATTAATAACTTTACTGAACTACTTAATGTTATTAAAGGTAATATAGAAAATATCTTTGATAATATTGATAATCATCCTAACCTTAAAGTTGTTATTGAGAATAAGGTTGAATCTACAGTTGAATATATCCTTAGTAATATAGATAATTATCCTATTATTAAAGAGAAGATTATTCGATTCTGTAATGAAGCTATTGAAGCTAAACGTGGTGTAGCAAATGGTATTGCTAGTCTTGATGGAGATGGTAAAGTCCCAGCAAGTCAATTACCTAGTTATGTCGATGATGTTCTTGAAGGATATTATGTTGATGAAACTCATTTTGCTGAAAAATATATTGATGATGCTCCTGTGTATTATACTCCTGAGAAAGGTAAGATTTATGTTGATATAAGTACAGATACTGATTATAGCGGTAAGACTTATCGTTGGTCTGGAACTAAATATGCAGTTATCTCTGAAACATTAGCTTTAGGTGAAGTTACAGGTACTGCTTATGATGGTGGTAAAGGTAGAAAAACTACTGCGATAGCTAATAGTTTACCAAATACTATTGTAGATACCATAGAATTTGGTCAAGCATACACAAACTATGTACAATTAAAATACCATTATTATCGTAAAGAATTTGTAACTGGTCAAGATGACTATTATAAGGCACAATCTCATAAACATGTAGATATACCTATTGCTACTACTCAATTAGCAGGTGTCATGTCTGCTGCTGATAAAGTTAAACTTGATGAAACTTTACCTAATCAAATTACTGAACTTAGTAATAATGTTTATACTAAAGAAGAAATTAATAATAAGTTTAATAATGTACCAACAGTAGAAAATACTTATACTAAAGCAGAAGTTGATAAAGCTATTGCTGATGCTATTAAAGCTTTAATTCCTGCTGGTTATGAACTTGTTATTAAAAAGAAAACAACTTAATATTAATCATGGTGGTACTGAATAAGTGCCACCATTTAAAGTTTATAAAGTTATGCAAGATATTAATCAACAATTATATGAAAATAAAAGTACACCTGAAGGATTTATTCCTGTTTATGGTGTAGTTATTACTGTTCCTACTGGAGTATATACTAATGGGCAAAAAGAATTTACTTGTGATAAAACTTTTGATGAAGTAAAAGAAATACTGTTAAAAGGTGGAAGTATTATTGCTGTTGATAATAATAATAGTAGAGTTAATTTTGATAGAATTATTGTAGGCAGTAACGACATTAGTGCTACAATTACTTATTTTTCTTCTGGCGGAATTAATAAAATTGATTTAAGTTGGGATAAAGGTATAGCTAGAGTTGGAGGTAGAGAAACAAAAAGTATTAATACTTTTGTAGCTATAAATAGTAATCAAATCATTCAATCTTATGATATTGGAAGTATTACTATATTATTAACAAATAGTGGTAGTAAAAAAGAAGTATTAGCTGCTATTAATTCTATTTTTACTAATTTTGCTGGATTTGTTACAGCTATTGGTAAACCTAATTCTATATTTCATAATGGTAAATATGGTACATTTAATGTTAGATATACAGATAATATTATAATTATTCAATGGAGCAATGCTAATGCTATTCATCATGTTGCTTTATCCGAAGATGGTTCTTATGTTTATAATACTATTCAAATAGTTGACAAAACTCTTTATAGATTATCTAAACTTACTATTGACCCAATAGTTAATCCTAAAATATGGGTTGGTACTGCTACTCAATATGCAGCTATTGCACAAAAAGATAATAATACTACTTATATAATTAAATCGAATGCTTAAATTATGGCTATATATCAAGGAGATATTGGAATACATGATATTAAACTTGGTAGTATAGATGTATTTGAAATATATCAAGGTTCTAAACTTGTTTATCCAGAGAATACTGAAATTACTATTACGTTTAAATTAAATGTTTCTGGAACTGTTACTATTAATGGTTATACTCCTATTATAAGTGAAAATAATACTAAATTTGTATTTACTATTCCTGTTAAGACTGATTATACTGCTAATATTACTGCTGAACATTATAAATCTCAAACTATTAGTGGTAAGAGTGGTTATTTACCTATAACTCATAATGTAGAATTAGAATGGGAACAAAGATTTATATCTTATACTGTTACTTTTCCTACTGATGGAGTTAAAGTTTTATTTGATGGAATAGAAAAAGGAGTTATAACTAATGGTAAGTTAGTTGTATTAATTGATGATACAGAAGCTAAAGATAGTTATACTGTTACGTTTAAAGGTAGTAAAGCTAGTACATATGATATTAGTACATTAACAGTAGTTGATAGTGCTATTGCAAATACAGGTGGAGGTTATGATTTAAAACTTCCTACTAGTTCTGTTAAAAGTGGATATAAGAGAACTGACTATGCATCCTCCACGGGGAGTATAACCAAGGGTTCGACTTATGCTGGAACTTGGATTGAAACTGTTGTTACTCTTACTGCTAGCTTTACTAGTTCTACTACTTTAGGTAGTATAAGTAATAATGTACTAACTATACCTAATAATGAATCTACTAATACTAAAAGTGGAACTTTAACTGTTATATTTACTTTAGAAAATAAACAAACTAAAGAAGTTAGTGCTGCTTTAAATCAAGCTGCTGGTGCTAAAGTTTATACTGATTGGGTATTAGATTTACAAACTGATGGAACTAGTGTTGAAGCTAAAGGTGGTACTAGAACAATTACAGCTAATATTGCTCGTAGAACTTATAAATGGAATAACACTGGTACTGTTTATAGTGAAACTGCTACTCCTACTCTTAGTATTAGTGGTAGTGCTAGTCTTAGTGGAAATCAAATAAAATTTACATCAAACGAAAGCGTTTCAGCCCGTTCAGCGACACTTACAGCTAGTTATGTAGGATTGTCCAAAACGGTTACAATAACGCAGCAGGCAGGCGCAAAAGTGTATTCAGCGTGGTCTGCTTGGACTGTTTCTATCTCGGCAAGCACGCAAACGATAGTTGCAAGTGGTGGTTCATCTACGATAACTACTAATGCTAGTCGTTCTCGTACTTGGACTTGGAATGGAGTTGGTACTACACATACTGATACTGAAACTGCTACACCTACACTTAGTGGTAGTGCTGGTGGATTTACTTTAAGTGGTAAAACTGTTACTGCTAGTAACAATACTACAACAAATAGTCGTAGTATAACTATTACTGCTACTAGCAATAGTGTTTCTAAATCTATTACTATAACACAATCTGCTGGTGCTAAAGTTTATGGTAATTGGTCTGCTTGGACAATTAATATTAGTGCTGATAAAATTAATATTAGTGCTGATAAAATTAGTATTGGTGCAACAGGTGGAACAGCTACTATATCAACTAGTGCTAGTAGAACTAGAAGTTATACATGGAATGGTGTTGCTGGTTCTGGTGGTACAGAAACCGGAAAAGGTTCTCCAACATTAAGTAAAGTGAGTGGAGATGGTAATTGGACTAGTCCTAAAGTTACTTATGGAAATAATACTAGTACAAGTAGTAAATCAACTGTTATTCGTGCTACTATTGATTCAATTACTAAAGATATAACTATTAGTCAATCTGCTGGTAGTAAATCATATGGTAGTTGGTCTAGTTGGTCTATATATTGTAATGCTAGTAGTTATACTGTTGCGGCATCAGGCGGTTCTGTTACTATTTATTATGGTGCTTCTCGTTCTCGTACTTGGACTTGGAATGGCGTTGCAGGTTCAGGTAGAACTGAAACAGAAAATGCTACTCCAAGTCTTAGTGCAGGAAGTGGTGGTGGAACTTTAAATGGTAGTACTTTAAGTTATAGTAATAATACTAGTACAAGTGTTAGAAGAACTAGAGTTACTGCAAATTATAATGGTGCTATTAATTTTTGCGATATTGAACAAAGAGCAGGTAGTAAAGTTTATGGTAGTTGGGGAGCATGGTCAGTAAATATTTCTGCTAGTCCTACTAATATTGCTGCTGCTGGAGGTAGTTCTACTATTACTTGTAGTGCTGTTCGTACTAGAAATTATACTTGGAATGGAGTTGGTACTACTTATACTGAAACTGAAAATGGCAGTCCAACTTTAAGTAAATCTGGAGATGGTACATTAAGTGGTACTACTAGTGGAAGTAAACTTACTTATGACAATAGAACTACTACAACAAGTAGAAGTACAACTGTTACTGCAACTTATAATGGAGTTAGTAAATCTGTTAATGTGACACAATCTGCTGGTTCTAAATCTTATGGTGCTAAAGTATATCATACTAAATATTATGGTACTAATCCTGATGGAAACGGATTAGATTTTACAGGTTATCCTTATACTAATGAAATTGATACAGTTGCTGATGCTAATACTATATCTGTAAGTGTTTATTATAGATTATATACAGCTCAACCTTGGAATTGGAATGGTGTTGCTAATTCAGGCGGAACTGAAACTGTATATTATAATCCGGAACATATAAATGTAACAAATAAAGTTAATTGTGATGTATCTGTTGCAAATGCTTTTAATTATGCTAGCATGATTATAATAACATTTAAACTATCCGCAAATGATTTTAATACGGCAAGAGAATATAAAATTGAATGGAATTGGTTAAATCATAATGTTATTACAAAAGGAACACAAAGAGCAAATCCTGTACTTGGTAGACTTGTTATTAAAAATGATTATTTTACTAGTCAAAATGTTGCATTACCTATTTATTTAGATAGTGAAAATGTAGATTCAATATATAAAGGAGAAGCAAGTTATAATGATATTAAGAAAACTCCTATTGGTGTTTATGTATATATTCCTACTAATATTTCTATAATGAACGCTGGTAAATTGCAATTTTGGTTTGAAAATAAAAATGGTGGCGGCAGTAAATATACTTGTACTTTAAGTAGGATTAGTACACCTTCAAATAGTGTTTTTGTATCTAATAGTAATAATATTATTAGTGTTACTGCTAATACAACTACTTCTTCATTTACTATATTATGCCAATTTACTATGACTTCTAATAGTACAGTATTTAATATAAGAGTTTTAACTGAACCATGATAAGAATACTATTTAATATAACAATATTACTAATGCTTATATTGTTTATTTACTCGTTAAAGTTATTTAAATTAATCACATAATTATGAACAATAAACAACTATATGAAAAACTTGGTCAGAATAGTTATGATAAAGTATTTCCTATTACTTATCTTCAAAATATTCTTGACAAAGATACAAACAATGATTTAACTGTTGTTCTTTCTAGGTTTAATCATTTATGGATTCCATATCAAGGAACTAGAGTTAATACTCGTAAAGCTGTTCCTGCTATTTTTAGACGTAATAGTCTTACTATTAGTTATTATGATGCTGAACATAATGTATCTATAACTGAAAGTTATATAGGTAGTAATCTTCAAGCTGGAGTTGAAACTAGTTGGGTTTCTGATGATAATTGGACTAAAATTCTTAGTGAGAAATATCTTGAAGAAAGTGGAGCTAAAATTCCAATTGCTGATGGAACTATTGATTGGGATATGCTTAATGAAGCTCTTAAACAAATGATTGCAGGAGATGGTAAAGTTAATATTATTAATTATCCCGATGAAGAAGATATTACTATAAGATTAAGTCCGGGTTGTTGTAATGTTAATCGTCTTAGTCTTAAAGATAGACCTTATGAACCTGAATATAAAAGTGGTAAAGGATATAAAATAGTTCGCAAGGTCTTACTCCCCGTGGAGGATGATGCAAGTAATGCAGAACAGCTTTTATTTAATGGTTTTCTTGATGATACTTATTGTGAACAATATGGTCAAATAATTCTTAATACTGATAAGTATGAAGTTATTAAAACAGATTTAGGTAATACTGCTGGTATTTATTATGATACTTATCATAAATTATTTGTTCTTAGAGTTAAGACTATTCATGATGGAGTTGGATTTTATGATTATTATACTAGATGGACGATTGTAGAACCTACTGATAGAGTTCATCCTCTACGGGGGGTCAACACTCCTGTTTATGGAAATAGTGAAGATTATAATATTTATAATACTTGTCTTTCTGATGAACGTCCAAGACTTGGTATTATATATGTTAATTCAGCTGATACTATTAAATATTATTTTAATGAAGAAAATCTAGTTCAAGTTAAGAATAATATTTATCTTAATTATAAAGCTGTTATTACTCAAGATATGGTTAACGAAGAAAATACTCGTTATATTATTCGTTATGCTTTTGATTTAAGTGGTAAAACTATTACAATGCCTGTTGGTTGTGAACTTGTATTTGAAGGTGGTATTATTGAGAATGGTACTATTAATTTAAATAAATGTAAACTTACAGGTATGGTTGGTGAAGAGTCTGAATATCTTCCTAATGTAACTTGTAGTAATTGGGCTAAAGGTCAGATTGAATATCGTAATGGAAAGATTTGTTATTGGAATGGTACTGAATGGAGAGTAATGGGAGATACTTCTTCATTTGATAGTTATACTAAACAAGAAATTAATAACTTACTTAAAAATTATTATACTAAGTCTGAAACTTATAATAAAGAAGAAGTTAATAATTTGCTTAATAGATATGTTACTAATGATACATTTAATAACTTTAAAGAAGAAATAAATCAAACTATTACTAATAGTGTTAATCTTGATAAGATTCAAAAAGCTATTAATGATGGATGTGGAGTTAATATGACTATGCCTAGTGCAAATAGTAATAAACTTAGTCTTCCAATTTGGACAGGAACTGCTACCCAATATGCAACTATTACCCCAGTTGCTGGAATGACTTATAATATTATTGATGAATAATGAGTTTAACTCTTGGACGTCAAGGAGGAATTGCTCAACCTCTTAAGAAACGGACAGTAGGTCAAACTAATATTGCTCATGTTTATAATGGTGCTAATCATATTTGGCCTACTTCTGTTATTCATTTTAGTGATTTTACTAGTGTTCAACTTAGATATATTTGGGGTAGTGATGATGGTCGAGATTTGGATACTAAATCATATTATGTTAATTCTCCTATTAATAGTTTAAATTATATAGCTGTTGGTTGGTCTTGGGGTTTCAGTCAAATTCCTTATCTATATTGGGGTGGTGATAATACTGACTCAGGTGCTGAATGTATTATGTTTAATATTGAATCTATGATTGACCTTGAAGATAAAATGCCTAATATAATGAAAATGAATCTTTGTGCTAATTGGTTTGGAAGTTTGAGTAGAGGTCATGTTACTGTTGAATGTACTGCTTATAAAGGTGGAGTTATTGTTTATGCTTGGCAATTAAGGAATAATGAAATTGATGTTGATAATAGAGGAATATTTATTTTTCCTTTGGCTGATGGAACTATTAATATGCCTGATGGGTATGGTGGTTATAAAGAATGTTGGTATGGTGAAGTTGTTAAAAGACTTTCAAAAACTAATAATGAAATAAAATATTTTAGAGTTAATCCTGTTGATGATAAAGTTATTGGTTTAGATAATATCAAAATAGTTCGTTATGGTGGTGGACTTGTTCATGGCAATGGTTATTGTTGGTATGAAAATAAACCTAATGATAAATATAAAGTTTGGAATAATCAAGTCAATATAAATGGTAATCCTTTAACTCTTGATAAGCCAACTCTTAATATAACTAGTGATGATAATTATAGTTATGAATATCATACAGTTTTGTTAAATGAAGATAACACTGTTTATAATGATAATTATACTGATAACTATAAATTTAGCTTTGGTTTTATTGCAGGTAATTCTGAATTTAGAGGACAACAAACTATTCAATGTTATGTTGGTACACACGGTGGTAAAGCTGATGATGGTAAGACTTCAATAGGTGAAATAAAATATACTAAACTTAACAAAATTGGTGAATTGACAATATATAGTCCTATTGAAAGTTAAAATAATATTAATAACCAAACAAAGAGTTCCCTTTTTTATTTATCTAAATTTTAGTATGGACAAATTTATTGATGTAATTGTAGATGGTATCCTTAGTAATTTTGACTTTGGATTTATGTTTATTGTTAATGTTCTAACTTATATTATTATTAAAGTTATTGATTACTTTAATGGTGATAATAAAGTTCCTACTTGGCAAAAACGATGTGTGTTAGTTATAAGTATTGCTGCTATGGCTAGTATTTATATTGCTGCTGGATATGATAATGCTATTATGCTTGTTAATAGTGCTGTTCTTGCTCCTGTGTTTTGGAGTTGGGTTGTTAGTCCTATTCTAAAGAAACTTGGAGTTGGTTATAAAGATATTGATAATACTATTGGTTAAGATTGTATGAGATTGATTAGCTAGGTTTGATTGACTGATTCAAGCCTGCTCCATCCTCTACGGGGAGTATAGCTTGCCAAATTTAGCTAGTTTTAAGCCTAGCTGATTAACTGTACATGATTGAATAAAAGTCTTACTATAAGCCTAAAAAGTGGCTCTATTGATGTACATAAATATTTACAATATTAAATTTCAAAATAATAAAGTTATGAGAGTTATTAAGACTAAACATTTTCCTTTTAATGGTTATAAAGCTATTAATCTTTTTGGTATTATATTTACTAAAGGAGAATTAAGTAATAAAGAACTTAATCATGAAGCTATTCATACAGAACAAATGAAAGAGATGCTATATATCTTTTTCTATATATGGTATGGTGTTGAATATCTTATTATAAGATTATTTCATATTAAACAACATGATGCTTATAAAGATGTAAGTTTTGAAGAAGAAGCTCATATTAATGATGATAATCTTAATTATATTAGTGAACGTAAACATTATACTTGGACTAAATATCTAGGTATTAATAATTCTAAAACTGCTTAATTAAAAAAATGTTAATAATATAGTTAAACTACTTGTTATTAATAATATAATTTATATTTGTAACAAACTAAATTCTAAAGATATGGAAGATGATAAAAGAGTTAATTATAAGTTAGATGCTATTAATAAACTTATTAATAATCTTAAACTTAGTATTTCTGGTAATAAAGAACATGATGAGCTTGGAAAAAATAATGTTATAGTTAATCTTGATGAGATTAGTCAAAAGATTACTGAATTACATGAAATGGTTAAAGCTGAATTTGATGAATTTGAAAATCAACATAAAAGTGAATCAGATGAAACTCAAACTCTTCTTAATAATCGTTTTGACAAAATTGATGCTAAATTAGATAGTATTAAAGCTGCTGTTGATAGTATGAAAACTACTATTGGTAATAAACTTGATACTGTTAATTCTACTATTAATAAAGCAAATACAGATATAGTTGCTGCGATTAATGCTATGAAAGCTAGTAATGATACTAAGAACGATGCTATAATTGCTGCTCTTCAAGGACTTGTAACTAAAGTTAATCAAAATACTAATAATATTAATGAACTTGAACAAAGAGTTCATCAATTAGAAAACGCAAGTCAATCTTAACATGGCTAGTCTTAATCAATTAGTTAGTGAATTTGCTCATGCTGTTGGCAATCCTAATAGTATTCCTCTTAGACGTAATCTTCGATATGCTATTCTTCATGGTCGTAATGAACTAATTCGTAAAAGTTATGAAAATCATAAATATGTTGATAAAGGTTTGCAACAACGTATTCGTGTTTCTATTATTAATGTTCCTGATGGTGACTTATATAATAGTCAAACTCTTGGGCTTCCTGCAATTAAACGTACTAAACAAGAAGTTCCAAAGCCAGTTAGACTTATTAATAACTTACCTTTCCAATCAATTAGAACTACCGGACATACTGGGATAGAAATACCATTTGCAAAAGAAGCTAGTGCTAAGTTTTATCATTATCTTGCAGGTATGTGTAACCTTCCTGTTTATGATTATATTAATGGTTATATTTATTTCTTTAGTAATAATAAAGATTGGTTTCAAAATATAGGTTCTATTATTATTGAATCTCCATTTGAAATTCCTTATCTTGTTCCTACCGAAACTGTTGAAAAAGCTAAAGATGTAAATTATGACCCTATTGATGATGAAGCTAAATACGATGATGATGAATTTCTTATTCCTGAAGATATGATTGGAGCTCTTAAAGAGATTGTATTTAAACGTAATCTTATTGAAGTTCCTCGTCAAACAAATGAAACTCCTATTGATAATCTTGTAACTAGATAAATTATGATTAAAGATATAGATATTAGTCATTATTATAAAAAGTTTATTGAAACTTCTAATGATGATATGGCAAAATATAATAAAGAACTTGAAGTTATAAATAAGATGAAAGCTGATTGTCGTGCTTATATTAAAAGTAAAAATCAAGTTATTAAAGATGATTTAAAAATTAATCTTAATGAATATGGGTTTCAATTTCTTAATGATAATGTTGAATTAATTAATAAGTTAGAACAATTAATTAATAATCGACTTAGTTATACAGTTGGAGAAAGACGTATTGTTCTTCTCCAACTTTTGCGTTATTGTAACTTAGCTAAAAAAGCAAACGATTACATTATTGCTCTTAAACTTGCTACAAGACGTTCTGAATTAAGTCTTTCTGATTATAAAAAGTACATTCATAGGTATTATAGTTATGGTGTTCATAAATGTGTTCTTGAAGGTTATGCTTATCATTTTAAATATGAGATTGGTGATTTAGTTATTAATTTCTGGAGATATAGAGATAAACCTAGAGATACTTATGTTGATTGGAACGCTACTAGACTTAAAAAACAAGAAATTATTGATGCTGGTCTTAAACCTTATGATAAAGAAGAAGCAGAGATATATAAAATTCGTGGACTTAAATATGATGGTATTCCTTATGTAGTTTATAAAACTAATAAAGAGTTTTATGAAATACAACTTATTAATAATGGAACTCATAGTTATAGTGCTATTAAATTTAAGTATGCTAATTATATTAATAGAGAACTTAGAGGTAAAGATGCTAAGCAACTTAATTCTGAATGTAAAACTGTTGATGATATTTTTAATCTTAAATTAGGATTAAGAAGTAAACTTCTTGTTTATCTTGAACGAGAACCTAATGCTCCATTTAAATATATTAGAAATGTTAATCAACAAAAGTATGAACGTGGAGCACATAATAATGGTAATAAAACTAGATATAGTGATAAATAAAGTAATGTAGTTGAACGTTCCGCTTCGCTCCACTCAACTCCCCGTGGAGGATGGAGATATATCTTGAACTAATTCTAGCTAATACTAATCATACACATCCTCCACGGGGAATATCCACTAATGATTTTGCTAATCTTTTTAATGCTGAACTTATTAATATTGCTATTGTATGTATATATATAAGATAAGGTTAACATTTATTAATCGCTGATACTCAATAAGTTAGAAGAAAAAATAAAAAAAAGTTACGCCACCCATGACGTGTTTAACACTTATTTTAACTAAAATATCGCCATCAGAGTCGAATTTTCGTTATATTGATAAAGTTACTAATCATTAAACAAATAAAGGTATGCCTGAATTTAATTTTAAAAGTCCTGTTGTTACTCGTAAAGTTCGTGAAACGGAAATTATTCTTGAAGAAGTAATTCCTAGTCCATTTTTTGTTGAAAAAGAACTTAAAGATATTAATATTGTTGAAGCTAAAGCTTCTAGAATAAAAATTATTCAAAGTTTTTATGAACGTAGAGGATATGCTCAAATAAGTATTGATTTACTAAATTATATTACTAATAATGTAAAAAGTGTAGTTATTGTTAAACTTATTTGTTATATTGCTAAAACTATTAAGTTTAATTCTAATAAAATTATACTTAAAGAAAATGATGAAACTAAGAAGATTTGTTCATTTATTCATCTTCATAGATATATTAAAGAACTTGAGATGAATAATATAATTCGTAGAACTACTAAACAATCTGTTTATGTTGTTAATCATGAAATGATATTTAAAGGTAGTTATTCTGATTTTATTAAAGTTTATCTTGACATATATAAAGAAATTGGTATTATGCTTGATGCTGATGGTAGAGTTATTCTTGATAAATCTATAAATTATGGCAAACAATAAAACTATTACAATAGAACATATTATTGCTAAACTCGATAATGATTTCAATCCTGATGGAAGTGATTGGATTCCTAGAGTTCCTGCTTGGTGTGTTGATGCTATGAATGAACTTAAAGTTCTTCGTAAAGTTGATAAGAAAATGAAACTAACCGTCATTAATAAGATAGCTAAAAGTAAATGTTGTCTTATTGATGACGGTCTTAAAGTATATGATAGTAATGGTTGTGAAGTACCTAGAGCTGATACTAGTAAATATAGATGTGGTGATACTGAATCTGTTTCATCCTCTACGGGGGGTCAAGCGGAGGACGAAAGTCCGGAGCGTGCTACTAATAAAGACTATCTTGGTATGCCCGATGATTGTTGTCCTAATGGTTCTAGAACTAGAGAAGTTATTGATACTGGTAAAGTAGGATGTAATCCTGTTGTTTATACAGTTCATAATAATACTGAATGTCCAAGATGTCAGCATGAAGTTCATTCTCATTGTCAGACCCCCCGTGGAGGATATGATAAGTCAAATCATAATTATATTCTTATTGGAGGTAATACTATTGAACTTAATTTTAATGATACTTGTATAACAGTTGTTTATAAAGATATTGAAACTCAATATAGTGATAATTATCATTGTGAGATTCCTGTTATACCTGCTAACGGTAAATTAATTCAAGGTCTTACTTATTATTGTATGGCTCGTATGCTTATGAGAGGATATAATCATCCTGTGTTTAATCTTTCTGCTAGTCAATATGGAACTAATCCTTTCTATCTATGGGAAAATATGAAGAAAGATATTAAGACTAGTATTCTATTAGATGAACAAAGTGATGATGATAGTGGTTGGAATGAGTTCTTTTATAACTTTACTTTTCCTAAATAATTATGAATATACAAAAGAAACTTAGTCTTAATAAACATCCAGGTGATTGTGTACCTTATTCATTAGTTGCTGCTAAAAATGTTAAAGTGAGTAATGATGGAAGGATGATTGTTAATGAAGAAGGACTTGAAGATTGTAAAGTAATCGCCAATGCTATTCATGAAGATGGTATTAATAATTTTAAAGTAGTTGGTGTTATTCCAACTAGTACTGAACTTATTTTATTTATTGTTAATACTGATTCTAATGAATCTTATATTTATAGATATAATGAACAAGCTGATAATTGTTATAGAGTAAATAGTAATTGGAAGTATAATGGTGGAAAGATTAAAGGAACATATACTTATAATGTTAAAAATCATCTTATTATAGCTATTGCTGAAAGTAATACTTCTATTGATGTTCCTCTTAAAACTATTAATATTGATTTAGATTCTGACCGTCCTGATTCTGAAATGTCTGTTATTCCACAAGTAACTTTACCTACTATTAATGGTTTAAATTATGTTAGTGGTGGAGCTTATAAAGGATTTTATTTTATATTTATTAGATATAAGATAGATAAAACTAATTATACTAAATGGTATAGTATTGGATTTCCTATTTTTAATGATGTTATAATTCCACAAGTTATTAATAAAGTTTGTTTTAGAAAAACTAATGTTTATGAACCGAAAGATGAACCAAACGGTTATTGTTATGGTAATACTGATTCATTTAGTGATTCTAAAGATATATGTAATCAAACTTTTGAAATAAATATTAGTGGAGGTCGTTCTGGTCTTTATCAACTTGGTTTTATTGTATGTAAAAAAGATAGTACTCAAGCGTTTAGAACAGATGATTTAAATAATAATATTTTTAAATTTAATAGAGATGTTCTTGTTGAATATAATGTTGCTGATTTAACTACTGACTATTATAATTATTATAATGTTGGTAATATCATTAATTATAAGAATAGAATATATATTGCTAATTATAATGAAAAAACTGATAACGATGATAGAACTTTAAATAATGGTAAAACATTAGAAGAGGCTGTTAAAGATATTACTATTAAACTTCGTAATAAAGCTGTTAATGCTTATTATAATGATTATACTACTGTTAATGCAGTTAGTGAAAAAGGTCCATATTTTAAAATGGCTAGCCTTCAAATTACTGGTACTGCTGATTGGCAAATTAAGGATATTGATAAAGTATTTAATAATAATCAATATCCTTTTCGTACTTTTAAAACATTATTTAATGATACAGTTATACAAGGTATTGCAGCACATGAATATTTAAAGATTAATTATAATGCTAAAATAAAAGTAGGTAGTAGAGGTAGTAATAATCTTAAAGAATATCTTGCTTGTCATTGTTTTATTATTCCTACAAGTTATAAATATGAAAATAATCAATCTGTTTATACTTTACCTAGTACAGTTAAAATAGCTTGTTATGTTTATAATGGAATTGGATTTACAGAAGATACTGTATTTACTAGTGGACAAGTATTATTTGGTGATACTATATTTGATATTGATAATTGTAAAATGAGAATTACTCATTCTATTATTGAGCCTAGTTATGATTTTAATGAACGTAAAAAGAATGATACTCTTATTCCAGGAGAAGTATATAATTTCTTTATTCATTTTGTTGATAAATATGGTGATGCTAGTAGAGGTTATAAACTATCTAATAAAGATAAATATATAAATAATGTTGTTAATGATGGTTCTCATTGTACTATAATTACTTTTAATTGGAACAATCAAGATAATGGTAATATTCCATATTGGGCAGTTATTAGTGGAGATATTCCAATATCTACTATTAGTTCTAATATTAAAAGATATATTGCTAATCATAAAATTGTAGTTTATACTGCTGAACCAATAAATAATCCTACTACTAATATATTACTTAATAGTTCTGGTGAACTTGAAGCTACTAATAAAGATGAACTATATACTCTTATATCTAATTACTTTATTGATTATCAAGATAAAGATAAATATAATGATTTATATGTTTATCAAGTTATAAATAGTGGTAGTTATACTCCTTGTAGTAATCAAGTAATAGGTGCTATTGGTGTTGATAATGAAGCTAAATTTGGTTATTACGAAAATATTAATGGTGATGAACTATTTAGAATACCTGATTTAATATTTGATGCTGAAGCTATTGGTGGTGAACATACTAGAGGTTTTATATATAATATGAATAATACTTTTAATAAGTTTTATATTCGTGCTAATATTGATACTACTTTATGGAATCAAATTAAAGAATTAGGTTATGTTGGATGGTTTATTAGTTATGAGAAAGTTGAACCTATTACTAGATATACCGGATTATTAACTAGAAAAGATTATTGTAATATAGCTAGTAATGTTACTTGGCAAAATGGTAGTTGGGGTACTAAACCTGGTTTTGTAGCTAATAATTTTACTAGTGATAAATGTTATCTATACAGTGGTCGATTTGATATTGATGATAGTATTAAATATGATTTTAATATTATTCGTATTGATGGTAAATGTAAATTTGAACCTTATAAAGAAAAACATGATGTAGTTGATATGGTAGTTAATACTACCTATCCTTATAGTTATAATATGCCAATTATAGGTGTAATTAGTAGAAATGAATATAAACCTATTAATAATTATAAACTAGTAGTTGCTGATAGTGTTATTGATAGTAGAGCTGGAAAAGGAACTGCTCTTGAAATGGATGATTATAAGGAATTACTACTTGACGCTGAAACTATGTTTCTCGCAACAGTTCTTAATTGTACTAAAAATATTTATACTAGTAAAGAAAAAGAACTTGTAAGACTTAATGACGTTTGTTATAATGGTGGAACTTATTCTATTGAACATGGATATAATGGTAGAATGACTTATGATGGTGTTCTTATTTATAATGATAATGGAGTTATAATGAACGAAGGTAATTATAAATTATATAATCCTACTAATAATCAATATTATTATAGTGGTGATGAACCATGTTGGTTTGATATTCCATTCAATGTTTATATTCAGTTTCCTTTATATAGTGATAAGTTCTTTGAAAGTAAATGTTTTAATAATGAACCTAGTAAGATAGCTTTTAGTATTAAAGAAGATACTGATAAGAAAAGTGTTGCTTTTGGTACATTTGTAGAACCTAAAAATAGTGTTGATTTATTTAAAGACCCAATTGGAAATGTTGGCCAATATGTTCCTAAATTGTTAACTCAATATCGTAATGATATTATTAATATTACTCGTTTTGATAAAACTATAAGACGTAGTAATGTTATTCAAGATGAAAGTGAAATTAATGCTTGGCGAATATTTCCTATTGAAGGTTATAAAAATATTACTGAAAATAAAGGAAGTATAACTAATTTAGTTGGAATTGGATATTATCTTTTAGTTCATACTCAACATAGTATGTTTATGTTTGATATAAGTGCTGCACTTAAAACTAGAGATGAAAATGTTCAATTATATCAACCTGATGCTTTTGAAGTTGATTATAAAGAAGTCTTTACTAGTGATAAAGGTTATGGTGGACTGCAAGATGATTTAGCATATATAGTTGGAGAATTTGGTTATATTTTTTATAATGATGATTTTCATAAACTTTATCAATTTGATGATGGTCAACTTAAAATAATGGATGAAGATATTAAATTATGGTTAGATAAATATCATCCTAATAAAGTTAGATTTGCTCATGATAAATTTAATAATCGTATTCTAATTAAATTTGATTATACTTATGATAATATTAATCCTAATACTAAAGAATCTATTATAGAATCGCATAATGAAGTTATTAGTTTTAATTATAAAGTAGGTAGTTTTATTAGTTTACATGATTATTATTTTAATAATGCTTGGTCTACTAAAACTAAATGTTATTTTCAAACTGAACATAACAATGATAGACTTAACTGCCCTCTTCATGTATTTACTAATGAATATAATTATGGTAGATTTAATACTCACATGGGTGATGATAGTAGAAGTCTATATTTAGTATCTAAACAAGAAGTTGGTGATGAGCCTATATTAGTTAATAATAGTTATATTGATATTATAGTTAATGAATCTTATGAACTTATTAAATTTCTTGAATTTATTAAATATAAAGTACGTAAGATATATGTTCCTATTTATAGTGATAATATTAACAATCCTGTTGATTTAAGAGAACATCCTTATAGTGGAGATATACTTCGTATATTTAATGAAGATAATGATACTGATGATATAGATATTAATATTGATAAACTTAATGAATTTAATAAGTATAAAAAACCTTGGTATGAACTTACTCAATATAACTTTAATTATTTCCGTAATGCAATTAAAGAACATCCTAATACAGTAAGTGATAAACTTCGTAGAGTATATGGTAATTATTTTGTAGTTCGTTTTATATTTAATAATTCAGATAATAAGCGCATTGAATTTGAAAGTCTTGAATGTGCTCAAACTCAATTTAGAAAATTATGATACAGTATAGAGATAGACAAAGACAAAAAGCTTTTATTGGTGCTATTATTGGTGCAGCTGCTAGTATTGCTGGTGGTATAATTAAAGGCAATAAACAAAAGAAAGCTCAAGAAAAAGCTCAAGCTGAAGCTCAAGCTGCGCAAGACCATAAAGATGCTTTACAAAATGCTCAAGCTTTAACTAGTGCTTATGCTAATCAAGATTATGTTGGTCAATATAATGATAAATTTACTCTTAAATGTGGTGGTAGAGTTCGACGTAAAGCTGGTTTCGGTACTGAATTTGCTGATGCTCTTCCCGGTTTAGGTAGTCTTGCTAGTTCTATTACAGGAGTTCAAGGACTTGGTGAATTAGGTACTGCAATAGGTCAAGGTATTTCTGCTAATCAACAAATTAATGAAAATAAACGTATTGCTCAAGAAGCTGAACAGCGTAAACAACTTCAAGCTGGTCAACAACAACTTAATATTACTTCTGATAAAATGACTAATCCGATGACTATGTATCAACGTTCTAGTTTTATTAATAAATATAAATGTGGTGGACGTAGAAAAGCATGGATTGGTGCTGCTATTGGTGCTGCTGGAAGTTTAATTGGTGGTATGTTTGGAAGTAAAGGACAACAACCAATTCAAGTTAAACAAGCTGACCAAGCTAGTTATAGTGCTCCTAAAACTGGTATTGAACGTCCTGAATGGATTACTAATGGTACTGTTCAACAACCTGTTATGCCTCAATCAGTATATCGAGATAGGCTTAAAACATATCGCTGTGGCGGTCATAGACGCTAGTCTTTTGCTCTCTGTTGAATTATTATATATAGGTATGAACTATTAATCGACTGATAGGCTATCGTTCAGCAGAGAGCCTTAAAATCAATCAAATTACAATTTCTCATTATATTATATAAAATGCCTAGAAAAGATAAAGTTATTCATATAAGTAATTTACCTAGTACATTTAGAGGTAATGTTACTCGTAATGGAAGATTTATTCAAAATGGTATTCCTCCACTTGGTGGAGCTTATGATAAAGTTGCTAAATCTACTGGTTTAATAAGACTTGGCAATGAATTTCTCCCTAGTGATGATGAACTTGAACCAACATTTCCATTTAATATTATTCAAACTCCTAGAAGTAATGGAAGAAATCTTCCTCAAAAGCAATATGCTGTTGGTGGTAAAATACCAAATGTAGTTGCTGGTGGTATTGCTCAACCTCTTGGTAATAATTTCTTTTATATGAGTGGAAGAAAGCATAGTCAAGGTGGTATTGATATTGGTCCTAGTGATAAAACTGGTATTGAAGTAGAAGGTGGTGAAGTAGTTGAAACTAATGGAAATGAACTTAAAGTTTATTCTGCACAGCCTATACTTAATGGTGCTAGTCCTGCTCAATTAGTTATGGGTGGAGCTAATCCTAATAAAGTATTTAAAGCTCAAGAAGATTTTAAAGATAGAAATAGAATTAATGATGATGGAACTAAATATAAAGAAGGTGGCAAAATTTATCAAGCACCTGATGAATATAAAAGACAAATCGCTGAAAGTGGTTCGATAATTATTGGTGGTTATCCTACAATAGCTGGTAATAGAAATTATAAATTTATTAAAGGTCTAACTAAAGCTTCTAGAATAGGTAGAACTGCTACTAATTTTATTAATTTAGGTAGACAAAAGATTTATGATTTAGCTAATAAAATTGATAATACTCGGATTAATCAAGGTATTAAAGAAGTTTATAGAACAACTATCGGTAAACATGGTAGTAATCTTCCTAGAACTATTGATTATATTACTAATAAATTAAATATAAATGAAGATAATAAAAAAGCTATGGGTGGATTAAATAGAAATAAAGATTATGGCTCTAAAAAGAAACCTTATCCTAGTGTAGCTAAAAAAGATTTTGCTGGTGGACATAGAAGTTATCCTATTCCTACAAAAGCAGATGCTGTTGACGCTTTAAGATTAGCTGGATTACATGGTAGAAATGATGTTAAAGCTAAAGTTTATAATAAATATCCAGAACTTAGAAAGAAAGGTAATGTTGGATTAGTTGTTAGTATTAATGGTAATGTTAAGAATGGATTAATTCATTCTCCATCCTCTACGGGGGGTCTACGCGATAAATTTGCTGTTGGTGGAAATCGTATTAATCGTCATGGAAGAACTTGGGAATATGATGAACAAATTGGAGCTTATGTTCCTATAACTAATAGAACTATTAATAGAACTTCTGCTTATCCTATTAATAAATCTGCTAGAGGAGAAACTATTATTGGAAGTGATTATACTTTTAGAAATGGAAGATGGTCTAAAAATAATAATGTAAATACTAATACTAATAAACCTAATATTGATAATGGAAATCGTCGTCCTCAATATTATGCAGAACGTAGACTTCCTTTATTTGAAGATGGTGCTGGAATTACTAGTGGTTTAGTTAGAGCTGGTTGGAGTCATGGAAATAATAAAGGTATTAGTACAAATAATACTAATATTCCAAGTTTATCTGAAACTAAATCTAGCGGGAAGACCCCCCGTGGAGGACGTAGTAAGTCAAGTCAATCAACTCAATCTGTTCCTACTAAAACACCTCCTATTGCTGTTTATAATCGTAATCTACCAAAAGTAGAAGCTAGTATTCCTACTACTTTACCTGTTTCTACTAATATTCCTGCTAAAGGAACTACATCTTTTGATGGTAAAGGTCAAGGTAAATTTAAAAATCTTACTACTGCTGATTGGATTGGACTAGGTAGTAATGTAGCTGGTAGTTTAGCTAGTTATTTTGCTAGTAGAAGAGCTATTAATAAAATGAAAGGCCCAAGTCAACCTACTCTTATTAGTGCTAATAAACTTAAAACTAAATATAATATTAATCCCCAACTTGATAGAATTAGAGAAGATAAATTTGAAGCTTATCGTGATATTGATTCTAATACTGCTAGTAGTCGTGTAAGTTTAGCTCGTAAGCAACGAGTTCGTAATGCTGCTGGTCAAGCTGCTAATGAACTTTATGGTAATAAAGAAAATATAGAAACTAATCTTATTAATCAAGATAGACGTAATCAGCAAAGTGTTCGTCAATTTAATGCTCAACAATACAATCAATATATAGATAGAAAAGCAGCATTTGATAATGGTATTAGAGAAGCTAAAGTAACTAATATTAATAATTTATTTAGTGGTATTAATGCTGGTATTCAAGATATGATTAGTAGATATGAAAATCGTAAAGCTTTAAATAATACTATTGGTGCTATGAGAGCATCTGCTCCTAATGTAGATGATAGAATTATGCGGGATGCTGGAGTTGATTATGATGAATTTATTATTCGTAAACGTAGAAAACTTGGAGGAAAACAATCATGCCGATAAACTTTTATACTCCTACTTTTAGACAACAAGTTAATCCTATTGACTTAAATGTCTTAGCTAGAACTTATAATACTCTTGAACAAGGTCATCAACAAGCTATTCAAACTAAATCTCAAATTGATGCTCAACTTGCTCAATTAGATTTAAATGAAGCTGAAGATGCTTGGCGTCAAGAACAACTTAATAAAGTTCGTAATGCTCTTACCGAAAATATGCAATATGGTAATGCTTATTCTAGCCTTGATGATATAGTTGGAACTTATGGAGATATAACTTCAAGTCCTGGAATGATTGGTCGTTTGCGTGCTCAACAAGATTATAAAGCTTATATGGATAATCTTGATAAACGTACTGATTTATCTGAAGATTATAAGAATTATTATCGTACTGTTAATAAATATAATTATCAAGATATAACTGATAAGAATGGTAATGTTATTGGTGGAAGTAAATGGGCCCCTATTGATAAAGAAGTTTCTGAAATTCCTATGAACCAAATACTTAATCAAGCACTTCAATGGGCTGCTAAAGAACAAGGCGGAGGTAGTCAAACAAGATGGCTTGATGCTAATGGAAAAGTTACTGATGATATTACTAAATCTGTTACAGGAGAGATTTATTCTCATACTAAAGGTGATTGGCAAAGATTAAGTAAAGCTAAACTTGCTGAAGCTGTTAAAGCTGTTATTGAAAATACTCCAGGTGCTAAAGCTAGTCTTGAGCAAGATTATAAGATTGCTAAATGGAAATATGACCAAAATGGAAGTAATCCTGATATAACAGATAAAAATGGTATTCTACTTACTCCTGAACAATATCTTGCTAAACGTATTGACCCTTTCTATAATGCTGCAACTTTTTATAATCAAAGTAGTAATACTACTTATGGTGAAGCATGGAAAGCTCAATTAGCTTTATCTAAACAAGCTGGACTAGGAAGTACAACTCAAAGAAAACAAGCTATTGATAATCTAACTTATAAAGGTACTCCTGTTCGTATTGATAATTTTATGCCTGCTCAAGCTCAAGCTGAAATTACTAGTAATAGACAATCAATAGCTGGATTACTTAATAAATATAATCCTGATATTAATATTAATTTAAGCACTGCTAATCCAGATGATATTAGAACTAGTATAATGACTAATATTACTAATCCATCTGATAGAGCCTATGCTTTAAGTTATCTTAATGATATTATTGATAATCAAGAATATATTAATAGTCTTAAAGTTGGTAAATCTCAAGATAGTATTGATGGATTTGATACATATAATTCTATTATTAGTTTAAGTGATTTACCTAGTAATAAATATTCATATAGATATAGCAAATATGTTAATCAAATATTTGGAGATAGTTCTGCTATTAGACAATACTTTAATAATGATGATGTATATAATTCATTTATTAATGCTATTGGTGGAGAGAAAAAAGCTGCTAGTCTTGGAGTAAGATTTGGTTCTGATGGTAATGGTTATAGATATGCTGAATTACCTAAAGATTATCATAAATCTATTTATAGTTTTGGTAAAGCTGTTAAAGAAGCTGAAGATACTAGAAATCCTTTAAATGCTTTTCTTAATTCTGCTAAGACTAGATTTTTTGGTTACGGTGATAAATTTGTTCGAGTTGACTCTAATGGTGAAGAACATCATACTGGATTACCAACAGGTAATAAAGAACCTTATATTGGTTTAATTGATTATGTTGATTCTCTTAAATCTAAAAATGATGCTATTCTTGATGGTGGTCAAATAACTTCTTCTACTATTGGTATTAGTGCTTTAACTCCAGAATTAGCTGAAATTAATTTTATGATGAACGCTAATCCTGAAGAAGCTAGTAAACTTTCAGCTTATAAAAAGAATAAAGAAGAACAAGCTATGATGGCTATTCGTAGTGGTATTGATTTAACTCAAGGAGAAGCTTATATTACTAGTGAAAATGGAATATTTGAACCTATGACTTCTGAGGATAGAAAAGCTTATACAGCTTATCTTAGAAGTGCTAAAGAAAATGAGATTACTCCTACTATTGTTCGTGACCCAAAAACTGGGGATGTTGGAGTTCAAATTAATATTGCTGGTTATTACGATACAGAAGGTAAACTTAAAAGAGAACCTATTACTTTACTTGTAGGTAGTGGTGCTATTGATAATTCTATTATTCAATCTTGGAATCAAGATACTAGTTGGAGAGCTGCTGGTAAAGTAGAAAATTATTATAATGCTAATAGACCTATTTCTCTTACTAATAATGCTGCATTTACTGGAATTGATAAATTTAAATTAGTACCCAATGGTGGAGGTTTTAATTTAATTAATTCTACTAATAATCAAACTATTGGTTTAGTAAGTAAAGAAAATGCTGTTGATATTGTAGATAATTTATCTCAATGGGAACAAACTGTAACTGCTGTTAAAGCTGGAATGACAGTAGATGAAAATGCTGTTAAAGCTATTCAACAAAATGTTGCTACTAAACTTGCCCAACTTAGTGGCAGTTCAGACCCTTATGTTATTCAATATTACTATGATGAATTAACTAATAATCTATATTAATATGGATGTATTAAAGTTTCTACAAGGTGGTAATCAAACACCTAATCCTGAATATAATCCTAAAACTAAAAAGGGGGCTATACAGCCTCCTACTTTAGTTGATTACAACCCCGGCACTTCTATTAGTGACCGGGGTCGTAGTCATTTATTTAGTCGTATTGCCGGACAATCATATAATCTTAATCAATATGATATAGATAAATATGCTCCTTATGATGTTTATGTTAATCCTGTTGATGACCCAGAAAAACTTGATAAAGAACGTGCTGTTAATCAAAGTAATTGGGAACAAGGGTTAAGAATGATTGGACAGATTGGTAATGAAATTACTGTTGGTACTGCAATAGGTTTTGCTGATTTAGCTGATGCTTTCTATAATATGATTAGTGATAGTCCTAATGATTATCAATCTGAAATAAGTTCTGAACTTGAATCTTTAAAAGAATCTATTAATGAGCGTTTAGCTATATATCGAGAAAATCCTAATGCTGCATTTGATATTGGAGATTTTGCTTGGTGGGCTAGTAATGCTCCTAGTATAGCTAGTTCTTTAACTCTTATGGTTCCTAGTACTGGTCTTGCTAAAGGTGTTTCTTTATTAGGTAAAGGATTAAGATTTAATAAACTAGCTAATAAGATGGCTAGTGCTATTAATATGACACAAAAGAGTAGAGCAATTACTAGTAGAATAGCAGAAGCTGCTGCTATTGGAATTCCTTCTCGTTATCTTGAAAATTATCAAGAAGCTAGACAAACTTATAATGATATTGAAGATTATTCTAAAACTCAACTTGCTAATATGAATGATAAACAAAGAGAAGAGTTTTATAATAATAATCCTAAATATAAAGATATGTCTGATGAAGAAGTAGCTAAAGATATTGCTAAAAATAGTGCTGATGTTACTTTTGCTGAAGATTGGGCTAATGTTCTTTTTGATGTATGGCAAGTTTATAGTTTAAAGAACTTATGGAAAAATGCTTTAAGTGGTAATACAACTAGTTCTAGACTTAGAAATTTAAATACTGCATTTAATAGTAATATTGATGATGCCGCTGCAATTACTAATGCTTTAAGTAATAAAACTACTAAACAAGCTATTACTAGCACATTAAAAGATGTAGGTGATGATATTCTTCATGGTGTTAGAGCCGAATGGACAGAAGGAGTTGAAGAAGCTATTAATTATATAGCTAGTCAAGATGGTTTATATAATGGTAAAAAAATATTTGATAAAGATATTCCTCAACAAACTATTAAAGATTATCTTCAAGACCCAATGTTATGGGAACAAGCATTTTGGGGTGCTCTTGGTGGTGTTACTTTTAGTAATGTTATGAATAAAGCTGGAGAGTTTATTAATAAACGTCTTGATAAAGATTGGACTTCTGCTGAAAAACAAAGAGAAAATGAAATTCTTGGTCGTACTGCTACTTTTCAAGCATATCAAGAAAGACTTAATAATATAGCTAATGGTAAAAATCCATTTATAACTATTACTGATGAAAACGGTAAACAAGTTAATCCAGATATTATTACTGGTACTGAAGAGGAACTTCGTAATATAGCTGAAAAAGAATATATGGATAATATTATTATTAATTCTATGAATGCTGGTAATTTAGGACTTCTTGAAAGTTCTATTAATAGTAAAGAATTTAATGATAGTATTACTAATAAACTTGGATTACAACAACAAGAAAGTAGTGAACTTATTAATAGATTTAAAACTGAAATTAATAATCTTAAAAATGAATATAATACTACTTTAAATAAAGTTAATAGACTTGGTGGCGGATTTGAAATTGGTCGTATTATAGCTACCCAAATGGTTCATGCTCGTAATCGTCAAGAAAATTATAATAATCTTCTTAATTGGGCTAATGATGTTTTAAATCAAGATATTACAAATAATCATATTGAAGATGTTGATATTAATTCTGATAAGAATGGTATTTATCAGCATATTATTAATAGTATTCAAAGAGATATTAAAACTATTCAAGATAATGCAGCAATTAATAATTCTGTTAAGCAAGAACGTATTGCTCAATTAAATGAACGTCTAGATGCTATTAATAAACTTTATACTCCTATTGATATTGAAAATAAAAATGATATTCAATCAGCTATTCAACTTCAAAAACAATATAATGAAGTATTTAAAGATTTAGCAGAAGTTGTTAATGCTGAGATTAATGTTGAGGTTAATAAAAATCAACTTAATTTATCTGATGATAATATTAAATCTCGTATAACTTATCTTAATAACTTCTTTGATAATAGTCGTAAAAAGATTGTTAATAAAGCTATGGACGATTTACGTAATGCTTATAAACAATATGGTAAAGAATATGTTAATTCTGTTATTAAAGATGCTAATAATGGTAATAAACCTAATATAGATAAAGTTATTCGAGATGCTTATGCTGCACTTGATTTAAGTTCTAAAGGTAATGAACATCTTAAAACTACATTAGAACAATTAGCTGAAATTGCAGAGATTGAAAACGATGTTAATAATACTCCTAAAGAGGAAGAAGTTGCTCCTGTTAATCCTGATGTTAATGAAGTTAATGAAACTGATGTAGATGATACTAACTCATCTCCATCCTCCACGGGGAGTATAGCGGAGCGAAGCGAAGCGGTTCCTAGTGAGCCTACTAATACTGAACAACCAATTTCTCAAGAACCTATTAGTACTCCTAAACCTGAAGTTAATAATACTCTTCCTGATGATGATTTCGAACGTGGTCAAATAGGTACTGATTTGGTTTATGAAAGTATAGTTGATTTAGAAGATTCTCTTGGACATGAATCAACTAGTAGTGATTTACTTAATGCTAGACAATCTATTATTGATAAACTTAGTCAAGCTGGATTTGAACAAACAGAAGCTACTGACATAGTTAATAATATTATTGACGGTCTTACAGGCGGTAGTTTATATAGTTCTGTTCAAGATGATAGTACTAGACGTTTATTACTTAATGCTACTTATGCTACTGTTACAGGTAATGAACGCAATATAGAAGCTATTATGGATGATTTTGCTAATAGTGTTGATAGTGAAGGTAATACTAGAGGTAAAATTGTTAATGGTAAAGTCTATCTTAGTATTGGTCAATTAGTTGAATATATAGATAGTGTTACGGGTAATAAAATTATTAAAAATTACTTGTTTAATCAAATAAAAAACTATCTTTACGCCAGCACTAATAATCAAGGTAAATATCGTGCTACTGACGAATCAACTATTAAGAAACTTAATACTAGACAATTTGTTCAATATGTAGATGGTATTGCTAAAGAACGTCTTGAAAGACTTCAAGTTGAACATACTAATAATGTTAATCTTAAGTATATAGTAGAGAATGAAAATGTTAAAGCATTTACTTCTATTAAACAAGGTGATTATCTAGAAACTGAATATGATAGTAAGCTTAGACGTATTAATATACTTGCTAATGGTACAATTATTGGTTATATAGGAGTTCCAAATATTGATAAGTTTGGTAATTATGATATGGTTAATCAAGGTTGGAAATATAATATTCATGCTGAAAATGGTCAAGTTGTTTCTCCACTTAAAGATGCTTTAATTAGTATTCTTGATGGCGATAGATTTGACGAAGAATTTATTGGTCATTTATATGAACTTGCCGTTAAAGAAGAAGTTACACAAGAAGAACTTGTTAATCTATTTAAAGAATTTGAAACTAAATATCCTGATATAGTTAGAGATTTTACTACTCCTGTTGCAAGTTTTGATTTAGCTGGGCATCTTGTTAATCTTACTAAATACATATTTAATCAGCCTTATGAAAATAGTCATGAAGCTAGTATTAATCGTTGGTTTAATAATCTTCTTAATAGTTATGACCAAGCTATTACAATAGTAAAAGGTGATTTTAAAGGTAAGATTAAAGCTGTTAATATTAAATATGGAGTTCTTAATACTATTGATGATACTAATGGTGAATGGAATGATGTACAAGAAACAGTAGTTGGTTATAATGAAAATATTAACAAACTTGGTGTAGTTATACAAGGTCAATTATATCTTAATGGAGAAAGTAAACCTACTATTATTGAAAATCTTACTACTAATGGTATGCCTGTTATTAGTATTCCAAGTAGTGATGGTACTTCTCTATATGCTTTTTGTAAACAAGTTCCATTGAATAGTAATCTTCTTAAAGGAGATGCTCGACGTATTATTAATTCTATTAAGAATGAAGTTAATAATCTTTGTAAAGATTATATTAGTGGTAAAATAAGTTTTGGTGAACTTAAACAAAGTCTTGGAGATATATTTGGAAATAATAAACTTATTAACGGAGATAGAAATACTGGACTTCAAATTAGTATTAATCCTACTAATATAGGCTTTTATGTTAAAGGTGCACATTTTAATGGTAAGGATTATGCTTTTACTATTAATTCTGATGCTGGTAATTATAAACGTAATATTATTATTAATTCTCCTCATATTGTTAATAGTGCTTTTAAAATAGGTAAAAGTTATGGTATTAATGCTAGTACTATTGATGAATTAGATAATGCTCTTCGTCCTGTTATTGATGAAATGTTTAACTATGCTCAATTTGCTATTAGTAAAGATTTTATTAATGATAGTACAAAAACTAATGATAAAACTAATAAATATATTTATCGTGAAAATGGTAAAACTATTATAAATATTGATGGTAAAACTTATAATTATAATAGTTATCAAGATTTTATTATTAGTAATGGTTTAGTTAGAACTAAATTAGCTAATACTAATACTAATGAAACTGCTGGTAATTGGCAAATAGATATTCATTCTAAACTTGATATTACTTATGAGCTTGAGGGTAGACCCCCCGTGGAGGATGGAGCAATACCTGAACAGCTATCAGAGTTCATGTTAGATGATACTCTTAATGCTATTAATTTTAATGCTTTTGAATCTGCTATAACTGCTAAGAATTTAACTCGTGGACTTAAAAAGTATTTTGCTAATGACCAAACTGCTATTGATTATATTAATGCTCTTCAAAAGATTAGTATATTACCTAAAAATATTCAAGTTGTAGATAGTATTACTGATAATAATGGTAATCAAGTTAATGCTGTTTATCATCGTGATACAGATACTATTGAACTTAATCGTTCTGCTATTGCTGGTCAAAGAGTTTATCGAGTTGTTAATATTATACTTCATGAAAGTTTACATAGACAACTTTATACTAAATATAACACTGAACAAGCTCTTGCTTTAGTTAAACCTATATATGATAAATTTAAAGCTTGGCTTGATACTCAAGATGATGCTACTAAAGAAAGACTTAAACCTTATCTATTTGAGAACTTTAATACAAGTGAAGCTCTTGAAGAATTTCTAGTTGAAAGTATTACTAGTAATGCTCTTATGTCAGCTCTTAATGAAATTAAATATGATAATAGAAAAATTAATAAACATAAGACTTTATTTAGTAGACTTCTTGAAGTTATTGCCGATATGTTAGGTATTAAGATTAATGAAGATAGTTTATTAGCTGCTACTAGAGATGCTTATAAAGCTATTAAAAAAATGCCTAAAGAAAGTAATCAAGAGGCTATTCAAGGAACTTTTCAGTTTGAAGAAGAAACTGCTAGTACAGAACAAACTGAAAATCCTAATGAAGATAACAGTCAAGATTATAATTATAATAATGATAATCTTAATGATGGACTTGATATGTTTAGTAGTGTTGATGATGATATAGTGCTGAATATGGCTGAATTGACTAGCCGTTTACCGATAGCACAACAGCCCGAATTTACCACTTTGCTTGACACAGGACGCATCAGTTTTAGCTGTATGTAGAATTAATCGAGCAAAGATAAAAGTCGCTTAAAACGAAAGAAAACAGCCTCTATGACGATGTAATAAAATTTTACTTTACATTAGTCATAGAGGTATTGCTATTAATGAATTTAAACTTAAATATAAACTTATGAGTTGTGGAAATATTAAACTTGTAGGATATAATAATCTTAATAATGTTATTATTAAAGAACATGGTTCTAATAATGCAGATTATTATAGTCTTATAGCTATGGTTGAAGACCCAATCTTTAAAAAGATTGTAGCTGATAAAGGTATTAATGTTAAAACTTCTGGAAGACAAGCTTATAATGCTCTTCTTGAAGCTAGAGCTATTAAACTCCGTAATATGGATGATATAGCTTCTGTTGCTGAAAAAGAAGAACGTGGTTTGTTTAGTACAATTAAAGCTAAAGATACAGCTATTACTTATATGGCTGATATTATGAATAAACTTAGTTTTAATTTTCTATATAATGGTGCTCCATTAAATTTTAATGAAATTAAAAAACGTACTAATGAAACTGTTATTAATGCTGGACTTAAACGTTCTAAGAAGTTAGCTGGAAGTGATGAAGCTAAAAATAATGAACTTAATAGTTTTATTAATAATCCAAATTCTGCTACTAAAATTAATGGTCTTGGTGCATTTCTTCGTAAATATGGTAATGCTCAAGATTTTAATTATGGCGCATTACTACGTTCTTTAACTAATACTGAATTTAATGAAGCTCTTTTTAATAATAAAAATGTAGCTAAACTTATTAAACGAGATGAATTATATCAAACTACTGATTATGAAGAATTAGGCGGTTATCTTGATGAAACTTCTACTGAAGGTGATGAAAATAGTATAGATGATGGTATTGACTTAATGACTCAACTTTGGAATTTAAGTATTGGTGAAGTTAAAGATTTTAATAAACACGTAGAAGAAATTATTAAATATCATCTTGCAAGTTTACCTAAACTTACTGCTGCTTCTCAACTTGATAATGGAAGTTATCCTTTTGATACTAATAATGAATTAGGAGTTGTTACTTTTTCTGATGCTAATTACTTATCTAAAATATTATATGCTAGTGCTGATACTAGTAATGTAGATAATTTTATAGCTAGTCTTAAACGTATATCTGAAACTATTCCAAATTGTGAATGTTTAATTCAATTACATGATTTACTTAGCAAAAATAAAGTATTTGCTAATAAGTATATGATGGTGTTTAATAAACCTATTATATCTAAAATTGAAACTTATATTCAAACTGATTCTAATGGTAATAGTTATGTTCGTGCTCGTGTAACTAACCCTAATACTAATTCTCGTACTATTTTACAGAATACTTTTTATAATAATGTTAAGAATAATATTATTACTAATCGTGTTCCTAGTGCTCGTGAAAAGTTTCGTATATATGATAGATATAAAAATACTCCTCATGCTAATCTTTATTTATATGATGCTTTTAAAGAAATATTTCCAGATATTAATCAAGCTAGTTTTAATTTAGCTATTGCTAAGATTAGTCGTGTTGCTATGGCTAATAATCTTATCAATTTTGCTAATGTTATTAATCGTACAGTTGAAAACTATAATAAATATGTAGAAGCACTTAAAAAAGATAAAGGAACTAAAATGCCTGATAGTTTTATTAATAAAGGTGATACTTCTATTATATATCAAATGGCTGATGTTTTTAAAGATATTATTTATATTCCTGTTGAACTTAATTCTCGCAATCCTGAAGGTAATTTAAGTTCTGATGTTATTAATAGAAGTTTTATTACTAATATTGCTAAAATTATTAATGATGATAAATCTACTGTTGAAGAACAAAATGCTATGGCTGAAGCTTATGCTAGACAAAAGTTTGCTAGTCATCAATATGATTATAGTAATTTACTTCTTGAACATAGAGATAGTAATGGTAATATAATTAATTATGGTCTATTTAGAAGAGTTGGAAATGGAACTCCTAAACTTACCGAATATGCTCGTAGTATGTTTAAAACTTCTCTTCTTAATGGTATTAGCGAATTAGATAATAACAATAATGACTTATATCGTAGTATGAGTGATGGTGATTATTTAATTACTGCTATGGGATTATTTATGACTGATATTAATAATTCTGAAACTCCTACTGCTAATTATTTACTTCCTATACCTAGTGATGCTCCTAAAAACTTTACTATTACTGCTCCTAGATATAGTCTTGCTGGATTACGTAGTCGACTAGAAGATGGAACTAAAATTATAAATAGAGAACATCCATTATTTAAACAATATTATAATATAGCTATTCAAGAACTTACTAATATGGCTCAAGCTGTTAATGTAATGTTTAAAACTAATGCTAATGGTAATCCTATTTTAACTAATGGAGATTTTGAATTTAGTGATACTTATAATAATAAACCTGAACATTTTTATAATCAATACCATAAAGATGGAAAAGGTAATGTATTTACTACTAAAGATGGACATAAAGTTTTAGCTGGTAGAGTATTTAGTTTTAAACGATTAGTTAGTAACGTTACTCCTAATAGTAATGGAGCATTTAATGAACTAATTGGATATGGTAAGACTATTGACATCCTCTACGGGGGGTCTACACGTGGACTTAGCTATGTTAATAATCAAGTAGTTCTTAATGGAGAACAACGTGTTGCTCTTGAAGATGCTGTTGCTGATTGGTTAAATGAATATATAACTAATGGTTATAAAGAACTTAAAAATAAATATGGTACATTTATTGATGATAGGATTAATAATGAATCTTTAGCTGAATTTCTAGTTAATGATTATCTTGTTAGAGATAGTATGTACGATATATATGGTGGTGACCAAAGTTTTTATAAGAATGGTCAAGCTATTCTAAAACGTATTAAAGAAGTACAAGCTAGTGGTAATCCTTTTGGTAATACTGATTTTACTAAAAATGATTTAGATATAGCTACTGATTTATATGATATAACTATCAAAGGTAATGCTATTACTGTTCCTTATACTGTTAATGGAATTACTAAACGTAAAAAAGTAGTTCTTCAAGATAAATTTAGAGGTGTTACTATTTATAATACTTTTAAAGCTTCTAATAAAGTTGTTATTGATAGACTTAATAATCAACTTAAAAAAGCTGGACTTGATAAAAAAGATAGAGAACGAATACTAGAACCGTTTAAAGGAGGAGTTAATGCTAATGATGCTCAATCTTATATTACTCTTGAAGAATGGATTCGTCGTATTACTGCTGCTGGTGAATTAGATAAATATGCTGGACTTATTCAAAGTCTTACAGATGATACTCCAATAGATAAAATTGATTGGACTAAATTTGCTAATAAAGTTCAAATTCAAAAGAATTTCTATTATGATTTATATTATGATACTACTGTTGGTATTGAAGTTCCTAGACAAGTAAAGAACGCTGAGTTTGTTCTTATCCCTAAACTTATTAAAGGAACAGAACTTGAAAAAGTTTATAATATAATGACTAATAGAGATATTCATCAAATTAATACTGTTGAAACTGTTAAAGTTGCACAACATAATCGAATGACACTTTGGAATAATAATGGTGTTTTAACTAATAAAGCTCTTAAAGAATTTGATAATAATGTATTTGATAATTCTGAACTATTTAGTTATAATTATCTTTATCGTCAGCAAGAAGTTCCTCAACATATGATTGATGCTAGTAATAAAGCTGCTATTCAGATTATGAAGAAAATGCTTGATAATCTTCCTAATCGAACTGAACTTAATGAACTTAAAGATAAAGTATTTAATAACTATGTAGCTAATATTAGAAATAGTTTTGAAAAAACTTGTGCTGAACTTGGTATTGGATTAGATGATAATGGTCATATTGATTTAAATTCTAATGGTACTATTAAAAATCTTAATCGTTTTGTATTTTTTGATAGATTTAAAGAAAATGCTCAACAACAAGGAGTTGAAAAAGCTCTTCTTGAGTTTTTCGATTTAGATAGTGCTGGATTTAATAATCTTCCTTTATTCTTATCTAATATTAATAGTAAACTTGAAAGTATTGCTAATAGTTATTTTAATACTAATATTACTAGGCAACTTATTAGTGGTTGGCATGCTGCTCAGTTATCTGATTTTGGTTTTAAAGTTGATAAACAAACTCAAACAGATAGTAAACTTCAATATAAAAAGATTGGAGAAGTTGATGGCACTCCTGTTTATTATACTGAAATTAAACTTCCTAGATGGAGTAGTAAACTTAAAGGATTAAATATTGAACAAGTTCCTGATAGCTTACGTACTATGATTGGTTATCGTATTCCTACTGAAGGTAAGCAATCTATATGTATTATGTATATTAAGGAGTTTCTTCCAGATGCTTATGGAAGTACCGTTGTTGTTCCAGATGAATGGGTTACTCAAACTGGTTCTGACTTTGACGTTGATAGTGTTTATGGTATGTCTAAAACATTTAATCTTGTTAAAGGCATTCCAACTGAAATTACTCATGCTAGATATACTAAAGATGAAGTAGGGTATATTAATTATGTTAAAGATAATGTAGATAAAGCTAGTCGTAAAATTCTTGGTAAGACTTATAATAAACAAGGTAATATTAGAGCTTCTTTAAAAAATAGCGAAGATGCTATTAATGCTACTCTTGAAGGTTATAGTGGTAATCTTAAAGTTGTTGAAAAAATTGCTAATGATGGCGGGCTTAAGTCTTACGAATCATACTTAAAACTCCCCGTGGAGGATACGAGTAGTCAAGCTGCTAGAACTAATGCTATTATTCAATCATTTATTGATATACTTAATAATCCTGCTGCATTTGAAGAAAATACTACTACTTCTAATTTTGAAAATGTCAAAGAAGCTAATGAAACTTATGCAGAAATAGTTGGCGCTAATAAAACAACTGTTGCTCCTAGTGATTTCTTTACTCAACTTGATTGGTTTGATGCTGCTACTTCTGGTATTAAACTTAAAGGTATTAGTGTTAATCGAGATACTTTTATGAGTATTGGTAATGTTACTAAAGCTAATCATAGTGAAGGTATTAAAGTTATGTACACTACTGATGTGATTAGTGAACAAGAAGCTGTTAATAGATATGGTAAAGAAAATGTTGAAACTATTGGTAATAAACATATTCGTATTACTCATAAAAATTTTGGTTGGTCTGGAGATGATAAGAATGTTGATGGTTATTTGATTAATCCTTATAGTTCTCAGACTACTTCTCATATTCTCGATGTTATGAAAGAGGGAGCTATACATAATGAAAATACTTATACGTTTAATGCTTTTAAAACTATTGTTGATTTTGGAAGTAATTATGATACTGCTATTGGATTTATGTGGCAACCTGCTATTGATATACTAGTTCGTAAATGGAAAGAAACCAATAGTGTTCTTGCGGAAGGTACTAAAAATCCGCTTACTGAAGCTATTAGAGAAGTTGCTCATAGTCTTGGTTTTGGTGAAAAAGTTAATTTTGCTGGACGTAAAAAGCTAATTGATATTATTAATGAAAATTATGGTGAAACTTTCAAGAAAATATTCAATTTAAGCGTTTCTGAAGCATTTTCATCACCTGACCTTATATTTTCATCAGACGCATATAAATCTCGTCTTAGAGGGGAAATGAATGGCGTTCAGCAGGCTTTATTTGACCTTTATGTTCTAGCACAATTTAATCGGCTAAACTCAATTGGACAGGATATAAGTAATAATTTTAATATTCTTAGTGCTGATAAATATGGTGCTAAACAAAGTTTTTATGCTAGTGATAAAGTATTTAGAGATGCTAGAACTGTTATTGAAAATAGTAATATTTATGCTCCATCCTCTACGGGGGGTCAAACCTTGCTATTAGAGAGTGTCTTTCCTGATATTAGTGATGGTATAAATGTATTTATTAAATCTGATATATCTAGAAGTAGTTATCCTAGTTTAGCTGCATTTTTACAAATGAGTACTGCTCTTAGTGTTAAAGCTACTCAACAAGTATTTGAAACTGCTAATCCTATATTTATTGATTATGTATATAGAATAGCAGAATGGACTAAAGGTGGAATAATGACTGAAAAGTTATATAATGATTATAAAGATTATCTTATTAATAAACTAGAAGTAGGTAATAATGGTAGTTCTTATCTTAATTTACCTGTTACTATTGTTAATGGTGATTTTGTTCATCCTAAATCTATTAAAGAATATAGTACTGGTAACTCTAGAGCTTTAGAAGTTGGTAGAGTTAGTGGTACATTAATTAATATTGAAACAGATGATGCTGTAGTTAAAAATATATTTGAGCCTACACAAACTGAAATTGATGTATTTGCTAGACTTACTCCTGCTCAAAAAGTTGATTGGATTAAACGTAATTTTAGTCAAGACGGTAGTATATTTGAACATATTGAAATAGTTGCTAATGACGAAAGAAATAATCGTCGTAATGTAAATATTCAATATATTAATTACATACAAGGTGATATTACTAATGATGAAGCTCATAGATTATTTGATAGAGCTTGGAATCATCCTAATCCTTTCATTAAACTTACAGCTCTTGATTTAGTTAAATATGCTTTTATTGTTGAAGGTCATAAATTTAGAACTAGAAATATTAGTAGACTTATAAGTAATACTCCCCTTAGAGGATTGAGTGAGGGCGGAATAGCTATTGGAGATATAGCTATGAAAGGTATTAATAACTATGGTTTTATTGATAAAGATAATGTTGAAGATATAATTGGTTTTATTCGTAAGAATTATAATAGTTTTAATTGTCCTAGTTATACATTTAAAAGACTTACTAATAATAAAATTAATTATAGTCTAAAAAGAAGTGGTATTATTACTTTTAATAATCAAGAAAATCTTGATAATATAGGAATAATAAGAAATAGAGATGCTATTAATGTTATTAGAATTAATAGAAATTTATATATTAAAGGAACTTATGATGGAACTTTAGCTTATTATCCTATTGATAGACTTGAATCATTTGAAACTTATAATAGTATTGAGCCTAGTATTATAGCTAATAATAATATTCATAAACCATTAGCTGTTTTCCTTTATGATAGTCTTATTCAACAAGAAAAAAGAGATAAGTTTATTGATGGTATTAAAGATAATATTAATGAAGCTGTAAATAAAGGTTATAAAGAAGTTCCTGAACTATATGGTAAATATATATCTGATAAGTATTTCCAACCTTTTATGAATACTCCTTTTGAGAATAATACTATATATACTATTAATGATAAATTTTATCTTAACATTAATGGAACTACTGCTATTAATTTAAGCGATGATTTACAGCAATATAAAGCTAAATATCCTAATATTGAAGATAGTAAACTTGGATTATTTATTGAAATTAATGAAAATGAAATAGATAGAGTTACAAGTAATACTGATAGATATAGTAGTGTTGATGACCAAACTCCTATTGGTAGATTTGCTAAAAATGCTAGTTTAGTTATTTCACGTGCTGTTCGTCATGGACAACCTGCTGCTCAAAATGTATTAAACGCTCTTAATAATGCTGAAATTAATTATCTTGATAGTAGTAGTCTTTCTGATAATTCTGAATTTTCATTATCAGTCATTGCTAATTATATAGATGTTGAAGCTAATAATATTCTTAATGATATTAATCGTTTTATTAAAATTGACGGTATTGATAAACCTATTAACGATAAAGATGTTATTGGTAAAGTTCTTAAAGATGAACAACTTCAAAATCGTTTCTTAGATGTTATTCTTAGCGCTAATACATTTAAGAATAAATATAAACTTATTAGCGAGATTGATATTGATAGTACAAATCTTGATGATAAAACTAAAGAGAATATTAGAAAGATTCAAAAATTAGTTAATCAAGTTGATTCTAATACTACTGTGCATTCTGCTAGAAAAGATTGGTTTGAAAGATGGATTCAATTACGTACTACTAATCCTAATTATATAAGTGGTCTTATGAAAGAATTTGATGCTTATGGTGATACTGGATTTATGGATTATTGGATACAAGATATTCGTGCTAATCGTAACTTTGTATTGCAGAATATACTTAAAGATGTAATGGGTACTGTTGAAGAAGGTCGTCTTAATGGTATTAAAGAATCTAATGACTTTAGAAATTATCTTAAAGAGCTTAAAACTAGAGCTGCTAAAGATGGTAAATCTGTTAGTCTTGATAGTATTATCGATGATGATGGTAGATTAATTCAACCTAATAATCCTGTTTGGGAAGAAAAGATGAAGAAGTATAGAGATGCTGCTATTGAAGCTGAACAAAAATTTGGTATAAATAGTGTTGAGCATCTTATTGCTTTATCTAATAAAGCTAAATTTATTGATATGACTACTATTCATCAGCTTAAACCAATTACAGTTCAAGATGAAGATGGTAATGATGTTACTATTGAATATTCTACTTATATTATAAATCTTGAAAGAAGTTTATTAGGACTTAAAAAAGGAGATGATGGTATTCCTAAAGAATTTGCTGAATATAAAAGACTTAATAGTAGAATACGAGATATTCTAAGTCAAGCTACTGATAATGTTACTACGCAAAGTCAAGATGAAGAACTTGGACGTATCTATGCTCAAATGGATAGCCTTACTAGTCTTTACGATGAAGATGGTAATAAAAAGATTGGTCATGATTTGAATGTAGCTGAAAGACTTCGTGCTTATCAAACTAATATTCGTAAAATTAAAGAAATGTTCTATGATAAGCAAGCTAAAGAAGGATTTGATTCTAAACTTAAAGAACAACTTTCTATTATTAGTAAATATGAAAGTCAACGTGACGCTAATGGTAATCTTCTTATTAGTATGGAAGAACTTATGAAAGTTCCTGAATATCGTGAAGCTAAAGAATGGATTCGTAAGAATACTAGATATATTCTTGATATTAAAGATATAGAAGATTTAAATTGGGCGTTTGAAGAACTTAAAGATGCTAATAAAGGTAATAGTGTTCTTAATATTGCTATTAAAGAATTTCAAGCTAAAGATGAATTTAATGTAGTTGATGGACGTAAAATACCTGAAGAACGTGCAGCTCTTATAAAAGCTGAAACAGTTAGAAAATATAAATATACTAAAGGTAATGGTATGCCTTATGTTGGTATTATTCGTTCTGCTGAAGATGAACTTAGAATTTATCGTGCTGATTTCTATAATTATCTTACAGGTAATAAATCAAAGAGTGAAGAAGAAATTAATGTAGGAGAAGCTATTAATAAAACACTTGAAAAATATTTTAATAATGCTACTAGAACTCTTAATACTGCTGATATTAGTCAAGAAGATTTAGAACAACTCAAGACTGGTTTTGAAGTATTTAATGAAATTACTAGAGGAGAAAAGAGTACTGATAAAGCTAAAGCAAAATATGTTGCTGAATTTATTGAAAGTGAATGTGATGTTACTTATAATTGGAAGCAATATGAACTTGATAAAAATAGAGCTTTTGCTAAAGGTAAAAAGTATTATGATAAATGGCTAGAAGTATTTAGTGAACAAGTTGAAGAAAATGGAACTATTGCAGAAAGACCTAATCGAACTATTTACGGTGTTATTAAACCTAAAGATTTAGATAAATGGACTGATATTGATAGAACTGCTGCAATTAATATTCTTCAAAAAAGAACTAGAGAAACTACTACCCAATATTATTATATGAAAGAAAAAGAAGTTCTTGATAAATATGGTATTGATAGTGTTGAATATAAACAATGGTATAGAGATAATCATTATTTTGATCCTTATACTCGTACTATTAAACCTATTCGTATTTGGACTACTATGCAAATGATTAAAGATGATGGTTCAGCTGTTGTTGGTAATTATGAACCACGTATTAATCAAATGCATATTACTCCTAAAGAAGAACTTGTTAATCCAGAATATAGTAGTTTTGTTAATAAGTACAAAGTAGGAACAGGATATGATAATCCTAATTATACTAGTCTTAATGAGTATCAACTTGAACTTATGAATAAAGTAAATGAACTTATGAAAAAGTATTGTTTTACTAATAGTAATAAGCGATATGTTGATATGGGTTATCTTCCAGCTTTGCCTAAATCTAAAGATATGACTGTTAAAGATTACTTTGAACAAGCTCTTGGTTTTCTTGGTTGGACAGCCAATGTTCCTAATAATACTAGTTGGAGAAATAATGAAGATTTAACTTTTGATAAAGATTATGATATTCCTAATCCTAGATTAATTCAATTAGTTAATAAAGATACTCAACAGTTGCCTACTATACCTAAATTTAAAGAACCTAATGAAAGTGATGAAGAATTTAGTAAACGTAAAGCTGCTGCTATTAAAGATAGAGATGAGATTATTGAAAAGAATAATAAAATTCATAATGATATTCTTAATCGTAATTGGGAAGAAGTATTTAATAGTTTCTTAATTGAAAGTAATAGATATAATGCTATTAAAACAGTTAAAAATCTTCTTTATACTGCTGACCAAATTATTACTAGCAATACTGCTTATGATATAAATTATAAAGGTAGTATAACTGAAAATAGAGAAGCTAGTGCTGGTGGTGAAATTGAATATAAACAAGAAAAACAAACTAGAACTAGTAAACATCTTAGAAGTTTTATTCGTCGTCTTGTATTTGAACAATATAAAGATAATAAAATTCCTAATCTAGTTAAACTTGGTTCTCTTGCTCAAAACATTGCTGGTAGTAAATATATGATGATGAACATTACTGGTGGTATTGCTAACGTTCTTACTGGTTCTAGTAATATATTTATGGAACGAGCTGCTGATGAATATATTAATCTTAAAGATTGGGAAGCTGGTAAATCTGAATGGATTAAAGGAACTGTTAGTTATATGGCTAATATGTATAGTGAAAATAGTAGTACTCTTCAAGATGCTATTATTAAACTTAGTCATGTAGTTGATTTTGATAGAGTAACTGAAGTTAGTACTGCTGAAGGTCTTAGAGAAAATATTCGTAGAGTTCGTGGATTACTATTTAGTCCTCAATCTGTTGGTGAACATTATATGCAAAATGTTATGCTATTTGCTATGCTTAAATCTCATAGACTTGTTGATAATGGTAGAGGTGGTTATGATATAATGAGTAAAGAAATGTATCATCGTAAAGCTGAACAAGATGCTCTTATGTCTGTAATAAATACTCCCCGTGGAGGAGAGAACCAAGCTCTACTTGAACAATTCAATAAGTTAATTGATGATGCTAAAGCTGATAATAAAAAACGAGCTAAATATAATCTATTTAAAGCTAATCCTATATTCGATTTTGTCAAGACTTATCTTAATGAAGGACAACAAAGAGAATATATTGCTAAACGTAAAGAACTTATTAAGAATATTGATAAAGAGTTTGCTGAACTTCCAGATATTTATAATCAATTTGAACTTAAAGATGGTATTGCTCAAATAAAATCTGATAGTAAACTTACTTTTAAAGAATATGCTAAATTTATTGATAAAGTTCGTGAAGTAAATAAGAAAGTTCATGGTGTTTATGATAAACTTGGTTCTGCTAATATAGAACAACATTGGTGGGGTGGTATGGTTATGCAATATCATAAACATCTTTATCCGGGTTTTAAGAAACGTTATCGTTGGAATGGTTATTATAATGAAACTTTAGGTACTATTGAAAAAGGTAGTTATACTAGTCTTTATGATTATTTGACTATTCCATTTAAAGAAACTAATGTAGGAGAAATTAATAATGTAAGTGATGTTCTTAAAGCATTCCAAACTTATGGTAAGAATTTACTTTCATTTGCTGTTAATTTCAAACTTAATTATGAACTTCTTCCTGAACATGAAAAAGCAAATATTAGACGTAATTTAGGTGATTTACTTTATGTAGGAGCTGCTATTATTGGAGCAATTGCTATAACTGGTATGGGTGGAGATGATGATGAAAGTATTATGTATAATCTTATGCTTTATCACGCTGACCGTCTTGCTTCTGAAGCTGCTTCATTTACTCCATCTGGCGCTTATACTGAAGGTAAAAAACTATGGTCTAGTCCTGTTGCTATTAGACAAACTATTAATGACTTACTTGGTACTACTGCTATGGCTGCTAGATTCCTTATTGAAGAAGATTTCACAGAGGAATATACTACTGGTAGATATAAAGGTATGAATAAGTTTGAAGTTATGGCTGTTCGTAATATACCTGTTGTTCGTAGTATTAATCGAGTTCTTGATTTACCTAATAATAATAGTTATTATAAACTTGATGAAAATATACTTAGTATTATACCTTATAAAGATATAGCTAAAGATATATTTGAATAAGCTGGACTTGAATCTAATAAAAAATAAGGGCTTGCCTATGGTATCACTACCTAGACAAGCCCTATTTGTTTTAACATTAATAACTTAATAATCAAGAACTATTTTTCCATCTTCATTTACAATAACATCTTTATCGCTATACATTTCTTTATATAACTGTATAAACTCTGTATAATTACCTCTGAAAATATAATTATGATTAACTATATAAACAGATTTACGAGTAGTAGGTTTAATAACATTAGCAGTATAAAGAGTTTGAAGTGCTTTATAAAATGTATGAGTAGAAATACCGTAATATTCAGTTATAGCACTTTCAGTAAATTCAATAACATTACTCATATAAGCTAAATTTCTACATATATAATTAAATAAATGTAGAGTAGCTTCATTAAAATAACGTTCTTTATCAAGAATTTCCATTGCAACTCCTACATAATCTCTACCTTTAATACCTAATTTATTAATATTATAAGTAGTATTAGTAATAGAAATAACTTGCATAGCATCCATAACTTCAACAGTTTTATTAGTATCATAAACAGTTGGAGCTATATTACTAGCAACTTCAGCAATACGTTCTTTTTGAGCATCAATAAACTTTTTAATAAGTTTAGTATTAAAACGATAAGTAGCCATAAAATCATTTTTAAATTCAACATTATATTTACTTTTAACTTCAACAAATGTACAAAAAATATGCCTATATAGAGCATAGTTTCTCATAAAAATTATGTTAAATATGTCTCTAAAGGACAGTAAATATTTTTATAACTACTTGATTATCAACAACAAAAAATGTTAACTCTATCTAAGATATATACGATAAGAAGCTTGTCCATTAGTAATATCTTAATTAAAACCATCATCATTATTACCAATAACACACATAAGAATAACAAAAACTATAATACCAATAACAAATAGTTTTCCACTATACTTATCCATAGCTTCACTATCACTAATATTATTAGCAACTGCTAATAGTTTAACACCACCAAATATAATTCCAAGAAGAACAATAAATTCAACCATAATTATAATATATTTAAGTTTAATAATAAGATAAAAATAAACCCCAGTAGTAAGACTAGCTTAGCTACCGAGGTTTCAGTCATGGCAACGACTATAAGTTTAAGGATTAGTAGAACGCTCCGCTTCGCTACGCTCAACTCCCCGTGGAGGATGGAATAGACTAGTATTCATTCAATCAATATAATCATTATCATTAATAACTATACTAATATTACTAGCACAACTACCATTCCATCCTCCACGGGGAGTATAGCGAAGAGTGCGTAGCACTCGTAGCGGTTCCAAGCTAATCATCAAAAATAACTCAATCATCAAGAATAATACGTTTTTTATCATCAAGAAAACCAACCATACCATCATATTTATCATGATAAATCTTAATAAAATCAGTCATACTACCTCTAAATATATAATTATGATTAACAACATAAGTAGATTTTTTAGTAGTATTAATAATTACTTGTTCGTTATAAAGTTCATTTAAAGCAATATAAAAAGTTTCTTTATTAATTTTACTATAATTAATAATATCACTTTCAGTAAAAGTAATTTTATTACTACACCATTTAATATTATTACAAATATAACTAATAATAGCAATACTACCTTTATTAAGTTTAATAAGTTTAGAACTTAATTCATTACCAAATGTAACATATTCACGATTGGTAATAGTTTTCTTTGTAAGTTTAAAAACAGTATTAAGTGTTGCTAGACTATCAGTAATTTCTCTATCCTCTGTTGTAACTTCAATATTATACACAGTAGGAGCAATATTTTTAGCAACTTCATTAGCTCTTTTAGAATATATATCTCTAACCTTTTTAAGAGCTTTACTATCAAATGTAACTCTGGTCATAAAAACAATATTATTTAGATTATCAGTATGACAAATATAAATATTATGTAGGAAAAATCCATAGAATTAATGTTAAAAAAATCAAACTTTATCCGGAATTTCCGTAGTAAATATTTTTGTAATTAATTGATAATCAAAATATTACAATCATTCCTCTATCTATATAGATAGAGGAATAAATCGAATCAATATTTATTATTAGTAATATCTTAATTAAAACCATCATCATTATTACCAATAACACACATAAGAATAACAAAAACTATAATACCAATAACAAATAGTTTTCCACTATACTTATCCATAGCTTCACTATCACTAATATTATTAGCAACTGCTAATAGTTTAACACCACCAAATATAATTCCAAGAAGAACAATAAATTCAACCATAATTATAATATATTTAAGTTTAATAATAAGATAAAAATAAACCCCAGTAGTAAGACTAGCTTAGCTACCGAGGTTTCAGTCATGGCAACGACTATAAGTTTAAGGATTAGTAGAACGCTCCGCTTCGCTACGCTCAACTCCCCGTGGAGGATGGAATAGACTAGTATTCATTCAATCAATATAATCATTATCATTAATAACTATACTAATATTACTAGCACAACTACCATTCCATCCTCCACGGGGAGTATAGCGAAGAGTGCGTAGCACTCGTAGCGGTTCCAAGCTAATCATCAAATTTAATAAAGCCAGCTCTATTAGAGCCAGCTTTAAGTATAACATATAAACCATTAGCATTAATACTATTTACTTCTTTAGTCCATATTTAGCCCATTGAAGAACAAATCCAAGACCTTCCCAAATTTTATCTTCAGCTTTAATTCGAGCATACTTAGAACCAACATTTAAATCAAAGTTTTCAGGTTTTACACAAGCTGCTTGACCATGAACTTCAAATCCAGTAAGACAAGTAAGAGTAGTATTAGTTGTTTTAGTACCAACTTTTACATTTTCAATATCTTTAATAAATCTCTTAATATCATTTTCTTTAAGAACATCTCCAGCAGGGTCTTCAAGTTTATAATAAGCTTTATCAAACTCTTTAGCAGGACTCCAAGATTTATATCCATCTGGATAAGTTACTTCATAACCATCTTCTTCAAAAGAATGATTACCAATTCTATAACCTTTGTCATTTGCTTCACGAGCTGTCATAAGAACAGCTTCAATCATTTTAACTCCAATAAATTTAGCCATAATTTTAAAATTTAATTATTTATTTAATAGTAGTAGTAATTATTATAAATCTATCATCTACCGGTTCAACATCAATAGCCTGAAATTCTTTATATTCAGTATCTTCAACTAAAACAAGTTTATCTTCATCAAATTTTTGAAGTTTATCAATAAG
>ERZ809114.217-NODE-217-length-43412-cov-11.265101_pt1 | contig 43412 bp, 37 predicted proteins | sample MGYA00520519_ERZ809114 | MGnify/ENA primary metagenome ERZ809114 (study PRJEB31570, sample SAMEA3212991) | Homo sapiens | biome: human-gut; feature: human gut; material: fecal | place: Sweden | collected 2011 ...
TTTATATTTCAGTGTCCTATATAGGGGGAGCATATCAAAACTTGTCTCAGTCTCTTCTAGTATTTCTAAATACGAATAAACGGTGAGATAAAACTAGTATCTTCGGAAAATTTGAGGAGCACCAAGCAGGTAACAATCAACATCAAAAACTAGTGTTTGTATTTCTTATCAATTTTCGGAAATTCTTTCTTATTTCTTGATACTGAACAATTTTGTCTCAACCTCAAATTATAGAGTCACTATTGCCCCAGCCACTTTATTAAGGATGATTATTTTATGAAACGATCACGCAATCAAAAAATTGATCACTTGAGAGCATTAGCAATTTTGTGTATCATTCTTGCTCATACAGGATTACAAGGAATCCTGTTCAATTTGCGTTGTTTTGATGTGCCATTAATGGCCTTTTGTTTAGCTATTTCTTATTACTATAGCAGCAAGAATCTCTCCTATATTTCCTATGTCAAAAAAAGATTCACTCGTTTAATGGTTCCAACTTATATATTTCTGGCGTTATTATTTACATCACTTTTTTTCATTGCTCAGATTACCGATACTCCTTATCAATTTAATATTTTTTATATTTTGCACGCTTTTTTCATGGATACAGGTTATGGTTATGCTTGGATTATGCGAACGTTTTTTCTTGTATCTTTACTCATGCCCTTCCTGTATAAATTGAGCAAAAAATACCAGCACTTTGTAGAAATACTTGGTATTTTCACTTTATTATTAATCCTCCAAATCTTTTTAGTTTATTTGATTCCTTATGTTCCAAGCTCATGGCAAATCCTTTATACTCAACTCGTTCCTTTAGCTTTTGGCTATTGTCCGATTGCTTTACTAGGATTACTTGTTTTTCAATTAGACCGAAAAAAACTATTACACTTATCAATTGTTATCTTATGTTACTTAAGCATTAGTTTCTATCTCTACGGACTCCATGGATTAACTTACTTTAAATACCCACCACAGTTGCCTTTTATTTTATATGGCTGTTTCTGTGGCTGTTTCTTATGGTATATGTTAGCTAAATATGAAGGGAATTTCTTCGCCCCTATCAGTAATTATCTTTCTCTTCATTCACAAGAACTTTATTTTATTCATATTTTCTATATTTATATTTATGAGTTTTATTTACCAAAGGAAGGAAGTCTGTTAAACAATTGGTTCTTTAATTTTATCTATTTACTTTCTATGTCATTACTTACGTTGTTTTTGATCAATCAAGGCAAAAAGAAAGTAAAACAAATTAAGAACAAAACACGCCAAGTAGAATGTGACGAGTAACCGCAGAAGCAGGAAAGAGAAATCTCTCGCATCAACTTTCCCTACTGAAAGTCAGCTGTTTAAACGTCTTTTAGCCATTTTTTACATGCGAAAGAGCTTGGGCTGTTCGTTTTTGTCCCAAGCTCTTTTGATTTATTCTTCTTCTGCTTCAGGCAATTGATGAAATTTGATCAACTCATTCACAGCCACAGGTACGACTGATAAAAAGCCTACTAACAACCAATGGTTTAAGCTAACATGCACTAAGCCAAAGAGTTCTTGGGTAAACGGTAAAAGTGCAATGACCGTAGTGATGACCAATGAAAGTACCGCCATTTCCAATAACGATTTATTCGTTGCTAAGTTCACTTTGAAAATTGACTGACTGCTACGCACATTGAATACATGGAGGATTGACGAGTATGCTAACACTAAAAAGGCAACTGTCTGTCCAACTTCTTGTCCTGCATCGACCCAAGGGCTAATAGTATCGACATAGCTTCCCAAATAATAACCAAACAAAGTCACGATCGTAAATATAGTCGCATTGATCGCAATTTTTTGTAGTAATCCTCGAGCAAAAATCCCTTCATTCTTAGGAATCGGTGCTTCGTCCATGATCCCTTTTTCTGCTGGTTCACGCCCCAAAGCAAATCCAGGCAACCCATCAGCAACCACGTTGACAAACAACAATTGAACTGCTGTAAACGGTGCTCCCCAGCCCACTAGCATCGCAATCAACACAATAAAAATTTCTGAGACATTACAACTCAACAAAAAGTTGATCGCTTTACGAATGTTTTGATAGACGGAACGTCCTTGACTAACCGCATCGACGATCGTTGCAAAGTTGTCATCGGTCAAGATCATATCTGATGCACTCTGTGCCACGTCAGTTCCAGTGATTCCCATTGCACACCCTACGTCACTTGCCTTCAAAGCGGGAGCATCGTTGACGCCATCTCCAGTCATAGCCACCACGGCACCAGTTCGTTGCCATGATTTAACGATCCGGATCTTGTCTTCCGGCGTAACACGAGCATAAACAGAAAGGTCTTTGACACGCTCGTCTAATTCATCATCAGATAGTGCTTGTAGTTCTGAGCCCGACAGTGCTTCGGCTGGATTTGATAAAATCCCTAATTCTTTGGCTATGGCACTAGCCGTAACAACATGATCTCCTGTGATCATCACTGTTTTGATTCCTGCTTTTTTTGCTCGTTTGATTGCTCCTTTACTTTCAGGACGAGGCGGATCAATCATGCCGATCAAACCAATCAAACGTAAATCTTTTTCTAATGCTTCTGACGTGATTTCTTGCGGTTCTTCTTCATAGGTAGCATAACCTACCGCAATGACCCTTAAAGCTTTTTTCCCAAAACTGTCATTGACGATCGTGGCCTGTTCAATGTCTCCTGAAGTAAAACGCGAAGCTAGGACGTCAAAAGCGCCTTTCGTAATTGAAATATATTTTTCACCCATTTGATGAACCGTTGTCATCATCTTACGGTCTGAATCAAAGGGTAGTTCTGCCACTCTCGGGTACTTTTCTTCTAATTCCTCTTTTGTGTGATAATTTTCTTCAACCGCTCGTACGATCGCGGCTTCTGTAGGGTTTCCTTTGACAATCAATTCATCATTTTCTTTTTCGACCGTCACATCGGTACAAAGAGCAGCCATCTTCAAGATTTCCATCGCACTGTTGGTCATTGAGTCCTCTACATCAGTCACTTCATCTTCTTTGCTCCAAACTCGGCGGACACGCATTTTATTTTGTGTCAGCGTTCCCGTTTTATCTGAACAAATCACATTGGCTGTTCCTAAAGTCTCAACTGCGGGGAGCTGACGAATAATGGCATGTTTCTTCGCCATTTTTTGGACACCATATGCTAAAGTCAATGTAACGATAACTGTCAATGTTTCTGGCACCGCAGCGACGGCTAAAGAAATAGACGTCATAAACATTTCCAGTAAGGGTTCTCCTTGGAGTTCACCAATAATAAACACTAACGCTGCAGCAGCTAATGCGATAAAACTGATGCGTTTGCCTAGTTGATTCAATCGAATTTGTAATGGTGTTTTTTGAGCAGTGTTGTCATTTAAAAGTCCAGCAATCTTACCCATTTCGGTTTTCATCCCGATAGCGGTCACAATCGCTTTCCCACGACCAGCTGCGACTGTACACCCTTTAAACACCATATTGATTTGATCACCTAAGGCATCATCTTCTTGACTCACATAATCTGCATCTTTTTCGACCGCTTCACTTTCACCAGTCAGTGCCGATTCCTCTACTCTTAATTGCGAGGTTTCAACTAATCGAGCATCCGCCGCAATAGCTGAGCCAGATTCCAAGACCAGAACATCTCCCACAACTAGGTGTTCAGCATCCACTTTTTCAACTTTGCCATCTCGGATGACTGTGGCAGTTTGCTTGTTCATATCCTGAAGAGATTCCAACGCTTTTTCGGCATTTCCTTCTTGTACGATAGCTAATACTGAATTAATGATTACGATCGCAATAATCAACAGTCCTTCAAATAAATCCCCATGTTCGGTGGCAAAGGCAGTATAAAAAGAAATGACTGCTGCTACAAGTAAAATAATCGTAGTAAAATCAGATAAACTTCGTAAAAACTTTTTTGCCAATGACTCTTTAGGCGCTTCCTCAAATTTGTTTTTCCCTTGTTCTTGACTTCTTTTTTCTGCTTCTTGGGTCGTTAACCCCTGTTCAATTGTTGTTTTTGTTTCACTCTCCACTTCTTTCACTGTTTTCTTAAAATCATCCATCCTATTCCTCCTTTATTTTAAGCACACAAAAAAGGTACTTATTTTACTATACCATTGTTAAATTGCCTTATTCAACTATACCGCTTGTTGCTTCTCTAAAATAAGCATATCTCGTGAGCTTCTTTTTTGCAACCGCTAACAAAGTGTGCTATATTATAAGTGTAAGGAAGGAGGATACCATCAAATAAACAAAAGAATTTCTCGATAGATTAGTATAAGCAAACAAAGTTGTTAAAAGGTACAGGTTTCACCAATGAGGTCATGTGAAGTATAATCTTTTACAAATAGTGAATGCGTATGAGGCGTTAGATCATGCAGTATCTAAACCAGAAGTAACATGATACGTAAAAAAGAAGAACATGAATATCTGAAAACTGAATAGAATCAAGAGATGTTTCAACTGTTGAAGATGTAACAAAAACAAGATTTTTTGTTTATCAAGAAGAAATTCAACACGGTACTTTGCATGGGGCATGGAAAGTTACACTTATTTTGTTTATTTGATTCCTTCCGCATACGAAGAGCTGGGCTTATCGAGAGCCCAGCTTTTTTGTCGCCTGAATTTATTTATCTTCTGCAAGAAACGAATCCATGTCTCCTACACTTTTTAATTCCAACTAAAACAAAAAATAGAAAAAAATCAGTCAAAGAACCCATTTTTCTAGTTGAGGATTCTTTGACTGATAATTTATAATGGGCAATTACTGCCATTTTGTTTAATCGTATTGAAACAGCTTTTTTATCTTTATTTGACAAACATTGCATCGCCGAAACTAAAGAAGCGATAACGTTCATCAATAGCATGTTGGTAAGCTGCTAATGTTAATTCTCGTCCAGCAAAGGCACTCACTAACATGACTAACGTTGATTTTGGTAAATGGAAGTTTGTTGAAAAGGCCTCTACTACTTTAAATTGATAACCTGGTGTGATGAAAATATCTGTCCAACCACTATCTGCTTTGATTTCACCATCAAATTTAGTTCCAATCGTTTCAAGTGTACGGATCGAAGTCGTTCCTACGGCGATGATCTTGCCACCATTTTGACGGACTTGATTTAAGCGACTTGCTGCTTCTTCTGTTAGACGATAAAATTCACTGTGCATGTGGTGTTCTTCAATCTTGTCCACACTGACCGGCCGGAATGTTCCTAACCCTACGTGAAGTGTCAAATAAACGAGTTCTACCCCTTTTGCTTCGATTTCTGCTAACAATTCTTTGGTAAAATGTAATCCAGCTGTAGGAGCTGCTGCTGACCCGTTTTCTTTTGCATAAACAGTTTGGTAACGATCTGGATCCTCTAAACGTTCTTTGATATAAGGCGGTAAAGGCATTTCGCCCAATGATTCCAACGTTTCAAGAAAAATACCTTCGTATTCAAATTCAATGATTCTTCCGCCATGTTCTAATTCTTCTTTGACAACTGCTTGTAAACGACCATCACCAAATGTAATTCGTGTACCTACCTTCGCTCGTTTTGCCGGTTTGATCAACGTTTCCCAAGTATCTCCTTCTGTATTTGTCAAAAGTAATACTTCGAGGTGTGCACCTGTTTCAATTTTTTCACCATATAAACGAGCTGGCAACACACGTGTATTATTCATCACTAGCGCATCTCCTGGATGCAATTCTTCTAAGATGTCATGGAAATGTTTATCCGACATTTCCCCAGTTGTACGATCTAAAACTAGTAACCGAGAATGGTCACGGTCTTTTAGTGGTGTTTGAGCGATCAACTCTTCTGGTAAATCAAAGTCAAAATCTTCTGTTGTTAACATATCGTCACTCACTTTCTATCTTCTGCCTTGTCATTCTAACATTTTTACTGTTGCCTTGGCAAAACCCGCACTCGAAAAAAGAAGAAAGAGAAACGAACGAACAAACCGATTTCTTGCAAATAATCGTTTTATTTTTTTATAGATTTGATTGCATCATTGATATGATTGAGTTCAAAACGTTCAATTGTGCCTCCAAATTCCGTAGTGATTAAGTCATTCAATTTCTTTGCATCCATTTCTTTGACAATCGCTAAGACCCCTTCTTGTCCTTCTGGGATACAGTTAGCAATATAATGAAAAACATTTTCAGATTTTTTCTCTGCATGATGCGCTTGCCCAAAACCAATGACATCGCCAATTGCCCAGCCAAAGATCGCCCCTAATGGACCACCGATAAAGCCAATGATAATACCTAAAATACTATCACGCCACTCATTCTTTTCGCCTGAAAGATTCTCAAAATCCATCACTGTAAATCCTCTTTCGTCAAACGCGCGTTGAGCTAACATTACTTGTTGAACCTCAACATCTGGTTTTAGATCATTTCTTTTAAGTTTATTGAACACTTCTAAGCAGTGAACATCTTCCGCCATGTTGATCACTATTAGTGTATTTTCCGGCTCTACTTCGATGTTTGGATCTAGAGCTAGATCTTCCATTTCATAAAAAGAAGAATAATCATTTAGATCACCTGAAGCAATTTTAGCCATCAACATTTCTGACTTATTGAGTTGATCGTCAGATACTTTTTGAAAGTTGCCCATTTGATCCTTGATTTCTTTGTATTGATCTTCCGTCAAGACTTTTCCATTTTCAGTATTTCTATAATATTGTGCCATTGTCTTTTCAGCTCCTTCAAATAAATTGGATAAACATGTTCTACTAAAAAAATACATCAATTAAGTGACACTTTTTTATTTATTTTTTTTGTAATTAGAAAATAAATAAATAAAAAAATGCCTGAGTTTCTCACTCAAGCATTTTTTGTCTTTAACATTTATTTCTTCAAATGATAACTATACGTACTTATCACGATATTTTCTCGCCAAGATAAACGAAGTCTTAATCGTAAACTTGTTTGATTGTGTAAGATATTTTGCCAACGACGGTTTGGTACAAACTGTGGAATCAATACTGTCGTCGTATAGTTTTGTTTTGCGGCATTTTTACTTACCAGATCAACGTAGCGGATAATTGGATTTTCAATGGAACGATAAGAAGAATGAACAACTGAAAAACGGACATCAGGAAAATGTTTCTTAAAGTCTGCTTCAATTTCTTTTTCTTTTGCTATATCTTCATCCAATGACACGTGCATGGCCACCACATAATCCCCGATCGAACGAGCATAATTAATCGCACCGATGTTAACACGTGTGACATTTCCTACTAAAACCAGCACGGTATTTCCATCATAGTCATGTAACTTGGCGTCCGTTTCAAGTCGCAGCTGTTCTGCTACCTTTTTGTAGTGATCATGAATGCGATAGAAAATATACATCACAATTGGCATGATGATAAAGAATGGCCAAATATCACCTAAGCGGTAAACGAACAAAATCGCAATGATCGCATAAGAGATAAACGCACCTGTGATATTTGCAATAGATTTTCCTAACCAGTTCTTTCCTTCTTTTTTCCATTTAACGACCATTCCTGTTTGCGATAGCGCAAAAGGAATAAATACACCGATCGAGTATAACGGAATCAAACGTTCCGTTGAACCATGGAAAATAAATAAGAGAATGATCGAACCAAAAGCTAATGTCATGATCCCATTTGAGTACCCTAAACGATCTCCACGATCTTGATACATATGTGGCATGAACTTATCTTTTGCCAAATTGTATGCTAATACTGGGAATGCAGAGAATCCAGTATTGGCAGCAACCGCCAAGATCAAAGCGGTAGCAAATTGTAATACATAATACAATACGCCATGGCCAAAGACAGCTTTCCCAATTTGAGACAATACAGTAACTTCTTTTTCAGGTACGATCCCATACCAATAGTTGATGAACGTGATACCGACAAAGAAGAAGCCTAAGATCAAAGCCATCATTGTTAAAGTTGCTGCTGCATTTTTTGCTCGAGGTTTCTTGAAAAATGGTACGGCATTACTAATTGCTTCAACCCCTGTTAAAGAAGAAGAACCAGAAGAGAATGCTCGCAAAATCAATGCGATCGACACCCCTGGGATTGCAGCTCCAGGTAAGGCTGTTGCATGTAATGGTACGGCACCAGTAATGATATTAAACAGTCCGACCGCAATTAGCAACGTAATCACAATGATGAACGTGTAAACAGGGAATAGCAAGAAAGAAGCCGATTCCCTTAACCCGCGTAAATTCAGCATCATCAAGAGCAATACGATCGCAACTGAGATTGCTACTTGGTGACCATACAATGCGGGGATTGCCGAGGTAATCGCTTCGGCACCAGCTGACACGGAAACAGCTACCGTCAACATATAGTCGATCAACAAGGAACCTCCAGCGATCAACCCGGCATTTTTCCCAAGGTTTTCACTGCTGACGACGTAAGCTCCTCCGCCTTGAGGATACGCGTGAATGATTTGACGGTAAGAGAGAGTTAATGAAATCAATAGAATAATAACAAATGCTGCAATTGGCAGTGAATACCAAATGGCTGCAGTTGACAAGGCAACTAAAACAACCACAATCTGCTCTGTACCGTAAGCAATGGATGATAGGGCATCCGATGACAGCAATGCTAACGCGGCAAAACGAGTTAATTTATGCTCGTCGTTTTCAGCAGATTTCAACGGCTTACCTACTAACAACCTTTTTAAGTAGTCCAATTTTTTTACTCCTTTACACACATATTTACTTCAAAATTATTATTGTCAAAATTAAAAAAAATTTATCTTAAACAAGATGTTATAGTACGCTCCCATAATATAAAAGTCAATAAACTTTCATAAAATTAATTGAAAAAAATTAGAAAAAAAACAGTATTTTTTTCAATCGTACGTTAAATTAGCAAATGCCTTACATTTCAGCGACTTTTTTCCTTTTCTGTCAAAAAATGTAACATCTCACTCATCGAGATTTTTCTTTCCTATTCAATAAAAACTTTTACTTTTCGTAGAACTTGAACAACCAGCACTTTCCAAAAAATAAGTAAACGGACTGTGATTTTTTCTAGCAATCATCAATCATTGTGGAATCAGCCATAACAAACTTTACTTTTCTATTTTCAATTTTTTCAATTAAACTCGTTGTTTCTACAAAAAGAAAAAAATAGCTCCTCTGATCACCTAAGCTCTGTTAATAAAATAAAGGCCTTGTCAGACGAAAATACATGACTATTTCTGTCTAACAAGGTCTTCTTTTTTCAAACTGGTTATTGCTTTAACTACTAGTGGAAAATATGACTCTGATGTGCTGCTTCTTTGAATTTGACCATTTTTTCTTGGACATAAGGCGCAACAGCCGTTCCAATAACACCAAAGCTAACGAATAGACCAATCATGATCCAAATCGCATTTGCAGCATTTGGCCAATAGATTCCTCCTGCTGATTCTCGTAATAGATTAACCGCATGAGTGAATGGCAAGAATGGATTGATCATTTGGAAGAACTTCCCTGATACTTGGATAGGATAGTTCCCACCTCCACCAGAAATCGATAGCACGAGGATAATGATCGCAAGTCCCTTCCCAACGTTATCAAAGAGCGCCGCTAAAACATACACGATCATCATAAAGGCTAGCGAGATCAAAACGGCAAAGGACACGCTATAAACTGGATTATGGACATCCACGCCTAATAAAAAGATATTTCCTAAAGTAACGATCAAACTTTGTGCGACAGCCATCGTTAAGAACGTGAGCATTCGTGCAACAAATTGTTCTCGTTTTGTAAAATTGTTTCTTTCTTTTTTACCTAGATAGTAATCGGTTGTCGCTACACTTGATAGCAAGACAGCTCCCACCCACAAACAAAGTGCTGTATAAAATGGCGTACTTGCCGAGCCGTTGTTTGCAATTGGATACATCGTATTGGTTTTTAATTCTACTGGTTGCGTAAAGAAGTCACTCTCTTTCGTGGCATCTAGTTTCAATAATTTAATCACTTCTCCTAGATCAACTTCTTTTTCTCCTTTACGAATAGCATCTGCTGCTTTTTGGATACCTGTCTTGATGTTTGGCCAATCATTATTGATCAAATCAGCTGCTGCATTTACTGCCGTTTCAACTTGTGGCATTTTTTCATTCGCTGTTGTCATCGTACTTGTGATTTCATTTTTGATCGTTGGCCAGTCATTTTGGATAAAGTTAGCAGCTGTACTCAATTTGTTGGCTAACACTGGCAGGTCATTATTATACAGATCGGCTCCTTTATTGATCCCATTGACGATCGTTTCCATATTACCATTCAACATGGTGTTTGCATCATGGATCTCTTGTCCGATCGCTGGCATTTCTTTTTGGTACTTCTCTAATATCGCCACTGCATTGGTCACTGTTGCTTTTGTTGAATTTAACAGCGAATCAAAATCGATTTGGTCAGCCTTGCTTAACGCACCTTGAGCTGTTTCAATCGTGCTGATGACTTGATTTAATAGTGAATCAACGGTTGAACTGACTTGGTTCACATCGATTCCAGAAATCAAGTTATTGACATTTTCAGCAGCAGTTTGAACTTCCTCTAAGATCTCACTTACTTTTTCGACATTGCCTTCTTGAATGGCTTGTTTCAACGCAGGCAGGCGATTTTGTAAGCCGCTTAAAACTGGTTTGATACTATTTAATGTATCGATTATTTTTTGAAGTTTGGTATTACCCGTTTGATTCTGTAGCTGTGTCAAAAAGGTAATCAACTGATCAATCGCTTGTTGCTGTGCTGGTAAACTATTATAGAGATTATCCAATAGACTGAGTAAGTTTTTCTTCTCGTCTTCCGTCAATTGATGGTCTGTGATTGCTTGTTCAACATTCTTTGCAAATAGACCGATGGACGTTGCTGTCTGACTAATTGATTGTACCGTTGTATTCACGCTTGTTGTGATACCTGGTAATGCGTCTTTTAATTGCTCTGCACCTGATTTTGTTTGAGTAGCTAGATCTTTTGCTTGTGTTTCTAATTTCTTCACATCAGGTAAGATTTCTTGGACTTGTTGGATGATCGACAACCCTTGTTTCGCTTCAGTGATTCCTTGATCCATCGTTTCTTGGATCGATGAAAAATCCTGATCGATCTCAGCAATTTGTCGACCTGCATTTTGGATTTCCGGTATTTTTTGTTGTAAATCTAAAATGATTTTCGCTTGCTCTTGGAGCTGTGGCATTTTATCATTCAGTGCAACCACTTTTTGTCCCATTTCATCGACTTGTGGGAGATAGTCCACAAATTCATTGGCTTTGTTTAACTTTTCTTTAATAGAAGGTAGTTGTTTTTGTAAATCGAGTACTTGTTGCGTATAACCGTCGATCGTATCAAGGTTCTCATCCGTTGAAAGTATCATTGATTTGACCTTATTGATACTTACTAGATTCGAATCAATGTCATAACCGATCTCGTTAAAGACCTTCAATAACGTTGAACTAGCTGTCTTGATAAATTCATCTGTAATCTGGGTTTGGATCGCAGAAGCTCCTTTATCGGTGATCTTAGGAGCGATCGCATTGATTTTCTCATTCACCGTGTATTCGATTTTTGGCTTTCTGATCTCTCCACTCGTAAAACTTAACAAGTCTTCTGAGAAATCCTTCGGTAAGTAGATTCCTGCATAATATTTCCCAGAACGAACCCCTTGTTCCAGTTCTGCTTTTGAGTCAACGAATTGCCATCCGAGTTGTTTATTGTCATGAAGTGATTTGATCACTTCTTTCCCAATTGCGACTTCTTTCCCTCGAAATTCTGCCGGTTGATCTGCACTGTAAACCGCAATAGGCAATTCACCGGTATTTCCGTAAGGATCCCATAACGCTTTGATGTTGAACCACGCATATAATGAAGGGATAATCATAATTGCAATGATCAAAAGTGTAGCAATTGGATTTTTAAAAATTCTTTTCCAGTCAAGTAGATATAATTTTAATGTGTTTTTGATTGACCGCATAAATATCCCCTTCTTCTTTTTTCAGCTGCATTACTTTACCATGTAAATCATGTAATTTTCAATTCCCTTTTTTCAAAAAGTTCGATAATTTAGACATAATAGTCAAACTGTCCGATTGTCTGACCATAGAATTGAAGAAATAGTTAAATTTTACATGTACCACTTTACCATTAAATAAAGCAGAAAGAAATTTTCATGCTAAAAATCAGAAGAAGAAAACGCATCCAGAAAAAGTTTGCTCCTTTTACCAGCCCAGCTCTAATCATAAGTTAATACGATTTTACCTGCAGAGGGGTGTCCTTCAAGTTGATGGTGCGCCCAGATTAAATGATCAAGAGTTGCAGCTAATTCTTCTGCTACAAAAATATGGTAATTTCCTGTTTTATATGCAGCAATTAAATGAGTCAAAGCTTCTTGATCTGAGTATTCTTTTCTAGGAACAAAAGTCTCATAAAACCCATTTTTTTTCTGACGAGATGCAAGGGAAGGCAATTCATTCAACGCAACATAATGACCTTCTTCTTTCATAATTTTGATAGCCATGTCTCCCGCGATGCTTCCTTTCGTCGCATCGATCACAATATCTGCTTGATTACTGAATACTTCTTCAGGATTTTCTTGATCATAAGAAGAAAAATGAGTAACGCCTAAACTTCGGACTAATTCTTCATTTGTCTTTGATGCACTAGCAAACGTCCGAATCCCTTTTTGATGAAGTAATTGGATCAAACTAGTTCCTACGCCTCCTGAAGCTCCGGTCACCATTACCGTGTCAGTTGGTTGGATCGTTAGCAGATGATTAATCACATTGTAAGCAGTGATCCCCGTCGTTACCATTGCAGCCGCTTCTACCCAACTCATTTCATCTGGTATTTTAGCCACTTTACTTGCTGGTAAGACGATTTCTTCGCCGTAAGCACCTGACACAGGATGAACGACTACACGGTCCCCCACAGCAAATGAATCGACGTCACTTGCTACTTCCGTCACGATTCCTGCACCATCATTCCCTAATACGTAAGGGAATGTTAGGGTTCGAACTTCCTTCATCTTTCCTGAACGCAAAGCGACATCATAAGGATTGATACTAAACGCTTTCAATTCCACACGAAGATGATTTGGCGTGACCTCCCTTGGTGTGTCTACTATTTCTTGAAACACCTTTTCAGCTGGCCCATAACCACTAATAGCAAACCTACGCATCTCTACCCCCTCCTTTTCTTCTAGTTTACGTGTAACACCACTATTTGACAAAAAAACTGTTTTAATCGCATCGGTGGCCTTTCTCTTTCATAGAGAACAAGAGAAGGACTAAACATTTTTAGAAACAAAATAATTGTTTTATTTCTCACACTATGTTAAGGTATCTACACTAAACCGTAATTTTTACGATTTGAAAAATTAAAGAGATTATTGGAGGAAAATATGGCAAAAAAATCAAAAATTGCAAAAGCTAGAAAACAACAAGAAATGATTGCCCGCTATGCTGATTTACGACAAGAGTTAAAAGCGAATAAAGATTATGAAGCCTTACGTCAATTACCTTTAGATGCACGCCCTGAGCGTTTGAAAAACCGTGACTTGATCGATGGACGTCCTCGCGGATATATGCGAAAATTCGGCATGTCTCGTGTGAAATTTCGCGAACTAGCTCATCAAGGACTGATCCCTGGTGTCAAAAAAGCTAGTTGGTAATTAGTATTAGACAGACGAAAGATATTCTGGCAAAATAGCAGTCACTCTCTGAATAAGATAAACTAATCAAACACATATAAAAAAAGCCGTAAGGACTAAAGATAGGAAAACTATTTTTGGTCCTTACGGCTTTTTTATAAGTTGAACAATGCTGACTCAACTTTTTTCTTATCATTATCCAGCATTTTTTATTAAGAGTCAGAAACGACCGTATAGCGATTGACATCATTAACGCTCAGATCCAACGATTTCTCTTATAACCTTTGTTGATTGACATTCAAGATAATTAGCTTGTTCCTTTTATATGTAAAGGCATAATGTGCTTATTTAGCGACAGGGGTCAATGCTTCGATACCTACACTGATTTTAAGTGCATGATCGACTTCTGACATAATTCCTCGATCTAAATGACAAACTTTTTCTTTTAATCTTGATTTATCAATTGTTCTGATCTGTTCAAGTAAAATGACAGAGTCACGTTCGATTCCAGTACCAGTTGCTTTTATTCCAATATGCGTAGGCAATTTAGGTTTGGCCATTTTGGCAGTAATGGCCGCCACAATAATCGTTGGACTAAAATGATTCCCTAAATTATTTTGAATAACTAAGACAGGTCGTGTCCCGCCTTGTTCTGAACCCACGACTGGAGAAAGGTCAGCAAAATAAATGTCTCCTCTTTTTACCATAGGATTCTCCTTACTCTTCATATTCTCTAGGAATGCGCGTTCCTAGTACACAGGCTACCTCATAGTGGATCGTACCTAATTGATCCGCTACTGCTTGCATCGATATCTCTTTTTCCTGATTTTTACCAATCAAAGTAACCTTTGTTCCCAGTGGAACTTCCTGAGGTAAACGGATCATAATTTGATCCATACACACACGTCCAACAATTTCACATAAATTTCCATCCACTAGGACGGAAAAGCCTTGCATGTTTCGTAACCAGCCATCCGCATAGCCAATCGGGATCGTCCCGATCCACTCTGGTTGATCGGTAATATAGGTTTCCCCGTAGCCGATGCCTTCACCTTTAGCCAAACGTTTCACTTGGATCAACTCGGAAACTAACTCTAGTGCGGGTTCCAATGGATACGGTTCTGGCAGTGCATGCCCTGAAGGATTTAACCCATACATTGCTACACCAAAACGAATCATGTTACCAATTTTTTCATCATGCCATAAAGCAGTAGCACTATTACTTACATGAACATACTTAGGTAAAGCAGGCAATGCATCGATTGTCTCTATAAAACGTTGATGTTGCTGTTGCCAATACGTTTCATCCGCTTGATCAGCCGTTGAGAAATGGGTGAAAATCCCTTCCCATTCCAATACAGCACTTTCTTGAATAAATGAAACTGCCTCTACGACTTCTTCAGGTGTCAAAAAACCAATCCGTCCCATGCCGGTATCAACTTTCAAATGAAGTGCTAACGCATGTTTCAGCTTTCTTTCTTGCAGATATTCAACAGCCTGTTCTAACCATTCTTTGTTTCCTACAGTGATCGATAAATCATGGACAACCGCTAAAGTCAATGCGTCAATGGGAATCATATTCAACACTAAAATAGGTTGTGTGAATCCCGCTTCCCGCAATTCAATCCCTTCGTCTAGATTAGACACACAAAATCCAGTAGCACCTCCAGCCAGTGCAGCTTCTGCTGTCTGGACTGCTCCGTGCCCGTAACCATTTGCTTTGACTACAGCAAATAGCTCTTTTCCTTTTGGTAATCTAGCTAATTCTTTTTTGACATTTTCAGTAATAGCTTTTGTATGTATAATGACTCTTGTAGGTCGGTGCCAAGCGACAACCATGATTTTTCCTTCTTTCTAATCTTCTAAAATAATTTGTGCAAACGCTAATTCATCCGTATGCGTGATACTAACAAAACAAGTACCTGAATGAGGTGATTTTGTGACTACAGGTTGTCCTGCATCATTTTTTAAAATTTCAATTTCTTGAAACGTCACCTTACCAATACCAGTTCCCCACGCTTTTGAAAAAGCTTCTTTGCAAGCGTAACGCCCTCCGAGAAATTCTACTTGTCGGTGAAAAGGCAGGATTTGAAATTGCTCGATTTCATTTGGCGTCAACACTCGGTCGATAAAATTTTGTTTTTCTTTGATGATCTTTGCAATCCTTGGTAACTCAACTGCATCAATCCCAATTCCTTTAATCATAGACTCTACTCTTTTCAAAAATTTTAGAACACTCTCATTCTACCAAATTCTCGGTATTTTACCACCAATATGTCCATAAATAACTAAAAAGAAAGCTCCTCTTAAAAAAGAGAAGCTTATCATTTATTATTAATCGTTATTTGTACGGATCACAAATCCACGTTTTTTATCGTTTTGACGCTTACCGCCATCTTTTTGATGGTTATTATTTTTACTGTAGCCACCTTTTGATTTGTTGCCACGGTAGTTGTTATTATCGCGTCGATTACGGTTATTTCCGCCGCCACGTTTGCCATTTTTATTATAGCCTTTTTTCTGCATTGGCAATGGACGTTCTGGAGTGATTTTAACTGGTATTGCATCAGAAGGATCCTTCGCAGTCGTTTTTAGTAACAAAGCTACTAAATCTTGTGCAGAATACTCTTCAAGCAATTTATCTGCTGTTTGCAAATACTTGTCTAAGCCGTTTTCTTCAAGCTTAGCTTCAATTTGTTCCACTGCAGCACCTAGTTGTCCCTTGAATGCTTCTTTTTCAGTTGGCGGACGTAGAGTAGCCATCCGTTTTTTCGTTAAGTTCTCAATAACATGTAGGTAGCTCATTTCGTTTGGCGTAACGAATGTCACTGACATCCCGCCTTTACCCGCACGACCTGTACGTCCGATACGGTGAACATAACTTTCTGGATCTTGTGGAATGTCATAGTTGTAGACGTGAGTCACGCCTGAAATATCCAAACCACGTGCAGCTACATCCGTAGCAACTAAAATATCTAAATGACCATTTTTAAATGAACGTAAAACACTCATTCGTTTTTGTTGTGAAAGGTCCCCATGGATTCCTTCTGCACGATAACCGCGAGCTTCTAATCCACGTGCCAATTCATCAACACGTCGTTTTGTACGACCAAAAACAATCGTAAGTTCTGGTGTTTGGACATCGAACAAACGTGTCATGATATCGAATTTTTCGTATTCTTTTGCTCGAACATAATATTGATCGATTAAGTCAGCTGTCATTTCTTTCGCTTTGATCTTCACGTGTGTTGGTGATTTCATGAATTTCACGCCGATATTTTTGATTGCAGGTGGCATTGTTGCTGAGAATAATAATGTTTGGCGTTCTTCAGGTACTTTTGAAATAATACTTTCAATATCTTCCAAAAAGCCCATGTTCAACATTTCATCTGCTTCATCTAGAACTAATGTTTCCACTGTTCCTAATTTCAATGTGTGGCGGTTGATGTGATCCAGCATACGTCCAGGTGTTCCTACGACAATATGTGGACGATCTTTCAATCCACGGATTTGGCGACCGATATCAGCGCCTCCGTAAACAGCTTGTACACGTACTCTTTTATCACGACCAAGACGATAAAGCTCTTCTTGTGTTTGGATCGCTAATTCACGTGTCGGTGCAATGACTAACCCTTGCAATTCGTGGCGATTAGTGTCGATTTTTTCTAACATCGGCAAACCAAAAGCAGCCGTCTTACCAGTCCCTGTTTGTGCTTGTCCAATCACATCTTTTCCAGACAATGCTAAAGGGATTGTTTCTGACTGGATCGGTGTTGCTTCTTCAAAACCAGCACGCTCTACTGATTTCAATAATTCTGGTGATAATTCTAATTCTTTAAATTTCAAATGAATCCTCCTATATGGTTGTTAACTGAGGATGTAGCTTAATTTTTGCTACCCCGTCGATTGTTCGGTCAAAGTGTTTGGTTCTTTTTGACAGTGGCCACGTACGTTTTTACTCATTCTTAGCCCCTGTGGCACCACCGAAAAATCACTTTGCGAAGTTTAGGCATTAGAAAAGCCAAACGGGTCGCGTTCAGCTTTATCATTGTTATGACATCTGGCTCTAGCAATTTACATAAACGAAAGAACCAGTCCAATTTCTCTTCATCTTTCGGCAATAGGTTATTCTAGCATAATTTCTTATTTTCTGCAAGTTTGCAGTTTATTATTTCATTCCTTGCAATTGTTTAACGACATCAATCAATCCCATTCCATTGCTTCCTTTTAAAACGATGCTATCTTCCGGACGTATTTCTTCTTTCACCGTTGCAATGAGTTGTTCTTTATCTGTTTCAAAATATTGTACGTATAAATCTGGATACTTTTCGTTCAACTTTTCATATAATGCTTTCATTTGGGGCCCATATAAATAGACTCCCGCAAAATCAGCTGGATCAAGATGTTCAGCCAGACTTGCGTGCATCTTCAAAGCATCTGGTCCTAATTCCAGCATGTCCGCAAGTACAGCAAGTCTTCTCCCTTTTGTTGGTAAGTTGGCAAAAGTATCTAAGACCAATTCCATTGCTGTAGGATTCGCATTATAGACATCACTTAGAATCCCCGCACCATTTCCAGCACTTAGCCACTCCGTACGATTTTGCGTCACTGTGACACTTGCTAAACCTAGACGGATGGCTTCCGTTGGCAGACCAAAAAATTGCCCAACAGCATAAGCAATCAACGCATTGGTGACATTATAACTTCCAGGAAGAGGAATCATGAACGATTCATCATTGACGATAAAATGTGTGGCTGTTTTCTCTTCACTCGTTACCTCCGCCTGTAGCTGCCCTGTATTTAATCCAAATGTTTCAATTTTTTGAGTCAAACTTTCAGTCAAAGGTTTCAATAATGGTTCTTCTTCTGGGATAATCAACAGCCCATCTTCTCTCAAACCATCAACAATCTCCATTTTTGCTTGCGCGATTCCTGCTCGTGAGCCAAGGTTTTCAATATGTGCTTCACCAATCATCGTAATAGCCGCTACTTTAGGTCGGGCAATCAAAGAAAGCTCAGTGATCTCTCTGGCATGATCCATCCCCATTTCTAAAACGATTTTTTCGGTATCCATCGGCATATGCAAAATCGTATAAGGCAATCCAATATTATTGTTGTAATTTCCTTGTGTTTTATAGGTTTTGTACTTTTGAGCTAAAACTGAAGCAGTCAAATCTTTTGTCGTTGTTTTCCCATTACTTCCCGTAATTGCCACCACTTCAGCCCCAACTTTCGCTAGGTAGTACTTCGCCAGATCTTGCATTGCTTTTAGTGGATCATCCACAAGAATCACTCGAATCCCACTAGGTGCTTTGGTAGGTTCCAGACTCCAAAAAGTAGCAATCGCTCCATTATCCATGGCTTGTTGGATAAATTCGTGTCCATCTCTTGCTCCTTTTAGCGGCACGAACAACCCACCTTTTTCAATCTTGCGACTATCGAACTCCACACCTGTGATTTCCGTTAAATCATTCATTACGCTTCCTACAGCTTGAGCGATTTCTTGTACTGTTAGTTTCATAAAAAACCCGCCTTTTCGCATTTAGAAGCCGGAACAAATGTGAATGACATTCGCTCCAGCTTCTATTTTTATTTGTCTATTCGTTTGCTTCAAAAAAACCTTGTCGTTGATTAAAACGATTGATTCCTAATTGAATCAATTCTTCGATCAAATCGCCATACTTCAAGCCCATGTTTTCCCACAATAATGGATACATGCTAAATTGCGTGAATCCAGGCATTGTATTTAACTCATTTAGGAATAGTTCATTTTTATTCGTCAAGAAGAAATCACAACGGCTCAAGCCACTCCCACCTAGCATTGTATACGCAATTTTTGCATATTCCTGCGCTTTTTGATAGACCTCTTCCGGTACTTCAGCTGGGATTTGCATTTCAATCTTATTGTTAATGTATTTCGCATCATAATCATAGAATGCAACATCTTTGACTACTTCACCAGGTAACGTGGTACGCACGTCTTCATTCCCTAAAACAGCTACTTCAATTTCACGTGCTTCGATCCCTTGCTCAACGATCGCACGAGAATCATATTGATAAGCTAATGCAAGCGCATTTTGCAGCTCTTCACGGTTCTCCGCTTTAGAGATCCCTACACTTGAACCCATATTTGCTGGTTTGACAAACATTGGGTAAAGCAAAGACCCTTCACATTGATCAAAGATTTTTTTAGGATTTTCTTTCCATTGATTTTTCAAAACAGGGACATAAGGAACTTGTGGCACCCCTGCCGCTTGCAAAATGTATTTGGTCATGATCTTATCCATTGCACAAGCACTTGTTAAAACGCCAGCGCCGACATATGGCAAGTTCAATGTTTCCAAAAATCCTTGAATCGTTCCATCTTCACCATTAGGTCCGTGTAAGACAGGGAAAACAATCGTTCCTTCTTCTTTGATTTCTCCAGGATTGATCACTCTTCCCGTAAAGCCATCTGTCACTTTTCCGCTTGGGTCCCATGTCAAATGTAAGTCTTCTTTGCTCGCTGGTTTCTCTGTTAACAAAGGGCCTTTCACCCATTGACCTTCTTTGCTGATAAATATCAGTTGAACTTGATAGTACGTATAATAAATAGCATTTAAGACTGAAAACGCTGAAAGAACTGAAACATCATGTTCTGCACTGCGTCCACCATATAGTAAAGTAATCTTCAAAAGATTGTCCTCCCGTATCCAATATCTTTCACTTTTACTTCATATTTTAGCACAAAATCAAAAGAATCAAACAGCTTATTTTTCAAAAAGTCGATAAACTTATTTGTTAAATCAAGAAAAAAGGCACGGCATCGCTGCCTGCGCCTCTTTTTCGATTGTTGTTTTTCATCTATTCCATCTTTCGTTCATCAGGGACAATCCCTTGATTTAACAACCATTTATGGAAGAACCATTCTCCTATGCCAATTAATAAAGCAGGAATCAAAACTTTCATCCAGATGTTCGTCATATCATTCATAAAATAAAGATATACCCACAAAATGACTGCGGAAGAACCGGCATCTGCGATCGTCGCTGCAATATTCCCCACCTTTCGCAAAATGAGTAAATCACCTAATACATAAATCATCACAACGATAATGACCCCAACAATTGTCGAATCCATGAAGCTAACTCCGTATAATCCTGTTAATACGATCCATAAAATCGCCCAAATCATGATTGCTTTTACAATTAATGCTTTTACATGTTTCATTTTCCACTCTCTCCCCTCAGATTAGAAAAAAATTAGATAATAAAATATCTTTAATTATTTTATCATTTTAAAGACAATACAAGCAAAGATATCGTACTAATTGAGGGGAAAACAAACCTATTGTCGCTACTCATTGTTTGAAGATAACTTGACTTGTTCAAGCGCTTGAATTAATGCCTGTCTAAAGTTTTGATGATCTTGAGTGGTAAAAGGTTTAGGTCCTCTAGTTCGAAGACCTGCTTTGCGCAACCTTCCACTTTGGTAACGTTGTTCTAACAAGGAGTCAATCGTTGTTGCACTAAATTCTTTACCCGTTTGATGAAACACTCGTACCCTCTTTGATAAAACTAAAGAAGCTAACCCATAATCTTGTGTGATTAGAATATCTCCTTTGCGAATCAAGCCCACAATGCGGTAATCTGCGCTATCTGCGCCTTGATCAACGTACACAAATTGAACATACGCTGGATATTCTTTATGGGTGTAATGAGCCACGCTCGTCACGATCATGACTTCCACTTGATACAAACCAGCAATTTCAATTACATCTTCCTTAACCGGCGAACCATCTCCATCAATCATTATTCGCATGATGCCGCACCTCTCGTTTCCATAATAGATAAACACCCAGCACACCAAGGAGTAACCAGCTGATGTTCCCCCACTTAGCGTATTCCATTAATTGCACACTGATCGTAGGAACTCTTAACTTGTCAGTCAACTGCAACAGCACTGCAACGGGTAGCTCTAGCCAACGGGTAAGAACTAATAATAGCCCCATCAAGAGAAATTGATGGACCACACTCCCTTTGTTTTGTGTCGTAAATTTAATGATGACTCGTTGATCCATGGGAATATCCGTATCAGTGTCATAACACACACGATTTAACCAACCGCTGATCACAGCATGACAAAAACTTAAGAAAAACAATCCAATCACAAACGCAGTCGGGATCAATAAAATCAATAAAGAGAGAGATAGCCCGATCAACTGGACGATCACTGGAGGATAGGGGAAACTACGTAAGATACGATTACCAATCAGCTTAGCGACGACCATTCCAGCTATATAAGGTAGATACATATAAGTGGCTAAATGATCAAATCCATACAAAACTCCTACATAAAATGTACTAAACAAAAAGAGAAAGTTCCCCACCATTCCACTCAAAAAATTCATGAGATTGAGCCAACTTGGAAACTGCCAATTTTTTTTGCCTCGCCCTAAATAAAAAGCGGCTAAAACAAATAAAAAGAGAAAAACATAAATTGTAAGATCAAACAGTTCTGGCTCAACGAGCAAGCGTGCATTTCGAAGCAAAAACAATAAGACAAAAAACACAATAAACAGCACAAATTCTTTCGTGACAAAAATCGTTGTTTTCATCTCTTTAAAATCCAATTCATACCTAGGATAATGGCTGATGGTGTGATAAGCCATGATATAAAACAATGTATACAGCCCTAACGTCACAACGATTTGGGTCGTACCTGACAACTCGATCGAGCGAAAAAGCAAAACCAATAATAGTAGCGCAAAGATATATTTTTTGCCTGTCATATTCGTAAAACCCTGTCGCTTTTCATGGTAATTAACAGTCACATTTGCTGGAAGTAGCCAAGCTGCACTAAATCCCAATAAAATACTAGACAAATAAAACAAGGGGAAATAGAGCACACCAAAGATCCCTAATAACGAACCCGCCCCTCCCATTAAAAGAGCAATCATCAGTAATGTATAACTATCTAGACCTAAACGAATACTGCGGATCAAAAACAATCCCGTCATACGGAAAGTATAAAATAAGGTAAACGGTAAAATCGAAGCCCAGTTAGCCCCATCGCTCAAATTCAGAAATAAAAGGTAAGGAATAAATATAACCGTATTAGCTAAAATAAAAGGTGTTGATTGCGTAAAATTACGACCAAATTGTTTGATTTTCTCGAACATAAAAAAACTCCTTAGCGAGTAATTACAAAACTTATTTTTCATTCATTCTAGCATTAATCATAAGTAGAAACCAATTTTAGCCGATACTCTCAACTAAGAATTTCGACTTATAACGAGAGATAACCTATTGCGACACGTCTTCTTGTCAGTAATAGTAACACTCAAGCCAAAACAAACCACGAAAGATTGCCCATAAAAAATAGGACATTACCCAGAATCTCTTCTGACTAATGTCCTATCTTACTGGTACTTGAGTTTTTGTGAACTCAAGCAGACAAGCCCTTCTCCACAAAAGTCTTGCCCGACACCCTTGCATTCCGGCAAGTGATCACATCATGATCTTGTGTCTCCAAAATCAATTAGGCGCATCTGTAAACCAGAGGCCTTCTCGACCCGTCGCATGTCGTTACTTTAACACATATCCCAAAGTTATGCGAGTCTTTTTTTCATTTGATAATCGACCATTTGAAATCCTTGACCAATATCCGAGATCAGTTCACCAGCCATTTCAAAACCTTGATGAAGGTAAACGGCGATGGCTTGAGCATTGCCTTGATTGACACGTAGAAAAATCTCTTTGATTCCTTGTTCTCTAGCGATAGTTTCGTACCACTGAAAAAGAGCCGACGTCAATCCCTTCCCTCTGAATTGATTCATTAAGTATAACTTACTCAAATATATTTTGGATGCTATTACCTCATAGGCGGTATATCCGACCGTTTGCCCTTGCTCTTTTAAGAGAAAATACTGCACACCTTCCGCCACTTCTTTTTCAATCTGTTGTTTTGATTGATAGGTAGCCAACATATAGTCCACTTGTGCTTGCCCAATGATCGGAACAAATGCTTCTGGCCAAACTTCCTTGATCACTGATACCAACTCGTCAATTTCAGTTGGGGTTACCTTGACTTTTTCTAACATTCTTTTTCTTTCCTCTCTTACTGCTAAAAATTTCCTTGTGCTTTCTGGAACAGATACAACATAATCAAACTATACGCACCGACAGACCAAGGTTTCAATAATAGGACAATTTGGATATATTCCTTAAAAGATATTTTAGTTAACCCTGCGACCAGACAAACCAAGTCATCAGGCGCAAAAGGAATCAACATGGTCAAACACAGTACTTTTTTGATATCCTTCGTTTTCTGTGTCAGTAATTGGTCGAATTTTTGGTACTTTTTGGGCGATAAAATAAGTTGTACAAAACTAACGCCATAATAACGAACCAATAAAAAACCAATGGCTTCACCGATAATCAATCCAATACAGCTATAAAGTAATCCCCAGCCATTCCCAAACATCAACAAGCCTGCCACTGAAGAAATTCCTCTAGGTAGTATTGGGATGATCACTTGAATGATCTGCAGGAGAATAAAAATCACTACTGCATACTCCCCAAATTGTTGGATAAAGCGTTGCAAAGAAGTGGTTGATCGAAAGATCCCATGTTGATAAGCATAAATGATTAACACCAAAAAGAACAATAAGCCAATAATCGGGATTATTCGGATATATTTATGTAAATGATTGTGATCGTTCATTTTCAGTCTCTCCACCTTTTAGCGCTACTTTTCATTAAGAATCGTTGCAAAAGTAAACGTTTCACTTGATAAATAAGTCGAAGAATCGAAAATAGCTTCTCCTATTTTCATGATTCTTCGACTTATCCTATTGGTTTCTTTGTTTTATTTATGATCCAAAAAACTAGCAACTTTCGTCGTAATCAAATCGATCGCTACGTGATTTTCGCCACCTTCTGGCACGATGATATCGGCGTAACGCTTAGTTGGTTCGATGAATTGATGATACATCGGTTTAACCACAGTCAAATATTGTTCGATCACGGAATCCAACGTTCTGCCACGTTCTTCCATATCTCGTTTGATTCTGCGGATGATACGGATATCATCGTCTGTATCTACATATACTTTGATATCCATCAAGTCACGTAGATTTTCATCTTCTAGAATCAAAATGCCTTCTAATATAATTACTTCTTTAGGCTCTTGGATGATTGTTGCTTGACTTCTTGTATGTGCAACATAATCATAAACTGGTTTTTCAATGGCGTTATAGTTCAGTAGTTCTTTCACGTGCTGAATCAGCAGATCATTATCAAAGGCAAAGGGATGATCATAATTCGTATTCAATCGTTCTTCAAAGCTCAAATGGCTTTGATCTTTATAATAAGAATCTTGTTCAAGCATCATGATGGAATGGTCTGGAAAATTATTGAAAATGGCACGACTTACGCTTGTTTTACCGCTTCCTGATCCACCCGTCACACCAATGATAATTGGCTTGCTTTTTGTCATTGACTAAAACCTCTTTCATATCCGTTTTTACATTCTTATCTATTATAGCGAAAATACACGAAAATGCTATATTTTTCTGAAAATTAATGCTTCTCGATTTCCAAAAGAGGATAAAGTTCTGCTAACGAATCAATCCGATAAGTCGGTACGATTTCTGGAATTTCCGGCAACCGATTTTTGTTAAACCAAATCGTATCAATTCCTGCCAAGTTCCCTCCTTTAATATCTGAGGTCAATGAATCGCCAATAATAACTGTTTTTTCTTTTTCGAATTGAGGAATCTGTGAAAAGACATGATCAAAAAATTCTTTCATTGGTTTTTGGGCGCCCACATCTTCTGAAACAAAAATTTTTTTGAAATAGCCCAACATTTTCGCATCAGTCAAACGTTGATATTGCGTTTTCGATACCCCGTTTGTCACAATATAAAGATCCGCTTGTGAAGATAACGTCTGAAGCAGTTCATGACTTCCCTCAATCAAATCATGCCCCTGATTCAAGTAATGTCTGTATCTTTTCTCCATAGCTAAACTATCAACTGTTTTACCAAATTGTTGAAATAGTAGTCCAAAACGACTCCCGGTAACCTCTTCTCTCGTCATATTCCCTTTTTCAAATTCACGCCATAAGTGATGATTTAATGCCTTATAACTTGTTTTCACTTCTGGTGTCAATTCAATTCCTTGCTCTGCAAATAATTCATTTAATGCTTTTGCTTCTGTCATCTGAAAATCAAGTAACGTATCGTCTACATCGAATAATAAAGTATGATAATTCATTTTTTTCTCTCCTATTTAAAATATATTTTCAATTGCTTTAATTCGGTTAATGTCAGTGAACGATAGGCACCTTCAGCAAGTTGCTCATCTAACTGCAAAGGTCCCATCATTAGTCGCTTTAGCTTTGTCACTTTTTTACCACGTGCAAGGAACATCTTTTTTACCTGATGAAATTTTCCTTCTTGTATCGTTACTCGTACTCGACTGCTGTTTTTGGATGTTTCCATGATTGTTAATTGTGCAGGTAAACAACGATAGCCACCCTCAAAAACAATTCCTGCTTGAAAAGCTTCGATATCTGAAGCTGTCACTTGTTCATTGATCTGCGCCTCATAAGTTTTGAAGACTTTTTTATCAGGCAGCAACATTTCATATCCCAACTGACCATTTGATGTCAGTAATAGTAGTCCTGTGGTATCACGATCCAAGCGTCCGACAGGATAGAGCGGCTTCGTTCGATCCGCTGAAGCAATCAAGTCTAACACGGTCATTTTTGTTTGGTCTTTAACTGCAGTCACAGCACCACTCGGTTTATTCAATAAGTAATAGACCTCGTTTGTCGTTAAACGCTTACCTGAGACATCGATCTCATGAATCAAACTATCCACATTTCGGTTTTGGCAAAATTCGACACAACCATCCACTTTCACTTGTTTTGATGCAAATAAACGCTTCATCTCTTTTCGAGTCGTTTGTAAAGTTTCTTCAATTAATTTATCTAAACGCATGGTGCTTTCCTTTCTTAGCCTAACAAGCATTATAACCCGAAAGAGAGTAGATGCAAATAAGAAAGCCATTGTTATTCCTTGACTTAAATTCAGATTCGCGCTACGGTTAAAGAGTAAAGTGAATTGGATTTCTCATACACAGCGTAATGACCTGGTGGAGAAAAGTTGAATCCTGACTTTCTAAAGGTAGATGCGCGCATCTACCTTTTTGCGTTTTTTAAGCGCCCTAGCCAATAATGTGCACGAGAATAGCCGTCGAAAGTTCACTTAAATAAAATCTGTTGGTCTACGTTGCCGACAGTCACATTTTAAGGAGGAATTTTGGTTATGTCAGTATCATTAGAAGTAAGTAAGAGAGAAGTACGTCCCCGTTCATTGAGAAATAAATTGCGTCATGAAGGTAAAGTTCCAGCTATTGTTTATGGGTACAATGTTGAAAGTACTCCGATTGCTATTGATGGACAAATATTCAGTAAATTATTACGTGAAAATGGCGCAAATACAGTAATCACAATGACGATTGATGGAAAAAAAGTCAACACGTTGGTTCATAAAGTCCAAACGAATACCTTTACCAACCATTTTGAACATGTGGAATTTCTATCTGTGAACATGTCAGAAGAAACTGAAGTCGAAACTGAAATCGTTCTTGTTGGCGAAGCTGCAGGTGTGAAAGCTGGTGGTGTCTTAGCACAAAACCTTTACACTGTGATCGTCTCTGCTACACCAAGCAACCTACCAGAACGTATCGAAGTTGATGTAACAAACCTAAATCTAGGCGATGCAATCACAGTAGCCGATCTACCTGAAAACAACGATTATAAAGTCGTTTCTGATGGTGAAGAACAAATTGCTGCAGTAGCAGCTCCAACTGAGGAAGCTGAAACTACTGATGAAGAAAGCGAACCAGAAGTTATTGGTTCAACGGAAGAATAACAAGTGACTTGTTCGTGTCAAAAGCGTTGGTAACCTTCGCTTTTGGCACGTTTTTTTCTCTCCTTAAAAAAAACTTATACTTTGAAAAAAAGTACACGATTTTTGTTGCATTTTTAAAAAAAGTCTATTAGAATGAACCATCGTTACAGTAAATCGTTTATCCTAAATGAAGAAATAAAACATGTCTATTCGATAAAACGAAGGAGGTTAAACAGATGTTTGAAAGTTTTGACAGTAGTCGTAACCGGTATGCCTCTGTAGGTGTTGTATCAAGTTTACCAGATGAACTGATTGATAGTATCTGGTTTATTATTGACCTAGACCTTAAGGGAGTCATCCCCTTAGATAATATGTTAGCCTTTGATTTAATCGACAATAATGGAAAAGTAACTATGCATTTTTCGCAAGCTGGTAGTGATGTTGAGATGGGAATCGATTTACCGTTTCACTATTCATCAAGTTTTCCAAGCCAAGTATATGCTTATGATGATGGTACTAGAGAAACCATTCTTTTACCCAGCGAGATAAGACAGTATTAAGGTTCACAACCATTCGTTGTCCCTTTTGATTTGTACGCCCAGGCCAAGTAGTTGATCCTTTGAATTTATTCTTTGCGTTTCATTCTTTGAATTTATTCAGCGATTCAATTCTTGGCTTGTTTTATGATGCACATCATTGAAAATATCTTTGAAAATGAATCTGCAATACATTGAAATTTATCAAAATTATTTCATTTTTACCTAGTAATCTCAGGATAAACACTATATACTACTAACTAAATTTTATAGACAATAAGGAGTTTAAAAAATGCGCGATTTAACAAAAGGAAGTCCAGCTAAACTAATCTTAATGTTCACCGTTCCTTTACTTATTGGTAATGTCTTTCAGCAATTTTACAACATGGTCGACATGATCATCGTTGGTCAAACATTAGGGAAAAATGCGCTGGCTGCTGTTGGTGCAACCGGAAGCTTGACCTTTTTAATCCTTGGCTTCGCTCAAGGTCTTACTGCTGGATTAGCGATCATCACAGCTCAGCGTTATGGTGCAAAAGATTATCGTGGTCTTAAGAAAAGTTTTGCTGCAAGTGTTGTTATCAGTTTGGTTGTCACTATTGCATTAACCGTCCTTAGTTTAGTATTTATTCGTCCGATGCTGCAATTGATGCAAACGCCCGTTGAGATTATTGACCAAGCACAAACGTTTATTTCAATCATCTTACTAGGGATTTTCGCATCTATGAGTTTTAACTTGCTTTCAAATGTTATTCGCGCGCTTGGAGATAGCCGGACACCACTTTTCTTTTTGATTATTGCAGTGGTTGTCAACGTTGTGCTTGATTTGATTTTCATCATTTCTTTTGGAATGGGTGTCGAAGGCGCAGCAATTGCAACGGTTATTGCCCAAGTTTGCTCAAGCCTACTATGTTTAGTTTATATCAAGAAAAAAATTCCTTTGTTGCAATTACGTAAAAAAGATTTTCACTTTGATAAAGAAGAGATTCGTGTTCATTTGAACGCTGCTCTTCCAATGGCTTTTCAATCATCCATCATCGCCATTGGCGCCATCGTCCTTCAAGCTGCGTTGAACAGTTTAGGAACAGATGTCGTAGCCGCTCAAGCAGCAGCCAGCAGAATTGACCAATTTGCTAATCAACCAATGATGTCCTTTGGGATTGCTATTGCAACATTTACTGCTCAAAATTATGGTGCAAAAGAATATGGTCGAATTTTAAAAGGTGTTAAGCAAACACTTATGATGAGTATTGGCTTTAGTATTGTTGCAGGTGCGATCGTGATTTTCTTCGGTCATTCACTTATGCAGTTGTTTGTTTCACCGACAGAGACTCGTGTCTTTGAATTAGCTCAAACTTACTTCAATATCAATGGTTCCTTATATTGGATCTTAGCGATTTTATTTATCTTACGTTACACACTACAAGGACTTGGTCAAAGTAAGATTCCGACACTCGCAGGAATGATGGAATTAGTCATGCGTTCATTTGCAGCAATCATTTTAACTGGTTTACTTGGTTATACGGGTGCTGCAGCTGCTTCACCACTTGCTTGGGCAGGATCTGTCGCTGTTCTACTATACTCTTACTTGCGTTCAATGAAACAACTTAAATCTTTCGAGAATGAACAACAATACGCTATGGATGATCCTGAAATCCAATACAATAGTATCCAATAAAAGAAAAAAAGACATTTCTCTCATCGATCAGATAAGCAGAAATGTCTTTTTTATTAGCAATTTACATGATGTTCCGTTCAAAAAACGAAGGAGTCTGGTTAGATGATTTTAGCGATCAATTATTATATATGATCATTTTTACGAGTATTTTCATCCGTATCTTCTACTCGAACGTTTCCTTTTGTATCAATATCCAACTCTTCACGACTTACTTCTTCCGTCACTTGTTTCATATCTTCATGCTCTTTTTTGTGAATACCTACCTCTTCACGTACTACTGTATGTTTATTGACATCAATTTGTTCTTCTTTAAGAGGAATTGTAATCGTTTCGTCTTCCAAAGAATCATCTGAAATATTATCGCTTGCTTCAGCATTTACTGGTTTTCTTTCGATAACGATTTCTTCACGCTTCACAGGGACTTCCACTGTTTTAGTATCATTAACAACGTGTTTATGGATATCAACTTCCCCAGTTGTCACGTCATGGGTATTGACATCTAACTGTTCTTCTTTGAGTTGAATATTTTCATTATTTGTATTTAGTGTATCCGTTGGATCGGGCATATTTTGAGTCCGATCGTTTTCAACAACTGCTTCATTTGGCGCTTTGTAATCTTTAACCGTAATCACTATTTTCCCAGCGGCAATATCCTCTTTGTATGAATACAATGGATCATCGTTAACAGAATCATCCGCTTTTTCTGTATACGAATCTTCCTCATAGGTGTTAGACGTGAACGTATCTTTGATCCGTTCCCATAGCGAGCGTTCTTCATGCGTGCCTTCAACCTCATCCACATTCGTTTCTACATCAATTCCTGATAAACCAGAAAAACCAAAATTTTGAGCAGCATCTTTTGTCGTATAGATAATGATATCGTCTCGATCGTATCCTTCATCACGCAATTGTTCGATCACTGATAAAGCTTCTTCCCTCGTACTGTAACTACCAATAACTGTTAGATTTCTTTCATTCATGTGAATCCCTCCTGTTAATAGTATGTCTGTATTTAGTGATTCCGCTTACAGATCTATTCTATCGGATATTTTTTTTTAGAACAAATATATGGTTTACAAAGTAAAAAAGATGCCAATCCATTCAGCTAAGTCGAATGGATTGGCATCAGTTCTATCGTTTAAAATCTTATGATCAAGAGATCCGTCCACCAAAATGAGTAGGAAGCTTCCGACTAAGGGACAAAAAGAAAGTATAAACATCGGTTTATTCGTTTTTGGTAGTGGTTAGAATGTTTTGTCTTACTTCTCTCATTTTTTTTGATCGTGAAATGTAGGATTTTGTTTATCCCAGATTCTTCATTCTGTTTTATTCGAATCGATACTGTTTTCTGCTATTTCTTGTTTTTTGATTTTAAAATAGTCCACATGTGTATGGTTATATTCTAACACCGTAAATTGAAAAGAATCAATTTGGATCACTGTACCTGTCTTGATGTTTTTTTCATGGTTCGACATAAATCCAGATAGTGTGATAAAAGTAGACTCTTCAAATTCAGGGATCGTAACGTGGAAATAACGACCAAAATCATCTAACGTCAATTTTCCTGAAACAATATAGCTCCCATCTGCTTGTTTCGCTATCAATGCTTCATCCAAATCCGTTTCATCCCGAATTTCCCCCACGATTTCTTCTAAAATATCTTCAATCGTCACTAAACCACTCGTTCCTCCGTACTCATCTTTTAAAATAGCAATATGCTTTCCTTTTTTACGCATGATCGTCAATAATTTTTTGATGGGGATCGTTTCTGAAGTAACGATTGGTTCTTCCACCAACTCATCCACTGTTAATTGATCGTCTTTAAACGACTGCTTAATCAAATCTGGTAAAGTAACATAACCAAGGACGTGATCCTTTGACCCAGAAATAACGGGATAGCGGGTATGACCTCTTTGAATAGAAGCTTGAATCGCATCTTTCACTGTCTCACCAGCTTCAAAAACCTGCATAGAGGTTCGATCCACTTGGATATCTTTTGCCAACGTATCATCAAATTCAAAGACATTTTCTAAATAATAGTACTCTTCTTTCGTCAACTCTCCTTTTTCATAAGAATTCATAGCCACTAACGTCAATTCTTCTTGAGATAATGTCTCTTCTCCTTCTGAAACTAATTTCACGCCTAATACTTTTCCTAAAGCCGCAGCAGAATGATTCAACACCCAAATAAAAGGAAACATTGCTTTATAAAAATAATGCAACGGACGTACAACAAATAAGACCACTTGCTCTGTATTCACGATACTATAACTTTTAGGTAAAAGTTCTCCGATCACCACATCGATATATGTCACCAAAATAAACCCTAATGCGACAGAAATAGTTCCGCTCAATGCTGAGCTAAACGGCAATCGACCGATCCAAGGCTCTAGTAACGCCGCCACTGAGCCTTCGCCAACCCAACCAATGATCAACCCAGTCAAGGTAATTCCTAATTGACTAGCCGACAAGTAGTTATCTAAATGATGCGTGACATGTAATGCTAATTTGGCATTCTTTACATTTTCTCTTTCTAATTGTTCTAAACGTGAACGTCTGATTTTAACTAATGCAAATTCACTAGCTACAAAAAAAGAAGTCACCGCAATCATCAAAAATAATATGGCAAAATTAAGTACCATAACTTCCCACCTCTCTTCTCTCCCCTATTGTACCTCTTTTCGAAAAATAATTTAAATCAACGATCCACGATTGCATTGAGTTTCTTTAGAAAGTATCTTGACCCACAAAACTCTTTTAACTTAGCAAGCTTTGTCAAGCTTTTATCCAAAACTAAAATTTCATATAGCCGAAAAAAAAAGACTCTTTGTCTGATCGATTCCTTTACAATAGTTCTAGTAAAAAAATCAAAAGGAGATTATCTTATGCCCCTTAGTCAAGTTCTGAAAGAACACAAATTAATGAAAGTATCAGAAAATAGTATTCACTTGTGGAATCGAATGTTGAAAATTCACGGCTTAAGCCAAACCTTAGCCTATTTAACTACATTTAATTATGAAACTGAAAGTATCAAAAATATTATAAACAACCTTCATTTGCCAGCAGGAACAGATAAAGAACAGATTGAAACCTTGTTAAATGTTCTGGGCAAAACGGTGGTGGAATCAGGTTTTTCATCTGATCAGGAGTTACTAACCACAATTGACCAGTGGAACGCAATGCTTAAACTAAACGGTGCTGATGAAACCTTCGCTTTTCTAGCTACCTGTAACTATAATGATTCAATGATCAAATTTATCATAGCAAATCTTTACTTACCAGAAACGATAAATCCAGTCATTGAATCAGATAAAATCATTACGGCAGAGCGATCAACTATCACTTCAGATTTTCAATCCAACCAAGAACTACTAAATACGATTGACCAGTGGAACACGAGGTGTAAAGAACGTGGCCCAAACGAATGCTTAGCATCTTTGTCTAAATTAAACTATAAAGCCAGAAGTATTAAATTTATTATGGCTAACCTCCAGTTACCAAAAACAATGGACCGATTAGCCAACACACAAAAAATAGTTGAAGCAAACAAAATGAATATAATATCGAATTTCAATCAAAAAATAAAAATAATCGCAAAAAAAAAAAACGTTACACAGCCTAAACCACATCATTAATAACCTTGAATTACCAAAGTTGGATGCTGAAATACTAAGAAAAAAAATCATTCTAAAAACTCAAAAAGTAATCGAAATTGGTGTTAAAAAACACCTCGCTAAGATGAATTTCGCATATAAAAAGACGCAAACCCAAGTTTACATAAAGCAAATGCAACAAGAACCAAATGAAATTGACATCTACCTAGGAAAATCTCACCTAAAAGATTTAAAAAGAAAAGCAATCAATAGTATTTCAAATAAACATCTAAGCGAGCCTAAAAAAGCTAAACTCTCTTTGCAACGCTAAATAGCCCAAAAACAATGGGAGAAACATTCCAAGAAATGTCTCTCCCATTGAATACTTTATTCGCTAAAGTTTAACTTTTCCGTTCTTTTAACCACGTTTTTCTTGTTACACCAATTAGTAAAGGTACTGTTTCATGCTTTACTTCACTATACTCCAAGCCAAACCAAGTTTCTGGCGTGGTCGCAATTTTTTTAATTGCAAGTTTTGCTTGCATGATTTGTCGTTCCCATTTGCTGAGAGTCGTCACATTTGAGATCACTTCATCAATCAAGATAAATTGGAAATCACCGACTTCTCTTCCCGGAGTTAACGAGTAAGTCTGCGGTTGTTTTGGTAATCTTCCTTGTTTCATCAAATCATGAATGATTTGACGAACATAGACATTGATTTCTTGTTGTACTCTGAATCCTAAGAAGAGATTCACTTGTACGACAAAATCAGTATCCATCATATCGATTTGGTATTCTTTCGTATAAGGTTCATCCGTCACTTCCACATGTACGAACCAATATACACGTGCTCTTTTTGGTCGTTTGTCCAGAATCGAGTAGACAAATTGTCTACCAACTTTTCCTTCGGCCATATCTGGTACTAAGAACACCACATTAGTTTGATAAAGTGGCAATGAGTGATCATCTCTTAATTCCGCTAATTGTGGAATGTAATCTTTTAATGCCACATCTTCCGCAGCAGACTCACGGATGATATTTCCTTGTTCCCAAATAAACATGACAGCTAAAATAATGATCGCCATCAACACCGCAACAAACCCTCCGTGGAAAAACTTCACGATACTTGAGATGAAAAAGATGATCTCGATCGCACCAAAAAAGAAAGACACAATCCAGGCGAACCATTTGGAATAGTTGCTTTGGATCAAATAGAAATAAAGAAGTACCGTCGTCATCAACATCGTGACAGTAATTGAAAGTCCATAGGCTGCTTCCATATGATGTGATGTTCGGAAAGTAACCACGATCAACGAACAAGCCAACCATAAAATCAAATTAACCGCGGGAATATACATCTGACCGATACTGTTTCCTGGATACATGATTTTCAAGCGTGGTAAGAGTTTTAACTTAATCGCCTCTGATACCAATGTAAATGATCCAGTAATCAAAGCCTGTGAAGCAATGACCGCAGCGATCGTAGCAAACCCAACGCCAATAATCAACCAACCTTTAGGTAACATTTGGAAAAATGGATTGAGATTATTGATTTGTTGCACCTCTTGATTTTGATAAATATTCAGTAACCAAGCCGCTTGTCCGAAGTAATTCAATACTAAGCAAAGTTTAACGTAAGGCCAACTTAAACGGATATTTAATTTCCCCACATGCCCCAAGTCAGAATACAATGCTTCCGCCCCTGTCGTAGCCAGAAAGATGTTTCCTAAAATAAAGAGACCTAATCGATTGTCTGGACTAAAAAGTAGGCGAATCGCGTAGTAGGGGTTCAACGCTCGGATCACCGTCCAGTCTTGGCTGAAATTTATTAAACCCATCACACCTAAAAAAGTAAACCATAAAAACATGATCGGGCCAAACGCTTTTCCTACTATCTCGGTACCGAATCGTTGAACCATAAATAATACGAAAATGATGACTAATGTAATAATGACAATAATATTTTGATTGTTACCGAATCGATCAAAAAATTGTGGGATACCTCTTAACCCCTCGATTGCTGTCGTGACAGTCACCGCTGGGGTCAATACTCCATCAGCAAGTAGAGCAGCTCCACCGATCATTGCTGGTACGATCAAGTATTTACTCCCTTTCCTGACTAGTGTATATAAAGAAAAAATCCCACCCTCACCGTGGTTATCGGCATTTAACGCAATCACCACATACTTGATTGTGGTAAGTAATGTTAGTGTCCAAAAAATCAATGACACCGAACCAAGGACAAATTCAGGATTGATGCCTCGTAGTCCTCCGTTATCTTCTACGATGGCCTTCATTACATATAGTGGACTCGTTCCAATATCTCCGTAAACTACGCCCATCGCAACTAATAGACCAGCCATTGAAATTTTTTTAGTGTTGTGTTTTGTTGTCAATTGTCCCCCTCTTTTCTACTTTCGTTCACTATCGTATTTTCTTCACAAATCATTGATCTTTTATTTCATGTGATTTACTTAACTAGAGACCCCTACGAAGTGTCAAATCATTATACAAGATTTCATTTAGTAATGTCGACGGATATAGTCTGCTAAAAATGAATACACACCGAGACAAAAAAGAGCTCCTAGCAATGAAGGGATGAGGTAGAATCCTTTGATCGAGGGACCTAATTCACCAAGAACAAATTCTCCTAACCAGCTTCCTAAAAAACCGATCACTACATTTCCAGTGACACCGCCAGGTACATCCTCATTTAAGATCAATCCAGCGAACAGACCTAAAACGCCACCAACGATCAAAGTCAGAAAAAAATAAAGCATCTCGTTCCCTCCTTAAAAAATACACCTTTATTTTACGTTATTTTGAAAATTAGACCAAAGATTATGAATAGCTTTTATCCAAGTAAACTTTCCATAGGGATTTTAGCTATAAAAAGAAGGAGTAAGACATTGTCTCACTCCTTCTTTTTCAATGTAGCAAAAACAAGTATTTTTCACTGGCGTAGGCATTTCAACCCTCAGATTACTCTTTTTGCTATTTTATCGCTTAAACGATTATTTTGTTTCTTTTTCAGAACCATCTTCTGTTAACATCGCTTTTCTAGAAAGATTTACGCGACCTTGTTTGTCAATCTCAGTTACTTTGACAAGGACTTCATCACCCAATTTGACTACATCTTCTACTTTATTGACACGGTCATTTGAAAGTTGAGAGATGTGAACCAATCCGTCTTTTCCTTTGATCAAGTTAACGAAAGCACCAAATTTTTCAATACGAACTACTTTTCCTAGATAAACCTCACCGACTTTTACTTCTTTGGTTAAGTCTTCAATGATCTTGATTGCTTTTTGGATCATTTCTTTATCAGATGAAGCAATACTTACTTTACCATCTTGATCGATATCGATTTTCACACCAGTTTCTTCAATGATACCATTGATTGTGTCGCCACCTTTACCGATCACATCTTTGATCTTCGCAGGGTCGATTTGGATCATTTCGATTTTCGGTGCATATGGGCTTAATTCTTCACGAGGTGCTACAATCGTTGAAGTCAATTCTTCTAAGATTTCCATACGTGCTTGTTTTGCTTGGGCTAGCGCTTCTTTTAGGATTTGTTCCGTAATCCCTTGGATCTTAATATCCATTTGTAGAGCAGTTATCCCGTCTTTAGTTCCAGCCACTTTAAAGTCCATATCTCCCAGATGATCTTCTAATCCTTGAATATCTGTTAAAATCGTATAGTTTTCGCCATCTGAAACAAGTCCCATTGCAATCCCTGCAACTGGTGCTTTGATTGGCACACCGGCATCCATCAATGCTAATGTCCCAGCACAGATACTTGCTTGTGAAGAAGAACCATTCGATTCTAAAACTTCTGCCACTAAACGGATTGTATAAGGGAAATCTTCTTCTGAAGGAATCACTTGTGCTAGCGCACGTTCGCCTAAAGCACCATGTCCGATTTCACGACGACCAGGTGATCCCGCACGCCCTGTTGAACCAACAGAAAATTGTGGGAAGTTGTAATGGTGGATGAATCGTTTGCTAACTTCTACTCCCAGTCCATCAATAATTTGGTGTTCACCTAGTGGCGCAAGGGTACAAGCAGATAATGCTTGAGTTTGTCCTCGAGTAAACAAACCTGAACCATGAACCCGTGGCAACAAGCTTACTTCTGAAGCTAGTGGACGGATTTCGTCCAATTTACGCCCATCAGGACGAATCTTGTCGATCGTGATCAATTCACGAACTACATCTTTTTCTAAGTCCTCAGTAATTTGTTTTACTTCTTTTAGTAATTGATCTTCCTCTTCATGCCCGATAAATTTTTCGGCATAAGCTTCACGAATATCGATTTTTACTTGTTCGATATTGTCTTCACGAGCTAGTTTTTCTTCTGTCATAACAGCCGTTTTCATCGTAGCATAAGAAGCATCAAAGATTTCTTTTTTCAAATCTGCATCTACTTGTAACAAAGAAACTTCCATTTTCTCTTTGCCGACAGCTTGGACGATTTCTTCTTGGAAAGCAACTAATTCTTTGATTGCATCAAAACCAAATAGTAATGCTCCAAGCATATCTTCTTCAGAAACTTCTTTCGCACCACTTTCAACCATGTTGATTGCTTGTTTTGTACCTGCAACACTTAGTTCAATATCTGTTTGTTCCGCTTGTTCAACTGTTGGATTCAAGACATATTCGCCATTCACACGGCCGACTTCGACACCAGCAATTGGTCCATCAAATGGAATATCTGAAATTGATAATGCTAAAGAAGAACCTAGCATTGCAGCCATCGCAGGTGAACAATCTGTTTCAACACTCATCACGATGTTGGTTACTTGAACTTCGTTACGGAAGCCATCCGCAAACATTGGGCGGATCGGACGGTCGATCAAGCGAGCCGTTAAAGTTGCTTCTGTACTTGGACGACCTTCACGCTTGATAAATCCTCCAGGAATTTTACCGGCAGCATACATCTTTTCTTCATAGTTGATCGTCAACGGGAAGAAGTCAGTATCTTTTGCTTCTTTTGAAGCAACTGCCGCACTTAAAACTACAGTATCTCCATAGCGAACTAAAACTGCTCCGTTCGCTTGTTTTGCTAATTGACCGACTTCGATTTGTAAGGGACGGCCTCCCCATGTCGTTTTGAATATTTGTTTTTCTGACATAATTACTCCTTTTCTTTCTCGTGAAAGCAAGACGCTACTAAACAAATGAAAACCGCCAAACGTCGCTTATCCAGCTTTCATTTGGTTAGTAGGAGTCTATCATGCTTTTTTCGAGAATGGTTGTATTAGGTATTACAGTAAAAAAAGTGAGATTCATTTGAACCCCACTCTTTTTGTCAAAATTAACGGCGTAGACCTAAGCGTTTGATCAATTCGCGGTAACGTTGTACATCAGTCTTACGTAGGTAAGCTAACAAGTTACGACGGTGACCAACTTTTTTCATTAGGCCACGGTATGAATGATGATCTTTTTTATGCATACGTGCATGTTCATTCAAGTGGTTGATTTCTTCCGTTAATACAGCGATTTGTACTTCTGGAGAACCAGTATCCCCTTCATGGCGTGCATAGTCTTTGATGATTTCATTTTTACGTTCTTTTGAAATTGCCATTTCTTTCACCTCTTTCGATTATTCCCCTGTGACTGAGTAAAACGTTGGTGATTCGCTTAACCAAGTAACAGGCGATATGCCTTACGCATACAGCTATACTTTACCTGAATCTACGGGAGAAATCAAGTGAAGAATCATTAAGAAAATTTAGTTTTTAAACAAACTTTCTCCTACTTTTTAAATTTTATGTTAAACTATAATGCGAAAATAGACGTATAACTGTCTAAAAAGAAAGGGGTACATATTCCATGATCACAATGGATAATATCATCCGCGAAGGAAATCCTACTTTGCGGGAAGTAGCTGAAGAAGTTGCTCTCCCATTAAGCAAAGAAAATATCGACCTAGGAAAAGAAATGCTCGAATTCCTGAAAAATAGCCAAGATCCAATCAAAGCGGAAGAATTAAACTTACGTGGAGGGGTTGGTTTAGCTGCTCCTCAATTAGATATTTCTAAACGCATCATTGCTGTACACGTGCCAAGCCCTGATCCAGAAGTAACAGAACCCACGCTAAGTACGGTAATGTATAATCCAAAAATCCTTAGTCACTCAGTTCAAGATGCTTGCCTTGGCGAAGGAGAAGGCTGTTTATCTGTTGACCGAGAAGTACCTGGCTACGTAGTCCGCCACGCTAAGATCACGGTTTCTTATACAGATATGAATGGCGAGAAACATAAAATCCGCTTGAAAAATTATGAAGCAATCGTTGTCCAACACGAAATTGATCATATCAACGGCGTGATGTTCTACGACCATATCAACGAAAAGAATCCATTTGCCCTTAAAGAAGGCGTATTGGTGATTGAATAAAAATGATTGAAAGTTGTATTTCAATCTAAATGATTCGTAAGAAATTGAACTAAAAAGCAACATCTTCGGAAATCGCTACTCATTTTTTCGAAGATGTTGCTTTTTGACGTGGGGAGCCCCACTCCTTTTTTATATTACTAAGAATCAGCGATGTGTTCGTTGTCCATTAAACTGGTTTCTGTCTTTACTATGTCTATTTTCTCCCAACTTTTCTTCTTGTCGTTCAAGTTTACCTCCCGCTCTAGTTGTGCCTTCTACTATCTTTTTCTGCCCTAGATTCTCTGGAGATGGGCTTAACGTCAGATTCTTTTCCAACTCCAATAGGTCTATCTTGTTTGTTTTTGCCCAACGTTTTATTTCACCAATCATTTCCATCCATTTGTCTAACTGTTGTTCTCCGTTCTGTTGCGCATAGCATTGATTCTCTCGCTGAGCACGAAGTTGCTGAGTCAAGATTTTTAATTGATCTTTGCGTTCTCCTATTAGCTCATCTTTTTGCATTAATTGATTTTTAGTAATTTCTGTCTCTAATTCAGAATTTGATACTTTTAATTTATTGATTCCAACTTTAATTTTTTCAATTTGACCTTCTATTTTTTTTAATACATGTACTATTTCTGGAGTAGTTTTGCATTTTATATTTTCAATTATTGTTTCTGCTTCAGATCGTAACGCAAGATCTTTCTCGCATCTTTTTCTAGCCATCAAATTAAAGAGCGTGGCATTATTACTCGGCAATTGTTTTATTTTATCCTCAACTGTATTTTTATCATATAGATAAGGTTGTATCAGAACAGCCTGCGACTTGTATATTTCCACCACGAAACTTTTCCACTTCTCTAATTCTTTTTTTGCAGAATCTAGGTCCCGCCAGTCAAATTCAGAAGAGTTTAATTCGATTTCTTGTAGTTTTGTTTGTATTTTAACTATTCGTTCTGCCACTGCTCTTAAAAATGCATTTATTTCTGAAACAGGTCGCTTATTCACCTCATCTTGTAATTTATCTGCTTGTGCTCTAAATTCTAGATCCTCTTGACAAATGGTAAGATTCTTTTTTAAGAGAGCCTTTGTACGCCCACTTCTATCGAAATCCGATCCCCAGTTTTCATCGAACCAACTGATCGTTTGTTCAACGGTGCTTTGTTCGTATAAAAAGGGGAATTCTATTATATTTCTTTTCCGCTTTTCCAACATTTCAATACTCTTTAATTCAGATAGCAACTTTATTGTACCCCTTCCAAAAACTAGCTTGTTGTTCCAGTACTTTATCTCCAGAATTCTTTGTCTTTCATTCGATGATTCGCTGTTCTGCTATATTTGCATATTCAGCAAGCTTTTATTTCGATAGATAACTAATATCTTTCTGTGCATAATTTTTCATAGACAAGCGTTGAGATTGTTCTTTTATTAGCTTAGATTGAGCATCCTCCCCTTTATTTAGGAGGCTTATTTCAGTCTGATTTTTATTTGAACATGCATTGAATGTTGCTATTCGTAAGTTAGCTTGCTTTAAATTTACGCTAATTTCATCATCCAAAAAGCGAATCACGTTTCCAAACTGATAAATCCATCCTATCATGCGCTTCAACTCCTATATTTTATTTATGTCACGAATACTTCTGTAAAAAAGTAGAATCAAAAAATAAATTCAGCTGCAAAACTTCCTATTGTCCCATTTTACTTAAAAAATGAAACTAGTTTCTTCCTTCTTTTTCCCAAAAATAAAATAACTGGTACGATTCGTAAATGGATAAATCATACCAGTTATTTATTATTTAATGTTCTTATATATTCAGCCCAGGCAACTCTTTTCCTCGCTAAGCCGTTCTTTGTTTCATTAGTTTCAAGTACGTAAACTCTTGTACTACAATATTATTCTCTTAGTGTAACGATCTTACCTTAACCATTTCAGATATCATGACCGACTTTGATCCGGTTGGCCTACTTGTTGCATTATCTTGGGCTTCTTTGGATCTGGTTCTGCTTTTTGTGGTGAAGAGTTTACCCTTTTAGATAAAGGATTTTGTCTTGTATTTTTTACCTGTTGTACCTCATCCATGCTTTTTAATGTCTGTTGTGGTTGTTTTTTTAATTCGTTGATTTTTCCAATAGTTTCCTCAATAGCATACTTCTTATTTTTTAATAACTTAATCGATAGTACCATTGCGGAAGTATGTGTGCTTACATCTTTTTCGTATTTTTGAACGAATTGATTCGCCTCAAAATTTTCTTCTAATTTTTGATTGATTAAAGACGAAACGGGGTTTTCGATTCCACTTGCCTTGTCTGATTCATTGAATTCTTTGCTCATTTCCTCAATAAGCTGATTCTTCTGATTTTTTACGTACTCACTCACTTTTTTTCCTGATTCTGTCAGTTCCTTTCCTTGAGTTTCTCGAATCACTTCGTCAAATATGAAAATTTCTCCTATCTTTTGTTTGAGTAAAGACGTATTTTCAATTCCACTTGGTTCTATTGGATTATTTGGTGAATTTACTTCTTTTTTGTCCTTATTTTTTGACCTTCTCATTAGTTTATTGAACATTACCTTTAGCAATGAAGGCTTTTTATTTGTATTTCTTACCTTTTTCATCTCTTTCATGTTACTTGATGCCTGTTGTGTTTGTTCTTTTTTTGATTCGTGGAGGTTTCTGCTATTTTCCTTAATATACTGTTCCTTTCGATTTATTAAGATCGCAATCAGTGATTCTCCTGATCCTATCAGTTCCTTTGTTCTTACCATTTCTTGAGTTTCTCGAATCACTTCGTCAAATATAAAAATTCCTTCTATGTTTTCTTGGATGTTTGCTGTGACTTTAGCCTTTTCACCATTTCCTTGTACTGTTTTGCTAGTTGATTTATCCATTTGTTTTAGCTCCTTTACTTTAGTATGTAGAAAAATAGTACCTGAATAATTCATATTCAATGTTATTGCAACTTATATTACTATCTTGACTTCTTTTGATCTGGTTCTGCTTTTTGTGGTGAAGAGTTTGCCCTTTTAGATAAAGGATTTTGTCTTGTGTTTTTTACCTTTTGTATTTCTTTCATGCTTCTTAATGTCTGTTTTGATTGTTCTTTTGTTAATTTGTTGAATTCTTCGCTAACTTCCTTAATTAATTGATCCATAAGCTTATCCTTCGAATTTTCTAAGTTCTCAATCATTGATTTCTTTGACTTACTATCTATTTCTGTTGTGTCATGTATTTCCAGAATACGCTTGTTCAATAGGAAAGTTTCTTCTAACTTTTGATTGATGAAAGTCGGAATTGGATTGACTATTCCACTTGTTTTGTTTAACTCGTTGAATTTGTTACTAATTTCCTCAATATTCTGATTCTTCTGGTTTTTAAAGTATGTAACGCGGTAAAATCTTGATTTATTTAATACTTGTTCTCCTTTTTGTCCTATTGCTTGAATTCCCCATTGTGAAATGAAAATTTCTTCTATTTTTTGCTGGATAAAAGGCATATTTGTATTTACTGTTCCACTTGTTTTCAGTAGATTATTTGGTGAATTTACTTCTTTTTGGTCTTTCACTTCTGCGTTTTCTTGGATGTTTGCTGTGACTTCAGCCTTTTCATCATTGCCTTGAACTGTTTCGCTAATTGATTTATCCATTCTTAGTTCGTTGAATTCTTCACTAACTTTCTTAATTAATTGATCCATAAGCTTATCCTTCGAATTTTCTAAGTTCTCAATCATT